>JACCDQ010467006.1_pt1 | contig 11126 bp, 9 predicted proteins | sample 7446031 | NCBI WGS metagenome assembly JACCDQ01 (sample SAMN15323442, study PRJNA562643) | freshwater metagenome | isolation source: river surface water | place: USA:Blue River Watershed | collected 2017-08-17
CACCAAAAACACTGCACACATTTCATATTTATCTCAGCCATTGGAGCAGATAAACATTCTTCCAATTCTTACCTTAAACTCAAAGGAGAAATTGAAAGCAACATAATCTCACAACATTTGCCCCGTGTATTTGCTATTCGCCCATCTCTGCTTATTGGTGCTAGAAACGAATTTAGGTTCGGCGAAAAAATAGGACAATTGATTATGCCATTATTTAATTTCCTCCTACCCTATCGATACAAAGCGATACGGGCAGAGGATGTCGCAAAAAAAATGGTATCTCTTTCACATAGCACATCGTTGGGATTCCAGGTCATTGAAGGCAAATCTTTATTTCAAATTGAGCATGTCTAATTTTCATCCCAACAACATTCACAAAAACGGATATTCATTTCCTGAATTGATTGCATGTGAGCCCTCATTGGAGCCATTTGTTTTTGTAAATGAATTTCAAACCACCACCATTAATTTCTTTGACCCCGCCGCTGTTAAAGCTCTGAATAAAGCGTTGCTCAAGAAATACTACAATATCAATCAATGGGATATTCCAGAAGGTTTTCTTTGCCCACCTATTCCGGGAAGAGCCGAATACATTCATCACATAAGTGATCTAGTAAAAACCAAGATTACCCCCAACAATCTTAAGATATTGGATGTTGGCGTTGGTGCCAATTGCGTTTATCCCATTATCGGGGCTTATACTTATGGTTGGAATTTTATTGGGTCAGACATCAACAAAGCCGCACTTAAAAATGCAGAGAAGATCAAGCGAGATAATGCATTTCTAAAAGACAAGCTTGAACTCAGATACCAAGAGAACGACACGCACATTTTTCATGGTATCATGGGCGCGAAAGAATTTTGGGATGTTACCATTTGCAATCCACCCTTTCACTCTTCTGAGAAAGAAGCAGACCAGCAAGCGTTACGAAAACTGCGCAATCTATACGGAGACAAGATCCCACAAAAAGAATTGAACTTCAGTGGTCGTAGTCACGAGTTATGGTGCGATGGAGGGGAAATTAGATTCGTCTCAGACATGATCAAGGAGAGCGTAGATTATGGCAAGCAATGCTTTTGGTTTACTTCTTTGGTTTCTCAAAAAGACAACATTCCTGTCCTTCAAAAAATTCTAATTGAATGCGGAGCAAAACAAAGCGTCGTCATTCCATTGTTACATGGTAACAAACAAAGTAGAATTTTGGCGTGGTCATTTTTAACCACACAACAGCAAAAAGAGTGGAAACTCGCTCGATGGATGTAATATGAAACAACTCATTACCTTATTCATTCTCATTCCTCTTTATTCTTTAGGAAATAGCATTGATCCTCTTCCCTTGTATTCTATACAATTTTACGGTGAGGGATATTTTGGAATGTCTACTTATCAAAACCGAAAGTTTCAAGAAGACTTTTATTACAATCACCATCAATTGAAAAGTCCTAAAATCAATTACGCTCAGGTTCTTTTTGAAAAAAAATACAACACCTGGCAATTTCAATTGGGAATTCATGATGGTGTATATGTACGAAGAAACTATGCGGATCAACCGACCATTTCGCAATTGCTATCCCATGCCAACATTCAATACTCCGCACAAAAATTACCCGGTTTAAAAATAATGGCCGGCATTTTCCCATCGCACATTGGATTTGAAAGCGTAAGAAGCGATGCCAATTTAACTGCGAGCAGAAGTATGCTCGCTGAAAATAGTCCGTATTATGAAAGTGGAATTCAATGCCAATATCAACCAATAAACAACAAGTGGAAATTAGGAATCTATCTTCTCACTGGTTGGCAGCAAGCACAAATTGTAACGCCTGCTGAAAATTGGTCAGTGGGTTGGTCTAGCCAATACAATCTTCAAGACACATGGTCAATTAATTACAATGGATTCTCAGGCTACACGACAACTGGCGTCAATGAAGTGAGAAGTTATCACAATTTCTACTCCCAAATTTCTCGTGAGAAGTGGTCATTCATTGCAGGCCTTGATTATGGAACAGCTCGAATCAGGAATGTTGATCATCAATGGTTTTCTCCAGTTGCTATTGGTCAGTTCATCAGCAATAAGCACTGGAAAACCGCTGTTCGTTATGAATACATGCAAGTTCCTTCATCAGCATTTCTTTTGATTGATCAATCCACCATTTATGACCGACGTTCAGCCATAAGCGCCAACATCGACTTTACAACTTCGAAGAACTGGTTATGGCGATTGGAATACAAGCAGGCTTGGGGATTGGGATATGAAAGTGGTAACAAAGACATGAATTGGAGAAACAACAACCTCATTTTATTGAGTCTTTCCAAGTCGTTTCAATTGTCCTTTTGAGGATCGCCATTCAACGCCTTCGATTTCTATTCTTCTCTCTTCACGAGCCTTTTTGGCATATATACTTTCCTTGACATTGTTTCGATCATCACTCACCACAGCTGAACGGGTTTCGCCAAATGGAAGCGATTTTATCTTCAATTGATTTCCGATAAAAGTCTTTAATGATCCATTGTTCCAAAGTTCCAAATCGTTTTGAATAGAAGAAATTCTTCGTTGAGTTAAACGTAGATTATAATCCCCTGCAGCCAATGGGCTCGCGAAACCACGAACAACCAAGATCAATGCATCACCCTTGGTAAGTCTTGACTCCAATATAGTCATGGCCTTTTGCCATTGATCAAATCGATAAATCAATTGAGCCTGCTCAAATTGTTCCCACTCGGTTTCATCATTCAGTTCTCGTATATAGTCACCGCCCTTTTTCTGATAAGAGATGAAACAGTCATGGTATGTCCAAGTGGTTACAGTGTCTATTGATTTTGGGGATGGCTCATCATTGTGAAAATAAAGCGGTAAAGGCAACCACATTTCTAAAAGAGAAATTTCCTTGGGTATCGAATCTTTTTGTTCGGGTAATGAAGATTTCCAATTGTAAGCATATAAGTCAAGGCAACATCCCGTTCCTTTTCGCGATGAACTCCAAATCCATTTTTGACCAATAGAATCTTGTCTGATTGAAATGCCAATATCGTTTTGCGGCGAATTGATGGGCAATCCCAAATTGACTATCTCTGTCCAGTTATCAGGGGATCCTATTGCGCTAAAAATGTCAAACTCACCAAAACCCAAATGACCCTTTGAAGAAAAATACAATTGTCCATTGTGACAACTCGGCTCTATCTCATCATAAATGGTATTAATATGATCATCCATCGGTCGTGGTTTACTCCATTGACCATTGTCCCAGCGAGAAAACCAAATATCCAATCCACCTACACCACCTTTTCTATTGCTTCCAAAAAGAAGATAACTGAAACCATCCCATTGACCTATGGAAGGCATCGAGTTCTTGGTTCCAGATGCTGAAATAGATTCAATCAATTTCCAGCTCCCACCTTGATCTTTGTAAATCAACTGTTGGTCATTATCTCCAAAATATCCAACTCCTATCCAACCCTGATTAAATGGTACAATGTGAATCACATCATGATTTTGAAAAGTCTCTTTGTAATTCACTTGGGTCTTCAATGCAGAATCTGCAATGCCCATTTTCCATGAAAGCGAGTCCCATTTTTGAAAAACAATACTATCGCCAACCCAGTAGGCTTGTCCCTCAGAATTCTCAGAATTTATCGCCGCAAAAGAATATTGGATGCTGTCAACTTTCACCTGTTTCATTGCCCATTCAGCAGACTTGATTCCAAATTCGACAGCTTCTTTTTCAGGATGAAATTCCTTTATTCCTTTTGTCTTTTGTTTGTACTTCTTCCAATATTGAATGGCTTGAGGATACCTGCCATTTCGCATATTTAAATTGCCCAAATAGAAGAAGGCATCAGGTCTAAGCTTGCCCTGATCTTTTTTGATTGTCTTTTCAAACAACTGAATCGCTCGTTCATCATGATGATTGTGCCAGCAGGCTCTCCCATACTTGAAACCCAATTCAAAACTTGAGGAGTCCAAAATGTAAGCTTCGCGATAATAAGACTCCGCCATTGCATGGTTACCCTCATCTGTATATTGATCACCCCACCACTCCAATTTGTCTGGTGACTGAGCAGAGACTTTCAGAGGAATAAATATCAAAAGCCACCACCAAATGAGCGTGCACCTCAGTAACTTTGTTGCAACCAATGAAAGCAGACTATTGACCATTTCGTGATGAAGGTACTGATTAAAAATATTGCATTGTTCTCCGCGAGCTTATTTTTCTGCGTACTCATGCTATTTTTTCTTCTTTCTTTTCGAACTGATTGGATCAAATCGACAAATATTCGGTATAAACCCACCTGCACTGGAAAACTGAATGAACGTTTCCTTGAGGCGCAAAATGTAAAGAATGTTGACATTTTGTTTTTAGGTTCATCGCACTGCTACCGAGGATTTGACACAAGAATATTTCAAAAGGAAGGCTTAACTGCCTTCAACTGGGGCTCTTCATCGCAAACGCCCATTCAATCGGCATTGATTTTATCCGATTGTATAAATCGTATGCAGCCCAAAATGATCGTTCTTGAAATTTTTCCGGATCTCTACAAAGGAAATGGTTTGGAATCCACTTTGGATTTCATCTCCAATACAGGTATACATCCGATGTCGAATTCAATGCTCTTCCAAACCAATGACATCAGTAGTTACAATACATGGCTTTATTCGTTGATTAAAAGCTCGATTAATCCCAACCAAAGTATCCAATGTGATTTCGAACTTGAGAGATACATTCTAGGTGGTTTTGTGGAAAAACGTAAGTTCACAACTCCTACTCAATTTGCATCCTCATCCATACAATTAACCTGGAACGACAAACAATTGAATGCAATCCAAATGATATCGCATCAAGCGAAGTCGAGGAATACCCCATTGATTTTTGTTCTCGCGCCTATGACAAATGCGTATTATAACCAATATCAAAACATGGATGAGTGGCTTGAAAATTTAGAATTGTATTGTGATAAAATCATCAATTTCAATCCCATTGAAGCATGCTACCAATCGAAACATTTTTACGACCCGCATCATTTGAATCAATCGGGTGTTGAAATATTTAATCGACAACTCATTCAAATATTAAAAAAAGAATTTCCTTTATAACATGAAAAAAATTGGCGTTTTAGGTGGAGGCGCAATGGGCGCAGGTATTGCCCAAGTTGCAGCACAGGCCGGACATCCCGTAATTATCGTTGACTTGCAAGAAGCCGCTTTAGATCGCGGTTTAAATGGAATTGAAACTTCATTAAGCAAGGCGGTTGAAAAGGGAAAAATGACCGAAGAGAGCAAGCAGCAGACGCTTTCCAATATTCAAACCAGCACTTCAGTTTCTTCATTTGGAGGTTGCGAATTGGTGATTGAGGCCATCATTGAAAAATTAGAAATCAAACAATCTGTATTTAAGCAATTGGATGAATTACTTCCCTCCAATTGTATCATCGCCTCCAATACTTCATCGCTGTCTATAACATCCATCGCATCCGTTTGTGCACACCCTGAACGCATACTAGGATTGCATTTTTTCAACCCTGCTCCATTGATGCCATTGGTAGAAATTATACCTGCGACACAGAGTAAAATGGAATTTGCAGAAGATCTTAAGCGTCTGATGTTGAGTTGGAAGAAAGTTCCTGTAATTGCCAAAGACTGGCCCGGTTTTATTGTCAACCGCGTTGCTCGCCCATACTACAGTGAAGCATTGCGCATTTACGATGAAGGTATTGCATCGCAACCTGAAATAGATACCGCAATGCGAGCTTTGGGATTTAAGATGGGGCCTTTTGAATTAATGGATTTAATCGGGCATGATGTGAACTATGCCGTAACGGAAAGTGTCTTCACCGCTTTCTATTTTGACCCTCGATTTAAACCCAGCTTGACACAGAAGAAACTGGTTGAAGCTGGATGGTATGGAAGAAAGAGTGGTCGAGGATTTTACACCTACCCTGAAGGTTGTCCTGAAGTTCAATTGAGTACAGAAAGACAACAACAGATTCAAAAAAGAATATTAGCCATGCTCATCAATGAAGCATGCGACGCTCATTATTACGGTTTGGCTTCCGAAGAAGATTTGGATTTGGCCATGACCAAAGGCGTCAATTATCCCAAAGGACTTTTGACTTGGGGAAATGAAATTGGATTTAACCAAGTGGGTATTTGGATGAATGACCTAATGAATGAATATGGTGATGACCGTTATCGCATGAGTGTTGGATTGAAAAAAAGAATGTCATGAAGAAAAGTGTCCAAGAAGTAATGAGTCCTCCACCACCCCATATGGTTGGAGATGGATTTAGAGTTCACAACTATATCCCCGGTTTGGTAGGGATGCAAAGAATGAATCCATTCATCATGTTGGATTATAATTCACCTCATTTCTTTCCACCTACTGATAATCCGCCTGGGGTTGGTGTGCATCCGCATCGCGGTTTTGAAACCGTGACCCTGGCTTACAAAGGAAAAGTTTCGCATCACGATAGCAGCGGAAATTCCGGCACCATAGGAGAAGGCGAAGTACAGTGGATGACTGCAGCTTCTGGCGTACTGCACAAAGAATACCATGAAGCAGAATTTGCCAAGCAAGGCGGTGTCTTTCAAATGGTGCAGCTTTGGGTAAATCTTCCAGCCAAAGATAAGATGTCGCCTCCCAGATATCAAGCCATCACAAGAGCCGATATTCAACCATTGGAATTAGAAAACAACGCCGGTAAAGTAGAAGTAATCGCTGGTGAGTATAGAGGAGTTAAAGGTCCTGCAAAAACTTTTTCACCTGTTTTCTTGATGAATGCATTTTTGAATTCCGGTGGAAAAATTGATTTAAGCTTTGCGCAACATGATCATACAGCATTGGTGATTATCAGTGGAAAAGTAAAGATCAATGACAACCAAATTGCAGAGGCCAATCAGCTCGTTGTATTCCAAGATGATGGAACTGACTTTGAAATTGAAGCAATGGAAGAATCTGTTGTATTGGTCTTAAACGGAGAGCCAATTTCAGAGCCCATAGCAGCTTATGGACCTTTTGTCATGAATACACGCGAGGAAATTATTCAAGCTTACCAAGACTTTCAAATGGGTAAGTTTGGACATTTGGAAGATTAAACTGTTGTCAATTGATTGAAATTGTAAAGAAACTCTATTGGGAAAATCATATCTAAATCTCCCCATTCAACATTGCCCATGTTCAAATGAAAGCTTTTAAAGAGGCTTTCATCTGAATACTTTTTAATCATTGGATTGGGATGGTTTTGAATGAAATTAAAAAAATCAATCCGAACTTTTTTTCCATCGGAAAACTCAATTTCCAAGCAAAGCAATCCCAAATACTTGGCATATACTACACGGATATCTGAGGATTTAATTTTCTTATTTTTCATGTTTTTCTATCACCTCAAATTTAATGACTTTATTTAATACAAAAAAGTCCATCCATTTCTGGACAATATCATTTCCATAGTTTTTAATTACAAATTCAACTCTTTTCAAATCTTGACTTTTAAAAGGACGAAAACCTCTTTCTTTGACAACTTTCCAAGAGCTCACTTCACCATTGGAAATAATCAATACAACTCGCATCTGCCTATTATCTTTTCTAACATGAACATGAATGGGCAAATGTTCATTGGAGTAAAAAAAGAAAACTAAATTCTGGTAAATAAATATCTTGGGCATTTTTCTATTGAAAATACCCCTTGCGTCAATTACATAAATAAAACATATAAGGCTGCATAAATCAAAAAATGGCTCGAAAGCCATTTAATTTTTTCATCCAAAAAATGCATTCTTCACCATTACTCTTTTACTTTTTCAACCCTAACTTTCGTCAACCCCTTCCCTACAAAGTTCAATTGCTTTGCAGCAACCATCGACAAATCAACACATCGCTTGGAACGCTGCGGCAAACGGTCATTGACCTTGACAACAACCGTACTATCATTGCTTAAATTGGTCACTTTGAGCATGGTGCCAAAAGGATAAGACTTGTGTGCACAAGTATACAATCCCTGTTTAAATACCTCACCGCTACTTGTTCTTCTTCCTTCAAACTTATTGTGATAAAAACTAGCTGTTCCAATCTCCGTCTGCGCATTGCCGCTCCATGGCAGCAATCCCAATATCAAAGTCGTTACAACGATTAATGTTCTCATTTCTTTTCAAAGGTTTTAACCCATTGCTGGGTAATGTTACTAATTACTACTGAATAAATGCCCGCCGGCCAATTGGTCACCTGCAAACTGTATGAATTTCCAAATGGCATGTTGTTCCTTTCGACAATTCGTCCCTGCATATCAATCACCTGAACCCACTGAACATCAATTCCCGCATCCCATTTCAAATTCAGAACTCTTTCTGCAGGATTGGGATATAAACTCCAATTGAGGTCAATCTCTTTTTCTTCAATTCCTACAGACGGTAGCAACTGAATGTTGTCCACATAAATTTGATTGCCATAATGCCCTTTGTTTTGAAATGCAAAAATCGTAGTCTCATTAAAATCCAGAATCGTATCCAACATCAAAACCTCATGTCGCCATTCTTCAGAAGCTGGAACAAATGCATCCGTGTTGTCAGGAGCAGTAGCCAATTCATCACCACCTTTTCTATACAACAATTGCCAAGTCGCTCCGCAATCTTGAGAAGCTAATACTGCCAATGTATCACTGTACTGGCCACCATACTGCGCATAGGAGACATCAAAATGCAAAGCGATTTGCTCTGTAGGATTCAAATCTGTTTTTTGCAACCACACTTCATCTCTTCCACCTTGAGCATCCACCCAATAGTTATCAAACTTCATGGAGTATGTTCCATTTCCATAAGCACTGCACTGATCTGATATATTCCAATTGAATCCGCTGTTGTCCAAATGAAAATAACGCCATGAATTTGGGATTACTGCACTCTCAAAACTTTCTACTACTGGACCCGAATACGCAGGCAAGTCTGAGATGTACTGATCTTTGGTCATCGACATGGATTGGCCATTGTACGTTACTGTCAATGTCACTTGAAAAGTTCCTTCATTGTTGTATGTGACCGTTGGATACTTGGAAGTACTTGTACTTGGCGTTGCTCCTTCGAAAGTCCAATTATAAGTCGCACCTTGCGGAACAACCGAATGATCCACAAAATGAATAGCATCCCCTGGGCAATAAAATGTGCGTTGCGATGCTGCAAAATCAACCATCATGTTGGTTGGCTCATACAAGGGTGCTTCCCAAACGCCCAAATTCCAAGAAGCCAATCTGATTTTTTGATCGCGATAAAAAGGAACCAAACGCAAAGCCTCTGTACTTACTGGCAATCCTTCACTGTACTCTGCCCATTCGGACATGGTTGCATTTCGATACAATACACGACCATTGCTTGTTGATATATAAACTCCGCCATTCGTTCCCAGGGCATGTGTGATAGCCCATGGTTTATCATTACCCAGAACAGTCCCTGTGATATTTGTCCAAGACAATCCGCCATCCAAGGTCTTCCAAACGCGCTGCGAAACGGCAGCATTGGGAAATGTCAAATAAATTTCCTGGCTTCCACTTCCCAATGAAAAAACCATGTTGTTTTGTGTCAATGGAAGCGCCACCAATGACCATGTCACTCCTGCGTCAGTTGTCCTCCAGAGTTTGCTAACTGAATTCTCACGTTGTTGAACATACATCACATTATGGCTTGTATAGCATTGTTCGATCCAAAGCAGCTTGGCGGCAGTGTTAGATCCGAAAGTGTAGAATGGCGAGAATGAAGATGCATTGTTCGACTTGTACAAAACATTATCCTTTCCCAAGAAAGCTTCGTCATAGTATGCGTGCGAGAACATAATACGTGAACTCTCATTGTTCCAATAACTCTCATTGGGTGAAATTGAAACGGAGAAATTGGTTGGGATTTCCGTTACACTCTCTGGTAATACTTTCCCTTGTATGTCACTGAAATATGTTTTGTTCTCATCGCTGTAATTCACGTAGCCCGTTGCAGCTTCACCTCCACCTAAGCTAAGATAATTTCCAGGTCCATAGTTTTCAAGGTAACCCATGTTTCCGTTGTGGTAACGACCTCCCACCATGATATCTTCATTCCATCCTTGATCATATCCCCACAAATTAACCGCACGAATGCCTCTGTTCTTGGCAGTGAATGTGGCCATGAAATCCGACGAGAAATGAATTCCCCCATCGTTTGATCCCCATATTTCTTCAGTGTCAGGACCTGTTTTATAAATGCGATACTCTTGCTGATCAACGTGTAAATACGCAATGCCGCCGATATATCCACCTACACCTTGATAAGTGGCGCCTGCATCTTCCGACTTCCACAAATTCAATCCGCCAATCAAAATTTTATCCGCGTTCAGTTGTGAAGCGATGATGGTTGTATTGTAATGTATTTGGGTGTAAGTACCGTCGTCAGCAGAAAAGTTCATAAGATTGGGGTGTGTATCGATGTTGTATGGCGTACCAATCAATCCATGCGGATTGGACCACGTCTCACCGGCGTCATAACTCACATATGTTCCAATCCATCCGTTCAGTTCTACACCCGTGTTGTAGGTTCCGTAACCCGTCAACAAAACGTAAATGCGATTGGGGTCTGCTTCAGTCACCGCCATGTGGCCACCTAGACATTCTACATTCTCAAACCCTGGCAATTCTTGAAACCAACCATTGTCATACATGACAAAAGAATTTCCTCCATCTAAGCTCTTATAAAACTTGCTGATTCCCAAGGTTGGTTCAAATTGCACGGTATAAACGATATCCGGATTGTTCGGTTGAAAATTTACCGTCATGCATTCATTGGGCAACTTCTCTGTCCAAGTCAATCCCAAATCAATGGATTGGAAAAGGCCCTGATTGGTCGCCGCAAAAATCATATTTGGTATAGTTGGATGAAAGATCATTTCCCATGCCGCAATGTTTAAATTTTGAAACGATGTTTGGCCGGAAATCGACCACGAAACACCACCGTCGATGGACTTCCAGATATCGTTGTTTGCAGAAAAGAAAACTATGTCTGGATTGGTAGGATGAATCTTTACTGCAGATACTCCTCCCACCATCAACTGTGCGGTTACATAGGTCCAGGAATTTCCAGCATCTATAGACTTATACAACCCACCCGACTCTGTGCCGCAAA
>JACCDQ010647979.1_pt1 | contig 11126 bp, 7 predicted proteins | sample 7446031 | NCBI WGS metagenome assembly JACCDQ01 (sample SAMN15323442, study PRJNA562643) | freshwater metagenome | isolation source: river surface water | place: USA:Blue River Watershed | collected 2017-08-17
ACGCGACCAGTCCATCGCATCGAGCGATTCGCCGACCGACAGCTGCGGGGCCAGCAGCAGGCAGCGGATGCCCTCATGCGACAGCATGCGGTCGAGCCGCCGCGGATTCATGCCGGGCTCGTCGAGCCACATGTGGCGGAAGTTGAAACCGAGCTCCGTTGCGCGGCGTTCGGCGGCGGAAAAATACTGCTCCTCCACCGGCGACTGGCGCCAGCTGTGCCGGGTGTCGCCCCGGGTCAGATAGACGAGGGTTTCGGCGCGGCGCTGCTGCCGGCATGAGTTGCGATACGCCGCCAGCGCGCGCAGCGCGGGATCGGGTGTGTAGCCCAGCGAGCGCGCAATGGACTGGATGCGCTCGCGGGTCTCCGCCGGAATCAGCCGCGAATTGCGCAGCGAAAGCGACACCGTGGTGTTGTGCACCCCGGCGGCGCGGGCGATGTCGGTCTGCGTGATACGTTCCTTCACCGGGAATTCCTCGCGGCAAGGCGGTGGCGGCGAACGCGGGCGGACCGGACGGCGGGGGTGAACCGGGCGGAAGGCATGGGTGGGGTGGGTTCCTTCCCCAGAGTTCGGCCGGTCCGCAATCTGCCGCAACCGGCCGGTGGTCAATGCACCCGCATGACCAAAGTAATATCAACGGTTGACCACGGGCCGGCGCCCGCCCGCCGCAAGATACGCTCACTCGAGCTGGATGATCCCCTGCTTCACGCCGGCGAGGATCGCCTGCGTGCGGTCGGCCACGCGCAGTTTGCCGAGGATGTTGGTGAGATGGACCTTCACCGTGCCCTCCACCAGGTCGAGGCGGGCGGCAATTTCCTTGTTGCTGAGTCCCTTTGCGACGAGCGAGAGCACCTCGATTTCGCGCGACGAAAGCTGCGAGATCACGCGGCCGCTCATGCGCGCGGAAATCTCCGGCGGGATGTATTGCTCGCCGCGCTGCACCTTGCGGATCGCCTCGAGCAGCCGCTCCAGCGGCATGTCCTTCACCACAAACCCGCGCGCACCGGCGCGGAACGCCTGGAAGACCTCCTCGCCGCTGGCGTAGTTGCTGAAGACGAGCACGCAGACGTCGCCGAAATCGTCGCGTAGCCGGCGAATCACCTCGGTGCCGTTCATGCCCGGCATGCGCAGGTCGAGCACGACCACGTCGGGCCGGTGCTGGCGGTAGGCCGCGAGTGCGCCGGTGCCGTTGTCGGCCTCGGCCACGACCTCCATGTCGGGCTCGTCGTTGGCCGCGGTCACGAGGCCCATGCGCAGGACGATGTGGTCGTCCACGAGCAGGATCCGGATCTTGCGGGTCGTCGTGGTCATACGACGGGCAGCGGCGTGCGGACCGTGACGGAAACGACGGTGCCCTGGCCGGGTGTGCTCGTGATCTGCAGATCGCCGCCGACCTTCTCGGCCCGGCCGCGCAGGCCGCGCAGGCCGAAATGTCCAAAGCCGCTGCTGAGCACGGCCTGCGGCACGAAACCGTTGCCGTCGTCGGCCACGCGCAGGGCGACACCGCCGGCTTCGTAGGCCAGCGTGATGGTGATCGTGCGCGCGGCGGCGTGGCGCACGGCGTTGGTGATGGCTTCCTGCGCGATGCGGAGCAGGTGGTGCTTGGTGGACGAGGGCAGCTCGGCGGGCGGCCCCTCGATGGTCACCTGCACCTCGGCGGTGCCGGGATCAATCAGCGCGGTGATCTTCTTCAGCGCCTCGCCCAGCTCGGTGCCCTCGAGGATCGGTGATTCCATGTCCCACACGGCGTGCTGCACCTCGTGGCGGGTGAACGACACCATGTTGCGCGCGACGCTGAGGCGGGTGCGCACCGGCTCGGGCAGGCCGGGGAGCTTCAGGGTGGCGTCGAGGTGCAGCATCAGGCCGCTCAGGCCCTGTTGCACGCTGTCGTGGATCTCGCCGGCGAGGCGGTTGCGCTCGGCGAGGGTGGCGGTCTGGCGTGTCTCGTCGTTGAGGCGTTGCATGGCGATGCGCAGCTCGCCGGTGCGTTCGGCCACGACCTGCTCCAGGATCACGTTCTGCGAGCGGGCCCGCTGCGTGGTCCAGCGGAGGAGAAGCCGGAGCAGCGCTGCGAGGCCGAGCAGGTAGCCGGCATAGGCATACCAGGTGCGATACCACGGCGGGGCGAGGGTGAACTCGACGAACAGGGGCGGGCTGGCGGGGAGGAAGGCGCCGGACAGCCGCGCTTCGAGCTGGTAGCGGCCCTCGGGCAGGTTGTTCAGGGTGAGCAGGGAGCCGTTGCCGACCACCACGGTGCTTTCGGCGCCGTGATGCAGGCGGAACTCGTAGGCCGGCGGCTGGCGCGAGGCGTAGCTGCCGGCGAAAAACCGCAGCACGAGGCTGTTGTCCGCATGTGCCAGCGTCGGCAGAGCGGGCAGGGGACCGGGCCGCGCCAGCAGTTCGCGGCCGGCCCGGCCTGTGGTGAGAGAAACGAGGACGGGGCGGAAGGCCGGCTTGGGCTTGGCCAGGAAATTTCGGTTGAGGTGGTAGATCGACTGGCCGGTGAGCAACCAGACGTCGCCGCCGGGCAGCAGCTGCACGAGGGGAAAACGGTCGTTGATGCGGCCGAAGGTGCCGGTTTCGAACACCGGCTGCCCGTCCTGCACCCGGAGGGTCAGCAACCCGTCGTCGTGGGTCGCCCAGATCGTGCCGGCGGCGTCCTGCCGGAAGCGGTTCAGCGGGAACGGCGCCTGGTCGAGCATCCGGCCCAGCTCCGGGCGCGGGACGATGGTCTCGCGGACCTCGTCGAAATAAATGCGGCCGTCCGGCAAACCCGTGAGGGCCACCATGTCGCCGGCCCAGCCGATGTTGATCCAGCGGGACGCTTTCCAGGGAAACTCGTCGAACACGCGCACGTGCAGGCGGCCGTCGTGCAGGCGCACGCGTGCGGCGCGATTTGGTCCCAGTTCCATCCACGCGGCGTGGCGGGAGCCGTGCACGATCATCGGGTAGCCCACGCCCGGCACGCGCGGGGCGCACTCGCTCCAGACGCCGTCGGTGCGGCGCAGCGCGGTGATCTCCGTGGCGCCGAGCACGTAGAGCACGTCGTCCACCGGCACCAGCCGCGCGACATCCATGCCGGTCAGCACGGTCTCGAACCCGCCGCCCGGCCGGCGCACATAGAGTCCCTGATAGGTGCCGACGATCAGCTCTTCGCCCACGGTGGCGATCGCCCAGACCGCAGAGGCGGGCTGCTCGCCCATGAGCTCGAAACGTGTGGTCTCGCCGGGACGCCCGTCCACCGCCGCGTAAAGCCGTCCGCCGGAGGCCACCACGATGCGCTCGTTCCAGCGCACCAGCTGGGGCCAGCTCAGGGGCAGACCCTGCCGTTGGCCGAACACGGTGAGCGGGCTGTTGTAGAGGATCTTCTCGATGCCGGTCTCCGTCACCACCCAGAGCACGCCGTTCTCCCGCGAGGCAAGATCGGTCACGCGCTGATATTCCGAGGTCGTCAGCGCCAGCAGCACGCGGCCGTCGGGAGTCACGATGTGGACGCCGCTGCCGTTGACCGCCACGGCGAGATTGCCGTCGGGCAGCCGCACCAGGGCGCTCACGCGGCCCAGGGCCTGTTCGCCCAGCGGGCCCGGGAAGGCGGAAAACTCCCGGCCGTCGAAAAACCGCAGCAGGCCGGCGACATTCGTGGTGATCACCCGCTCCGCATCGAACGCCGCGACCTGGTCCACCTCCGCGCCCTCGGGCACCGGCTCGCGGAGCATCTGCACCGTGCCGCGGACCACGTCCACCGCGCAGAGGCCCCGGACGTAGGAGGAGACGTAGAGCTGGTCCCGGTGGTGGAACAGCCGGGCCACGCCCGGGATCTCGAGATAGCTTTGGCGGCCGCTGGCGCGGTCCCAGTGCACGAGGCCGTTCAGGCTCGCAAAGTAGGTGCCGTCGTGGAGCGCCAGCAGTTCGTTGAAGTTCGATTTCAACGCCCAGGCGGGCGCATCGGCGGGCGTCAGGGTTTGCGGCCGGAGCTTGCCGGTTTCGAGGCGGGCGTGACCCCAGGTGCCGAAGGCCCCGTAGAAGGCGTCCTTGGCGGGACTGAACACCAGCCGCTCCATCACCCGGCCGTTGTCCTCTCGGTCCGCGATGTCGATCCAGCTCGTGTCGTTGAGCACGATGCAGGAGCCGGCGCGCGCCACCGCGATGCGGCCCAGCGGGTCGAAGTCGAGGCGCATGCCGCGCGAAGCGTTGCCGATCTCCTCAAACGAATAGAAACGCGTGAACGGCAGACCGAGTTCACCGCCCGGTGCCGGGTCAGCGGCCCGCCCGCCGGCCAGGGCCAGGCCCAGCAGGGCGATACCAACGCCCAGCCGGCCGCGACGACGTAAGGCGCTCCGGTCCGGCGTTTCGGACCGCTCGTGTGCACTGCCTGCGGGGGCGCATGGCCTGGCACGGGGAAGGGGCATGCGGGAAAAAATCCCGCACGCGGAATCCCGGCGCAAGATGTTTCGCCCGTCGCGGCTATGACCTAGGCTATACGCGCGGTTAGGACCTCTGGTGTCTTGCTCGCCGACGGCGCGGTGCGTGACTCGTCGCATGCCGCCGGCCACCGTTTCCACCCGCCTCACCAGCTTGCCCGTGCGCGCCGCTGCGCCCGCCCGGCCCGTGGCGGCGGTTGCGCCGGAGCCGACCCCGACCGGTCCCGTCTCGGCCACGGTGAACGACATTCTCCAACGCTACGACCAGGGGCGGACCGGCCTTGAGGAAACGGTGCTCGCGCTTTTTCATGGCGGCGTCTCCCCCGCGCAGGCGGAACTCGCCGCGTGCCGGCTTTTCGGCGCCAGCGCGGGTTTGACCGAGCTGGCCGCGCGGGCCCGGACCGTCGCCCACGAGATCACCGCCTGGAACAACCGCGCGCTCGCCCGTCCGTGCACCTGCGTGTTCCTGCAGGCGGTCACGTTCACCCAGAAGCAGCCGCACGGTCAGCGCGAGACGACGGTGCAGGTCGCCGTCGGCGTCGATCCGCGCGGCGGCCTCGAGGTGCTGGGCGTCGCCGCCGTGGTGCCCGGCTCGGAGCCGTGGACCGGCCTGCTGGCCGGCCTGCACCGGCGCGGTCTGCCGGCTGCGGAGATCATCGTGGGCAGCGGTGAACCGGATCTGCCCCGCGCCGTGCGCCGCCATTTTCCCCGCGCCCGCTTTCAAACCTGTCTCGGCGCGCTGGAGGAACAGCTGCTCTACAAGGTCCCGCCGGCGCTGGTCCACGTCGTGGCGGACGGCTTCACGGCGTTGCGTGCGGTCACCGCCCCCGCCGCCGCGCGCGCGGCGCTGGCCGCGCTGACCTTGCGGCTGCGGACGCACGATCAGGCGGAAGTCGCGGCCTTGCTGGAAAACTCCGACGACTCCCTTTTCAGCCATCTGGCTTTTCCGCCGGCGCAGCAGGCGCACCTGCGGGATGCCCGCTTCCTCCGCAAGCCCCTGGGCAACGTCCGCGCCCGCGTGCGCCTGCTCGGCCCCGATCTCGACGACACCGCCTTGGTGCTGATGGTCGCCGCGCGCCTGCGCCAAACCTGGCCCGCCGACGCGCAACGGCGCTTCAGGACGCTCGTGCGTCGTGCCGGCTGAGGCCTGCCCCGGCTTCCTGCAGTCTGCTCGCGGGCTTGCGCTCCGCCCCGCGGCCGCCGGATGCTGGAGCGTGACTCCCAGCGAACAACTCTGCCTTGCCTGCGGCCTGTGCTGCGACGGCACGCTCTTCGACGGCGTGCAGCTCGAGCCCGGCGACGATGCGAAGCGGCTGAAATCACTGGGCCTGCCCGTGGCCTTCTCCCGCGGCCGGAATCCTGTCGGGCGTTTTCCCCAGCCGTGCCGCGCGCTGTGCGCGGACCGCACCTGCCGGCTCTACGCGGACCGACCCCGCCAGTGCCGTATTTTCGAGTGCGGTGTTTTCAAGGAAATGCAGGCCGGCCGCACCGACCTCGCCGCCGCGCTGCGTCAGGTCAAAAAAGCCCGGCGCCTGGCCGACCGGGTGCGGAAGCTCCTGCTCCAGCTCGGCGACACCGACGAACAGCGCGCTCTCGGCGAGCGTTTCTTCCGCATGCAGTGCCGCATGGAGGAACAGCCCGCCGACGCGGCCGCGCTCGCGACCTTCGCCGACCTGAGTCTGGCGGTCCACCGCCTCAAACTTCTCGCGCACGACAAATTCTACACCCGCCCGCCGCAGCCTCCCGCGCGGTAGGTCGCGGCGAGTTCGCCGTTCCGGTGCAGCGGCCCTCGATCGGCGCCGGACTCACCGTTGGGCTGAGCTGCTTCGCGGCGTCGCCCGCAGGCTCCGGGTAAGTCCGTCGATCGCCTCGGCCGGGACCTGCACCCGCCAGCCGTCGGACGCGCGCTGCAGGTTCAGCACGACCACCTTGTAGCCGGCACGGTCGTCGAGGGAGGGAGGCTGGGTGATGCCGGGTGCGGGCGCGGGCGGCAGGGGTGGGGCTGAGGCGGCGGGCGGGCCGGCGATGAGCAGCCCCACGATCGCGCGGTCGGCGTCGGTCTCGTGCAGCCAACTAAGCTGGGCGCGCTCGGGCGAAATGTGCGCGAGGGTGACGCCGGCGACTAGATCCTCCGGCGTGGAGTGGATCGCGCGTGCCGCAGGCGGCAGCGAATCGAACCAGGCACGGGCCTTGGTGCGGGTGTCTTCACCAAGCTGGAAAATCTCGCGGACCGTGGCAACGTCGCCGTTGGCTGCGGCCCACAGCAGGGTGGTTGCTGTGGCTTGCGGGGTGGTCCGGCCGGCGTTGCGCCAGGCGGTGCCCGGCGTCCATTCACCCACGGTCCATGCGGGCAGAGCGGGTCTTTCGACCGGGGCGGCGGCGGGCGCAGGCACCGCGGGCTCGGGAAAATCCGGAGAAGCGACTTCCCGAATCTCGTGCTGGAGGCGCTCACTGTCCGCCTGCAATTGCGCCAGCTTTTGCTCCTGCTGCGCGAGCGTGGTGAACCGTGCCTGCAACGCCTGCGCCGCGGCGCGTTCACGCTGCCAGATCACGCCCACCGCAAGGACGGCGGCAAAGGCGAGCATGGGCCGAAGCAGGCGGGAGCGCATGGCGGCGTCAGAACCAGGTGTTTTGCGGACCTTCCGGCGCCGCGTCGCTGTCGATGACCAGGTGGGCGATGCCGGCCTTGCGCGCCTCGTCGAGCACCCAGTTCAGCTGACGAAACCGGGCGCCACGGGCATCCACGACGAGCCGGGACTCACCGTTCGGCGCCGCGGTCTGATGCTTGAGCAGCACTAGAAATTCATCGAGCCGCACGGGCGCCCCGTGCCAGAAGACCTCGCCCCGGGGCGAAACCGAAACCACCGCGCCGACCGGCCTGGTCGCCGCCGAAACGGCTGGCGCCGGTAGCGCCGCGGGTGCGCGCAGCGCGGTGATCGGTTGTTGCCGGGCCGCCGCCGAGATCCGCCGGGAAGTGAGTTCGCGCTCGAGCTGCCACTTTTCTGCCTCGGCTGCGGCGATCGTCTGCGTCAGCCGCGATTCGTGCGCGGCGATTGCCGCGGTGGTTTCCTCATTGGCCCGATGCTGCGTGATAATCCCGAACGCTCCCCCGGCCAGCGTGGCTGCGACGGCCGCCGGCCAGAGCGCGGTGGCGAGAGCGGTGGCGAGGCTGGGCGCGGCGGCCTTCGCCAGCGCCGCTCCCGCCACCTGCGCGGCCGCTCCGGCGGAAACCGGCTGGACGCTCGCGGCGGTCAGGGCGCCGCCCAAGGCGGCCACGGTCGAAGTCACGCCGCGCCGGAGCATCGTGGCGTGGAGCTTGTCGAGGGCCCGGTCCACCCGTTTGCGTGCGGCCTCCTCGCTTACGGCGAGGGTGGCGCCAATCTCGGAAAAAGTGCGGCTGGAAAAGAACCGGAGCACGATCGCCTCGCGTTCGTCCGGTTTCAGCGTGACGAGGGCGTCATCGAGCAGCGGGCGGAGCCGCTCGGAATCGGCGGAGGGATCCGCCGGGGATTCGGAGGGATGCATGGAGGAGGCGGCGATTTCGCGTTGCTTGCGGCGCTGTTCACGCCGCACCCAATCGGCGGTCGCGTGATGGGTGGCGGTGTAGAGCCAGCCGGCCAGGGTGGCGTGACCGCGCAGCGTCGGCGCCTTGCGGACCAGCGCCACGAAAACCTGCTGCGTCACATCGTCGGCCGCGTGGGCATCACCGCCCACGCGGCGCAACGCCGTGGCCCGGACCAAGGGCAGGTGACGCTGGACCAGCTCGGTGAAGGCCGCTTCGGCGTGTTCATCCACAAACCGGCAGAGGAGTTGGTCATCGGTCATCATGGCGGTCTTTCCCTCAGGCTGCCGCCGATGGCCAAACCGGACAAAATAAATGTGGGAGTGCGGCCAATCCCCCGGCGACAGTCATAGACCGCCGCTACAGCTGAAAGGCGGGATGCGGCGATCCCGCCCTACAGCAGGCGCTGCGCGTGAAGCCGCCGAATCTCTTGGCCCTTGTTACTTGATACTTGTTCCTTCCTGCCGGCCAACCGGCGGGTCACCGGTGCTCCTCGTAGGTGATGTCGATCTTGGCGGCGAAGGCTTGTTTCTTGGCGGCACCTTGGAAGCGGATGCTGTGGGTGAGCTCGTCATAGACCCAGCCGTTGGCGGGGTCGGGCTTCACTTCCTGGCCGTCCACCAGCACGCGCAGGCTCTTCCGGTAGAGGGTCGAGCCGGGCAGGACCGGTTCAAGGGCGACGGCGACGGTGTCGGCGATGCGGTCGCCAAGTTCGGCGAGAGGGGCGGAGAAATCGCTGTTGATGTTCAGCACCGTCCCGCCGGTGAGCTCGGCGGCGCGCCGGTGCGAGACGTTGCCGGGCGACACCACGGCGTGCATCTCGATCTTTCCACGCTTGTTGCCCTTCACGATGATGAAGGGGCGCAGCACCCAGTAGTTGATGTAGCCGTCGAGCGTCTGGCGCTTCTCGGGGTTGCGCGTGTTGAACTGGTTGAGGAGTTCGGGGAGTTTGCCGTTCTGGATCCACTCGGCCTCGCGCGTGCCTTCGGCGGTGGGCTTCGCCGATTCCTTCCAGACCGCCATGCGGGTTTCCTCCTCGTCCATGAAATAGACGACGATGGTCGTGGCGTCGGGGCGCAGGAACGTGTGCTCCTTGCCGTGGAAGCGGGCGACGAAGTTATAGACCGACGTGAAGGCCGTGCGGTTGCTGTCGCCGTTGGTGCCGACCTTCACGAGCTCGGCGAAGACGCCGTCGGGTGTCTGCGGTGTGACCCACGGCTGGGGCAGCACGGGGAGCGTCACGAGCGAGCCGTTGCTGGCGACCTGCTTGGTGGCGGTCTTCGGGCGCTGCTTGCGGTCGAGCACGGGATTGCCCTCGGCGTCGATGGCCGTGGAACGGACCTTCTTGAAATACAGCCGGTCGCGGCGGCCGGCGTCGGCGTTGACGAAGTCGGTCGTGAGCACGGCGATGCGGTAGTCGAGGTCGCGTTCGTCGAAGAGCGAGCGGAAGCGCCGGAGGTTCTCGGCGATGCGCGCCTGGTGCGGGGCCATCGAGGGCGAGTTGTTGATCACGAACACAAGGTCCACCTCGCGGCTCTTGGTGCGGTCCGCCGTGATTTGCTTCGGCTCGCGGATGGGTTCGACGGTGACGATGACGGTGTTCTCCATGCCGACGGCCGGGTTGTGCTCGTCGAACGTGTAGTAATTGAAACGGTCCTCTCCGATGAAGCCGGGGTTTGGATTGTAGGTCAGCTGGCCGGTGGCGCGGTCGAGGCGGGCTGTGCCGTGCTGCGGTCGGGTCTCCTCGGCCAGGAGGTAGGCCACGCGGGGGTCGGCGAGGGCGGCGCGGGCGTCCGCGGGCAGGAAGTCCGCGTGACTGGGCACCTGGCGGGTGACGGACAGGTTGGGCCGGGTGGTGATGGCGACGGCGTGCTCGGCCAGCGCGCGCTCGCGCGGGGCGGTGACGACGATCTTTTCCAGCTGCAGCGGGGCGGCGGGTTTCACCGTGATGACGACCCGGTTCTGGAACACGAGCCCCGAGGTCTCGTTGCGCACGGTGTAGGTGAACGAGTCCTCGCCCACATAGGCTTCGCGCGGCTGGTAGGCAAAATAGCCGAGGCGGCCGCTCTTGGTCTTGTAGAAGTCTTCGTCGTCGCCGCCGGCCAGGCCGACGCGGCCGTGCTCGGGTTCGACGGTGATCGTATAGACCAGGTCGCCGCCGGTTTCGGGGCTGATGACCTCCTTGGCCACCGCGAGCTGGCCGTGCACGCCGGCACCCTCGGCCACGAGCTTCATCGGGTTCGTCGAGACGATCAAGTTGTCGGAGCTGTTCGCCGTGGCGAACGCGGGCAGACCGGCCAGCAGGGACACCAGGCAAAACGTGCGCAGCCACGCCGGGAGGGAGATTTTCAGAGGCTTGTTCATGGGAAGGAGGAGGTGTCGGACTCGCGGGGAACAGTTCAACCGAAGTCAGAGCGGGATGCACACCGATAAATGGTGCGCCCGCGCCGCCGGTCGCCGCGATCCGGCGTCCTGACTACGAACAGCCGGCGGACGATTAAGTTCCGTCCGCAGCGGAACTTGGGGGCGCGGGCCCGGGCGGGCTGCGCGGTTCACGGAGTTTTTGCATCCGAGGAAATCAGGGTGCCGGGCGTCACGCCGGTGCGGCGGATGGCGCCGACAAAGAAGCCCGCGCCGGTTCGGGCGCGGGCTGCGGGAGAAAATGGTGGAGGTGAGGGGAGTTGAACCCCTGTGCCCCGGGCCTTCGCGCACGGCATCTACCTTTATAGCGTTGGTTTGATCTCGCCGGCCCGGGCGCTTCAACGCGCGCTCCCGGACCAGCCAACCGTGGTTGAAGATACGGCGGCGAGGTCACGATAGCCCTCACCGCTATTCCTGCTGTCGACGTTTCCAGCCCCTAGCAGGAGTCGGAGTGGAAACGTGACCGCACTTAGGCGGCCATTAGCATTTCTTCGTTGTTGCCGTTTGTTTTTTCGAGGGTGGATTAAAGAGAGTCCCCCGACTCTCCAAAGGCAGCCGCGCACTCCAACCAAGGGTCGAATCCGGAACACCCCCGAAAGGGAAGAGGACCAGGTGACCAAGAACTGAGTGCACCGTCAAAGAACAGGATTGGTCAAGGTGCCACAGCCCTCGCGTAATGCAAGCTCGCGGCACAGATGTGACCTGATGCGGAACACATTCCG
>JACCDQ012185209.1_pt1 | contig 11126 bp, 10 predicted proteins | sample 7446031 | NCBI WGS metagenome assembly JACCDQ01 (sample SAMN15323442, study PRJNA562643) | freshwater metagenome | isolation source: river surface water | place: USA:Blue River Watershed | collected 2017-08-17
CAGCCTTGCCGTTCATTCTTGCGTGCAGCAAACGAAGCACCTCAAGAGAACGATCCTTAAGCGGTGCGCCCGAAAGCCCTCCGGCACCAAATTGAGCCACCTTCTCTGGATCTGTCTTTAGGTTTTCTCTGCCAATAGTGGTGTTAGTTGCAATTACTCCGGCCAAGCCAAGGTCAATCGCTAGGTCAGCAACGGCGGCGATATCTTCATTGGCTAGGTCCGGTGCTATTTTGACAAGCACAGGTTTACCAAGGCTCTCTTGGATCACCGCCTTCAAGATTGGTTCCAGCGCCTCGACCGATTGCAGGGACCTAAGACCTGGAGTATTAGGCGAAGAAACATTTACCGCTAGGTAGTCAGCATGCGGCGCAAGAAGTTTTGCACTCTGGCGATAGTCATGAATCGCATTATCAACATCTACGACTTTGGACTTGCCGATGTTGACACCAATTACAGGCAAATTCTTTAAGTTTTTTGCGCGAAGTTTTTCAAGTCGTTGTGCAATTACTTGGGCACCCTGATTATTGAAACCCATTCGGTTAATCAAGGCCCGGTCTGCAATCAAACGAAAGAGTCTTGGCTTCTCGTTGCCGTCTTGTGCAATAGCTGTCACGGTGCCAATTTCAATGTGAGAAAAACCCAACTCACCCAAAGCCTTGATGGCCACAGCGTTTTTATCAAAGCCTGCCGCTAGCCCAAATGGGGCATCAAAATGTAAGCCAAACGCCTGCACCGAGCCACGTCCGGTGGCGCGAACGCGGGCAAGTTTGGTTAATCCAAGAAGTCCAGCGAATCTAATAGCTGCCATCACAAGATGATGAGCTCTCTCGGCGTCCATGGGCGCGAAGAAAACTCTAAATATGAATTTATAAATCATAAAAATTTAGCGGTTAGCATCCTGCGAGGTGCGCTCTTCGCGATTGACCTTTAGCAGAGCAATTGCTGCCTCAAAATCTTCAAGGCTCTCCCAGCCTTGGTAAACACTGGCAAATCTCATGAACGCCACCTCGTCAAGATTTCTAAGCGGTTCAAGAATGGCAAGACCAATATCATTTGACTCAATCTGCGCTGCACCGGTAGCGCGAACCGCTTCTTCTACGGTCTGAGCAAGCATGGCCAAATCGGCTTCAGAAACCGGACGCCCCTGACAGGCCTTACGAACACCGGCAACGATTCGATCACGACTAAATGGCTGAGTCACGCCGCTTCGCTTCACAACTGTGAGGCTGGCAGTTTCTGTAGTGCTAAATCGCATATTGCACTCAGGGCACTGGCGACGGCGGCGAATTGATGACCCGTCATCAGATGTGCGCGAGTCTGTAACTCGCGAGTCTGGGTAACGACAAAACGGGCAGAACATTCTGGATTTTCTCCTAGATGTTGATTGTTATTCAATTCTAGGCCCAACCCCTAGTAGTTGCTAGGAGTTGTTGAAGCGTGCCGTCACGGCTTCTCCGTGTGCCGGAAGCCCTTCGGCCTCTGCAAAATCGGCGACTAATTCAGCAACGGCACTTAGTGCTTCGCGGTTGTAATCAATAACCTGCTGCGGCCTCAAGAAGCTGTGCACTCCTAAACCGGAACCAAATTTTGCCTGCTGACCGGTTGGTAAAACGTGGCTGGAGCCAGCAAGGTAATCACCCAGACTTACCGGTGAGTAATCCCCCATGAAAATTGCGCCGGCGTTAGTGATCTGATCTAGTACCGCTTGATTTTCTCGAGTGTGCAGCTCAAGATGCTCGGTGGCATAGAAGTTCGCAAACTTTATACCGGCCGAAATGTCATCAACCAAAACAACTGCCGACTGCTGGCCCTGGAGCGCAGTCCTTACTCGATCGGAACTAGCGGTAGCAGCTACAAGATCGGTTAGTTCATTTATAACGGCGTTGGCCAGTTCGATTGAATCGGTAACCAGCACGGAAGCAGCAGCTTCATCGTGCTCTGCCTGACTTACTAGGTCGTACGCAATGAACTTGGCGTTAGCTGATGAATCGGCAAGGACCAGAATCTCTGTTGTACCTGCCTCAGAATCAATACCTACAGTTCCGCGAAGGGCTCGTTTTGCGGCAGCAACATAAATATTTCCTGGGCCAGTAACCAAACTCACTGGCTCAAAATCTATTTGCGGCAGACCGTATGCAAAAGCCGCAACGGCAGCAGGGCCACCCATGCAGTAGACGTTTTCCACCCCAAGCAAACAGGCCGTTGCCAATACGGTTGGGTGAGGTCTGCCATTGAAATCCTTTTGCGCGGGCGAGGCTAGCGCCAACCGCTCTACCCCGGCAACCTGTGCCGGAACAACATTCATAATCACGCTGGATGGATAGACGGCTTTACCACCCGGAACGTAAAGGCCAACAGATTCAACCGGCTGCCAGCGCTGATGCACTTTTGCACCATCGGCAAGAGTGACAGAGGTATCGTTTGGCATGTTTGCACGCGAAACCTTGAAAACTCGCTCAATGGATTCTTCGATGGCCTTACGCAAACTTGGATTCAGATCGGCAAGTGCGCCGGCCAGTTCTTCTTGACTGACGCGAATTGGCCTTGGATCTACCTCATCACGCTCCAAAGTGACCTTCACCACCGCGTCTTGGCCATTGATGCGAACGTCCTCCAGAAGCGGGATTATTTGCTCAACGGCTTTGGTTATATCAATCGATGCGCGCGGTACCAATTCGTTGGCAACAGAGGAAGTAAAGGTTCTTCCGCGAAGGTCTACGATGCGCAAATTCACTGCAACACTCATGCCGACCTCCTAATTAGCTACCTGTGTAATTGTAGAGGTGCAGGCTGTACCCTTGATGAAACGAACTAGAAATTGAGCCATGACAAACTTTGAAGTTATAACTGATTCAACCGAAGCCCTAAGAGCAAGCTTCAGACTGCACGCATCTGGTGTTTCAGTAATCACCATGGTTGACGATTCCGGAAAACCTGCTGGCTTCACAGCAACATCAATGACCTCGCTGGGCGCAAACCCGCCACTGGCCTCATTTAACGTAGCCTCTGGCTCAAGTTCATGGCCGGTGCTTTGCAAAGCAAAGCATGTAGCCATTCACACTCTTGGCGACAGAAATCTAGAACTTGCCCAGCGCATGGCCGCTGATCACACCTTGAGATTTGCAAAAGATGACTGGTCTTTTGGCCCACAGGGTCTGCCTATCTTTGAGGCGGCAACCTCAGTAATGATTTGCGAGGTTCGCGAAATTCACAACGTGGAAAATAATGCCGTTGTAATCGTGAACGTTCTTGAAGGGCTGGTTGGTGAAACCGCTCCGGCACTGCTTTACTACCAGCGCCACTACATGAGCCCGGGAAAATCCCTAAACTAACCTCACAACTAACCCCTGAACTAGGTAAGACACTTTGCGCCCAGCAACACCTTAAGTTCACCGTATAGCTCTGAGGTGATTTTCACGCGAGGCTGCAACTTGAACAGACGCTCCCCTGATTCGCCAACCAATTTAACCTGAACCTCTTCGGAGCCAGCATGAACGCGCAAAATCCTATCTAGCTCTTCAAGAACCTCTCGAGTTGCTTCCGCCTCTGGAATACGAACCACAACCGGACCGCGAATGTAATCGGCACCTCCCTCAATTGTTTCGATTGAGTAGGCACGCAAGCTATTGCCGTCGTCTCGCTGAGAGATGCTTCCCTTGATTACTACAACCTGATCGGCTTCCAAGTTTTTTGCAAACTCTTGATAGGTCTTTCCCATGAGCATCACTTGCATTTCACCCTCGAAATCCTCGATTGTGACGGCAGCGTATGGGTTACCGGATTGTCTGGCAACTTTGTGCTGAACCTGGGTAATTAGTCCAGCAATAATCACTGTCTCGCCATCTTGCAAGGTCTCGCTTGATTGAATTTCACCAATGGTAATTTGTGCATATCGGGCCAGCTGCTCTTCGCGGCCGGCTAGAGGGTGATCGCTGACATAAAGACCCAACATTTCTCGCTCGTAAGCAAGCTTTTCTTTCTTCTGCCATTCCGGGCGATCTGGAACGCTACCAGCAAACGAGCTGTCTGACATTGCGTCATCAAACATCGAACCAAATAGGTCAACCTGGCCGACGGCCTCATTTTTCTTCAAAGAGGCTTGAGACTCAACCGCTTCTTCAGAAATCTCGGCTAGGGATCTGCGTGTGTGGCCCAGTGAGTCGAATGCTCCAGCCTTGATCAGAGACTCAACGACTCGCTTTGAGCAGACTATCGAGGGAACCTTTCGCAGGAAGTCGTGGAAAGAAACAAAACGACCTTTTTCTTCACGTGCCTTCTTGATTCCTTCGACAACATTTAGACCAACATTTCTAACTGCACCAAGGCCAAAGCGAATATCTTTTCCGACGGCGCTGAATTCAGCGATGGACTCGTTTACATCTGGTGCAAGTACTTGAATGCCCATGCGGCGACATTCGCTTAGGTACATGCCCAATTTGTCTTTTGAGTCACCAACCGAGGTGAGCAAGGCGGCCATGTATTCGGCTGGGTAGTTTGCTTTCAGATATGCAGTCCAGTAAGACAAAACTCCATAGGCGGCAGAGTGAGCACGGTTAAATGCGTAGTCGGCAAAAGGAAGCAAGGTGTCCCACAGGGCCTTGACCGCGGCATCAGAGTATCCGTTTGATTTCATGCCGTCAGAGAAGTCTTGATACTGACGATCTAGTTCGTCTTTATCTTTTTTACCCATAGCGCGGCGAAGGAGGTCGGCTTTTCCGAGAGTGAAGCCCGCAGCTTTTTGTGCCGCCGCCATAACCTGCTCTTGATAAACAATTAGACCGTAGGTAGGGTCAAGAACCTCCGAAAGCGATTCAGACAGTTCAGGGTGCACAGAGTCAACCGCCTGCTGCCCATTTTTACGCAAGGCGTAGTTGGTGTGGGAATTCATGCCCATAGGACCTGGGCGATACAAGGCAATTACCGCAGAAATGTGCTCAAAAAGAGATGGCTTCAATAGACGAAGTAGTGAGCGCATGGCGTTTCCATCAAGCTGGAAGACACCCAAAGTGTCACCCCTTGATAGAAGTTCAAACGTCGCGGGATCAGAATCAAGATCAAGATCTTCCAAGACAACAGTCTCTCCCCTGTTTGACTTGATGTTTGCAAGCGTGTCATCAAGCACTGTGAGGTTTCGCAAACCAAGGAAGTCCATTTTTAGCAGACCAAGCTTTTCGCAAGGTGGCTGATCAAATTGAGTGATGATTGCGCCGTCGTCATCACGTTTCATAATTGGAATCACGTCAATCAATGGTTCGGCCGACATGATTACACCGGCAGCGTGCACTCCCCACTGACGCTTCAACGATTCAAGACCCTGGGCAAGTTGGAACACCTTGGCCGAATCGTCATCGTTTTCAATCAAGTCACGAAAATCTGCGGCCTCTTTATAGCGTTCAGATTTTTTATCAATCAGGTCGTTTAGGGCAATGTCTCTACCCAAAACCATTGGCGGCATTGCTTTGGTTAGTTTCTCACCAACTGCGTATGGCATAGCAAGCACTCGCCCCGCGTCTTTCAGCGCTTGCTTTGCTTTGATGGTTCCAAAAGTCACAATCTGCGCCACGCGGTCATCGCCGTACTTGTCAGAAACATATCGAATAACTTCACCGCGACGACGATCGTCAAAGTCAACATCGATATCGGGCATGGAAACACGCTCTGGATTCAGAAAGCGCTCAAAGATTAGTCCGTGCTTAATCGGATCAAGCTCGGTGATGCCAAGCGCATAGGCCACAATTGATCCGGCCGCAGAACCGCGACCCGGTCCAACACGAATTCCCTGGGCTCGGGCCCAAGCGATGAAGTCGGCAACTACCAGGAAGTAACCCGGGAAACCCATCTGCTCGATAACTTCAACTTCGTAGGAAACCTGCTTTGCTTGCGCTTCAGGAATTTCACCCTTGTATCTGCGCTGCATTCCGGCGGCAACTTCTTGCTCAAACCACGAAGCTTCAGTGTGACCCTCTGGAACTGGAAAACGCGGCATAAGCTCGCGCTCTTTAAATTCAACATTGCAACGCTCCGCGATTAGCAGAGTGTTGTCGCAGGCCTCTGGATGATCAGGAAAAAGATCGCGCATTTGCTGCGGCGTCTTCAGGTAAAACTCCTGTGAATCAAATTTGAATCTGGTTGGGTCAACCAAAGTTGAACCAGATTGAACGCAAAGCAATGCTTCGTGTGCAACAGCGTCACCCGCGTGGGTGTAGTGCAGGTCATTGGTGGCCAGCAGCGGCATGTTTAATTCTTTGGCGAGTTTTAGCAAGTCGCTCATGGAGCGTCTTTCAATATCTAGGCCGTGGTCCATGATTTCGGCAAAGAAATTTTCTTTTCCGAAAATCTCCTGAAACTCACCGGCTGCTTTTTTTGCTTCTTCGTATTGGCCAAGACGAAGCCTGGTTTGAATTTCTCCAGAGGCACAGCCAGTTGTGGCAATCACGCCCTTGCCATAGGTCTGCAATAGCTCGCGGTCCATGCGCGGCTTGAAGTAAAAACCATCAAGCCAGGCCTTAGAAGACATTCTGAAGAGGTTGTACATGCCATCGGTGTTTTCAGCAAACATGGTCATGTGGGTAAACGCGCCACCACCGGAAATGTCGTCTTCGCCGCCGCTACCCCACTTCACGCGGGTGCGATCTTGCCTAGGGGTGCCGGGTGAAAGGTAGGCCTCAATACCAATAATGGGTTTTATACCTGCTGCTTTTGCAGTCTTATAGAAATCAAAGGCACCAAAGTTATTGCCGTGATCGCTAATTCCAATGGCAGTCATGCCCTGGTCTACTGCGGCTTCAATTAAAGGCTTTACTCGGGCCGCTCCATCGAGCATTGAGTATTCGGTGTGAACATGAAGGTGGACGAATGAGTCGCTTTTTGATGATGCGCCAGACATGGGCTGGACCTTCCTGTTGCTGTGAGACCGAACCTAAGTTTCAGATTGGGCGAAACACCAGACTACCCCTGCAAAACCTCCAGCGCGTTCACCAACTCGCTTGGGTACTCACTTGTGAACTCAACCTGTGTGCCCTTAGTTGGGTGTTCAAAGCTCAGACGAACAGCATGCAACCATTGACGATCAAGGCCAACCCTGGCGGCCAAGGTTGGGTCGGCGCCGTACATGGTGTCGCCAACCAGAGGGTGCCTGAAGGCCGAGAAATGCACACGAATCTGGTGAGTACGACCGGTTTCTAAAACTATTTCAACTAGTGAGGCCGAGCGAAAAGCCTCAATGGTTTCATAGTGGGTAACAGAGTGTTTTCCGTCATTCATGACCGCAAACTTGAACTCGGCTTTTGGGTGACGGCCAATTGGTGCATCAAAGGTTCCAGCGAGCGGATCTGCCAAGCCCTGAATTACGGCATGGTAAACCTTGTGCACTGCGCGATCTCGAAAAGCCTGCTTAAGACGCGAATACGCAATTTCAGATTTTGCCAAGGTCATCAAACCGCTGGTGCCAACATCAAGGCGCTGAACAATGCCCTGACGCTCTTGAGCGCCAGAGGTAGCAATTTGAACACCAAGAGCAAGCAAGCAACCCGGTACCGTTGGGCCATCCCAGCCAACTGAAGGATGCGATGCAACACCGGCCGGCTTATCAATCACGATGATGTCATCGTCTTGATAAATGATTTTGAATCCTTCAACCAGAGAAGGAACAATCTCTAGAGAGTTTTTGGGCTCAGGCATAGAAACTTCAAGAACCGCTCCGTCAATCAAACGATCTGATTTGCCAATTACTTTGGAGTTTTGCAGAACCAAACCATCGGCTAGCAACTCTGCAGCGGCTGAACGAGAAAGTCCCATGAGTTTTGCGAGACCAGCATCTGCACGCTCACCGGCTAAACCGCCAGGTACTGGCAAAAGTTTTTGTTCGCTCATTTGCTTTCAGCTTTGCGACCAATGGTGTCGCCGCGAAGAATACGAATTACAGAGAGGCTGCAAATTGTAAAGATGGCCATGTCTGCGACATTGAAAATAGGGAAATTAAAAGGGATCTGAATGTAATCAACCACGTGACCCACAGCAAATCCTGGCTCGCGGATGAGTCTGTCTATAAGGTTGCCGCAGACTCCACCAAGCAGTACCCCAGCCATGATGGCCCAGCCAAGGGTTTCAATCTTGAAGCTGTACCACAGCAGAGTTAGAGCCGCGAGGCTGGAAATAATTGTGAAGATCCAAGTTGCACCAAAACCAATTGAAAACGCAGCAGAATCGTTGAACGCCAAGTTGAGCTGCACTAGATCACCAAGAAACGGAAGCGGTTGCCCAGGAACCAGAACGTTAATTAGGTAGTTCTTAAGAAATTGGTCAAGGCCAATAATCACCCAAGCAAAAATCAACAACCAGAGTTGCCGAGACAAGAGTGAGTTTTTGAAAAGCACTTAACTAGTTGCCGGCAGAAAAGCCGTTTGGATTGAACGCCTGGCCGCCAAAGCCTAGACCGCCTTCAATTGCGGTGTTAGGTCTTTCAGTTGGAGCAGCAGTTGACTCTTCAAGATCAGCTAGTTGATTTTCAATGTATGCCTTCAACTTCAGTCTGTACTCACGTTCAAAACTACGAAGTTCTTGAATGCGGTGTTCAATCAGTGCGCGTTCCTGCTCTAGGCGGCTCATGTCTGCGCGCTGCTGAGCTTCTGCCTCTCGAACGACGCGAGCTGCTGTGGCGTGACCCTCTGCAATTAGGGCATCGCGTTTGGCTAGACCCTCACGCACGTGCTCTTCGTGCAGCTTGCGTGCAAGCTGCAGAAGGTTGTTGGTGTTGCTGGTGTCAAGAGTTGAAGGATCCTGAGTAGCCTCAGGGAAAGCGCTGACTGCGCTTGGGGCAATAGCTGGGGCTGAGCTAACCAAGGCGCTTTCGGCGGTTGCGTTGTTCATTTCGGCAACTAGGCCCGCACCGCTTCTTTGAAGTTCGTTGATGCGAGACTCAGATGCCAGCAGTCGCTGACGAAGGTCTTCGTTTTCTTGGGTCAGGCGGCGAAGCTCAATGACGATTTCATCGAGGAAATCATCGACTTCGTCCTGGTCGTAGCCTTCGCGAAACTTGGTTGGCTGGAATCTCTTATTGACCACGTCTTCTGGAGTCAACGGCATATTCTTACCTCTTTATGTATTTGACCGATGGGGATACGGCCTCGATAGTAAAGGTTACCTCTTTTGACGCCCTGCTTCAGGTTAAGTCCCCAAAATATGGGGTTAAGCCAGCGAAATCACGATTCGCTGCAGGAAGAAAATCGCGAAAACTAAGGCTGTCCAGCCCAAATCAAATTGAATTGCTCCGGCCCTGATTGGTGGAATGAATCTTCTGACCAGCTTTATAGCCGGGTCAGTGACAGTCATCACAATCTCTACGATTGGCAACAAGATGCCCTTAGGGCGCCATGTTCTGCTGACTGAAAGGGCAAGATCTACAAAGAGCCGAGCTACCAGGGCGAAAAAATAGACCTGGAGCAGCCACCAAATGACAACTGCAATCAGGCCCATTTTTGATTAAAAAATTAGGGACGAACTAGCAGATCGTCTGACTGCTCAGTCTCGTCGTCTTCGTTATTTACTGCCACGTGTTGCGGGGTTAGCAGGAAAACCTTTGGGGTTACGCGCTTCAGGTGGCCTTCGAGACCCTCTTTAAGGCCAAGCATGAAGTCAAGCATGCGGCGAGAGTCAAGCTCTGACATGTCACCCATGTTTACAATCACAGGAATACCAAGGCGGTAGTTGGCCGCAACTTCAGGAGCCTCCGCATAGGTGCGCGGTTCAATGGTGTAAATCTCGTTGACCTCGGTGACGCCGCGACGTGGGCGCATTGGCGCAACGCGGGCAACCGGGCGAGCTTCACCAGAACCAGTGGCAACCGGGCGCGGTGGAAGGGCTTCGCCTTCATCGGCTAGACCAAGCCAGCCTGAAACCTGTGAAATTAAACCTGCCATTTTTGATCCTCCTGAGGACGCTTACCTCTCAAGAATATGGCTAATACTGGCGATTTCCAGTTATTGCGCTGCCAATGCGCAAGTGTGTCGCGCCGAAGCCGATTGCCGCTTCAAAGTCTTCTGACATGCCGGCAGAGATGAATTTGGCCTCGGGAACCAGCGCGACCAGGCTCTGGCTGGCCTGCTGAATGACTTCAAAGTCCTGCTCTGGGGCTTTATCAAGTGAGGCAACCCCCATGACCCCCTTGAGGCAGAGTGAGGGAACCTTGGCTACCTGTTCTGCAAAAGCCAGCAGATTCTTGGGTTCGATTCCCCCACGACCCGGATCATCGGTGAGATTCAACTGGATAAAGACATCCAGGGGCTGTGGCCGATCAGCGGTAGCCTTGACCAGCGAATCAAGCAGCGATTGACGATCTAATGAATGAACGGCAGCGGCGTAAGTCAACGCCGAACGAACTTTATTGGTTTGCAGCTGACCGATGAAGTGCCAACTGTAGTTGAAATCTAGGCCTGCAGTTGCGGCCAAAATTTCGGCGGCCTTGGGCGCTGCCTCTTGATCGCGGTTTTCACCAAAAGAGCGGATTCCCATATCCAACAAATCAAGAACCAGCTGGTGCGAATGATTTTTGGTTACGACAATCAACTCAATTTCGCTGCGGTCTCTTGATGCCTCAACGGCAGCAGAGCAAATTCGTTCTTCAACCTCGGCTAAACGCTCGGCTAATGAAGTCACGAATGAAGGCAAAAAATTTAGCGAAGAAAGTCTGGGATGTCGAGATCGTCACCCCAAGTTCCGTCGGCAGACTGAAATTTAGCCCCGTCTGCAGTTTGCGGTTTTGCAGCAGCCTGGTGGCTACCTGATGATTCAGACTCTAGAGGCTCGCGGAATGCTGCCGGAGTTGATGGCTCAACTGCAGCTTCACTTTCACCATTTGCGTAGTAAGAGCGAACATCTGCAACATCAATAGATTCTGTTGCTGGCACTGAGCTATCGGCAAACCAAGAGGTGCTGGTTGCGGCAACCACTGGAGCCACGGCAGCAGGTTCTGCAAAGGTTCTGCGTTCAACTTTTCTTGCCTTCGGCAGTCCACCGTCAAAACCAGCAGCAATAACCGTGATGCGAACCTCATCGCCAAGGGTGTCATCAATTGTGGTTCCATAGATGATGTTGGCTTCTGGGCTCACAGCTTCTTGCACAAGGCGTGC
>JACCDQ010731951.1_pt1 | contig 11125 bp, 9 predicted proteins | sample 7446031 | NCBI WGS metagenome assembly JACCDQ01 (sample SAMN15323442, study PRJNA562643) | freshwater metagenome | isolation source: river surface water | place: USA:Blue River Watershed | collected 2017-08-17
GTGGAAACCCTCACGTATATGCACGAAATGCCTTTGCCGCTGTTTTTTCTAGTTATTTACTTCTAAAAGATAGTAACTTACGCTGGAAGTTGTTTTGTTTAGGTAACATATTTTTGTCCCTCATTGTGTTGATGTTAACTCAGGCTCGTTCTACTTTATTGGCATTCTTTTTCGCTCTGGGTATTTTCTTGTTCTACAATGTTAGACGAATGAATGTGGGAAAAGCAATTCGTTCGTTCTTTAGCGCTCAAAATATTGTTATTATGGTTTCTCTTCTTGCAGTCATTGTTGCTGTTTTTATCATCGAGGGAAATTTGATAGATATTATTTACTCCTACTACGAAAATGCTTCAACCACCTTTGTAAAGGCTTTATTAACAGCTGCAGGTCTTGCAGGGGAAAAAGAAGTGGATGCTTCTGCCATGGGACGTGTAGGGAACTTTGCGTATTTCTCTGAACTATTGGAAGATGAGCCTTGGCTGATTTTTCTGGGAAAAGGATATCGTTTCTTTTATTTAGATATTCCTTTGCTTGAATCCTTGTTAGATTATGGCATTATGGGTTTCTTCTCTTTTGGTATGATGAACTGGATTTTCTTTAAGGATTCGCTACGAACCATTCGAGATAATAAGAATAATATGAATATTTTCTTCTGCTATTTATTCTTTACCTATTTCGTAGGGATTTTTACGGGTGGAAGGCCTAACGATACTCCTTATTGGTTTGTATATGCCTTTTTGATTCGTTTTGTAGGTATGGAGTATCTGAAGACTTATAAAAAAGAAGAAGCTCCTACATCTCTTGCAGAAAATACCGAATCTTAAAGCTATGAAAGTTTTAATTGTGCATAATCAACTGTGGGCTCATTATAAAGCAATCATTTTTAATGAATTACAACAGTTAATAGATAAAGAAGAAAATACAGAATTACTTGTCGTCCAACTAGCAATGGTCGAGAAAAGTCGAACGTCACTTGGACAAGTAGATTTAGCCTCTCATCGATATAACTATAAATTAGTACATGAGGGAACGCTAGAAGAGTTAACCTTAAGACAACGTTTGATAGGTATGATGAATGCCATTAGGACGTTTAAGCCAGATGTGGTCAATCTTACAGGATACTATGATGTGGCTTCTTGGATGGTGTTATTTTATTGCAAATTAGTAGGAATAAAGACGGTATTATCCAATGAGTCTACGCTAGGAGACCACCAACGCAAAGGCTTAAAAGAGCAGTTGAAGGCTTTTATCATCAGGCAATTTGACGGCTATTTTAATTTTGGAACTCGTTCTGCGGAGTATCTTTTAACACTAGGTGCAAAGCCTTCGCAATTACTCGTGAACCGTAATTGTGTGGATAATGAACGCTTGAAGGAGGTCTTTGATCAAGAGAAAGCTCTAATGCAACCTAAGGAGAGACGCAACTTCATATTTGTAGGACGCTTAATCCCTTTTAAAAACCTGCCTAGCTTCATGGATGCCCTTGAAATGGCTAATCAAGCAGTAACACAACCGTGGGGGTTTGTGATTCTTGGAGAAGGAGAACAACATACCCTACTTCTTGAAAAGTCAAAGTCCTTGTCTTATCCTGTAACCTTCCATAAAGGAGTTGCTTGGGACGATGTTCCTCGTTATTTGGCTCATGCTGACGTGTTAGTCTTGCCAAGTTCTTCAGAACCTTGGGGCTTAGTGGTGAATGAAGCGATGGCCTGCGGTATGCCTGTAGCCGTGTCAAAAAAATGTGGTTGTGCCATTGATTTGGTGAAAGAAGGAGAAAATGGATTTACGTTCGACCCTCAAGATGTACACAAAATCAAAGACGTACTTGTTAAAATAATGGATGCGAATACTGATTTACATCGTTTGGGAAGGCAATCCAGTGCTATCATAAAAGAATATTCGCCTGAAAACGTGGCGAAGGAAATGTTGGAAGGGTTCAGAAAAATATGCCAATTCGGAAAAAAATAAATACAATACAACTGCTCAGAGGATTAGCTGCCATTGCAGTCGTTTTACATCATGTTGCTGGATATTTGAAGGAAAGCAACCATCTACACTTTTTAGGAGGCTATTGCCGTATTGGTTTTGCAGGAGTCGATTTATTTTTTGTTATTAGTGGTTTTATCATCCATTTTACCTCCAAATCATATCTGAATACTCCGTCCAAGTTGGGCGAATATTGGAAGAAAAGGACGATTCGGGTGTATCCAATCTACTGGATTGTTACTACGGGTATTTTTCTGTTTCAATTTTTATTACCGCTTCTCAATAAGAGGGCAGCACTCAATACGGGCTATCCGATGGAATGGCTTGCATTTGTAAAAACCTATCTGTTACTTCCCGTTCACTTTGCGATTAATCCCGTAAGCTGGACGCTGAGTTATGAACTGTTTTTTTATTTGATGTTCTCTCTTTTGATTATCTCAAAGCGTTTGTGGGTAGTGCCTGCTGGTGTCTTGTTGTTTTCAGCGTGGCATATTTTTGTAGAACAGTATCAGCATCGGACATTTGGCTATAATTACTATAATTTTTTCTTTAGTAGTTATAATATTGAGTTTTTCTTGGGATATTTACTGTTTATAGTATACGATAAGGGGCTGTTTTCTATGCCAACATGGCTCGCTTGGTTAGGTGTTGCCTGCTCTTTAATGGTAATTGGTTCATTGGGTTACGGGGTCATTGATGGTGATTACTACAAACGATTTGTTGTTTTTGGGCTTACCTCTGTACTACTTCTACATTCTTTATTAAAGTTAGAAGAAGCACAACAATTAACTATTCATCCCTTGTTTATCGTGTTGGGAGATGCCTCTTATATCATTTATTTGATTCATTTTCCATTGATTTTTTTTATGAATAAATTGTTATTGATTACGCATATTCAATTAAGTAGTCAAGGACTTGTTAATTATAGTTACTTGATTGTGTTGGTTGTCATAGGGCTAGGAGTGTTGTTGCACAAATTGCTAGAAGTACCAATGAATACCTACTTAATGCAAATAAGTAGTCGTCTAAAAACAGGAAACAGTAGCTCCTAATTGAGTACATTAGGACTGAAAATAAAGAAGGACAATATTATTTTTTGATAGACATTTACTTAAAATAGCTTACTAGTGAAAATACTAAACATCTGTGGATATTCTTGGGACATTGGTGGCCCTCCTAAAATCATATATGATCACGCAATCGAACAGCTGAAAAATGGGGCAGAAGTAACTATTTTGACACCTATTTCGGAAGGACAAAAAGTGTATGATGTACCTCAGGGGGTAAAAATCGTTACCTGCCAACGTCACTGGTTAGCGAAATTTTGGCCAGAGTTTTCACCTGAATTATATTATTGGCTGAAAATGCACGGGAATGAATATGATGTGATTCATATTCATGGTGTTTGGCATTTTGCGGGTGTTGCTCCGTATTTAGCAGGGGTGAAAACACCTAAATGCATTACGATTCATGGCTTGTTAGATCGTTGGGCGGTACGTCATGGCTATTGGAAGAAATTTTTGTTTGGTCTTCTTTTCCAGAAAAATATTCTCCGAAAAACGGAATTGATTCAAATTAATAATTTGGATGAACAAGAAGATGTTCGCTTATTTTTAGGGGAAGAGCATCCTAATGTTGTCATTGTTCCGAATGGAATGAATCTTGCAACTTTTGAAAACCTGCCTCCTAAAGGTATTTTTAGAGAAAAGTTCGGCGTACCAAACGATAAGAAGATTGTATTATTTTTGAGCCGTATTAACATCAAAAAAGGCTTGGATATGCTTTTGCCTGCTTTTGCAGAATTGCTAAAGGAGCGAGATGATTGTGTGTTGATGATGGCAGGACCTGATGATGGTTATCTGAAAGAAACACAAGATTTTATTGCCCAACATAAGCTTGAAACAAAAATCCAATTGGTAGGAATGCTTACGGGTACAGAGAAGTTGGCAGCCTTTGTCGATGCCGATGTCTTTGCATTACCTTCTTATTCGGAAGGCTTTTCGATTGCCACCTTAGAAGCTCTCATTTCAGGAGTGCCTTCTTTACTTTCGGATAGAGTTGGTTTTGGACCAGCAATTAAGGAAACGAATGCGGCACATTTAGTAGAACTAAATGTGCCAAGTATCAAGAACGGATTAAGAAAACTATTGGATGAACCTGAGTATGCCGCTCAATTGGCTGAAAATGGAAAGAAATTAGTCCGTACACGCTATGATATTAAAATTGTAGCGAAGCAGTTATTGAAGGAATTTGAAAAAATAAGCCGTCGATAAGTGTTTCTTTTTAACCGTTTCTTACCCGAATAGCAGATTATGCAGGATATTACCGTAATTATATTGACTTTCAACGAGGAGAAGCATATTGGACGATGTATTAAATCCTTGTTGCCATTTACCGATAAAATCTTCATCGTAGATTCATTTTCGACTGATAAAACAGTGGAAATTGCCGAAGCCTTGGGTGCAAAAGTTGCCCAAAATCCATGGGTGAATTATGCCCAACAATTTAATTTTGGTATTAAAAATAATCCTTTTAATACCAAATGGTTGATGCGTATGGATGCCGATGAATATGTGTTGCCTGAACTAGCCACCGAAATCAATGAGAATCTGACAGGAATGCCCGCTGATGTTAGTGGCATTTATATCAAACGTAGAGTGATTTTCATGGAAAAATGGATTAAACAAGGGGGCTATTATCCCATTTGGTTAATGCGTATCTGGAGAAATGGACATGGTATTTGCGAAGAAACATGGATGGATGAGCATATAAAGCTATCGGAAGGACGCACTATTCAATTTCAACACGACTTGGTTGATCATACCTTAAATAACTTGACATGGTGGACGCAGAAGCATAACCTTTATGCCATTCGGGAGGTAATTGATTTGTTGAATATAAAGTATAATTTCAAAAATCAAGAGACAGTTGAACCTAATCTATGGGGTACACAAGAAGAACGAAAGCGTTATTTGAAAATCAAATATGCGTCTGTTCCTTTGTTTACCAGACCTGTCTGCTATTTCCTGTATCGCTACTTCTTGAAATTGGGTTTTCTGGATGGAACAAAAGGCTTTGTATGGCATATTTTACAAGGATTTTGGTATCGGTTCTTAGTAGATGCCAAAATGTACGAAGTGTACCATCGAGTGGGTAACGATAAAAAGGCAATTGTTGAGTTTTTTAAGAGTGAATATGGTAAAGATTTAGAGCAATAAGCTTTACAAATATAGAATTAAAGGAAGATTATCAGGTAGAAATACGAAACACCATGCGAGCGGAAACAAGGTTGCAAGATTATGATAACGGGTGGTATAAACCCGCAGGGAAGTTGAAAATCCTTTCGTGGTTTTTGATGAACACGCTTTTTATAAATAATTATTTGCCCATACCTGTAATCATAAAAGTAAAGGTACTTCGCCTTTTTGGAGCGACTATTGGGACGAATGTAATGATTAAGCCCAAAGTCAATATTAAATATCCGTGGTTTTTAACAGTAGGAAGCCATGTTTGGATAGGGGAATGTGTTTGGATTGATAACTATACCGAAGTCATCTTGGAAGATAATGTCTGTCTATCTCAAGGGGCGATGTTACTTACGGGAAATCATAATTACAAAAAGCCAACCTTTGACCTGATGATAGGGAAAATTCACCTAAAAAAAGGCGTTTGGATTGGTGCAAAAGCAACCGTGTGCCCGAATGTGGTTGGAGAAAGTCATGCTGTCTTAACCGTAGCATCTGTAGCAACTAAAAGTTTAGAAGCTTACGGTGTTTATCAAGGAAATCCCGCTATTAGAGTAAATAATAGGGCTTTGAGCTAATCAATTGAAAAAGATATTTTTCGTGTATTGAATTAGACTCAGTAAAATGTGAAAAGGAAGTGCTATATTTCAAATGAAAATTTCTAACTAAAAGTTTATGACCGATTTTTTTCTTCAACTATATAATAACAGGCTTTTTCAAATTACTATTACAGGTATCGTAGCCGCTTTGATGTCGATTAATGCCATTCCTGTGATTATCAAGATTTCCCGATTGAAAAACTTGATGGCAGAGCCTGGAGAGCGTAGTTCTCACATTAGACGTACCCCTACCTTAGGAGGTGTAGCTATTTTTGCGTCTATTTTGATAAGCTATTTTTTATGGGAAAATCCAGACGAAGGTCATTTTGTTCATTTGTCTATTTCTGCCATTGTCATTCTCTTTTTTCTAGGAGTGAAAGATGATATTCTAATTTTGTCTCCCAAAAAGAAAATGATTATCCAGATTGTCGCTTCTGCCTTAGTGATTATTATGGGAGATTTACGACTAGAAAACCTGTTTGGTATTTTTGGAATAGACCATATTCCTTATATCATTAGTGTACCTCTTACCATTTTTGTCTTTATTGCTTTAATTAACGCCATCAACTTAATTGATGGAATTGACGGACTTGCAGGAGGAATCGGAATGATTGCTGGTGGAACTTTTGGCGTTTGGTTTTATCTCAATGGGCATTATGCTCTTGCGTCTTTGGCTTCTTCAATGGCAGGGGCATTATTAGGTTTTTTACGCTTTAATTATTCTAAAACGTCCAAAATCTTTATGGGAGATACAGGCTCGCTGTTAGTCGGTTTTCTTCTAACCATGTTCGCAATCAAATTTGTACAACTAAATATTGTCTATCGCTTTGATCCTAACGCTATCTTTAGTGCTCCTATCTTAGCTATTGTAGTACTGATTGTTCCTATTTTTGACACAGTGAGGGTATTTATGGTTCGGTTGATGGAGAAGAAGTCTCCTTTTGTAGGTGATCGTAATCATTTGCATCATATTTTAATCGATTCAGGATTAACTCATTTCCAAGCATCGGCTATTCTATGGGTTTTTAGCTTAGTATCTACCTTGCTTTTTTTGGCTATTAGTAAAGAGGTAACCAACATGACATCCCTTTGGATTTTATGTGGAGTTTTTGGGCTTTATATGTGGGTTTCGCATATTTTAAAACAACGAAATATTAAAAAACAAGAATTAAAGAATAAAGAAAAAGAAAGTCAAATACTCGCATAATTGCTTGAAATGCAGCTTTTAAAGGGAATTAACGAAAAAAAAGGCCTTTTTTTATACGAAATAGCCCATAGTAGCAGTTAAGACTAATAAAGAAAGTCTCTATTTTTGTGGAGAAAAGAACACATCATTTTTCCCATTAGAACAGTTATTCAATATGAAAAAAATCTTTGTTGCTGTAGCCTTACTTCCTTTGGTATTCTCTTGTGTAAGCAAAAAGAAATTTGCCGAAGCTCAGTCGAAAATAGTATCACTAGAAGCTGCAAACACTGCCGCAATAAGTAAATTACGTACTGATGTAAGCGATTGCGAAACGAAAAGTGCAGAACTGAAAAATGCTTTACAAATCAAAGAGGCGGATTTAGTAGCTAAAGCAAATCAGGTGAAAACTCTACAAGAGCAAGTAGATTATTTGAAAAAATCGAACACTAATTTATTAGATCGTTTATCAGATTTATCTATTGTGAGCAAAACAGGTGCTGAGAGTATTAAAAAATCCCTTGAAGCATTAAATGATCAAGGTAAATATATTCAGAACCTAAACAGCTCAATGCAACGTAAAGACTCATTAAACTTAGCATTGGTAATGAACCTAAAACGTTCATTGGCTGATGTAAATGATGATGACGTAACGGTAGAAGTGAAAAAAGGCGTTGTTTATATCTCTATTTCTGATAAAATGTTATTCCGTTCTGGAAGTTCAGATATCAATGCGGCGGCTGAAATCGTGTTAGGTAAAGTAGCTAAAGTGGTGAATGACCATAAAGAATTGGATATCTTAGTAGAAGGACATACAGACAATGTACCTATTTCAACGGATTGTCTGAAAGACAACTGGGATTTGAGTGCTAAACGTGCAACGGCAGTTGTTCGCTTACTACAAACAAAATTTGGTGTTGTGCCTAGTCGTATGACTGCAGGAGGACGTTCGGAGTTTATTCCTAAAGAAACAAACGATACTGCAGCGGGACGCAAGGCAAACAGAAGAACGGAAATTATCGTATTACCGAAATTAGACCAATTCTTCCAAATGCTTGTACCAGCAAACAAATAAGAGTTCAAATTAAAATTTGCTTAAAAACGGAGAGTCTTAGAAAAGGACTCTCCGTTTTTGTTTTAAAATGGCTAAATTTGATTACTGTTGAAATGAACTTAACTTTTTGGCAGTATTTACATTACCAAGAAGCACACGTTATATGAGAATTTTAGTAATTGAGGATGAGGTCAAAACCCTTCAATTGATTAAGCAAGGTTTGGAAGAACAGCAATGGGAGGTTGACATTGCTTATGATGGCTTGATGGGCTTTCAACTCGCTAGCCGTCAAGAATATTCTTTGATTATTTCAGACATTATTCTCCCAGGAATCAATGGCTTAGACTTGTGTCGTAAGTTACGTTTATCAAATGTGACTTCCCCTATTTTATTATTGACCGCACTAGGAACTACTGATGATAAAATCGTCGGGTTGGATGCAGGAGCAGATGATTACCTCGCCAAGCCGTTTGAATTTAGAGAACTTCTGGCAAGAGTACGAGCCTTAACTCGCCGAAATAGCCGTTCTACTAATACCGAAAATATCTTAAAAATTGCCGATTTAAGTATGGACTTAAATGCAAAAGTGGTACTGAGAGACGGGAAGCAAATTGCCTTAACAGCGAAAGAGTTTGGGTTATTGGAGTACTTTTTGAGACATCAAGGTCGAGTAATCTCGAAGGTTGAATTAGCTGAAAAAATTTGGGATGTTACCTTTGATACAGGTACGAATGTGATTGAAGTGTACGTGAATTTTCTTCGAAAAAAAATAGATAAAGACTTCTCTGTTAAATTATTACATACTCAAATCGGAATGGGCTATGTCCTTAAAGTAAGCTAAATGAAATCGGATGACATTCGCTCTCGGCTCACCTATCAGTTCATTGCATTGGTAACGGCCATTTTATTGCTCTTCTCTATCGGGGTTTATTTTTTTAGTAAATTATACCTTGAAAAACGCTTCTTTAAACGGCTTGAAGATAGAGCTGTAACTACTACCACACTTCTTTTTGACTTACAAGCAGCCAGCACGACTATTATGAAATTGGTTCATGTTTCAGACAAAGAGCTCTTGAACGATGAACGAATCTCTATTTACAAAGAAGCCACCAAACAGCTTGTTTTTTCTACCGAACAAGAACAAATCCTACCCATATTGCCTTTCATTGAAAAACGAAAAGGAGCTACCGATGCTATTCATACACATTTAGGAGAATATCAGGTGTTTGCGGTTGCCATTCAATATCAGCAAGAAAGCTATTGGGTGGTTGTGTCGGCTATTGACCGTATAGGAGGGGAGGCTCTAGCCGATCTTCGCCGTATTTTAATCGTGATGGTACTGGTGGGAGCACTACTATTGGGGTTATCAGGTTGGTTTTTTGCAGGTCGTGCCCTAGCTCCGATGTCGAACATTGTCTCTCAAGTAAATGATATTTTCCCTGCCAATGTAACTCGACGAGTAGAACATTCTAACAAGACTGACGAAATTGGAGTACTCGTGGCTACCTTTAATCAATTGCTGGATAGAATTGAGGAGGCCTTGATGATGCAAAAACTCTTTATCGCCAATGTCTCCCATGAATTGAAAAACCCACTCACCAAGATTTTTTCTCAAATAGAAATCTCGTTGCTACAACCTCGTACGACATCCGAGTATCAGCATGATTTAGCGTCTTTGCAGGAAGATACGAAGACGTTGGTGCAGTTGACTAATACCTTATTGGATTTGGCGAATACAGTAGCTAATGCCGAAGAAATGGTAAGACAGCCTATTCGTCTTGACGAATTACTCTGGGAAACAAGGACACAAATGAACAAGTGGCACCCTGAATATCAGGTAAAGTTGAATTTTGTAGAATTCCCTGATGATGAAAACTCACTGATTATGCTTGGTAATGAAGCTTCGCTTAAAGTATTGTTTATGAATTTGATGGATAATGCTTGTAAGTTTTCAGATAACAAAACGGTAACCATTAACTTTTCAGCTTTTGCAAACCGTATTTGTGTGTCGTTTGTCAATACGGGCTCGATGATTCCCAAAGTCGATATTCCTTACATTTTTAATCCCTTTTATCGTAGCGATGCCACCGCACAAGGCACTAAAGGGCATGGGGTTGGCTTAGCAATTGTTGCTCAAATCGTGAAACTTCATCAGGCAACGATAGAAGTTTTTTCGGATAAAAAAGCTACCACTTTTTTAGTGGAATTTCCGACCTATCAGCAAGAGGAGGTCTAATGCATTATTTAGAACTATACTAAGAAATTTTAAGGTAAATTTAAGCTGACTTTAACCTCTACTTAAACTTGATGTTGTTATTTTGAGATAAGATTACTGAGCACAACAAATACATTAAAACAAGTACCTTAATTTCACTTTAACACTAACATTAAACTAGTATGGAATCTAATAATAGTAATCAAGGCATTTTGAAAATTGCTATCGGTGTTTTAATCGGTATTGTAGCACTTTTAAGTTATTTATTTATGGGAGCAAGAAATGATACCTTCGAGCTTCAAAAGTCTATCTCTGTAAAAGCAGAACAGTTATCAAGTACTCAAATTAAATTAGATTCAATTTCAAAATCATTAGATGAGAAAATTGCTGAAGTACAAAAGTTAGGTGGAGACATCTCTGAATTAGAAAAAGTAAAAGCATCTTTGATTGCGGACAAACAAAAGTTGAAGTCTGATTTAGGATTCTCTATTCAGAAGTACGAAGCTAAAATTAAAGAGTACGAAGGTTTCTTGGCAGCAAAAGATGTTGATATTAAGAAATTGCAAGAAGAAAATGGTACGTTGTTAGCTCGTACAAAAACGCTTGAGGAAGAAAAAGCACAAGTATTAACGGAAAATACAGGCTTGAAATCAGAGAAAGAGTCATTATCAAAAACAGTTTCTGATTACTCTGCTCAAAATGAAGATTTGAAACGTAAAGTGACGATGGCTTCTGCTATGAAAGCAATCAATGTACAAGTAGCAGCGTTGGCATCAAACGGAAAAGTACGTGAAGGTGGTTTATATAAAGCTTCTAAAGTTGACCGTGTTAAAATCTCTTTTA
>JACCDQ011789066.1_pt1 | contig 11124 bp, 12 predicted proteins | sample 7446031 | NCBI WGS metagenome assembly JACCDQ01 (sample SAMN15323442, study PRJNA562643) | freshwater metagenome | isolation source: river surface water | place: USA:Blue River Watershed | collected 2017-08-17
ATATATAATAAAAAATGAAAGTCGTGTTTATTGTTATCACTTTTATTACATTCATTATATTTTTTATGGAAGCGCTTATCCATTTCAATATCGGAAAGAATGGCGAGCATAAACAACACGAATATATACGTATTAGCGACCAAATAAAAATTCACATTCCAGATAAAGATGAATTTTTTAAGATATGTAAAACAGTTTTGTTCTTTTCGACGATTACAGGGTTATTAAGCGCGTATATTATAAAACGGCATATGTAAATGTGACCCAGTCATCCGAAGACATGTTGCATATGCCGTCGAACAAACTCGGATTGAAAGTTTTATATTGAACTCATTAAACCGCACTAGGAGCGGCGGTACTACCATGTGATGTTTTACTATACGCCCATTTCCAACAAGCGGCCTAAAGTGTGCTACATAAACTACTTGGAATATGTCAAGAAGACGTTTACATATTACGCGCACACGTACGGCTGCGTTCGTTGGACGTGGAAATACAACTACATGTGCCCGACCTTAACACACGCATCAAGACAAGTACTATAAACAAGAAACTTTTTCTATACGTGTAGTAACCATATCGACGATAAAGTGAAACGCGGTCTGCAGATCAAACGGGTCTACTGAAAATATTTCTGGGAGGCGCATCTTCGCTATAATAATTGTCAGTCCGCTTTATTAAATAAAAAACAAAACATATAATAATATGAACGAATGCATTTTGCTATAATCGGGGGTGGACCAGTAGCATTAACGTTACTTAGTTATTTAGTATATTGTAAACAATTATATCCAACTATTAAAATAACAATATTTCTTGGTGCGCGTTCGGGAGATTATACCCGAAACCATGTAGTCTCAATATCCAATGAAATCGCAACAATACTTGGAATACTATTACATGACCCAGGATGTTTACATCCAAATAAAAATCCGGATGTGTCAATACAAATAAAATGCCTTGAAACTATATTGTTTAAACTTATAGATAAAACTGATGTGAATATTATCCACACACAATGGACTCCAGAAAGCGATATGAGTGCATATAATTATATATTTTGTGCTGATGGTACTCAAAGTTCTAGTAGAACTACCTTTTTTGGTCCGTATATACCCTTAAATGTAAGATTTAATAATCAGTTACTTACACTTTATTATGATTTTCCTGAAGGTTGTTTAGATTTTGAAACAACACCCCATAAAAAACATTATGATATAGATGACTTAAAACAAAACTGGGGTGGTGATGAAAATTATAACCATATTAATGCACTAGTTTCATTAATTTATAATATGAATCAACGCACATTAGAGTTTACCGAACCTCGACCTACACCAACATCAATAAATCGTTGGGTAACAGGATTTGCAAACTTTGATGAATTTGATGATTGTTTTTCAGTTGTTATTCAATTTATACGTAAAAATAATCAACATGTCAAAAATGAATTTGAAAGAATCGCTAGGGAGAGACAAATATATTATAACAGTCATATGCGATTTTTGATTGAAACCCCACAAAAATTAGTTGAAATATATGAAATATATAAACACTTTGTCAAACGCGAATTAGAAAGTATTGGAAGTATAGACAAACATTTTCTATTACATTTCGTAAGACCGGCTGTTTTTTCATTTGGAATTCATTTTGATGAACCTCATGATATCCCAACATTAATGTTTTGTGTACAACGAAAATCTCAAAAAATTTGGTTAATTGGTGATTCATGTAATAGTTATCCTCCTGGACATTCTCTTGAAATTGGATTACGTGATGTTATTCATTTGGTAAATATTATATTTAGTAAATTGTATCGTTCATTTAAACCTGTAGAATTAGCCTTTCGCGTAACCAAAACACCACTTTGTGATAAATTAAATAAATATAATTATAGCGGAGGATATGAAAAGTCGAATCCGTCTAATCAAACTAAATTAACCTTTATACAGTTATTAGAAAAACTAAGACTATCCAGTTTACCTAGTTTACCTAGTTTACCTAACCCAAGTGATACTAGTAGTGACATAGATGATTATAATAGGTATCAGTTCTTTAATTTTCTTAATAATTTAACTGATATTATGTGTAATCCTCATTTTAAGTTATCCGGTGGTAAAAAAATAAAATACAATACAAAAAATATAAAAAACAAAATTTACAAAAAAAAACAAAAAACAAAAAAAATAAATGTTGAATATCAACTACTATCCAAATATTTCATATTCAACTTTTCAATCATACACTTGAATGATTATGATGATGCTGTTCGACTATGCTGTTGGGGGGCGTGTGTCAATTTACCTAGAAAGAATGTGATTTCAGAACCGTTTTTATATTTTTCATAATTGTAGACTTAGTATGTGTCATTTTCGATGTATCCTAATTACTCAAGCCATTTTGCAAGATGCAAATTTTCAACCGGCTTTAGATTAGCGGTCTTAGGTTACATCAATACACGCTCGATTATGCTCCCTTCACCATCCCCATCCCAACCATCTTCCACAGAACAACTGAGACGACACTTCCGGCGATGAAACCGTTGCCGGCTGCCTCCAAAGTCTTTCCGAAGAAGAAATAGGCGATGGCTGGGAACACGATATACGTAAGCACGGCGTAAAACGCCATAACGCCGGTGTATTTAGTTACGTCAAAATTAAGATTCATTATTGATTGGGGTTATGATATATCGAGAGAATAGAATATCATCTAATTATTCGCATAATATTTATAAATTCCTCCTATTATCCAAGCAGTATTTATCACGATAGATTGGTATTGTTTTGACTTCATACAAACAATTAGTAATCCTGTTGCGCCGAGTGTATTCAATATAAAATCGATGTCTCGTTCAAAAGTCATGACATATGGACACAATACTAATATACTTCCCGTCCATCCAAGTCCTTCTAAAATAAATTTTGTAAGCTTATTTTCAGATCTTACTGTAGAAACCGGAATGGGTTCCTGAATGGGAATTATTTTATTTGAAGCATGGTCGTTAGACATATTATATTTCGGTTCATATTTTTATTTTAAATCTTCAACGGTGAAAATGTTGAAACTGATATTTGTTGGTGACGTCTATAGTTCACGGAAGATATATACGAATAAAAAATACCGTTAATTTTTGTTCGTATTGAAGGGATGTTAATGTTTATTCACAGCAATTGAATACTCAAAGTTCCTATCATTTGCTTTCATTTGTTCTACATATTCGGAACCGCGTATTCTTGCACCTGAATGTGTTGGCGGTCCATCAATTGACCGCACATCCTTGAACTTTGTATATTCAAGTTCCTGATATATTTTTTCGTAGCGTGAAAGAGACATCACTCTAACTCCGATTGCAACATTGTGACATCTAATTGCGCCAACCTCATCAATATATGGTTTTCCAGAATAAACCGCATTCAGGTTTGGAAAGTTTTCACCATTAAGGTGAGCTTCTCTCCCTATTACCGGCGCAAGCGTTTTAGACATAGTATTCCACTCAAACGGCACCACCTTCACATCATTTTCCATCTCTGTCATCCGTTCCTCTATTTGTTTCACGCTCTCATTCAGCGCGGATTGTTGCCCTTTGAGCATATCGCGCAAAGCCCGCATATCTTCGTGCATCATCAAAATCTGATTTCGTAGTTCCGCATTTTGTGCGTAAAGTTCCGCGACTTCATTTTCCTTCGTAATCGCCCATTCTCTCGCCGCCTCCTTCTGTTCCTTCTTGCTCTTGCCCTGCGTTGCTCCCATGATGATGTTCGACGTCTTCGTTCGTTGTGTCTGTGATAGCGGCCGGTTTTTTGTAAAAGTATTCAATTTTATCCACCGTCGCCATCTTCACCGACTCTGCCTCAGCCTCTGCCTCCGCCACACACCACACTAACACCCCGCCCGCCACGATAAACACAACCGAAAACCACCGGTCGTTCGGGTAATTCCGGATAAATAAAAACACCGCCGCCAAGCAAATGACCGCGAATGCGACGCCCGAAATTACAGTAATACAATTCATTCTACTTTTATTCCTGAATATATACTCACGATGTATATTATATTATATTATTTGACATGCGATTCATACCAATTATATTTACGCCCTAATTTATCCAAAAAGTAAGCAGACAACCATCCTAATATAGCACCCGAAGTGTCACCTAATTGATTGATAATAGAATCTGGTTTTGGTTTTCCTCCCGGCCAAAATACGATATATTTATTTATAATATTTATACCTATTTGAGTATTTTCTACAAATTCAAAAATAATATGTAAAATAATCCAATATACGAGAGAAATATTCCAAAAATATGCTATTATACCTACGGCAAAATGAAGGTATGTAAATTGGTCAAACAATTGGGCTCCCATTGTAATATTATATTACATTACAATTAGAATAAATATAATAATAATAATTGGTGTAAATCGGTCGTAGCCAAGTGATTACGGAAATGCCGCCCTAAACGTAAAATATAAAACCACTAGGGTGCTTACGATTGTACTCATCGAAATATATTTTGCGTAATTCTCGTCTTCTATAAAGAAACGAATGCTTAACAACCCAAATGGACTTAGTACAATCGCCATAACGGCGTAAAAGGACAAAAACAAATAACCACGAAGATTCACGGTGGTGGTGGTCGCAGATCTACCTCGCATAAGGTCATAGACAAATGGAGCCAGCATCCAGTATATAACCACGAAACTTACGATGAAAGAAAGTAAATACTCGACATATACCGTCGAAATGTCAACATGAGGAATGGTCGCACTCGGGCTGTTTATTTGAGTCACCATTACTATGATAAGAAGAACACCCGCTAATAAGGACGGCGATAGTTGAAATACATTCGTCCAGTTTATCATCATAAAAATAGAATATACGTATTGGTTATATTTTATTTTCATTACATTACATTACATACGGAAGCAAATACTCCTCCGTTTTCTCATACCGCATCACGCTACTATTCTTCTTAGCCGACGTCGCCGCTTCTTCGCGTTCATTCTTCGGGTTCTCGGATCTGACGTCCACACAGCATCCACAGTGGTCTTCATTTGCTTGAATGATTTTGCGATCGATAACCTTTTCGTCATATTGAATACCCCATCGTCCTAATACGGGAGTCGCAGCAGTAACAGCAACGGACGGTGTTACGACCAAAGAATTCACACGTGCAATAAAATTACGAATCAACGAGTTCATTACTATTGAATAATACAATTCACGATACCGATACATTTATACTATTATTCAATAAAAGCAGATCAATTTAATCTCTCGTGGATTCGGATTTGATGCGCCGCGTCATCGTCGTCTTCCATCCCCGCCGTCCATACTTACAATGCTGGCGCTGAGAGAATCCGCGTGGGCGTCGGCAGTTGATACTGTGCTTGTATTTCATAGACCAATGACGCGCAGGCATAATAGATATTTTATTCTGTATATATTATATTATATTATTATCTGTTTCAATATGACAATAAATGACCTACTGAAACAGTATCAAAATATTTTGTATTTGTTAGGAAGAGTATTTGCGTTGTTTATATTTGGACCCTATTTGATATACATTGGTAATAAAATCAAAAACACGATATTGATTCTACTAGGTATACTCCTGATATTATGGGATGGTGCTAAATTAGGCATCCAGTTATATTATAACGACTTTTCATACTAATGGTCCGCTCGGCTCGGATCGGCTCAGCTCAGCTCCGCTATAGCCCTCTCAACAACCCCTCAATACTATCTAGATCGGTCAGAAACCGCGGATACCGCGCGTGAAATTCGCGCATCCTGGCGAAACAAGCCGGGTAGGAGTGGTCAAGCAGGTCTTCAGTTACATCCGCCCATCTCTCGACAACGAGACACGGAAATCCGGTGTCGGGCGCATACAACCGGTCAAACACCGTATGAGTCCGGAGAACAATCGGAACGCAACCCAGGTAAATACATTCATAGAACCGGTGGGTATCCACGCCGCACCCCCGCGGACAAAGCGCGTATCTGCTTTCCAGCGTCTTATCATAGACCAGTGCTGCGGGGACTTTTTCAAAGTGATTCTCCTCTTTTTCATGACCACTCGTAGTAGATGTAGCAGCGGCGTCATTGAGGTTATACACGAAAGACGACGCGCCCGCACCGGTAAACCACTGGTAGCACTCCTGTCGCGAAGGGTGAGTCCATAAACTGAAACACAGTAAACATTTTATAGGCCGCACATTTGCGCCCAACGATGTGCGAAGCGACGACCCCTTTTCAAGCAGATATCGTTGGTTGTACCTGCGATGAATCGCCACGATAGTCCCACAGTCGCGTATCCCGATTGGCATAATACCTACTTTAGGGTGGTCGTATTGATTATTCTGGACGAGAATCCGAATGCTTACTGGAAGTAATCTCTCGATAAACTCCCACGCAACCAGCGGTTCTTCCATGATATAAAAGATGACGCTGACTTTACGCGCCCGCAGAATCGCGACGAGGGTATGGACCGGAACCTCGGATTCTCTCGTTGATATGAAAATTGAATCTCCATCGCGCAACTGTGCGGCGTATTCCACGTAATCATGAACCCCAACATTAATCCGGTTGGTATAACACAGCGTGCTGTTTAGCGCGAATCCGATTTGCGACAATTTAAATATTAGTTGCGATGACAGGGAGCGTTTTGCTTGCTGGATTGCGTTCATTACTACGAACCGTCATATTGGTTAGGAGCGTTTCATTTTTATGTCTTTTATGCGATGGATATACAAATGACGGATATAGCCGCTGGATGTATTACGCCGTTAAGGACCGACAAGCGCGAGAGAAAGCACACCGCGCAATCGTTGCCGCCGGGCATTACACATAATATGATGAAAAAATTTGTTGTATATTATCGCGAGATAGTCTACCTCAAAAATGGAAAACAGCAAGCTAGAGAATACTTCAAAGTAGAGTCTCATCCAAAATTATCAAAACCGTGGGTTAGTTCAAAATCCATGAAAATCCCCCTTTTAGAAAAGTTGAATGATGCAAATCAGATTGTTACCGATTTAGAATCTAAGGCGGAAAAAGAGATGGAACAAACAAATTTAGATACATCGACCGAATATACTATTTTTGATAGATGGGCAAAGCAACTCCCCAAGTATATGTCATTACGTGTTGGAACGATGGGGGTGATAACGCTCATTTATGACCGTAAGGATAATCATAACGGATTTCGATGGACATCTAGTTATACATTTCCATTACCATTAACTTCCGCTGAAGATGATTCTATTATTTCTGCCGCAATTTTGGCATTACGAGAGAAACTACACAATAAATACCAAGTAGATGTAGTAAGTATATAAATATATTTATCTTGTTATATGTATATTTATATTTATATATAATGTTTACCAATTCAACCCTACATACGTCTTCTAACTCCGCGACGATAGAAGACGATGACATATCGACCCCTACGGTTCCTCGCGGAAGACGAAGCGACCTAACCGAAAAAGACTTGGAAAAATTTACGCATTCTTTTTCGACGATAATGATGACGGTGGGTCATTTGGAGTAAATTTTTACTTTCAAAATGAAAATCTATAGAAATAAGATGAAAGACATGATTCTTATCATTTGAAAAAAAATTGAAATGTTTTTTCTCAAATCAGGTACTAATAGTGCTTCTTACCAGATACAACCAATCGAAATCAAATGTCGTCGTCCAGAAATACTACCGCCAATACTACCGCTCCCGCCAAGCCTTTCTGTAAGGTTTGCCGTGATGCCGGAAAACCTGAATCGGAATATACCAGCCACTTCGTCAAGGATCAGCCCGGACCCAACGGAAAAGTCATCTGTCCAACGCTCCTGAATCAAGCCTGCCGTATCTGCGGCAAAACCGGACACACGTCATCCTACTGCTCTCAATACCGTCCCCGCCGTGAAGAAGAACCCCGCCGCCGTGAAGAACGCTACATCGAACGTGAGCCCCCCCGTGAATACCGTGAATACCGTGACCGCCGCGATGACCGTCGCCGTGAAGAACGCTACATCGAACGCGAGCCCCACCACCACCACCACCACCACCGATGTGACAATTCGTTCAATCTTCTCCGTGAAGATACCGACCGTATCGAACATGAAATCAGCGAACGCAACGACACATATCACCGCGAACAAGATCGCCTCGCCAAACCATGGCTCCAAGCCGCGTTGAAACCGAAGACAACTACTGCTGCTTCACGAGGACAACAACAACAGCGTCATCAACCTTACGCGCATCCTCACGGACCTCGGGTGCGATTGGAGATTGAAGCACCTGCTCTTTGCGCATCAAAGCACGCCCCTGCCCCCGCCCCCGCAGAGGAAGAAACCGCCCCGAAGTTTGATATCCTCGCGGCAAAACTCAACCCAACCAAGAATTGGGGCGATGAAGACAACGAACAACCCTTCGTCTACAATCCAGAGGAAATGTCTCGCGAATTCTTCCAACAGTGTGTCATCTCCACTCTGACTACAAGCGAGGAACACGAACTCATCGCGGCGTGCGACGACCAGAACCAGATGCCGTTCTTCTGCGGACAGTAAAATTCTATCCCCCGACCCGGTGGATGAAAAAAGGTAAGTGTGTATATGTGTGTGTATGTGAACTAACACTTTTTTATTATTTGTTATTTGTTATTTGTTATTTATAGAACGGAATAAAATTGAAATCTTTTATTCTATAAAAGTAGAGTTTATATTGATTTTGGAAGAATGGAATCTCACACGACGACGACCACCGAACACATATACAGTTATTCTGATGGAACCGTTTATATGGGGCATATGCGCGTGAATGCTCATGACAACGACGACAAAGACACACTTAGTCATTTACGTCACGGTCAAGGGACGCTTCGCACTCCTGCGTTCATCTATGGTATCCCATTCAAAGATTATACAAGCGAAGAAGCTATCGAAAACGCACAATACGCAAAATGGCATGAGTATATGGGAACATGGGCGAACGACAAGTTACACGGATACGGCGTCCATGTTCAGAAATCTGGCGACGGGGGCGAAATCGTCGTATTCGAAGGGTTATGGGAAAACGGAAAACCGGTGAAATCTATTCACGCCAAAGATGAAGATGGAGACTACACATTCGACGATTCGGTATTCGGATAAAATTATCGACATTCGTATGGGAAGGGACATGGCGATCGATGTGAAAAAATTGAAATGTTTTTTTTATTGTATGGATTAGCATAGACACAGAAGAAGAACACACACGACGACGACGATGACGACGATGACGACGATGACGACGACATTCACAATTCCCGAACCTAAATACCGCCGCTTGGATATGGCGAAACTCCCACCACACCGTTTGGAAAAACTATCTCAAAAAGAACGGAATGGAAAATACTCGTTTTTGGATCTATTCTCACCAATACAATACAAGAATATCTGGGATGATGAAACGGAAGCGAAACGTGCCGAAGACGAACAAAAAGTCGAACCTATTACGCGCCAATCTCAAACGAAATCAAGAAAAATGCGACGCCCATTCTGTAAGTTTTGTTTTCACCGCCGCCTCCCACTCAGCGAATGCAAGACGCACTACACGAAAAGCGGACCTGAGTTCGGTTCGCAAATCATCTGCCCCGTATTGCTTCAACAACAGTGCGCTCGTTGTGGTGAAATTGGACACACACCGAAATACTGCAAAAGCGAACACCGGTTGAACACCGACGCGTGCGAAATCGGACTCCCCCGCGTTCAAACCAATTTCGACAACTGGTTCCCATTCGCGTTCCTCGGCGACAAATACTTACCACAATGGCAGAAACCGATTCCACCCGCATTCCAGAAAAGACACAAAGAATACGAAGAAACACATGTGAAAACGTCACGCATCTGGATTGAAATGACAGGCGACCACAAGCATTACACAAACGATTTCCGACTCGTGATGCTTATCGAGAATGAAGACGAGTGTTTTGATATCCGAAAGAGAACCGAATACGAAAACAGGGTTCAAGCGCATTGGGAAATGATGCGGAAGGTAATATGGGATGATACACCGATCCGTTCAAGCCGCGATGATTTCTTCATTATTCGTTCGCCCCCGCCATCTTATGAACAGGCGGTGGGGGCTGTAAAATTCCTAGAGTCCGTAGAAGCAACGAAAGCGGCAAGAGAGGAGGCGCCAACGGCATCAGAAGACAATTACAGCACCGAATTTGACAAAGGTGTATGGGAATGTGAAAAGGCGATGAAGAACATCATCGGTAAATATATCAAGCATCAACGCCTCTCAAAGTAAGTAGTGTAAAGGTAAAGTACAGCAGCGCGTTTGTGTGTATAAATTCTCTAACACTTTTTTTATTTGGTATAAAAAAATGTTAGTAACACACACACACACACACACACACACACACACACACACACACACTTACCTTATTTTTACTCCAGGTACTCTCTTGAGTTTTGACGGCGTATTCTTGGATGAACAAACCACGTCATTCCGGTACCGTCCGCAGTCGGTATGGGGCTTCGGTGAGCCGGATCCGCATACAGTTCTGGATGCGTCCACTCGTTTCGCTCTTGGCTGATAGGGAAGTACCGGATTCCGCCAAGTTCGGTCCTGGATTGTGGTTTGTAGCGGCACACATAGCCGGCTTCGTCTTTCTCCACAGCGTTCTTCATTTGTTTAATCTTCCTTCGACTCACCGTGCGATGCTTGGCCCATTCCTGGTGGCGTTCGCTTTGTTCGTGTTTTTGCCAGTGTTTGGTTTTTCCGGTATATCCGCACGCGCACTCCCAATGTTCATAAACGCCCACTCCACTAACACCAACTCGCCAACCGCCAATCGCGTGTCTTGCGATGAAGGGGCACGTTTCCGGATCAGGGTTGATCCAAGTTCGTTCCAGTTGGGTTACAACGCACTCGGTTGCTTCGCGGAGCATGATGTCGCGCTGTTCTTGAGAAAGTTCCATCCAGATGTCCTGTGTGATTCCAAAATGTTCAGGATGTTCGCTTGTCACGCGATACCACGCGGCGTGGTCAACGCGTTCTTCTAAAGCCTCCGCAAAAGAGAACAAATGCGCCGATGCGTGGTAGGAGGGTGGAGGTCCAGAAGGCACGG
>JACCDQ012004356.1_pt1 | contig 11124 bp, 8 predicted proteins | sample 7446031 | NCBI WGS metagenome assembly JACCDQ01 (sample SAMN15323442, study PRJNA562643) | freshwater metagenome | isolation source: river surface water | place: USA:Blue River Watershed | collected 2017-08-17
GTGGAGATAGAGCTTGGAAAGCCTCATTTGGCGGCTAACCGCCTCCAGCCGGTAAGCCACGAAACCGATTCGGTTTTCGGCCATCCTGACCCAGAACGTTTTCTCGCCACTCGCAAAGGCCGCCTCTAACGCCGTTTTGGAATAACTCCTACGCCAGAGCAATCGAGAAAGATCGGTCGCCAGAATGCCGGGCTCATAGGCTGCCTGCCAGAGCGGCCAGGAATAGTCAGCCAACACAGCCATTTCGGAAAGACTGACTTCAACCAGTTCCACTCGAAAAACTCCCTGTGCTTGGGAATCAGGCCGGATTTTCACTATCAATATAAAAGCAGTCCAGATTCAGCTGCTCTTGCAAAAGCACCATCAAGGACCTCACTCCAAAAACCTCTGTAGCGTGATGGCCCCCTGCATACATGTGAATCCCAGCTTCCTGGCTCTCATGCCAATCATGCTCACTCATTTCACCGGTGAGGTATCCATCAAGCCCTAACCCGTGGGCCAAAGACCAGTCACGATTGGCTCCCCCGGTAATGATGCCTAGCGTCTTCACCAGCGCCGACTGATCAGGACTTGCAAAAAGAACCGGGTGATCCAGGACTTCCGCTATCCTCGCCCGAAGCGCTTCAGCAAAAGGCGGATCTTCAAACACCCCCCGCACTCCGGTTGGTTTACCTTTGTAATCCCCGAAAGGCGAGAGCTGTGTCAAGCCCAGAGCACGTGCAAGACCCGCTGCATTACCAAAGACCGGGTGCGCATCAAGGGGTAAATGATAGGCAAAAAGATTGATGTCATGACGCACCAAGGGAAAGATGCGACGGGCGTATGCTCCAACCAACGGTCTCGGTCCCGAGAAATTCCATAACAATCCGTGATGCACAATTAAGGCGTCTGCCTGCGCATCAATAGCCCGATGGATCGAATCTCGCGTCGCAGAAACCGCAAAAGCTACCCGGCGAATTGATTCCCTGCCCTCTACCTGAAGGCCATTGGGTCCGTAATCTGGAAAGCCGGAGACGTCGAGGCGTTCATTCAAAAACGCGCCCAAAGACATACGCGTAATCGTTGTGGAACTTTCATTCATGGGAGCCATCTCCTGATCCAACGTACGCCCCAAGTCGGGATCGAGCAGGAAACCATTGGCCATGACCTAGAGGATAGGCCGACTCAAGCGCCGCATAAGTCAACGCCTGAGCAGCATAGGCGGCCTCACCATCCTTGAGCCCGCAAGCAATTCCTGCAGCGAGGGCAGCGGACAGCGTGCAGCCCGAGCCATGATATTCATGGGACAAACGCGGCCAGGACCATTCAGTCAAGCCTTCTCTCCCGTACCACCGATTGATCACAGCCGCCCCTTCTTCATGCGTCCCGGTAATCATGACTTCGCGAACCCCCATATCCATGAGCCGTTTTGCACATTCGGCCAAATCGTCCCGGCCGGCAAGACGACGCGCTTCAGGAACGTTGGGCGTGATCCACGTGACCCTGGACAAAATGTCCTGTCGAAGCACTGAAAGTAGATGGTCCCCCGCAAGATCGGTTCCGCCGCCTGCCGCTAGAACCGGATCGAGTACGACAGGCACAGGTCCCGCCATGTCGATAAGTTCGGCTATCTTTTGAGCGATCTTGTAGGAGCCCAGGAGTCCGATCTTGATCACTGCAACATGGAAATCACGAAGCAAAAGAACCCCCTGAGCCATCAAGGCCTCCGGGTCCTGAGGGTAAACGCTAACCACATTCCGACTGTCCTGGGCGGTCAATGCAGTGACCAGGGTTGCGGGATGCGCCCCCATGGCTCTAATCGCTTCAATATCCGCCTGAATTCCTGCCCCCCCCGTCGGATCATGACCTGAGAGACAGAGAACGACTGGGGGCGTTTGCGGTGGAACGGATGAAGTGCGATTCATGCGCGAAGTTTCCCATAGGCGAACCAACCGCCACAATCAATAGGACGCCAAAACAGCCGATCTTTCAAACCCAGAGAGCTGATCTTGTATAATCAGCGGTCGGGCCCCGTCTTCTCATCCGACAGGGGATGCGCTTTCAGGCTCGGCCCAAAGACATAACCAGCGATCCCAGCCAGCAAGCGCCAGAGTCAAGGATGGAAGAATTCCAACGCATCAAAAGACTGCCTCCCTACGTCTTCAATATCGTCAATGAACTCAAAGCCAAACAGCGAGCGGATGGCGTCGACATCATTGATTTCGGAATGGGTAACCCTGATCGGGCCACGCCACAACACATTGTGGACAAACTGATTGAGGTCTCTCAAAAGGGCACGTCGCATCGCTACTCCGTTTCCAAAGGCATCATCCGCCTCAGAAAAGCCATTTGCGGTTGGTATCTGCGCAGGTTTGGCGTGGAATTGGACCCTGATACCCAAGCTATCGTCACGATTGGCTCCAAGGAAGGCCTGGCTCATTTGGCCATGGCGACCATGGGTCCCGGTGATGCCGCTTTGGTCCCAAACCCTGCATATCCCATCCATCCTTATGGTTTTGTGCTTGCAGGCGCAGATGTTCGGCATGTTCCCCTCGTTCCAGGCGTCGACTTTTTCGAGGAACTCGAGAAGGCCATCAAGACCTCGTGGCCAAAACCGAAGATGCTGGTCCTCAACTTTCCCGGAAACCCGACGACACAGTGCGTAGATCTTGAGTTCTTCGAAAAAGTCGTTGCACTGGCCCGTGAATACAAAATCTGGGTCGTCCATGACATCGCGTATGCCGATATCGTGTTTGATGGCTACGTTGCTCCATCAATCCTCCAGGTGCCTGGCGCTACCGATGTGGCTGTAGAGTTCTTTACCTTATCGAAAAGCTACAACATGCCGGGATGGCGAGTTGGCTTCATGTGCGGAAACCGCGAACTGGTTGCCGCTTTGGGACGCATTAAGTCATACCTTGACTACGGTACCTTTGCACCGATTCAGGTCGCAGCCATTACCGCGCTTGAGGGTCCTCAGGACTGCGTTCAGGAAATCTGCAACATTTACAAAGGACGCCGAGATGTCCTTTGGTCCAGTTTGGCTGGAATCGGCTGGGAAATTGAAAAACCTAAAGCCACGATGTTCATGTGGGCCCCCATTCCAGAACCCTATCGACACCTTGGCTCACTCGAGTTTGCCAAGAAAGTTCTTCTGGAAGCCCAAGTTGCCGTGTCTCCCGGCATTGGATTTGGCGACTTTGGTGATGACCATGTCCGCTTCAGCCTTATCGAGAATGAACACCGCACCCGACAGGCCGTCAGAGGCATCAAGAACATGATGCGAAAGGACGGATTGGCCTAAGGCCGCAACCCAGAACAGGAACACCCAGAGGAATCGCCTTGAAACCCGTATCCATCGGCTTACTCGGTCTTGGCACAGTGGGCGGCGGCACAGTCAGCGTGCTGCAACGAAACGCAAGTGAGATCACCCGCCGCGCCGGCCGGGCCATCAAGATCCACTCGGCATCCGCAAGAGACCTTTCTCGAGCTCGAATTTGTGACATCCAGGGCATCCACCTGACGAGCGACCCCTTCAGTATCGTCAATGACCCTGAAATCGACATCGTCGTCGAACTGATCGGCGGGATTAATCCTGCCCGCGAATTGGTTCTCAAGGCCCTGGAGAACGGCAAACACGTTGTAACTGCCAACAAGGCGCTTATTGCGCTTCACGGAAATGAAATCTTCGCCAAGGCCCGGGAAAAAGGACTCATGGTAGCCTTTGAAGCCGCTGTCGCTGGAGGCATTCCGGTCATCAAGGCGATCAGGGAGGGCCTTGCAGGCAACACCGTGGAGTGGTTGGCCGGCATCATCAATGGCACCTGTAACTTCATTCTTACCGAAATGCGCGACAAGGGTCGAAGCTTTTCGGATGTCCTCAGCGACGCCCAAGCCCTAGGCTATGCGGAGGCCGATCCGACATTCGACATCGAAGGGATCGACGCCGCCCATAAACTAACAATCCTGGCCTCAATTGCTTTTGGCATCCCACTGCAAGCCGACAAAGTCGCGATCGAGGGAATCACCGGGATTACTGCCATGGACGTCAACTATGCGGAAGCTCTGGGTTACCGCATAAAGCTCCTTGGAATCGCCCGAAGGGCGTCACGCGGCATCGAACTTCGCGTCCACCCGACCCTCATTCCATATCGGCGTCTGATCGCTAACGTCGACGGCGTGATGAATGCCGTCTTGGTGAAGGCCGATGCCGTCGGATCCACGTTGTATTATGGTGCCGGCGCCGGCGCCGAACCCACCGCGTCAGCGGTCGTTGCAGACCTCGTGGACGTAGTTCGCACACTGACATCCGACCCTGACAACCGCGTTCCTCACCTGGCTTTTCAGCCCGGAGCAATTGCAGAACTCCCGATTCTCCCGATCGGTGAAATCGAAAGCGCCTATTACCTTCGGCTCAGTGCCAGCGATCAGCCCGGCGTCCTCGCTGATGTGACCCGGATTCTCGCCGATCATGCGATCAGCATTGAGGCCATTCTCCAAAAGGAACCGCCTGAGGGCGAAAATTCCCTGCCGGTGATCATGCTGACGCACCGAGTGCTTGAAAAAGAACTCGATCAAGCCATCATGCAGATCGAGGCATTACCCACGATTAACGGGCCCATCAAGCGCATTCGCGTCGAATCCATGGGCTAATTGCCCCGACTCCATTATCGAAAATTGCTCACGCCATGACTCAAGCAAACCGCTACACCGGACTGATTGACCGATACCGTAACCGACTGCCTGTCGCGCCGGAAACCCGTGCCATCAGCCTCTCCGAGGGTAATACCCCGCTGATCCAGCTCATCAATATTCCGCGACTGATCGGCAAAAATGTCGACCTTTACGTCAAGTTTGAAGGCCTGAACCCCACCGGCTCCTTCAAGGACCGCGGAATGACCATGGCGGTGACCAAAGCAGTTGAAGCAGGCAGCAAAGCCATCGTCTGCGCATCCACAGGCAACACATCGGCCGCCGCAGCGGCTTATGCGGCTCGGGCAGGAATTCACTGCTACGTCCTGATTCCTGACGGCAAGATTGCTTTGGGCAAACTAGCCCAGGCCATGATTCATGGCGCCAAAGTGTTGCAGATTCAGGGAAACTTTGATGACGGCATGCGCCTGGTCAAAGAGATTGCGGATCATGCACCCGTCACGATCGTGAACTCCATCAATCCGTTCCGTCTTCAGGGTCAAAAGACCGCGTCGTTCGAAATCATCGAGGCGCTTGGACGCGCCCCGGATTACCATTGCCTCCCGGTAGGCAACGCCGGGAACATCACCGCCCATTGGATCGGCTACACTGAAGCCACCTGCTCAGGCGGCGAATGCCCAACACAAGCCTGCGCCTTTTGCCAAGGCAACTGCAGCTACACCGGCCTTGGAAAATTGGCTGACAACCGCCCCGTCATGGTGGGTTATCAGGCCTCTGGTGCCGCCCCATTCATGCGCGGTGACATGGTCGATGAACCTGAAACCATTGCTACTGCCATCCGGATTGGCCACCCTCAATCCTGGCATCAAGCTTGGGCAGCGCAAAAAGAGTCCGGCGGCTGGTTTGACGAATTAACCGATGCTGAAATCTTGGAAACGCAGAAGCTTCTCTCTGAAAAAGAAGGCATTTTCTGCGAACCCGCTTCAGCCACCTCTGTGGCCGGCGTCCTTCGCGACCTTCGATCCGGCAAAATTCCGGAGGGCAAGACCGTCGTCTGCACTCTGACTGGCAATGGTCTCAAAGATCCAGACACGGCTATCGGCCAGTGCGATATTCAGCCGAGCAAGGTACCGGCCACTCTCGACGCGGTGAAGGGAGCGATCCTAGAAACCCTCTAAGCCTGAGATGAGTTAAGTTTAAGAACCCACATTTAACCTTCGCGACCTTTCGGCTGCGTCGGTCACCTTTCAAAGAGCGCGCCTCGTCATGAGGGGCGCTCTTTTGGTTTTAGCCAAACGAAGCCAGCCATCAGGGCACACGGATGCGATTGCGGAATCAACGTTCGTTGCTCTTTGAGATGGGTTCAGGCAAAAGGCTTTATCGTCAAACCATGGGCTTGAAAGCGTTAGGCCCTTCCAAATCTCAGGCTTTTTTCAGAAAGCAGGCCTTGAGCATGTAACTCACATTGTCGATTTTGCAGTCGACCTCATGATCTCCGTCTCGAAGACGGATGTTTTTAGCTTTCGTCCCTTTTTTCAGGGTGATCGAACTGCCCTTGACCTTGAGGTCCTTGATCAGGAGGACTGAATCGCCATCTTCAAGCGCTGTTCCGTTGGAATCACGAATCACCCCATCCGATGCGCCGGAATCCGCCTCGGTATCGTCATCACTCCATTCATGAAAACAGTCAGGGCAAACCCACTGTTGACCGTCGCTATACGCATTCGACATTCCACATTCAGGACACGCAGGTGTACTCATGAGATCCTCAACTCAGGTGAACCACAGGCGCCGGATTCCAGCCCGGCTTCTGATATTCGGCAACGACATTGGTGTAAACCCCACCGCGAACATTGAATCGCGCAGTCAAGCGCATGAATCGAGGCGAAGTCGCGGCGACCAAATCATCGAGAATTCGATTCGTCACAGCCTCATGAAAGGCCCCTTCATCTCGAAACGACCAGACATACAACTTAAGGGCCTTGAGCTCAACGCAGGCCTGATCAGCTACGTACTCCAAATGGAGAGTCGCAAAATCAGGCTGGCCCGTCTTTGGACACAGGCAGGTGAATTCAGGCATATCAATACGAATGGTGTAATCACGCTCGGGTTTCGGGTTAACGAAGGTTTCAAGCGTTTTGCTTGGCTTTGTTGTCATGAGAATCTTAGATATCAAAGTGAAAGAAGTTTTCTCGGCACATGTGGGCGAAGCGATAAAGCCCGGGGCCAACGGCAGTCGGCTATAATACCGCCACGGCATAGCGCCAACCAGTTTTAAGCCTCTTCACACCACTTCTGGCCCTCCGACGTGCGTCTCGACCGAATCAAGCTTGCGGGCTTCAAGTCCTTCGTCGATCCCACGACCATTCCCACCCCGGGGAATCTGATCGGGATAGTCGGCCCCAATGGCTGTGGGAAATCCAACATTATCGACGCCGTTCGCTGGGTCATGGGCGAAAGCTCAGCCAAGCATCTCCGTGGCGAGAGCATGGCCGATGTCATTTTCAACGGCTCCAGCAGTCGCAAACCCGTCGGTCTTGCCTCCGTCGAATTGGTCTTCGACAATGCCGAAGGTAAGGCACCCGGTGAATTTGCAAAGTTCCCGGAAATTTCCATCAAACGGCAAGTCAGCCGCGATGGACAGTCCACTTACATCCTGAACGGCACTCGCTGCCGGCGCAAGGATATTACGGATCTCTTCCTTGGGACGGGCTTAGGTTCGCGGAGTTACGCCATCATTGAACAGGGTACGATCTCACGACTGATCGAAGCCAAGCCTGCCGAACTTCGCGAACTCATCGAAGAAGCCGCAGGAATCTCAAAGTACAAGGAAAGGCGCCATGAGACTGAACTTCGAATGGGCCATACGCAGGAGAATTTGGACCGCCTTTTAGATCTGCGCGAAGAGGTGGGTAAACAACTGGAAAGCCTCAAACGCCAGGCCAAGAAGGCCGAACGCTTCACCGCACTCAAAGACCAAGAACATCTTCTCAAGGAACAACTGCTGGCGCTGCGCTGGAAGAAGCATCAAGATGAATTTCAGCAGCTGGAGGATCAACTTCAGACCTTTGATAGCTCGTTCCGAAAACATGCCGAAACGGACTACACGCAGTCAGAGATTCTCCAAGACCGAAGGGATCAACAAGAAACCCTTCAACGCGAACTCAACGAGACACAGGCGCAATTTTACGAATTAGGTTCGGATATCAGCCGGATCAGCCAAACCCTTCGTCACGCTCAGGAGACTCAAGCGAACCTCAATCAGGAAGAGCAGCGTCTGATTGAGGAGCAACATCAAGCCACCATGGATCTTTCAGCAGACCAAGAAACCTTGGATCAGATCCGGGAAGAGCTGGCTGAAATCGAAATCAGCCTTGAATCCGCCATTGAGGCAGAAACAGCGTGCCAGGAACAGAGGAGCAAGGCCGATGCGGCTCTTCGCGAATCACGGGTTGCATCTGAAGAGCTGAATCGCGAAATCGGCCGATTCCGTGGCCAATTGGAGATTCAGGCGGCAAGAATCCGCCAAAGTGAACAACAGGTTCGTCAGTTTGACGTCCGCCTAGAAAAGCTTCAAAGCGAAAAAGCGGAAATTGAAAAAGAGCGAGACGCGTCGGGGCTTGAGGAACTTGAGGGACTCGTCCAAGAGCTCGAGACCGAACGGCTCATGATCCACGAGCAACAGGCGGAACTTCAAACCGCTGTTGAATGCATTCGCAATGAAATCAAAACCTCAAGAACCGAGCTCAATCGCTTACTTGCAGAGAGACATACCCTAGAAGGTCGAATCTCATCTCTTGAGACGCTTCAAGATCATGCAATGGGCAAAGATCGGGCCGATCTGAAGGCTTGGCTTGAGCGCCATCATCTCAACACGGTTCCGAGACTCGCCGAAAAGATGGAGGTCTCTCCTGAGTGGGAAACCGCAGTTGAAACGTTGCTAGGCCCTCACCTTCAGGCCCTTTGCCTTGAAGATTTGGCGCAGATCGCAGAAATCATCAAGGAAATCCCCAAAGAGTCCATCGCCTTCCTTGAAGCCACCCCTCAGACCGCTAACGGCAAAGACCCTGGCAGCCTCTCGAGCCTCGTAAAAGGCCCGATGGACCTCGAAAATCTCTTGGGACACATCCGATGGGCATCCTCTATGGAAGATGCCTTCGAGCTTCGGAAGAGCCTCAAGCCCCATGAGGCGGCAATCAGTCCAGACGGGACCCTGATCGGTCGCAATTGGCTGATCCACCAAAAAGTGGATGATGCACAGGCCGGTCTCATTCGCAGAGAACGCGAACTGAAGGGGCTTAAAAATGAGCTCGTTGCGCTAAACGAAAACCTCTACCAGACCGAATCACTGCTTGATGAACGCGAAAGTGCATTAAAGCAAGCGGAATCAGAGAGGGAAAGACTGCAAGCGGAGGATCGCAGAATAGGGTCCGAACATGCCCGCTCACGATCCGAGCTCAGTGCGCTCAAGGCCCGCCATGAACAGGCACTCAAACGACTGAACCAGATCCTGAATGAAATTGGCGAAATCGAGATCCAGACACAAGAAATCAGAGAGGATCTCGAAGAATCTGCCCTACTCAAAAACGAGGCGGAGGAACGCCTGACCGAACTCGACAAAAATATGACCTTGCTGTCAGGCAACCGTGAGTCCATGGAGGCCGGACTCCAGCAGGCTGAGCTTGCGCTTCAGGGCAGTAGAGAACAGGCACAGGCCCTCAAAAGCCGCACAGAACAGCTCAAGTCCAACGAGCTGATAACGACTCGACACCTTGAGCGACTCCAAGCACAGCTGAAGCAAAGCCAGCAACGACTGGCAGCCCTAAAAACCCGCGTCACAGAGTCCGCCCAGATCCCGGAAGGATCGGAAGAGGAACTCGAAAGCCTCACCGAGAAGAAGGCTCTCGTGGAGGAGTCCCTGACCCGGCAACGCCAGCGGGCCGCAGCACTTGAATCAGAAATCAGAAGCGCTTCCGAAGCCAAACTCGAAAATGAACGACAACTTCAGAAGGTGAAAGATCAACTTGAACGCATCAAGTTGGAGTTATCTGCCAACGAGGTTCGTCGACAAACCGTGGAAGAACAGTTCGAGGAAATTGGCTCAAATCCGGAGCACGCTACTCAGAAGCTTCCTGCCGAGGCGAGTGAAAAGGCTTGGCAGAATCAACTTCAAGAAGTTGCCCATGAAATCGCTCGACTCGGGGCAGTGAACCTGACGGCGATGGAGGAGTATCTGGTCCAAGAAGAGCGCATGAAGTTTCTCGACGAACAAAATGCTGACCTTGGCCAATCCCTTGAAACCCTGAGGGAGGCCATCGAGAAAATTGATCGCGAATGCCGCACACGGTTCAAGGAAACCTTTGACCTGATCAACAGTGGACTCCAACGGATGTTCCCGAAACTGTTTGGCGGTGGCCAGGCCTCCCTCGAATTAACCGAAAGAGATCTTCTGGAGACGGGCGTCACTGTCATGGCCCGACCACCCGGTAAACGCAACAGCTCGATTCACCTTTTGTCCGGTGGTGAAAAAGCGCTAACCGCGGCCGCTCTGGTTTTTGCCATCTTTGAGTTGAACCCTGCACCTTTCTGCCTGTTGGACGAAGTTGACGCGCCTCTCGATGACGCCAACGTCGGCCGCTTCAGCCAATTGGTCAAGGAAATGTCGGAGAGGGTACAATTCCTCTTCATATCGCATAACAAGGTTACGATGGAGATCGCCCAACATTTGGCAGGCGTCACCATGAAGGAACCTGGGGTTTCCCGCATTGTTGCGGTCGACATCGATGCGGCTGTCGAGATGACAGCCGCCTGAATTGCCTGAGGCTTCACGATGGATAGAGATACCGTTCGCCTGATCCTGATCCTGGTTGGCATCACTGTCATGGCGGGTATATACGTCTGGGGTCGCTTTAAAGACCCTCTCCTGGCTCGATTGAAGGAACTCTTCCGACCAAGGGAAAATGGCGACACGGAGGACTCGGCCCTGGCCTATCAGGACCCCGACGAATATTTTGAAGAAAGTGTGCGAGTGATCTCCTCAGGCTCCGATCATCGACGTGAGCCCATCTTTGCTGGTCTCGATGCCGACGTCGACTACCATGACGATTCCGAACTTGATGATGAAGACGTCACGGATCATGTGCCCCCCGCCGATGAACCGGGCGGCGCACCCTTCCTGATCCAGGTAAGCGTCATTGCCGGCTCAGGCAGTTTCTTTAACGGCACGGAACTCAAGCAGGCGCTTCTGGAAAACGATCTCCTCTACGGAGACATGGGCATTTTTCATCGCTATAACCATGATTTGACGCAGACCCTGTTCAGCGTTGCGAGCTTGGTTGAGCCGGGGACCTTTCCGATCGATGACATGGCGTCGTTTGAGTGCCCTGGCATTGTGCTTTTCTTCCAGACAGCCCGGGTGTCCGATCCCTTGGCCACGTATGACGATCTGGTAAACACCAGCCGCGAACTTGCCCAACAACTCAATGGCATCCA
>JACCDQ010157626.1_pt1 | contig 11123 bp, 15 predicted proteins | sample 7446031 | NCBI WGS metagenome assembly JACCDQ01 (sample SAMN15323442, study PRJNA562643) | freshwater metagenome | isolation source: river surface water | place: USA:Blue River Watershed | collected 2017-08-17
CAAGAAAGAAAACGTATCTGATGAATTAGGATACGCAATTGAGAGTGAGTTGATGAAATTGAAATCATTGTTTATTGATGTTACCACACGGCCGGCAGAAATTGTCACCGTGCCGGAAGTTAAACAGGTGGAGATTTCCGAAATATTTTCATATTTAAACAATCAAATAAAGTCAAAATAAAATGACAGAAGAAATCAAAAATCAATTAGATGAATTAAATTCAGCTATTGACAGCCGTATCGCAAAAGCGGAAGGCCAAGCAGTTGCATCAGCAACAGGAAAAGCGGATGAATTATTAAAATCCGAAATCAAGAATTTAGAGGCTAAATTCACAGAAATCCACAGCCGTATCGATGCAGCAGAGGTTGCAGCAAAGAAAACAGCATCAGGAGCAAACGCACAATCTTTCAAACAATCTTTGATCGATGGTATCACAAAAGGTGGTTTAGATGGTTTAGTAAATGGCAACAGCCGTTCAGCTAAATTTGAAATCAAGGCAGGTGATATGACCGTTGCGAATTCATTCACAGGTGAGGTTATCCCTGCACAATACGTTCCGGGTATCAAGTACGATCCAACACGTCCTGTACACGTTCGTCAATTGTTAGCACAAGGTTCAACAAACGCAGAGGTTGTTCGTTACGTAAGAGAATCAGCATATGACAATGGAGCAGCAACAGCAGCACAAGGTGCAACATTAGCGGAATCAGATTTCGATTTAACAGCATACGATGCAAACGTTCAGAAAATCGGTACTTATTTCCGTATTTCTGAGGAAATGTTGGCTGATACTCCTCAATTGACATCATACCTTGCAGCACGTGCACCGGAAAAATTATTAACGGTTGAGGATACTCAATTGCTTTATGGTAACGGAACAGCACCAAACATTTCAGGTATTGTGACATCGGGTGCAACAGCATTCGCAGCAGGTTCATTTGCTGACACAATCACAGCAGCAAACCAATTTGATGTTTTAACGGTAGCGATCAACCAATTAGCATTGGTAAACTATCGTCCTGATTACATCATGTTGAACCCAACAGATTTCTCTAAAATCGTATTGTTAAAAGCAACGACAAATGAGTATTTGAATGAGCAATATTATGCAGGCTTACAGCCTTCATTCTTAGGGGTTCCGGTTGTATTGAACACAGCAATCACAGCAGGCACATACCTAGTTGGAAACTTTGCATTAGGAACACAAATGTGGGTACGTGAAAACGTTTCACTAGAATTCTTCCGTGAGGATGGAACAAACGTTCGTGATGGTTTCGTGACCGTTCGTTTGGTTGAACGTATTGCATTAACTAACTACGCACCATTGGCAATCGTTAAGGGTACATTTGCAACGGACATCGCTGCAATCGGGGTTTAGTTTTAATACAATTCCAAATTAAGAGAGGCCACCTAAATATTGGGTGGCTTTTCTTTTTATATTTGTTCAAAAAATAGCACAATTATGGGCAAAGTTTTAATGAGAAAAACGGTATTCGACAATAAAACAGGATACCACAGAGCCGGTGAAATCATTATGGTTTCCGATCATGTTGAAAGACATTATTTGGCACACAATTATGCAGTTAAACCGGAGGAAGAAACACCGGTTGCTGAGATTGCAGAAACCAAAGTTGAGGCCGTAGAGGTTGAAACAAAGGAAGAAAAATTGGTTTACGAAACAAAGGGTAAAAAAGCAAAAAAGAATGCGGCAGATCAAGATTAATGATGTGATTGGTGTTCCAATCATTTCACGTGCTGAGGCTAAAAATTACATCCGAATTGATACAACGGCAGATGATACGTTGATTGATTTGATGATCGAGGCGGCACACACGGCTGCTGAAAACTACATGAGCCGTGATATTATTGCAAAGGAACGCACATATTACCTTGATGAATCAACAACAGGATTCATTGATGTTCCGTTCGGCCCTGTGGCATCAGTTGATGCAGTTACCGTGAAGGGATTATCCGTTTCATTTTCGGTTTATGGTTTAGGCGATCCAATGGTGGAAATTGAGCCATTAGGAACCAACATCAAAATTGATTTCACAACAGAGGGAATGAGTGATGGCCTATTAAAACAAGCATTGTTGATGATGGTTTCGACCTATTATGACAATCGCACGGATTTTGTGACCGGGATGACCGTGAATGAGGTTCCAAGTGCATCGGCAAAATTATTAGATGGAATTAAAGCGGTATTCATATAATGGCATTATCAAACACAGCATCAATTTTAAAACAAAGAATCATCATCAAAAGGATGTCAAAAACATCTGATGGATATGGTGGATACACACCGGGAGGATATGTGACAATTGACACCGTGTGGTGCCGTGTGCAAGAAACAAAGGGTGATATTGATGAACGCATAGGCATCAGATTAAAATCAACCGAAATTGAAATCACAATCAGAAAGGAAACAGCCGATTTGATTGCCAATGAGGATGTGTTGCAAGTTGAAGGATATTCAGCATTATATCGCATCAATTCAGGTTTTCAAACGTTTGAGAATTTTTGGGTGAAAATGACAGCCACAAAGATTGAGGGGTAATGATTAAAATAAAGGTTGATTCAAAACAAATGGATGATCTGCGAAAGCGGATGGATCAATTGGCTAAATTCTCTAAACAGGAATTGTCAAATGAATTGACCACAACAGCAATGCAGATGGTTGGTAGAATGAAATCTACGGCCCCACACGATACAGGTAATTTGAGAAATCAAACCAATTTCGAAAGGCAAAACGAAAATTCTGTTGTTGTTTTTTCACGTGCACCATATGCCCCATATGTTGAATTTGGAACAGGTCGTGGTGTCACATTAAAGTTTTTGCAAGAGGCCGGATTTCCTGCAAGTTATGCGGCACAATGGAAAGGCAAAGGAATTAAGAAACAGGCAATGTATGCACGGCCATTCTTTTTTCCTGCTATCCGAACAGAATTACGTTTACTAAATGTACGATTGTACCAAAAATTAAAACAATTGACTAAATAATGTTAGAACCGATACAATTCATTCGCAAGGCGATCATCACACGTTTGACAAACAACGTTGTGATTGGCGGTGTGACATTTGGTGTTTACAACCGGGTTCCATCATCGGCATCGTTTCCATACATTTTAGTGTATTCCGTTTCATCTGATGAAACAGATTTTAATCAGACATCATATATCACAGAAACAATCACACGGATCGAAGTGGTGACACGTTTCGCATCAGATTCGGGTGGTGAATTAACAGCCAATCAGGCAATCAATAGAATTTTAGAATTAATTAGAACACGTTCAAATGGTTACTTTGATTTATCTGCGGATGGATTCAATGTATTTACCTGCGTAAAGGAATCATCATCATATATGGTGGATGATGAACGTGATCACACGTATTTTCGTGGCATAGTTGAAATCAGCAATAAAATCCAACAAACGGCATAATGGACATCAAAGATTTTTTCCTCACAGGATTAGGAACAGCAATAGGAACAATCACCGGATGGTGGTTAAATAAGGCCAAAAGCGAAGCCGAAATAAAAGGCATTGAATTGGAAAATTCAGCCAAAATTATTGCTATGTGGCAGGAATTATCGACAAAGTTGGAACATAAGGTTGATGAGTTGAGCAAAAAGGTTGAGGAATTAACACGTGAAATTGAGGAATTAAGAGCAGAAAATCACGCATTAAAAAAAGAGAAAAAGAATAATGGGATTTAAAAATATTTTCAAAGATTCAAACGATCTAAATGAACAATCAATTGCGGCATTTATTGCCCTTGCATTGATCATTGTCATCACATTGGCTGATGTAGCCACAGGAATTTTGGGCCGTGAATTAGTTGTGAAAGAATTTATTTTCATTTCATTGCTAACATTTGCAGCAACAGCATTGGGTATCGCAGGATACAAAACATTAAATAACAAAAACGATGGCGAAACGGGCGAGTAATTTGACAGAAAAGGTTGCAGACAAGGCAATTGATTCAATCAAAATGCCGGTGACATTCAAAGAGTTCAGCAAAGAGCCTGTGAAAGCGATGTTGTTCATTGTTACATTGGCCATTGGATATTTATACGTTGATATGAAAATGATGTATGCAAAAAACATCGATGGTCAATCAGCAAAATTGGACAAAGTAGAAATGAAAATTGATGCATTAACGAATCAATTACGCAAATCAGATTCATTGCTTTCTGCGAGTTCAACAAAATTGATGGTTTTATCTGAATTAGGCCACATCAAATGATATATTGGTTTTGTGCCCTTATTGTGGTGATGATGATCGGTTGCATTCCTGCATCAGCAGACAAAGACACCGAAACAAAAGACAAAAAAATGTTGGTTAAAGGCGATGATTTTACGGCCATTATGGAACGTGCAAAAAAGAATCAGGCAATGGCATTCAATATTGGAGCAAAGGCAGATGGTGCAATGGTGAAACAGGTAGAGGCAGTTGCACAAAAAATCACCACATTGGAATCAACGGTCGAAAAATTAGAGGAAAAAAATGAGCAATTGCAAGAACAAATCAAGGCTGATCCTAATTTGGATGTTCCTTATGTCATTGAGCCTATTATTGACAGCACAGACATACCCAAAGAAGAAAATAATTAATGGCGATACGGTAATCGTAATGACCGAAAATCAGGCCAATGGCATCAATGTATTGTTTCGCAATTTAAAGGCCGACAGCAAGCAACAACGAGCCACAGCAGATTCATTGAAATCAATTGTCAAGGTGTTTGATCAGGATCGAATAAATTACGTTCGATCATTAGAAAATGCACAGAATGCATATATGTTAAGCGAAGAAGAAAACCAAATGTTGCGTGATACACAAAGGTCATTGCAAATTGGTCGATTCACTAAGGACATCAGCATCGTCACATTTATGTTCACAATTGTAATGTTAGTAAAAATCACATCAAACAGATAAAAAATGAAAATATCAGAGCACCTAGATTTGTCAGAGGTTACACGTTCGGAAACAGCAAAACGCAAAGGAATTAGCAATGAGCCAACACCGGAGCATTTAGAGAATTTCAAGAAATTGGCCATCAATGTATTTGAGCCAATCAGAAAACATTTTGGGTTCCCGATCCACATTTCATCAGGTTACAGATCAAAGGCATTGAACACAGCCATCGGTGGATCACTAACATCACAGCATTGCAAAGGTGAGGCGATTGATATTGATATGGATGGATCATCAAACGGCATCACAAACAAAATGGTGTTTGATTACATCAAGGCAAACATCAAATTTGATCAAATGATTTGGGAATTTGGTAATGATACAAACCCTGATTGGGTTCACGTTTCATATGCAGGCGATGGTAAGCAAAGAAGCCAAATATTAAAGGCGGTAAAAGTAAACGGAGCCACAAAATACGTTCCATTCAAATAATGAAAAAAATATTGATCATTTTGGTGGTTGCATTAGCATCATGCCGGCACACAAAGATTGTCACAAATACGGAAACGATTCAACACGATTCCGTATTTGTTGAAAAAGTAGTCACCAAATATGAGGCGGTGAATGACACAATTACAATCCAATCACCATGTGATTCCAATGGGATTTTGTTGCCATTTCAGCAACGAATTAAGGTTGGGCAAGGGGAATTGTTATTGAGCAATGTGAACGGCCAAATTAAGGCAAATTTGAGGCTGAATAAGCAAGAGAATACGGCTGAAATTAAATACGTTTATCGCAATATTTACAAAACGGTTTATAAGGAGAAAACGAAAGGATCATCATTTTTTGATAGGTTTATTTTGTACTTTGTGGCCGGTGCATTAATCATCACCTTTGTTGGATTCAAATTGAGGCGATTTATTTTTTAACTTGCAATAAAATAAGCAGGTAAAAAATGGCATCATTAACCGGTCAATTAGTAGCGGAAACATACAAAGCATTGTTGAAAACAATCGACAATGACATCCTCACAGCAAGCGAAAAGCAAATCACAGATGGTTTTGGCGGTGGTTCAAATGTTTTCATAGATTCACAGGGTTTTTTAAGAGCAAACAAATACAAGGTCACTAATGGTTTAGCCACGCAATTTTTAAAAGCGGATGGATCATTGGATGCAAATACCTATTTGACCGGCATCACAAGTTCACAAATCATCACGGCATTAGGATACACACCGGTGACAAATGCACGTACATTGACAATCAATGGAACGACATATGATTTGAGTGCAAACAGATCGTGGACAATTGCAGGAACAGCGGCGGTTTGGGGAAACATATCAGGCACATTATCAGATCAAACAGATTTGCAAAATGCCTTAAATGCCAAATACAATAATCCAACAGGTACGATTTCACAATACATTCGTGGGGATGGCACAATTGCTAATTTTCCAACAATTGCAGGAGGTTTGCCAACAGGCGGAACAGCAGGTCAAATTTTGGCCAAAATTGATGCAACGGATTACAATGCCCATTGGATTGACAATTACGCAACACAGACCAAAAATGAGGTCAAATTGGGGCAAACATTAACCAAAGGCACACCGGTTTATGTTTCATCAGCCAATGGAACAAATATGATTGTTTCGGCTGCATCAAATGCAAGTGAAGCCACATCATCAAAAACATTGGGATTGCTTGAAACAGGAGGTGCAACAAACGATTTGGTTAAATGCGTAACATTTGGATTGTTAGCCGGTTTGGATACATCAACAGCAACAGCAGGTGATCCGGTTTGGTTGGGTGTCAATGGAGCATTGATTTTTGGTTTAGCAAATAAACCATATGCACCGGCACATTTAGTTTATATCGGTGTTGTGACACGTGTACAACAAAACAATGGTGAAATCTTTGTGAACGTTCAAAATGGGTTTGAATTAAAAGAAATTCACGATGTTTCGGCACAATCACCAACAAACAATGATGGATTATTTTTTGAAACATCCACAGGATTATGGAAAAATAAGAGCATTGCAACCGTGTTGGGTTACACACCACAAGCACAATTAAATGGCACCGGTTTTGTAAAGGCATCAGGCACAACGATTTCATACGATAATTCAACGTATTTGACCACAGCAGATGCAACATCAACATACCTTGCATTGACCGGAGGAACATTGACAGGTAATTTGACCATTTCAAATGCAAATCCAAAATTATTTTTAACCGATACAGATAATAATCCTGATTATTCGATTCAGAATTACAACGGAACGTTTAAAATAACGGATGAAACAAATTCGGCCGATCGTTTCTTTATTTATTCAACAGGAATTGGATATTACAATGGAGATTTTAAAGCTAATAAATTATATATCGAAGGCGGTACATCAACACAATTTCTCAAAGGTGATGGAACGTTGGACACAAATACATATTTAACATCTGCATCATTAGATGGCTATTTAGCCAAAGCCGGTGGAACAATGTCAGGTGATTTGAATTTTTACACCTTAAAAACAACACGTGTTGGTGGTAATGCATACATTCGTGGATCGTGGCAAGGAACATATTGGGGAATTGGAGCAGCAGCAACGGGCCACACAATCATCATTGATCAGGTTGATTTTTCAACCGGAGCATACGAAAGCATTACAGATGTGAATTTGATGTTGGGTACACGTACCGTTTTACATTCAGGTAATTATTCATCATATGCGTTGCCAATTACAGGTGGAACGGTTACAGGATCAATCACAGCAACATCGTTTGTGAAATCAGGCGGAACGGCATCACAATTCTTGATGGCCGATGGTTCTGTTTCTACATTATCAAGTCCGGTGACAGGATCAGGTTCAGCCGGATATATTCCAAAATGGACATCGGCATCAAATGTCGGATCATCTAATATTTCAGATGATGGCACATCAATTGGTATTGCATATACAACACCAAACAAGGGTGGATATGGTAGAACAATCACCGGTGCTGCATTTGGTTCAGCATCATTTGGATTTGAGGCCGTAGGAGGCACAACAACAAATGGTGGATTGGTTGGTGGTTTATCATTTATCCTTTCGCAGAATGATGCATCACGAATTGTAGGTGCATCGATTCAATCAAATTTAGTTGGCACCACAGCAACAAATTATGGTGCTGATTTGAGATTTTATGCAAAAGCAGACGCAGGTGTAATTGGTGAAGTTGCAAGAATGACATCAGCAGGATTACGTGTTTATGGAACGATTGTAAAGGATGGTGGAACATCAAGTCAATATTTGATGGCCAATGGATCAGTTTCAACAGGGCCGGATTTATCGTCGTATGTTACAGGATCAGGAACAACAAATTATCTGCCAAAGTGGACATCAGGATCAGGAATTGGGAATAGCCAAATTTTTGATAATGGTTCAAATATAATAATTGGGACAAATGTTGCCCAAATGACTACATCAAAATTAGAGGTGGTCGGATCGGTAACTTATGATGGAGTTGTAAGATTTATAAATTCTGTTAATCAGGGTGATGTTAATCACGGAACATTAATGATTGTTAATACAGCAAATTATGCAATTGGTAATGATGCGAGTATTGGATTTTCATTAAAATCAACAGGTGGTACATTAGACCCACGAGCATCAATAGGGGTTAAAACATCAGGTGATTTATCGGGTGATATTGTATTCAATACTAGAACACAAACTGATTATACAGAAAAAGTAAGAATTTTTTCAGGAGGTAATTTTGCAATAGGAACCCAAACAAATTCAGGTTTTAAATTAGATGTAAATGGAACAGGCAGATTTAGTTCATTTTTAAATGCAAATGCACAAACAACGGCTGCCAATGGTTCAATAAATGTTGAATCATTAGATCCGGCAATTAGATTTAGAGTTACAGGAGGCACAGCAAATAAAAGTATTTATGAATGGAGAGCCGTCGCAGCCGGTGGTGTAAATGATATAATGCAATTAAGATTGTGGAATGATGCCCAAAGTTCAGCAAATACATTATTCAGTATTTCACCAATAGGAGCAGGAATTTTTTATAGCAGTGTAAAAGTAAATGGAACAAATTCAGCATTAGGTATTTTATCATCAAAAGCATCCGCAACATATAATATTGCTATTGAAGGAATGGATAGTACAGGTGTATATTCTATTTATTTGAGGCCAAATACATCTTCAATAAATATGATTTCATCAAATTATTATGGAGGGTCTTATTTACCATTAGTCTTAACGGCAAGAGAATCAATATCAGATTTAGTTTTATTTAACGATGGGAATATATCGATTGGATCATCAACAAATTCAGGATATAAACTTGATGTTAATGGTAATGCAAAATTTATTGATAATATATATTTATCAAGTACAGCATTATATCCAAGATATAGAGTTACATCTACAAATTCAGGGTCTTCATCAGCAGGATATGAATTTGCAGATAATACAGGGGTTCAATGGGCAATTGGATATGATAAAGGAGGATCAGGATTACAATTTTTCAAAGAAGGTTCAGGAAATAGATTTTATATTACAAATGGAGGGAATGTTGGTATAAATACAATAACACCCGGATATAAATTACAAATAGTTAATCCGTCAAATGGATATGCTTTTGGTATTAATGGCGGTGCCTCAAATACAACATTTTTAGCATCATATTTAGGCGATGGAGGTGCTTCTTTTGGAACTAGAAGTAATCATAATCTTGCTTTTTTTACTAATGATGTTGATAAATTTTTTATTAATACAAATGGCAATATTGGTATTGGAACAGGTACTCCAAGTTATAAATTAGATATAATTGGTAATGCAAGATTAACCACAGGAGGAACGGGTGCATCTTATCTTTATTTCCATGATTATACAGATTATAAATATTTAGCTTATTATTCTAATGATACATATTGGCGAACGCCAGGTGATCACGTTATTGAGGCTTCAAGTGGATTTAAAGCAACGTTTAAAGCAAATGGTAATGTATTAATTGGAACTACAACGGATTCAGGATATAAGTTAGATATAAATGGAGTTACACGATCAACATCAGGATTCACAGGTGGTGGTGGTTATTTTACATCACAAGGTCAGGCAAATAATACACCATCAGTTCCATCAGCATCAATAGGAGTTTATGCAGGTACTTATGCATTTATCGAATTAAGTACATCAAATGTAAATGGCGGATGGATTGATTTCAGCAAAGCAGATGGAGGCGATTTTGGTGGCAGGATTCGTTATTATAATAATCCTGATCGTTTTGGATTCCACACAGGTGGTTCAGGCGAAACAATTACATTCAGTTCAGGCGGTAATATAACAGCAACAGCATTTTTTGAATCATCAGATATGCGTTTAAAAACATTGATTGATGGATCAGCACAGGTTTCAGGAATTGAAAATTTAGAAGCCAAATTGTACATTAAAAATGGGAAAACTGAATTGGGATATTTTGCACAGGATGCCGAAAAATTAATGCCGTATGCTGTTGAAAAAAATTCGGATGGATTCCTTTCATTATCATATCGTGAAGTACACACGGCTAAAATTGCACGATTAGAAAAAGAGGTGGCAGAATTAAAAGCAAAATTAAATTTAGCATAATATGCAATGGACATCAGTCGCATCAAATCAAACGTGTTCGTGGGATAGTTTAATCAATGCCTGTAATAATGGGTATTTCCTGCAATTGTTACCAATGCCACCATCAGGTGTTTCAGGTAGCCGTTGCGTACGTAGGGAATTAATTCAATCATATATTGAAATACAATCAGCACCATTGTCAGGAGTTCCAAACAATGAATTGGTGGTCAAAAGCCAATTGGTAGCAATTCAATACACATATTATCAATTGAATGCCTGTAATGGTGGCCCTGTTGCATGGACACGTATTGCACCAACATTGGGATATGGTCAGCGTTATATTTTACCGAGTTCAACACCGGTTTATTATTGGTACAATGGTATTTCACAAGGGCCACAAACAAATGTTCCATCCGGATACAACGGATCAATTCAAATTGTAAGTGGTGCAACGTATTGTCCATAATCAGTATATTTGCATATTAAACAACCAAATCAACATAAAATGAAAAAGAAGTACGCAGAAATCATTGTTTTGTCACGTGTATTGAGCCATTTTGCCGGTGATCAAAAGACAAAGGCACAAAAGAAATTGGCTAAAATCAACGA
>JACCDQ010326131.1_pt1 | contig 11123 bp, 6 predicted proteins | sample 7446031 | NCBI WGS metagenome assembly JACCDQ01 (sample SAMN15323442, study PRJNA562643) | freshwater metagenome | isolation source: river surface water | place: USA:Blue River Watershed | collected 2017-08-17
CATACATAGTTTTCGTAGGTATAAACGACCCCAGTAATGTCTTTTTTTCCAGCAAGGGAAGAACCCTCTGGATTATAACTAATGGATAAATCTTGCCCTGGCTGTGCCTTAACAGGGTCAAAAGTAACTCTTGATACAGGTTGTTGGGCTACAACTACTTGAGCAAAAAAGAGGAGTAAGCCACCGAGCATCTTTTTCATGGATTGACTGTTTTAGTTGTGATAAAAAGCAATGGTTTTTGTGGGAAAATTAATTACTGTTTTGTATTGTTGTAGAAAAGGCGAGCCTAACAACCCTTGAATAGGTAATTGATGCTTCGCTTTAAAGGCTATTTTATTTTCGGTTAACGCCATAAGCATATCCTTAAAAACGAGTTTATCTACCTGTGATTTAGGCAAATAGCCTGTTAAGCTTTCTTGCGTGCTACCTTCTGCTCCATTGACAGACTCTTTCTCGACATCCGTTAAGAAAGGACTTATTTCAGAGGCATAAGGTTGGTACATTACATTGGCATTCGCTCCACAGTCGAGCCCAAAATCATAGCTTTTCCCTTGAATGGTTAACGAAATAACAGGGATATGACGTTCCTGTCTAAAAGGAATTATAAGTAACGATTTTTTAAGTGTTGGCTCTTTTTCTAAGGTCACTACTTGGTGCTTATAGTCCAGTGTCATGGTATAGGTTTTGAGGACTTCATAGCCTATTAAACCAAAGAACGGAAAGTCCATCTCCTCCATTGGGGAGGATGCCAACAGGTGATTATTGATTTCTAATGAACCGATGTTTAAGTTTTCAACTTCCGATAAACGAACATCATTCATAGCTCCGTTGAGCCCAGAGAAAGACGATAACGCTTCCCCTTGTACTTTCGGAGCATACTTGCGGTTGAGTAATACAATAGGACAACCGCTATCGAGCATAAAATAACCTTTTTGTCCATTTAGGGTTGCTTCTAAGTAAATCAAACCATTTTTTAAGTGAAAAGGTAAACGGACTTGATCTGGAAACATACCTGTAAGAGAAGGTAATAAAGGTTCTGTTTTTACAAGTGGTTTGATAATGCCTAGTTCTGTTACCTTCTCTGTTCCAAAGACAAAGTAAGGATGCCCCTGACGTTGGTCTTGATACGTTACATCCAAATACACCTTAGTCTGGCTTCCCATTACTTCTTGACTAGCAATTTGATAGCGTTGAATGGGCGTATATTTCTGTAAAATAGCCGACAAAATCAAAGCGTTTTGCCCCTTAGGCAGGCTCGCAATTGTACAACTATCATCCAATAGCTGTAATAAACGAGGAATATTTTTGGTATTAATAGCCACCACGAGTGTATCTACTCTTGCAGAAATCGTTTGGGCGTATAAAGGGCTTACGGCTGTGAAGGCTAGTATCCCGATTATTTTACGTAACATATTTTAAAGGAGGTGTGTAAAAAGTGTAGCGTTTAACGTTTAAAGCATGCTATGCCAAAGAGTATTTTAGTAAAATAAAACGGCAACTTTTAGCTTTAATGCGAGCGAGACTCGCTCGTAAACTTTACACTTTTTACACAACCTTGGTACAAGTGTTAAGGGTTGGGAAGAAACTCTGGATTTAGTTTAATTAAATATTGAGCAATTGGTAACACATAACGTTTACTATCAGGCGTTAGGGTGTAAGTTGTCCCGTTGAAGGTTCGAGTAATTGTTTTCTGGAATAAAGGGTCATTTTTCAAACGACGCATATCCTACTAACGAAGCGTACGGAAACAAAACTCACGACGACGCTCGTTGATTACTTTTACCAACGCATCGCTATTTGAAGTAGCTACTTGTGGCACAAATGCCGTAGGTAGTATTCTGCTTTTACGTAAGGTATTTACCAAATCCATTGCTTTGGTAATTTGCCCTGCTCTTGCCTGACTTTCTGCCTTGATTAATAGCATTTCTGGTACAGAAACCCCTGTATTACGGTTTTCTCCAAGTGCTAATTCACGATAAAAGTAACGTCCTGTATAAGACGAAGAAATCTGAGAAGCTGGAACCGTAAATAAATTATATCGCTGATCAGTAGCATCGTAAAGTGCCAATAAGTCAGCACTCAGTCGTAATGCTGTTGGTGAATAAGCACTTGTCCCATAGGTTACGATTTTAGAAAGCAAGATTTCAGGGTCGTTGATTCGTTTGGGATGTTTCTTAACGTCTGTCATAGTTGACAAATTATTCAGGGTACTACGCAAGGCCAAGGCACTATCAGCGTATGCTTCTGCTAACGGATAGTTATTCATATACAAGTAGGTTCGAGCCAACAAGCCATAAGCTGCAGGTTTCGAGGGTAATGTATTGTATAACTGGGTTAAGGGAAGATTCGGTACAGCCTGTTTTAAATCGGCGATAATTTGCTGATACACCGTTTCGACATTAGCTCTATTGAGTGCTTGAGATACCGTTTGAGTAAGTAATAAAGGTACTCCTAAATCACTGCTTGCTGTACTCGCATTGTAGGGTTGTGCGTATTGATTTACCAAGGTTAAGTAAGCATCTGCCCGATGCACCAATGCCTCAGCAACCAATTTAGCTTTCTCAGACGCTGCTCCTGTACTGCTTGGAAGTTCACCAATGATGGTATTGGTTCTGAAAATACGGGCGTACATCAGATTCCAATCGGTATCATTTTCATAACTCGTACTGAGTGGAAAAATGTCATTTTGCCAAGTATAGGTATTTTTGTAATACGAATAAGAAGCAAAATTCAATGACGCTTGTTGACTAATATCATCCAAAGCTATATCATCACTAGCGATATCTCCCAACACAACGCTTGTTTCATAGGCTGAAGTATTGTTGAGTAGGTAACGATAATTGGCTATGTCTTTGGGTATTAGGCTACCCTGTGTTTGGTATTCTACAAATTTTTCACAACTACTTGTAAGCAATCCGATGTTTACAAGACTAAAGAGTATGGCTATCTTTTTCACGACTTTATTCATTAGAAGTTTACATTAAGAGAGAATGTATAAGACGGAGAAGGAGGAAGACCTAAGCTAGTACTCGTCAGTGGAGTAGCAAAAGTAGGATCTAGTCCTTCTGAATTTTTTACCCAAATTAGTCCTAAGTTACGAGCTGTAACACCCAAAGAAGCAGCTTTAATACCTACTTTTTCGACTAATCTTGGAGCAACTTGGTAAGTCAAGGCAATCTCACGGAGACGGATAAAATCACCTGGCAATACATTAATATCCGAATATTGATAACGGAATAAACTAATAGAAGAATAAACTCCTGCCATTCCCGGAACATTTGTACTAAGTTCGTCACCTGCTTTTCTCCAACGTTTGGCTACATCAGCACTCAAATCGTATTTAAGTGTTGCATTACGTCCTGCTCCTTGATAAGTGGCTACTGTTGGTTTCATAAATACATTTCCAAAATTATACGTCATCAGGGTGTATAAAGAAAGTGATTTATAACGAATGGTGGCGTTGATTCCTCCAAAGTAAGGTGCAGTCAAACGTCCTACATGGCTGAGGGCATCAATAGAGGTAATTGACTGACTGGCAGCTACTTTTTCTCCTTTTTCGTTATAAATTTGCGTCATACCTGTGGCATCTAAGCCGGCAAAACGATAAACCATTAACTTATCTGTCGAATAATCTTTCAACCAAGATTGTGTAATTGGATTAGACAATAAGGACGAATTAGGAACAAAACGAGTATCGGTTACGGTGTTGGTGTTGTACGAAAAGGTTATCCCTGCTTGTAAACCCCAATCCTGATGTTTGATAATTTCTCCTCTTATACCCACATCAATTCCTTTTCCAGAAAGAGAGGTAGTATTTCTTTTCAGTGTCGAGACTCCATAGGTTGGATTGATTGGAAATTCATAAAGAATATCTCTACCTTCCTTGTTGTAATAGTCAATACTACCACTCAAGCGACGGTTGAACAAGCCAAAGTCTAAGCCAACATTCAAGACGTAGGTATTTTCCCAACGTAGGGTAGGGTTAGCAGGATTTAAAATATCACCATAAGGGTTGGTTGTGGTAAAATCCGAACCTGCTATAAAAATACTGGTGAAAGGATAGACATCCGTGGCAATATTGCCGTTAACGCCATAGGTAGTACGGAAGCCCAAAGAGTTTATCCACGGCATCTCTTTGATAAAGGCCTCTTGGTCAAGATTCCATTTAACACCTGTTGACCATAGTGGCGTAGCACGGTAAGCACGATCTAACCCAAAGTTGTTATAATCATCGTATCGGGCACTTCCAGAAAGTACATATTTATTCTTAAAGGTATAAGCGGCATTAGCAAAATACGACAAATAACGGCGTGTTTTATCTTGCTGAGAAGGAGCACCTCCTATCGAAGAAATTCCTCCTAAGGCTGTCGTATAAGTAGAGGCGTAATTGACATTCTGGGCAATCCCTGTCTGCATATTGTACCCATAAATGGTTGAACTTCCTTGACTAGCCGATGTTTGACGCATCTCAGCTCCTGCAATGGCATCAATTTGATGGTCTTGCCCGACGTGTTGATTAAAGGTAAGTTGTCCTCGTAAACTATAGTTATTTAATTGATTATTAGTTTGTTGTAAGGTACCTCCAGAAGGAATTGCCGACACCAGTTGCCCCGAAGCATTGGTTGTTGTAGCCGTGTTAATCAAATTACGGGTAGCGTAAGTATCCAACGAATTAAATAAACGACTTTGTCCAAAAGAACGCTCAGTACTAAAAAATCCCACCGCAGACAATCCTTTGAAAATCGGAGCGTTGATATTCACTGTGGCTAAGTAATTATTGTCGAAAGAGGTATTGTCATATAATCGTTGTTCATCAAGGTAATTGTATCGCCAAGGAAGATACCCTCTTGCTTCAAGACCACTCAAATAGCTGTTATAATAGTTTCGAGAATAAGAAACACTTGCCCCATTTGCATCAACAAACTGATCATAAGGCATAAACGTGGTAGCACTTGGATTCAGTAATGAACTCAAATTAACAATAGCGTCCTTGTAGTTAAATAAAGATGCCTTTAAATTACTGGCAATCGTAATCTTATTAAATACCTTGAAGGTATTATTTAGCGTTAAAGTCAGGCGTTCTCCTTCATTTCCCTTGGTGGATGTTTGTTCCTTGCTGTAAGATAAGCCATAGTAATACGTGGACGTATTGCCCCCACCCGCAAGTGAAAGATTATACTGTTGGGTAGTAGCAGGTTGTATCACATATTTGGCAATTTGATCTAAGCTATTTCCTCTTGCTCGTAGTTCGTCTAAAGCACTGTTATAAGCTGCTTGAGAAAGCTTACCTGCTCTAAATTGAAACGTCAAATCTGTTGCACTGCTAACCGTTTGTGGGAAAAAAGTAGTCGTTAATGGATTAACAACAAGTCCTTTATTGACTAGTTCTTGTTCGTATTCAATTGTTTGGTCGGTATTCATCAAACGGAGGTAATTAAGACGAGGGCTTGCCGTAGTCATAAAGTCCGTCGAGAAACTTAGGCGTGGTGCCTGATTCTGTGAGCCTTTTTTAGTAGTGACAACAATCACCCCATTGGCGGCTCTTGTACCCCAAATGGAAGCGGCCGCTGCATCTTTGAGTACCGTGATATTTTCGATGTCTCTTGGATTATAGTTTTTTAAATCTAAATCTGTAATTGCACCATCTACCACAATCAAAGGCATTTTTTCACCCGAATTAGTGCTTACACCCCTGATAACCATATTATAATCGGTAGCCCCAATGGTACGAGTAGAACTATTAATGGCAAAACGATTATTGTTATAGGTAAACGCATTGTCTGAAAACAATTGAATGTCAAGCCCAGGTACTTGCCCTTCTAATCGTTGTATAACATTGGGAACAGGTATTTTTTCTAATTCCTTTGCACTGATACTTCCAAAAGCACCCGTTGCTCTTTCTTTTGGTAATGACTGATACCCTGTACTAACCACGGCAACTTCATTAATCATGGTACCGCTATTGGCTTCTAGTACAATATTCAATGCTCCAATACCACTCAAGGTGATTTCTCGTTCTTTGTAACCAATATAAGTAATGACCAATTTATCTCCTGCTTTCATACCTGATAAATTATACTCGGCTCTTTCGTTGGCGGTTGTACCTTTTCGAGTTCCTTTTACCCATATATTTGCCCATGGGAGTGGTACATTTTCGGTATTCGTAATGACTCCTCTCAAAATCTGGTCGGGGTCTTCTGAATCGGGAGCCGAGTTCGACGCAATCGCCGTTCTAGGTGATTCGGGGTTTTCAGGTGCTTGGAAAAACCGAGCATTACGAGCAACAATGCTATATGAATTACCACTTACGTATAAAAAAAGTAAGTTATTGGGATATAAAACGTCCTTTAAAGCTTCCTCTACAGATGTATTATTTAAGGCTGAAGACTTAGCCAATTTCCCATTGAGTAAATTATGTTCATAGGCAAATTTTGTTTTAAATTTTTTCTCTATGAGGGAGATCGCTTCCTTGAGTGGAATCGTTTTCTGTTGAGCGATAGCAATACCATTCAGTAGTACCAGCAATAAGCCAGTACCAACTAATCTAGAAATCAAATGTTTCATGTTTCTTTACCGGGATCTTAAATGAATGACTTTTCCTTCTTTATAGATATTTACATTTAATATGTTGGATAAGGTGTAAAGAATAGTCTCTTCGCTATTGAAGGCTATAGCTCCATCAATCTGCTTAGACGCTAGGGTTGAGTCCTCTAGAATGACTTTGTACCCATAGGTATCCTCAAAATTGTTAATAATTTCTCCTACAGTGAGACCATTAACAATCAAGTTTCCTTCCAACCAGGCCTGAGGTACACTCTTGGTCTGTTGTAAGGTTTTCTTTTGTAATGTACCATTGTAAAGTACCATCTCACCAGGCTTCATCAAAATACTCGTTGTTTGGTTTTCGGTCTTAACTCGAATACTTCCTTTTAACAAAGCTATTTCTACCTGTTTACGACGTTCCTTCACATTGAATTCCGTTCCCAGAACATCAATCAAGACAGCCGCTGCATGTACGCTAAACTGCTCCTTTGATTGAATATGTGCAGGATTGGTGTTCAAGTGAGTCACTTTCAAAAATACTTCCCCATTTACCCATACTTCCCGCTTAGGTTGCCATGTCCAAGCTCGATGATAGCTAATCGATGAGTTGGCATTAAGCGTGACCCTACTATTGTCTGGCAGGATAATCTGTTTTTGCTGTGCATAGTCGGTATGAATCGTAATCATTGATTGAGCATACCAGCCTATTCCTACAGCAATTGTTACCATAGCTGCTGTGGCCACAGACGCTATCCGAACCCAACGCATTACCCGTTGTTTCTTTTCTTCTTTTTCAATACTCAACTGAATATCTTTGAATAAACTTGCTCCAAAAGTTTGAGAAGGCTCTAAGCGTTCGGCTGATAAAACAGTTTGCAAAATGATGATTGCTTGTTGATAGGCTGCTACATTTTTTGGAGCACTTTGCAACCAATTTTCCCATGCGTTACGATCTTCTGCACTTGCTTCTTTCACCCAACGAATAAAATCCGTATCGTTCAAAAAATCTTCCGTCGAATATGTCTGATACTTTTCCATTATTTAATGCCTCGTTAACTAGGCTTCTATTTATACAAACCGGATAGTTTGGAGAATTACCCCACAGAAAGCCTATTTTTTTATTTATTTTTAACAATTAGGTAAAATTTGATTTACAAAATATACAAATGTTCGTATATCATGTAGTTATTTGTTAAAATGTAACAAGTTTAAATAAGAAAAGAGCGAGAACGTAGAATGCAAATGAAAGGGCTTTTGTAGTAATGAATTAGCGTTGAAATCGCTAAAATGCAAGACAATAGGATTAATATTTATTAGCTATTTAAACGTTATTACTTCCTTAGCGAGTGTATTTATGTACCCGTATCGAGAAAGTCTAAATAGCTTTTATGGTTATAGCAGTCCCTTAACTCGTAGAAGTAATAAAAGGCTGATAATACCAGAATTTGGCATATTAAGAAGATCACGAAGTGTTTCTAACGCTCGGCTGTTAAGCTTATACACTCCTTTCACAGAAATGTCCATCATATCAGCAATTTCTTTGAAATCTAATTCTTCAAAATAGCGTAAATACAACACTTCTTTTTGACGGGGACTCAATTGATTGAGTGCATTGAGCACTTGACGAGACTGTTTTTCTTCTTGATCATCAAGGTGTGACAAACCAGCCTCAGCAGTAAAATGGATGTGAAAAGATTCAGCTTCTTCTATATCGACATAATTCAAATTACTTTTTTTAGCCGTTTGATTGATGATAAAATTACGGATAGATGCCAATAAGTAGTAGCGAATATTATCCGTTGTTCCTATTGTATTACGATTCATCCAGAGTTTTACAAACAAATCATGTACATAATCACGGACAAGCTCTTCGTTCTGTAGCTTACGCATTCCATACTCATAAAGTGATTTATAATGCCGAGTATAAATGGTTTCAAACGCCTCCCGATTCCCTGTCAGAAAGGTTTCCCATAAATATGTATCCTCGGCTTGCATGAACATGTTTGTTATGTGGTTAGTAATGTTACTCTTGAGATATGTTTTTTCCTTTTCACAAGGAGGTAGTATTTCTTCTATTTATCAAATTAAGTGTTTTTTTTCAAAAGTTAAATAGCCCTCTAGCTAAAGCATGGAGATTATTCAATTAAAAAATTGAAAGATACAATTTTATGTTAGACTCCTATATTGGGGGAACTCGATACCTGTATTTTTAGTAGGAGTACTAAGCTAACAAGGCACTTATCGTTTAGTTAAAAAATCGTACGTTTTCTTTACTTTTCCACTTCATTCAGAAAAAATCATAAATTCATCTCGTTTGAGTAAATAAATTAAGTAAATAAATCAAAGTAAATAATTGTCTTGATTTAATGGGTATATTTACAGAACGAATTTTGACCATTGGCCAAAATAACCTTCAACCTGACCTACTCAAATTGGCAGGTTGAAGGCTAGTATTTATTGATAAAATGACTGGTACAAAATTGTGCTAATCGCTAATTATTGGACACGTAAATAAATGTTAGAGACTTTAAGTACAGTTTTTAGTCTTCTTTTGAGTTAATTACTCCTTACTCTGATTCCCTTAGGTAAGTCATAGTTTTCAAAATTCTCTTAATCAGAGCTACTAGTGCCTAAATAAACTTGAGCTTCCTTTTTTTCAAAGTGAGATACCCAGTTGTAAATATTGGTATTCCACACGTTAGACTCTTTCGAAGCTTTGGCTGATCCGAGGAATGAATAAGTGTGTTAGTACATACTACTTAATTTTAATGACAACTTTCCCTTTTGATCTACCCGTTTCTACACTACCAATAATATTGGCTTCGTTGGTTTATCGTATGACTTAAAGATACTTGGAAGTGCAGGCTTTCGCCTACTTTCTCATTAGCTCGTTTTATAGAGAAACTTTTTTTCAGTAGATAGGATAAGATATTCATTCACTTTTTCATGGCAATCAATTCAAAGTAGCGATTGCTTTACAGATTGGAATCATTTGATTATTAGTTTTAATTCGAAGACTGGAATATAATAACGATTGGATTAGTTTTATCATGGAACAACTGAAAACAACCATTACTCCAAATTCACTGGAATATGTAGATAAACTTGCAAGCAAGGTGGAACACTAACAACCAACTTTGAAGCGCTTTGATTATCGAAGATAGCAACCTATTATGGATGAATCGGTCACTTGTACGGTGAATTTTGGTATTTGATTAGTGCCTTTGGGAAGGAGTATTAAGTTTTCTCTATCTTGGCTTTCATCAAACCAAGACTAATCAAATGTTTTTTTCTCAACATGGCGATGATGGAAACAGCGAAGATGAGCTGATACTTTTCGCTGTTTTTTTCTTGAATATACTCGATTGGAGTAAGTCCTTGATTTCATCAATCCTCAGCATATCATCAATGGCTGATTTATCCTTGTAAGGAAAAGTTAATTTTAAACTCATAGCATCTGTTGTCTATTTTGCTGCTGTTCGATAATGTCATCAATTTCAAATCTTGGGTTATCCTGTTGCTTATAAAACATATCCATATTAGCAGCGGCTTCCTCAATTGTCAGTTTTCGAGTACCTGCGACTGGCTCTTTTACTACTTGCGTAGTGGGAATAGCTTTCACTTCCACTTTTATCTCAGCAGGTTTAGCTATTGTTGGAATGGCTGATGCTGTTTTGATAGGTATAGGTTTGAGTGTTCCCTGTTTTGATTTATTTCTTATCGCTCTTAATGTGTCAACTGAGACATCCATGTCGTACAACTCTTTCAATTTTTGCTTAATAAATTTGAGAGATAATTCAGCATCGAAATATTTTTGGCAATACGGTCTCAAATACTTAGACCATCCTAAGTATTTTCCTTTTTGCATTCTTTTAAGTTCTTCAATGTCAAAGTCATTTGCATCCATATCAATAAAATGTTAAAAATAATCTCTATTATTAGCTACCGACCTATTACCAATAGAGTAGCTATAGACTGCCAATATACTACCAGTATTACAGCTACATTCTACCAATAGACTATCCTTAGCGTAGCAATAAACAACCTGCAAAGTACCCACAGACTACCCACAAACTGCCAATAAACTACCTGTAATATGCTATACTGAGGTACATGTTTGATACAAATATATACAGTGGACAAATAAAAAAGTATTTATTGATTACAATATATTTCATTAAATTTAATTTCTATTTGAAGCAAGAGGTGTCTTTTGCAGGTCATAAACCTGCAAAAGCGATCGTGCAAGCACTTAGTATCTCGTTAAATCCTTATTTTAAAGACTACACAATTAGACGAAGATGGAAAAAATCAAAGACTTACGTAGAGGCGGAAGACCTCCGATTCCCAACAAACTCGACAAAACAATTCGAGTGAGAATCACAAGCGACGATTACCACAGATGTAAAAAAATAGCTGAAGAGGCTAATATGAATGTGACCGAATATTTTAGAAAAATGATGACCGAAGACAAAGTAACTAACCTATTTTCGGCTGAAGGAAAACGAGAAAAAATACAGTTAGCAGGGATGGCTAATAACCTCAATCAGCTCGTTAAAGAAGCTCATACTTATGGTATG
>JACCDQ011760747.1_pt1 | contig 11122 bp, 11 predicted proteins | sample 7446031 | NCBI WGS metagenome assembly JACCDQ01 (sample SAMN15323442, study PRJNA562643) | freshwater metagenome | isolation source: river surface water | place: USA:Blue River Watershed | collected 2017-08-17
ATACAGCTGGCAACCCCAGGACATGACCCCTGCGCAAATCAAAGCAGCGCAAGACATGGCCGAAAAAGTCACCACCGATCTGGGTGGTGCGGGCTTGTTTGGCGTGGAGTTTTTCGTGACGAAAGACGAAGTCATCTTCAGCGAGCTGAGCCCCCGCCCGCACGACACCGGCATGGTCACCCTGACCAGCCAGAACCTGAGCGAGTTTGACCTGCATGCCCGCGCCGTGCTGGGCCTGCCGATCCCTGTGATCGAGTGCGTGGAGGGCGCCAGTGCCGTGGTGCTGGCCGACAAGGAAGGCAGCCAGCCAACGTTCACAGGCGTGGAAGCCGCGTTGACTGAGCCGGGCGTGGATGTGCGCATCTTTGGCAAGCCCACTACCCGCCCCTATCGCCGCATGGCGGTGGCGCTGGCCAAGGGGGCCAACGCCCTGCAACGCGCACGCGATGCAGCGGCCAAAATCAAAGTGGTGGTTTAAGACTCAGGCTTTGGGCTTCTTTTGTGGGCGGGCCCAGTTGGCAATGCTGATCTGCTTGCCGCGTGCCACGCTCAGGGCACCCGGCTCGGTGCTCTTGGTGATGGTGGAGCCGCCACCAATGGTGCCGCCTGCGCCAATCGTCACCGGGGCCACCAACACGCAGTTGCTGCCAATGTGCACATCGGCTTCGATCACGGTGCGGTGTTTGTTGGCACCGTCATAGTTGGCCGTGATGCTGCCCGCGCCATAGTTCACGCGCTCGCCCACGGTGGCATCGCCCAGATAGGCCAGGTGATTGGCCTTGGCCCCTTGGGCCATCGTCGAATTCTTCACTTCAACAAAGTTACCAATGTGCACCTCGGCACCCAATTGCGCGCCAGGGCGCAGGCGGGCAAACGGGCCAATCAAAGCGCCCTCGCCCACCGACACGCCGAGTTTTTCGCCATCGATGTGGGTGAAGGGGTGAATGACCGCACCGGCGGCGATGGTGCAGTTGGCCAGCACGCAATTCGCGCCCACCTTGACGCCTTCACCCAAGGCCACCTGGCCTTCAAAAATGCAGTTCACGTCGATCTCGACGTCTTGCGCGCAGTCGAGCTGGCCGCGCAGGTCAAAGCGGGCGGGGTCTTTCAGGCGCACGCCCTGTTCCATGAAGCGGTGTGCCTGGCGCAGCTGGTGGGCACGCTCCAGCTCGGCCAGTTGCACGGGGCTGTTGATGCCCGCCACTTGCAGCGCGTCGGCAATTTTGTGCGCCACCACGGGCACGCCATCGGCCACCGCAAACTTGACCACGTCGGTCAGGTAGTACTCGCCCTGGGCGTTCTGGTTGTCCAGCCTGGCCAGCCAGGCTTTGAGCAGGCGCGCAGGCACGGCCATGATGCCGCTGTACACCTCGGTGATCCGACGCTGCGCCTCGCTGGCGTCCTTGTGCTCGACGATGGCTTTGACGGCATCGCCATTACGCACGATGCGGCCATAGCCGGTGGGGTCAGCAAAGTCGATGGTCAGCAGCGCCAGTTGGTGGCCGCCGCATTGGGCGATCAGCGCTTGCAGGGTGTCGGCCTGCGTCAAGGGCACATCGCCCGACAAGACCACCACCACGCCGTCGTCGGCCAGCGCAGGCACGGCCTGCTGCACAGCGTGGCCGGTGCCCAGCTGGGGCTCCTGGCGCACGCACTGCACCGCCAGCGCCTGACCGGGGGCCAGCAACAGCGGCTCGACCTGATCGGCCCCATGGCCGGTGATGACCACCGCCGAGCGGGCGTTGAGTTGCGCTGCCGTATTGAGCACATGCTGCACCAGCGGCACACCGGCCAGGAGCTGCAAGACCTTGGGCAGGCGGCTTTTCATGCGGGTGCCTTTGCCAGCGGCCATCACGACCACATCGACCGGGGGGAGCAAGGGGGAATTCATGCCTGGAACTTTCTCAAGGGATCACCGTCTGGTGACGATCTACAGATACAGATCAATTATCGCTGCCCGCCAACCGGGCATACTGCCTGTGCAGTCCTTTCCGGCAGGGGAATACCGGCCGACTTATGATGCCAAACCAAAGGCTTTTCACCATGCGTACTCTGAATTTTTCATGCGCCACACTGACCATCTTGCTGGCGCTGACCGGTTGCGGCGGCACCAGCACGCCAGCCACACAAAAGCCCGCCCAGTCCGAGACTTGCAGTCTGAACTGGGCCTGGTCCAACCCCGTGGGTCAAAGTGGCAACGAACTCCGGCCTTTTGCAGACGTGACCTGGGACAACCAGTCCTGCACGATCACCACCGCCAGCGAGGCCAGCATGACCGTTTGCATCCAGCACCCGGCACCCGCTGAATTGAGTCTGCAACTGACCCGGCCTGACCAGATCAGCGTGCCATTGCCAGCACTTGCCCAGGCGCAAAATACAGGCACCTGCCGCGATGGCATGCCTTTCACTTACCCGCTCACAGCCGCGTACCTGCCCAGCAACCAGTTCAATGGCCGCTGGTCATTGCGGGTGACGGACACGTCGCCATCCAACAACCAGTCAGGTTTCCTGATCGGCTGGTCTCTGGTCCTTCTGGGGCGGCCTTGATCCGCCGCGCTGCACTGGTCCTGGCCTTGCTGGTGCTGCAAGGGTGCAGCGCCATCAAGCTGGGCTACACCCAGCTGCCCACCCTGTCTTACTGGTGGCTTGACAGTGCAGTGTCTTTCACCGATGCCCAATCTGACCGCAGCAAAGAAGCCCTGGCCAACCTGCACCAATGGCATCGCAGCCAGGAGCTGACCACCTACACCGAGTTGCTGCAACGCAGCCGCGAACTGAGCCTGGGCGACCTGCAGGCTCGCCAGGTCTGCAGCATCTGGAACGAAGCCCAAACCCGGACAGACCGCACGGTGCGCGTCGCCGTGGCCCAGGCGGTCCCTGTGGTGCAGATGCTGGGCCCGCGCCAGCTCAGCCACCTGGCCCGACATCTGGAGCGCAAAAACGAAGACTGGGACAAGGAATGGCTGCAAGGCAGCGCCCAGGACCGGCTGGAGCGGCGACTGGACAAGACGCTGGAGCGCTACCGCTCGTTTTATGGCGACCTGAGCCCGCAACAGGTGGCGCTGGTCAAAACACAGATAGGGCAATCGGTGTGGAGCCCGGAGTGGGGTCGGCAAGAGCGCCTGAGGCGTGAGCAGGATTTGCTGTCCACCTTGCGCAAGCTGACGCAAAACCCGGCGACGCCCGCCCAGATCGAAGCCGATTTGTACGGTGTCTGGCAACGCTGGTTCATGCCGCCTGACGATGCGGGCCGGGCACTGGTGCAAAAAATGATGCAGCAAGCCTGCGACCACCTGGCCCAATTGCACAACACCACCAGCCCGGACCAGCGCCAACGCGTTGCGCGCAGGCTGCGTGGCTATGAGCAAGACATCCGGGATTTGATCAAGCCCTGAACCGGGCAGCCCCCGTTCACGCCCCCTGCCATGACGTCAGCCGCGGCATCACTGTGCAGTGAGGGTCGGTGGGGGCATTCAGCCGCAGGGGCAACAGCCCTGCGGTCAAGCGGGCCCGATCAGCTTTGCAGCGCTTGCCACATCTCCATGTCGCGCTCGGCGGTCCAGATGCGGGGGTTCTTGATGCCGCTGGCTTCGTCGTAAGCCCGGGTCACGTCAAACGGCAGGCAGTGCTCGTAAATGAACACATGGCCAAAGATCGGGTCCATGCTCTTGCGAGTGTGGGCCATGGCGGCTTTCAGGTCCATCTGGCCAGCCACCGCTTCTTTGCCTGCCTTGAACAGGGTCTCAACCCACAGCTTGGTGTAGTCCAGCGCCTTGTTCACGTTGGCATTGCCCTTCATGGCTTCGCCGCGGCCAGGCACGATGAACTCGGCCTTCAAATCACGCAGCGCTTCGAGCGTGGCGGGCCACTCTTCGAGTTGGGCGTCGCCCGTGTAGACACCGGCTTCGTACTCGACCAGATCGCCCGAGAACAGCACTTTTTCTTCCTCCACCCAAGCAATCGTGTCGCCACGGGTGTGGCCGGGGCCGGGGTGCCAGATTTGCACCACCACGCCGCCCAGGTTGATGCTGAGCTTGCCGGGCACTTCGCCCTTCGGGGGGTTGCCGCCGCCGACCACCATGGTGGGCCAGGTCAGGCCCGGGATGCTGTCGGCACCACGGAACAGGCGCGGGAAGCGCTCCATCTCGCTTTTCATGTCTTGCGCGCCGCGCTCCTTGATCAGGTCGAGCGTACCTTCGCTGGCGATGATTTCGGTCGCGCCTTCGGCGGCGTAAGCGTAAGCGCCCAAGACACGCACCGCGTGGTAATGGGTGAGCAGCACGTATTTGATGGGCAGGTCACTGACCGTGCGGATTTTCTTGATCAGGTCTTGCGCCATGGCGGGGGTGGCCGTGGCGTCGCTGACCATGATGAAGCGGTCACCAATGATCACGCCCGAGTTGGGGTCGCCCTCGGCGGTATAAGCCCAGCAGTGCTTGCTGAGTTGTTCGAAAGTGATCTTTTTCTCGCTCAGGTCGGCCTGGCTGGCGAAGGCCTTGGTGGGGGCTTGGGACATGGAAAGTTCTCCGGTCAATGAATGGGATGAATTTTACCTAAACGAAATGAATTACGGATTGGTAAACGAAGATCTTGTAGGTCGGACCTTCAGGTCCGACGTGAGTTTCGCCCAAGGCCTGTATCGGGGCTGAAGCCCACGACCTGCAACATCTCGCCAATCCCCACGTCTCACTCAGCCCAACCCCTTTTCGAGCATGGCAATCACCTCTTCGGCAAAAGCGGCGTAGCTGATGGGCCCGCCGGGACGCAGCCAGGTGAAGGTCCAGTTGATCATGCCCAGCAGCATCATGGTCAGCGCGGTCTGGTTGGTGGGCGTGAGGCGCTCGGGGTAAGCGCGTTTCAAAAAACGGGTCATGGCCGCCACGATGTCGCGTTGGCGGTTCAGGATCAGCTCGCGCGGCGACACCTGCGCGGTGCCCAGCGCCGGGTCTGGCTCGGCGCTGAGGAACTGGGTGTCGTTGAGCAAGGCCGCATGGCGCGTGGCCGAAGTTTCGTATTCCTGCAAAAACGCCCGCACCAGCTCATGCAAAGCGGCCCGGTCGTCCAGGTTCTTGCGCTGGGCGGTGGCTTCGGTCTGGGCAATCAGCCCCAGCAGGCGCTGGGTGTGGCGGTCCAACAGGTCAAACAGGATCGCCTCTTTGCTCTCGTAATAGTGGTAGAGCCGTGCCTTGGAGGTGCCGCAAGCGGTGGCGATCTCGTTCATGCTGGCCGCGGGGTAACTGCGCTGGGCAAAGCACTGCGCCGCGATGTCAAGGATCGCGTCGCGTTTGATGTCGTGGGTTGCTGATTTGGGTCGGGCCATGGCGGCATTTTGCCAGCCATGGCCCTGCGCCCCGGCCTCTGCAATCAGGCGGGCCGATGGCCTGCGCAAGAAGGCACACAGACTTGCACGCACGGCCCTGCGGACGACCGGGCCGAAGGCAAACGCCACAGCCCGGCCAACAGGCGCACGGTGGCCCCGCCCAACAGCGTCGCCGCACATCCCCATTGACGCACCAGTTCGGACATGGCGGTCCGCACTGGCGGGTGCGCCAGCAGTCCAGCGGGCATTTCGCGCCAGTCAAAGTGAAGCACTTGCCCGGCGTGGCGCGACTCCATCACCAGGAACGCTCCTGCGTGCACGTCCATCACCTGCCCGGCTTGCAAAAACACATCACCGCCCGAGCCGGGACAGCGTGCAGAAGGCCCCACCCAGGTGATCCATGCGCATCCTTGCACAATCAGCAACTGGCTGTTCTTGCGTGGCAACAAGCTCATGGCGCGCTGAGGGGCCAGCTGCCAGGTGCCCGTCCAGCGCACGGTTTTCAGTTTCTGACAGTCTTGCAAAGAAGCACAAAGCTCGGGTTGGGACATCTCCATCTCCTGGGTTTCATCGACACCGACAACATCGTCGGTGCAGCCATGATGCAAGCCAAAGCATTCAGCGTCCAATGAAAGTCCCGACCCCAATTGATGCACCGATTGCATCAATTGGAGGGGTGTGCCCCCCTTATCATGAGCACCACCATGGCCCCGCCCCACTCCCTCACCCCACGCACCCGCCCGATCTCGATGAATTATTTGCGGGCGTTCGATGCCGTGGCGCGCCACCTGAACTTTCGCATCGCCGCCGAGGAGCTGGCACTGACCCAAAGCGCTGTCAGTCGCCAGATCCAGGCGCTGGAGCACGAAGTGGGGGCCGCACTGTTTTTGCGGCACACCCGCTCGGTCGAGCTGACCAGTGCGGGCGGCCTGCTGCTGCGTTCGGTCGGGGCGTCGCTGGAGCGCATCGACACCGCAGTGCGGCAAATCCGGCAAAACACCGGGCGGCAAAGCGTGTCGATCACCACGTGGGCCTCGTTTGCCAGCATGTGGCTGATTCCCCGGCTCGAAGCCTTTCAACGTGAACACCCGGACATCGACATCCGCATCGACGCCACCGATGCGGCAGTGGACATGCACAACACCGATGTGGACCTGGCCTTGCGCTATGCCGTGCCCGACCCCGCCAGCACGGGGGCCGAGCGCCTGTTTGGCGAGCAGCTCACCGTGGTCGCCAGCCCCTGGCTGCTCAAAAGCCAGCCCATCACCAGCGTGGCCGATTTGTTGCGCTGCACGCTGATCGAAGCGGGCGACGCTTACCGCACCCAACACCTGGAATGGCTGAGCTGGCAGCGCTGGCTCGACCACTTCGGGGCCAGCCCCGCGCAAGGCAAGACCCAGGCACTGTCACCCCAGCGCTGGCTGTATTTCAACTACGCCCACCAGATCGTGCAGGCAGCCCTGACCGGTCAGGGCGTGGCGCTGGCCCGACTGCCGCTGGTGGCCGAGAGCCTGGCCAGCGGCGATCTGGTCGAGGTGCTGCCGGGCATGCGGCTGAACTCACCGCTGGTGTACTGGCTGCTGATCGCCCCGCGCAGCAGCCAACGGCCCGAGGTGCGCGCCTTTTGCGACTGGCTGCGCCAGCAGGCGGGCAGCACGCGGCAAGCCATTGGCGATGTGCCTGACCCGGAAACCCTGGCTTCGCCGGACTGAAGGCTGCGGCAACAGCCCTTGTGTGCAACACCCCACTGACGGGGGCACGGAGCGCGAAGACACTGGCCGCTCAGCAGCGGTGCAAGCTCTCTGGGGCTCATGCGCACCGCATGCTGGCACCCACCCGTCCGATTCACGCACCAAGGTCATGCCATGAAAACCAGCCACATCACCCTGTTCAGCCTGCTTGTTGGGGTCACTGCAGTCGGCTTGAGCCCATCGGCTCAGGCACAAAGCCTGTCCAAGACCGAATACAAGGCCGAAAAAGAAAAAATTTCAGCCACTTACAGAACCGAACGCGCCGCCTGCAACACCGAGAAAGGCCATGCCAAAGACATCTGCATCGCGCAGGCCAGAGGCAAGGAAGACATGGACAAGGCGAGTCTGGAAGAGCGTTACAAGCCTTCTGAAAAAAACCGCTACAAAGCCCGTTTGGCCAAAGCCGATGCCGACTACGCGGTGGCCAAAGCGCGTTGCAATGAGCAGTCAGGCTCCGCCAGAGAGACTTGCGACAAGGACGCCAAAGCGGCTCACACCACCGCCAAGGCCGAGGCCAAAGCCCAGAAAAAATGAGCCCGGTCGTTCAGACCGGCCAGACCACGCCGTTGTCGTTGAGGATGGCGTCCAGCGGCTCGTCGTGGTCTTCAGGCTCCAGGTCGTCCACAAAGCCCTGGGTAAAACTCAGGCCCACGGTGAACGGCTTGGGCTGCAAGGTGGCCAGTGTGCGGTCGTAAAAACCGCCGCCATAGCCCAGGCGATAGCCCCCGATGCCGTAACCCACACAGGGCACGAACAGCAAGGTGGGCACGATGACCTCGGTGTCTTTGGGTTTGGGGATGCCGTAGGCGTCTTCTTCCATCGGGCAGCCGGGGTACCAGGTGTGAAACGTCAGGGTTTTGTGCTGCTTGTTGACCACGGGCAGGCCAATGCGTCGGCGCTGCGGTTCGCCGTGCAGCTCGCCGTCTTCTTTCCACCGGTGCAAGACCGGCAGCGGATCGAACTCGCCCTTGATGGGCCAATAGGCCCCGATGACGGTGTCCGGGCGATCAAACAGCCAGATGCGCATGACGCGCTGCAAGGCTTCGGCACGCGCCAGACGGTCGGGCAGATGCAACCTTTGTTCGATCAAGGCCTTCCTCAAGGCTTTCTTGGCTTGCGCTTTGTCCATAATCAACCCATGCCTTATTCCATCAAGCAACTGACCCGGATTCTGACACTGGTTGGTGCCCTCTCTGCCGCCGCCCTGACGGGTTTGCCTGCGCAAGCGCAAAACAAGGGTGATGAAACCCTTCTGGACATGCACCAGGCCTTCCGCAAAAACGACAAAGCCCGCCTGTCGGCCCTGCTGCCGCAGGCACGGGGCCATGTGCTGGAGCCGCTGGCCGCCTTCTGGGAGCTGCGCCCCCGGCTCGACACGGCCTCCGAATCGGAGATTTTGGGGTTCCTGAGCCGCTACGCGGGCACGTATTACGAAGACCGTTTGCGCGCCGACTGGCTGCTGCAACTGGGCAAACGCCGCGACTGGAGTACCTTTGCGGCCCAGTACCCGCTGTACCGCATGCGCGACGACCGCGAAGTGCGCTGCTACAACCTGGCCATCGAAGCCATGAACAGCAAGGCCAGCATGGCCGAAGAAGCCAAACGCCAGTGGTATGCCCTGCGCGAAGCCGATGAAGGCTGCACCTGGCTGGCCGGGCACCTGCATTCAGGCAAACAACTGAGCGACATCGATCTGTGGCGCAAGGCCCGCATCGCCATGGATGCCAACCGCCCCAAAGTGGCCCAGGCGGCGGTGGACATCGAAGCACCTGGCGTCTCGGCCCAGGTGGCGCTGATCCACGCCGACCCGGCCAAATACCTGGACAAACGCATCCTCGCCATCACCCGCAAACGCAAGGAACTGGCTTTGCTGGCCCTGATCCGCGTGGCCGCCACCGACCCAGACCAGGCGGCCAGCTTGCTGGAGCGCCGTTGGGCCATCCAGTTCAGCAGCGAAGAACGCAATTGGGCCTGGGGCGTGATCGGCAAGCAGGCGGCCTTCAAACTGCAAGACAACGCCAGCACCTGGTTTGCCAAGGTGCAGCGCGACACCGACCTGAACGACGATTTGCTGGCCTGGAAAGTGCGCGCTGCCTTGCGCTCGGGCCAGTGGCGGCAGGTGCTGAGTGCGGCCCCCGCCATGTCGGCCGAAGCCCGCAAGGACCCGACCTGGGTGTACTGGTATGCCCGCGCCCTGCTGGCCACGGGTGACGCCCAGCAAAAGCAGGACGCCCAGGGCCTGCTGCGGGGCATCGCCAGCGTGCGGGGCTTTTATGAGCAACTGGCGCTTGAAGAACTGGGGCTGCCCATCACCGCGCCCGAGCACCCGGCCCCGCTGATGGCCGACGAAAAAGCCGCAGCCCAGAACAACCCCGGTCTGCAGCGGGCCCTGTATGCCATCGCACTGGGGCTGCGTGCCGAGGGCAACCGCGAATGGAACTACAGCACCAACTTGCACACGCCCGGCGGCATGAACGACCGCGAACTGCTGGCCGCCGCCGACCTGGCCTGCCAGCGTCAGGTGTGGGACCGCTGCATCAACACCAGCGACCGCACCAAAGGCGTGATCGACTTTGACCAGCGCTTTCCGATGCCGCTGCGCGAGATCGTGGTGCGCCGTGCCAGCGACATCCGGCTCGATCCGGCCTATGTCTATGGACTGATCCGGCAAGAAAGCCGCTTCATCATGGATGCCCGCTCTCATGTGGGGGCCTCGGGCCTGATGCAGGTGATGCCCGCCACCGCCAAGTGGACTGCCAAAAAGATCGGACTGACCAGCTTCACCCCCGACCAACTGACTGACCGCGAAATGAACGTGACCATCGGCACGGGTTACCTGAAACTGGTGCTGGACGACTTTGAAGGCTCGATGCCCATGGCCGCTGCCGCCTACAACGCGGGGCCCAGCCGCTCACGCGCCTGGCGCAACGGCCCGGTGCTCGAAGGCGCCATCTGGGCCGAAAACGTGCCCTTCCAGGAAACCCGCGACTATGTGAAAAAGGTGCTGTCCAACACCACCAACTACGCCGCCATCCTGACCCGGCAGCCGCAGTCGCTCAAAGCCCGCCTGGGCAGCGTAGGGCCACGCAACTCGGCTGTGGTCGAGGAGAACAAGGATCTGCCATAGGGACGAACAGCGCGCACCACATCTGCCCGCAGGTCGGACCTTCAGGTCCGACAAAAAGGTGGACGGGAAATGTATCGCCATCACGCACCATTCGAGCATGTCGGACCTGAAGGTCCGGCCTACAAAAACTCAAGCCCCAACCTGCGTGGAAATGATGACGAGCGGAAATTGAGGGGAGTGGCCTCGACAACCCATCAGCCCACTTGTTCAGACCCCAACAACTCATCGAGGTTGCTGCGGATCTTTTCTTCGATCTTGCCGCTGTAGGCACCCAGCAAAAAGCCCAGTTTCAGGTGCATGTCAAAGCGGTCTGCGGTCACGGTGAGCTGACCACTGGCACCGCTGCGGCTGAAGCTCATCTGGTCTTGCGCTTCACCCGCTTGCACGGTGCAGGCCATGCCCCAATCTTGCTCTGCCTGCTCGCGCCAGCGTTCAGCCACAGCGCGGGCACCCGCCAGGCCCAAGGTGTGGGCACGTTCAATCTTCAAATCAGGCATGAGGGGCTTTCAGGGGTGCAGGCGATGCGTCGAGCGCCACCTCCACCAGACAGTCGTAAAACACCGGGGCACGGCCCAGATCGGTCAGGTGCTGGCTGGTCAGCTCGTTCACGTTGGTGCCGTTCAGCCCCAGCTTGCGCCACCAGATGCCCAGGCCATTGACCACGCCCGGGCGGGCCCGCGAGCCCACCCGCACCTTGCAGTGGTATTGGCCCCGGTCATTGAACACGCGGACCACGGCCCCGTCGGCGATGCCGCGTGCTGCCGCGTCTTGCGGGTGCATCTCCAGCACCGGCTCGGCTTCGATGTCGCGCAAGCTTTTGACGTTGACAAAGCTGGAGTTGAGGAAGTTGCGTGCAGGCGGCGAAATCATGGCCAGCGGGTAGCGCCCGCCAGGGGTGGCCACCTCGTAATTGGGCACATGGTC
>JACCDQ010528681.1_pt1 | contig 11119 bp, 11 predicted proteins | sample 7446031 | NCBI WGS metagenome assembly JACCDQ01 (sample SAMN15323442, study PRJNA562643) | freshwater metagenome | isolation source: river surface water | place: USA:Blue River Watershed | collected 2017-08-17
GCCAGCGGATAAAAAGTTTGCGGTGAAGCGTAGTGAAAAAGTTTTTGCATCATGGGTTTAAGCCATTCTTATGATTCAAGTGCAATGCGAAGCGAGGCTGCGCTGGCCCATGGGCTGAACACGGCGGCCACCAAGGCCATGGCCGCCAAAATAGACAAATGCGCAGAGGCACCCAATCCGCTGATTTCGGCCTGCACCGCGCCAGCGCCAAACACCAAGGCGGGCACATACAAAGGCAAGACCAACAAAGACAGCAACACATCGCCGCCGCGCACACCCAAGGTGAGCGAAGCGCCAATGGCGCCAATCAGCGACAAAATGGGCGTGCCCAACAACAAACTCAGCGTCAAGATCCAAAGTGCGTTGGCAGACAAGTCAAACTGCAAACCCAAAATAGGTGCCAACAAGACCAAGGGCAAGCCAGACAACAGCCAATGCGCCAAAATTTTGGCGGCCACCAACACAGACAGGCTGTTGGGCGACAAGGCCATTTGTTCTAAAGTGCCATCGGCAAAATCGGCCGCAAACATGCGCCCCAATGACAACATGCTGGCCAACAGGGCACCCACCCACAAAATACCGGGGGCGACCAGTCGTAAGGTATTCATTTCGGGGCCAATGCCCAAAGGAAACAAAGCGGCCACCACCACAAAGAAAAACACCGAGGTGATGACTTCGTTTTTACGGCGCAGGGCCAAGGTCAGGTCCCTTTTGACAATGGCAACAAAGGCACTCATGCGCTTAGCCTGTATGAGAAACCTTGGCCGCCCAAAGTCACAGCCTGGTGACTGGTGAGCAGCACCATGCCCTGATTTGCCAAATGACCATTGATGACTTGAGACAGCGCGTTTTGAGCCGTGGTGTCTAAGGCCACGAAAGGCTCGTCCAAAACCCAAAGTTTGGCGGTGCTGACCCACAAGCGGGCCAAGGCCGTGCGTCTTTTTTGCCCCTGCGACAACACCCGAACCGGCAAGTGCTCTCGACCGCGCAAGCCTAATTGGGACAGTGCCTTGAGGGCATCGCCCACAGACAAAGGTCGACCTGCCACTGCAGCATCGGCTCGGAGGTTTTCCAAGGGGGTTAAATCTTCTTTGAGGGCCAATTGATGGCCCAAATAGGCCAAATTGGCTCTGAATTCTTGCGGATTTTGAGCGACTGATTGTTGATGCCAGCAGATTTCGCCCTCTTCCAGAGCGCTGAGACCGCAGACCAAACGCAAAAGGCTGGTTTTCCCCACGCCGTTGTCACCTTCAAGGTGGAGCCATTGGCCGGGTTGGAGAGAAAACGTAACGCCTGAAAAAAGACGCTTTTCGCCTCTAGAGCAGGAAAGATGGGTGACGCTGAGCATGTGGCTGAATCATCGCAGATCAGGCCCATCCAAAATTGAGTCGCGTCAAAAATAATGGGCAAAAATAAGGTCAAATTTGACTTTGCCCACAATTTTACTGCTCAGGAGGAATCCTTCGATTCCTCGGCTTCCAAAGCCAGGGCTTTTTTCTCCGCCTCGGCCTTGCGATAAAGCGTCAGCACATTGGGCAATCGGTCCAACATTTCAGCCCACTCGTAATCGAAGGGCAAGCCCAGCCAATCGCCATTGGCCTTCAACCCCGAAATGCAGGCCTTGATGCGAGTGCGTGCCACATCAAAGGCTTTGAGTTCGTCTTCGGTGAGTGAATCGCGCTTGTTTTTGCTGATGTTGGCTTCAAGGACCACCAAGACATCGTGCTGAAGTGCTAAGTCTCGCTTGAAGGCTTCTGTCGAGCGCGAATTGTTGGCAGGCAGCTGCAAAGCCTCCAACTTGTCAGAAATTTCTTTGAAGTTTTGTTGGGTCTGAAAATAAAAAATCAGAAAAACGGCCAACAAAATGAACAGCACGATGACCGACAGCAGTAAAAAATTGTCCATCCTGGACCTCACTCATACCAATGCTTCACATGGTACTCAACTGTCACCCAGGCGGCAACCCAAACCCTTTGCAAGAGTCACTCCGTCAGCAAAAAATCAACATCAAAGCTACACTGCGCTCCAAGGAGACCCCGTCTGTGAACCAACCCTCTAGCTCTACTGGCAACGCTTCCGCTGCTTCTCAAGCCTCTTTTCAAGAAACCACTCGTTTTGGCAGTGGTCAAGCCGTCAAACGCCTTGAAGACCAACAACTGCTGTTGGGCGCAGGTGTTTATGCCAATGACGTGAGCTTGCCCCAGCAAACACATCTGGTCTTCTTGCGCTCCCCTTACCCCCACGCGCACATCACCCGATTGGACACCAGCGCTGCCAAAGCCATGCCCGGCGTGCACTGCGTCCTAACAGGACAAGACCTCCAAAATGCAGGCGTCAAGCCCATGGCGCGCCCCATGAACTTCAAGCGCGCCGATGGCAGCCCCTTGTCGAGCACCACGCGCCATGTTTTGGCCGTGGGCACAGTTCGGTTTGTAGGCGAGCCTATTGCCGCCGTGGTGGCCGATTCCGAATTGCAGGCACGCGATGCGGCAGAAGCCATCGAGATTGAATTTGAAGCCTTGGCCAGCGCCACTCGCTTGGCCGATGCCTTGTCGCCCAATGCACCGCTACTGACAGAAGCCCCAGACAACCGTGTGGCAGAGACTCGCTATGGCAGCGCAGAAGCCACCCAAGCTGCGTTTGACCAAGCCGCCCACGTGGTGCATTTAGACATCGTCAACCAACGCCTGGCCGCTTTGTCCATTGAACCCCGCAGCGTGTTGGCCTACCCAGACCAAGGTCGCTTGCACATTCGCATGAGCAGTCAAATGCCCACCGGCGTTCGCAACACCGTGTCCGACTTGATTGGCATCGACAAAGAAAAAGTTCGCGTCTTGGTGGGCGATGTGGGCGGTGGCTTTGGCATGAAGACAGGCGCCTATGCAGAAGACGTGGTCACAGCCTATTGCGCCCACACCCTGAACCGTCCCGTCAAATGGATTGCCGATCGGGGTGAAGAATTTTTGAGCAGCTCGCACGGCCGCGACATTGAAACCAAGGCCTCACTGGCCTTGGCCAAAGACGGCAAAATTTTGGGCCTCAAAATTGAAACATTGGCCAATGTGGGGGCCTACCCCACCATGACCGGCTTGGCCATTCAAATGATGATTGGCCCCTGGGTGCAAAGCTCGGTTTACGACATCCAAACCATTGACTATCACTTCACGGGCGTCTTGACCAACACTGCCAGCACTGGCGCCTATCGCGGTGCAGGTCGACCCGAAGCGATTTACAACATGGAACGTTTGATGGACGAAGCCGCGCGCGTGAGTGGCATTGACCGCGTAGAACTGCGCCGCAAAAATTTCATCAAGCCAGAACAAATGCCCTACAAAAACCCCATGGGCCAGGTGTACGACACCGGGGCATTTGAATTGATCATGAACGAGGCTTTGGAAAAAGCCGACTGGCATGGCTTTGCAAAACGTGAAGCCAGTTCCAAAGCAAAAGGCTTGTGGCGCGGCTTGGGCATTGCCACCTTTTTGGAGTGGACAGGCGGTAACGCTTTAGAAGAAAACGTACACGTTCAAATTTTGGCCGATGGCACCATCGAAGTGGCCTCGGCGGTCAATGCCATGGGCCAAGGCATTGCCACCTCATTGGCCCAGCTGGTGGTCGATGTATTTGGCGTGGACATTTCCCAAGTTCGTGTGGTGCTGGGCGATACCGACCGTGCCAATGGCTTTGGCAGTGCCGGTTCACGGTCATTGTTCACCGGTGGCTCAGCCATGCGCGAAGGTGCCGAGAAAACCTTGGACAAAGCACGTGAGTTAGCAGGTCAAGCCCTAGAAGCCTCCCCTGCCGATTTAACGTACCAAAGCGGCACCTTCAGCGTCAAAGGCACCGACCTCAAAATGTCTCTGGCCGATTTGGCTCAACGTCAACCCGATGCCCGCATTGAAATTCAATCTTCCACCACAGCCAGCGGCCCCACTTGGCCCAATGGCTGCCACATTTGTGAAGTGGAAGTGAACCCCTCCACAGGCGAGACCCAAGTGGTGTCTTACACCTCCATGAACGACGTGGGTCGCGTGGTCAACCCCATGATTGTGGAAGGCCAACTCGATGGCGGCGCGGTTCAGGGCATGGGACAAGCCTTGCTGGAAGCCCTCCTGTACGACGCCGAAAGCGGTCAATTGGTCACAGGCAGTTTGATGGACTACGCAGCACCCCGCGCAGACATCATGCCGGAAATGTTCCATACATTTACAAACCAAACGATTCCTAGCACCAACAATGTGCTGGGTGTGAAAGGCGTGGGTGAGCTGGGCACCATTGGCGCTACGCCTTGCGTGGTCAATGCGGTGGCAGATGCGCTGGCCAGGAATGGACAAGCTTCGAAGTCTGGCACGTTGCAAATGCCGCTGACGCCCTTCAGGGTTTGGGAATTGCTTCAAAAGGCTTGAAGTTTTTTTACTAACTTAAATACCGATGTTTACAAATTTTGATAGCATTTGGGCACTTCTGCACATAGAATAATTTCATGTACCAAAAAAGTAACTCCCCCACTGCAAATGCGTATATGCGCTTTTTGCAATTGGCCAAGAGCATTCAACAATTGCCGGATGCGCCGCAGTTAGACGCCAACGAAAAAGCATTGCTCGAAGAAGTTGCGCTTCGCTGGTTTGACAACCGCGCCATGACCGTTCGCGAAGCCATTGGCTTGGCACAATTGGGATCGCCTGCCACTTTGCACAAACGCATTACGCGTCTTCGTCAAAAAGACATGCTGATGACTTTCAATCAGCCTGAAGACAAGCGCGCCAAATACCTCATCCCCACCGAGAAAACACTCGACATGTTTGCGTATTTGGGCAACGAGATGAAAACGATTTCTTCTGTCGCAGAATAAATAACAATCCTACTCCAGCATCAAAAAGAGGCCTCATAGGCCTCTTTTTTTCGTCTGCACATCACACCCACTGGGCGTAGCGCATTAGCGGTCGGCTAAAAACAATTCTTGCAAATCACTCAAAAAATCAAAGCCCCGTTCAGTCGGCCAAACACGGTTGAGGTCTCTCTGAATCAAGCCCTTGCTTTCTGCTTGCACTAAAGCCTTTTGAATAGACGTCATGGCCAATCCTGTCCGCGCCATGTAATCGGTCAAGCTAAAGCCTTCTTTCAAACGAAGGGCATTGAGCATGTACTCAAAAGGCAAGTCTTCGCGCGCCACTTCCTCATGCTGTGTGGCCGGCTCGCCTTTCAAAGCGTTGGTCATGTACAGCTGAGGATCACGGTAACGAATTTGGCGCGTCACGCGGTGCGCAAAACTCAGCTTGCTGTGAGCGCCAGCCCCTATGCCCAAGTAATCGCCAAATTGCCAATAGTTCAGGTTGTGCCAGCAACGATGACCTGGCAAAGCGTAGGCTGATACCTCATAGCGTTGCAAGCCAGCCTGCCCGGTTCGCTCGGTGATCAAGTCCATCATGGCGTAGGCATCGTCTTCTTGCGGCAACACGGGGGGATGCTTGGCAAACAGCGTGTTGGGCTCAATGGTGAGGTGATAAATGGAAATGTGCGGCGGCTTGAAACTCAAAGCGGTGTCAATGTCTTGCCCCAGCTGCGCCAAGGTTTGGCCTGGCAGCGCATACATCACATCTAGGTTAAATGTTTCAAAGGCGCTTTTCGCTTCTTCAATGGCGGCCATGGCTTGCGCACTGTCGTGCACACGGCCCAAGGCTTTGAGATGCGCATCGTTGAAGCTTTGCACGCCAATGGACAAGCGTGTCACGCCTGCAGCACGAAAAGCTTTGAAGCGATCTTTTTCAAATGTGCCTGGGTTGGCTTCTAAGGTAATTTCGGCTTCAGCCTCTAGCGGCAAGCGCGCTCTGATGCCACTGATCAATCGGTCGATGCTTTCGGGCTCAAACAAACTGGGGGTGCCACCACCAATAAAAACACTGTGAACAGGGCGACCCCAGATGAGCGGCAAGCTGGTTTCTAAATCGACCAGCAAGGCATCGATGTAACGCTGCTCTGGCATGGCACCCGCTGACTGGTTGCCCGATTTGTCGCGCCACTCGTGCGAGTTGAAATCGCAATAGGGACACTTTTGCAAACACCAGGGCAAATGCACATAGAGCGACAGCGGCGGCAAGGCTTGCAACTGCAGCAAGCCAGGTCGCATGGCATGCACCACATCAAATGCTTGGTTCATGCGTCAAAGTCCCCAGCGTTCACGCATGAGTGCCAGCATGGCTTGCGAAGATCGGCCACGGTGACTGTTGGCATTTTTGACTGCCACAGGCAACTGCGCAAATGTTTTGCCGAACTCGGCCAAGTACATGATGGGGTCAAATCCAAAACCATTCTCACCCATGGGCTCGCGTGTAATTTCTACCACCACACGGCCCACGGCAATCAAAGGCTCGGGATCGAAAGGCGTACGAACGGCCACCAAGGTGCTGACCATGGCTGCGCGGCGATTGTCGATGTGGGCCATTTGCTCCAGTACGGCGCGCACATTGTTGGCATCCGATTTTTCGTAGCCAAACTGGGTGCAGTAGTAGGCCGTGTCGACGCCTGGCAGACCATCAAACGCATCGATGCACAAACCGGCATCGTCTGCCACCGCTGGCAAACCACTTTGCTGTGACGCGTGTCGTGCCTTGGTCAAAGCATTTTCTACAAATGTTTTGTAGGGCTCTTCGGCTTCAGAAATGTTCAACTCAGCTTGTCGCACCAGCTGCACATTGAGGCTGCCAAACAGTGCCTGCAACTCTGCCAGCTTGCCTGCGTTGTTGGACGCTAAAACCATTTTCATAAATTTACGCGCCCGCGTGAACGTGTGACTGACGGGATGCGTTTTGCAACTGCACCAACTCATCAATGCCTTTTTCGGCCAAGGCCAACAAGCTGTCCATTTCTTTGCGCGTGAAGGCCACGCCTTCTGCTGTGCCTTGCACTTCAACAAAATTGCCAGCGCCAGTCATGACCACATTCATGTCGGTATCGCATGAAGAGTCTTCGGTGTAATCCAAATCGAGCAGCGCCACGCCATCTTTGAGGCCCACAGAAATGGCCGCCACAGAATCCAAAATGGGCGACTCTTTCAATTTGCCTTGATGCATGAGCCAATCCACGGCATCGAGAGCCGCCACAAACGCGCCAGTGATACTGGCCGTGCGGGTGCCGCCATCGGCCTGGAGCACATCACAGTCCAAGTGAATGGTGCGTTCACCTAATTTTTTCAAATCAAACACCGCACGCATGGAGCGGCCAATGAGGCGTTGAATTTCTTGGGTGCGACCACTCTGTTTGCCGCGGGCCGCTTCACGGTCACCGCGTGTGTGTGTGGCGCGAGGCAGCATGCCGTACTCCGCTGTCACCCAACCTTCGCCGCTGCCCTTTTTGTGTGAGGGCACCTTCTCTTCTACCGAGGCTGTACACAAGACGCGGGTGTCACCAAACTCAATCAGCACCGAGCCTTCTGCATGCACGGTGTAGCCGCGGGTGATTTTGACCGTGCGCAATTGATCTTGGCGGCGGCCATGTGCACGGGCAGAGGTATTTGAAGTGGTGGTCATAGAGGGTTCGCTTTGCTGCAAAAACAATGAAGTTCGAAATAAATTGAGATAATTCGGTATGGGCGGCAAGAGGTCTGGGCCAAATCACCATGGCCTGAACCTTTTCGGCATCGCCTTGAGTCAGTCACACGTTGTTGGCTGCTCACTAGAAAGAATCCATGCCAGTTTACAGTATGACCGGTTATGCCAGCGTGCAATCCAGCACGCCTGCCGCAGAGGGCAACACGCCAGCGACAGGCACACCAGCGGTCCGTTTTGGCCTCGAAATTCGCTCGGTCAACAGCCGATTTTTAGACCTGAGTTTTAGACTGCCCGATGAACTGAGGCACACCGAGCCTGCCCTTCGGGAGCACATTACCCAACACATCAAGCGCGGCAAAGTCGAAGTGCGTGCGGTGTATCACAGCAGCCAAGATGGCGATTTGGCCGACCCCTCGGTGGGCACCTTGCAAAAGCTGCTCAGCCTGCAAAACAAAATTCAGAGCTGGCTGCCCCAGGCGCGTGACCTGAGTGTGGCTGACGTCATCAAATTGTCCTCACACGAAAAATCAGGCTCAGGCCTGCAAGAAGCAGACTTATTGCCCTTGGCCGTTCAAGCCGTCAAAGCCCTGAAGGACGCACGTGCCCGCGAAGGCGCCCGTTTGGCCGACATGCTGCAGGACCGCATTGCCCAACTCAAGGCCTTGGCGGAACAAGCCGGCCCTCTGCTGCCCGTGTTAGTGGAACAACAGCGCCAGCGTTTTGTGGAGCGTTGGAATGAGGCTATGGCTTTGTCGGAAGGCACCGTGTCTTCCGAGACCGCCAAAGACCGCGCGCTGACTGAAGCCACCGCCTTTGCCATTCGCATCGATGTGGCCGAAGAATTGACCCGTCTGGCGTCGCACTTAGAGGAAATCAGTCGCCTGATTAAAAAAGGCGGCGACATTGGTAAGCGCCTTGATTTCCTCATTCAAGAATTGCACCGCGAAGCCAATACCTTGGGCTCTAAGTCGGCAGCCCTCGAGCTGACCAAAATTTCGGTCGACATGAAGGTGCTGATTGAACAAATGCGAGAGCAGGTTCAAAACATCGAATAAGTCGACCCCCACCCTTCCGACAGCCCCTAGACACCATTACACTCCTTGCCATGGAATATCCTGGAAACCTCTACGTCGTAGCCGCCCCCAGTGGTGCGGGCAAGTCCAGCCTGGTCAAAGCCCTGATGGAGCTTGACTCCCGCGTGTTGCCCTCGGTGTCGCACACCACGCGCGCGCCTCGCGGTCAGGAAAAACATGGCCGGGAATACTTCTTTGTGCCTCAACAAGAGTTTGATGCCATGGTGGCCGCCGACGCCTTTGTGGAATGGGCCAACGTGCACAGCCACCGCTATGGCACTTCCAAAAAGATGCTGGAAGAGCGCATGACGCAAGGCTCCGACGTCATTTTGGAAATTGATTACCAGGGTGCCATCCAAATCAAACGGATGTACGCCAATGCCATCCTCATCTTCATTCTGCCCCCCAGCTGGGAAGAATTGCGCAGCCGTTTGGAGCGCCGGGGTGAGGACAGCACCGAAACCATCGAATTGCGCCTGCAAAATGCGGCCATTGAGCTGGCTCAGGTCAAAGAATTTGACTTCGTTATAATCAACGAAGTTTTCGATCGCGCCCTGTTTGACCTCAAGGCCATCGTGCATGCTCAGCGCCTCAAATACATTGCCCAGCGCCGAGCCCGTGCCGAAACTTTCGAATCCCTCCACATCACCTGATTTTTTTACCGGAGACCGTCATGGCCCGCATTACTGTTGAAGATTGCTTGGAACAGATCCCTAACCGTTTCCAATTGGTATTGGCTGCCACTTACCGTGCGCGCATGCTTAGCCAAGGCCACACACCCCGTGTTGAAAGCAAAAACAAACCCGCCGTCACAGCCCTGCGCGAAATTGCAGCTGGCAAAGTCGGTTTGGAAATGCTCAAAAAAGTAAACTAAGGTTTACACACTCCTGAAACCCCCATCGGTTTCAGCCCAAAGCCCCAAAGTTTGAAGACCTGGGGCTTTTTCACGTCTGGGCCTGCCTGAATAAGGTGGTGTTTTTAGGGCGGTATTTCTGGGTGCTTTAAGAACACACTTCAGTCGCGGTACATTTGAGGCATGCGCGCAGCTTTTTCTTCCATCTTTCAAAAATCCGGCAGTTCTTCAGGATCCGGAAAGCGGGACAACGCACACAATATTCAGCCTGGCACCCCTTCTGCCAGCGCCGCCAATGCGGCCGCGGCCAGCTTTGCCGCCTTGGTCGAACAACTGAGCTATCTGTCGGCCTCCGACATTGATTTGGTCCGCAAGGCGTACCGTTTTGCCGACGAGGCCCATTTGGGTCAGATGCGCAAAAACGGCGAGCCTTACATCACACACCCCATTGCCGTGGCCACCCAGTGCACCGAGTGGAAATTGGATGCCCAAGCCCTGATGGCGGCATTGATGCACGATGTGATGGAAGACTGCGGCGTGACCAAGTCCGACCTGATTGAAAGATTTGGATCGTCTGTGGCCGAGTTGGTCGATGGCCTCACCAAGCTCGACAAACTCGAGTTCAACACCCGTGAGGAAAATCAGGCCGAGTCATTCCGCAAGATGCTGTTGGCCATGGCCCGCGATGTTCGGGTGATTTTGATCAAGCTGGCCGATCGCACGCACAACATGCGGACCATGTCCGACATGCCTCGCGAAAAATGGGGCCGCATCTCCTCAGAAACTTTAGAAATTTATGCGCCCATTGCGCACCGCTTGGGCTTGAATCAGGCCTATCGTGAGTTGCAAGACTTGTCGTTCCGCCACCTCAAACCTTGGCGCTACAACATCTTGGCCAAGGCCGTGGCCAAAGCCCGCAATCGCCGGCGTGACCTGATTCAAAAAGTGCAAGGCGAGCTAGAGTCCACCTTCAGCAAAGCCGGCATGACCGTGCAAATATCTGGCCGCGAAAAAACGCTCTATTCCATTTACAAAAAAATGGATGAAAAGCATTTGAGTTTTGCGCAGGTCACCGACATCTACGGCTTCAGGCTCATCGTGCCCTCCGTCATTGATTGCTACACCGCCATGGGCATCTTGCATCAGATGTACAAGCCCGTGCCAGGTCGATTCAAAGATCACATTGCCATTGGCAAAGTGAATGGCTATCAATCGCTGCACACCACCTTGGTGGGGCCCTCAGGCGTCAACGTTGAATTTCAAATGCGCACAGAAGCCATGAACATGGTGGCTGAATCGGGCGTGGCGGCGCACTGGCTCTACAAAGACAAAAGCTCACAAAACGTTGACTCCGAGCGCTTGGGCACGCAATGGCTGCAGTCCTTGTTGGACATCCAAAAAGAAACGCGCGACGCCTCTGAATTTTGGGACCATGTCAAAGTGGATTTGTTCCCCGATGCGGTTTATGTGTTCACGCCCAAGAGTCAAATCATGTCGCTCCCGCGTGGCGCTACCGTGGTTGATTTTGCGTACATGATTCACAGCAACATTGGTGATCATTTGGTAGCCGCCAAAATCAACAATCAGCAAGTGCCACTGCGTACTGAGTTGAAGAATGGCGATGTGGTTGAAGTGATGACAGCGCC
>JACCDQ010205854.1_pt1 | contig 11116 bp, 6 predicted proteins | sample 7446031 | NCBI WGS metagenome assembly JACCDQ01 (sample SAMN15323442, study PRJNA562643) | freshwater metagenome | isolation source: river surface water | place: USA:Blue River Watershed | collected 2017-08-17
GATTCAGTACATGGCCGTTTTAACGGAACTGTTACGTCGGATGCTGATAGCATTACTGTCAATGGACACGTGATCAAGGCTTTCGCTGAGCGTGATCCTAAGCAATTGCCTTGGGGTGCTTTAGGAATTGATGTTGTTTTGGAATCAACAGGTCGTTTTATCGATCAAGATGGTGCTGGCCAACACTTAACTGCTGGTGCTCGTAAAGTAATTATCTCTGCTCCTGCGAAAGGTGATATTCCTACGGTTGTATTAGGTGTTAATGATGATACATTAACGGATGATATGACAATTATCTCAAACGCTTCTTGTACAACAAACTGTTTAGCTCCAATGGCTAAGGTTTTAGATGACGCGTTTGGTATCGAAAAAGGATTCATGACAACTGTTCACGCTTACACAGCGGATCAGAATTTACAAGATGCGCCTCACTCCGACTTACGTCGTTCTCGTGCTGCTGCTTATTCAATCATCCCTACTTCTACGGGTGCTGCTAAAGCTGTTGGTTTAGTATTGCCACACTTGAAAGGTAAATTGGATGGTAATGCCATGCGTGTTCCTACTCCAGATGGTTCGGTAACTGACTTCACAGCTGTATTGAAGAAAGAAGCGACAGTGGCTGAAATCAACGCTGCATTGAAAGCTGCTGCAGATGGCCCAATGAAAGGAATCTTGGAATTTACGACAGATGAAATCGTTTCGATTGATATCATTGGTAACCAACACTCATGTATCTTAGATTCTAAGTTGACTACGGCGATGGGTAACCTAGTGAAAGTAGTCGGTTGGTATGACAACGAATTTGGTTATTCTTCTCGTGCTGCGGATTTAATCGCGCGCGTAGGATAATTTCAATTGCATATTGATTTTCAAAAAAGAGGCTTAGGCCTCTTTTTTGTTTTGTACCCTTGCATAGTTTATCGAGTAACCTTTATCATACCAAATTTTCTCAAAACGCGTCTTGATCCCGTAATGGTCTTCATTCCATTCGGACTCATACAAATTCTTCGTCTCAGCCAATATCGGTAATCCGTAAATTCGAAATTGTTCCATCGAATAATCAAAGAAGGGTTCCGAATCGGTCTTTAAATGAATGATACCATTCGGCTTTAATAAATTCAGGTATTTCTCCAGAAAGAATGGGAATGTCAAACGCTTTTTCTCATCGCGATCCTTCATTCTTGGATCTGGAAAAGTTATCCAAATCTCATCGATTTCGTTCGGGAGAAAAAAGTCCTCAATGAATTGAATCTGAATGCGTAAAAACGCAACATTGTTTAACTCCAACGAAACGGCCTCCCGACCGCCTGCTGCCAATCGATCACCTTTGACATCTACGCCTATAAAGTTCATGTCGGGGAATAGTCGACCGAGTCCATTGGTGTATTCTCCGCGTCCACAGCCTAATTCAACCACAAGTTTGTGGTCGTTCTTGAAATATTCGGTGTTCCAGGCGCCTTTACAGGCCGACCAGAATTCTTTAGGTGATTGAATAACATTTTCTAATCGCTCAGCCCATTCGTACTTGTATGTTTTTTGTCTACTCAAAACGAATCATCAATTTCTGCAACCAAATAGGTGCTTCCTGTTACTAAAATAAAATCGGAATCGGATTCCCGGGCTATTTTGATCGCCTCATTGACATCTCTACTCAAAACTCCAGGTAAACCATGCGTTTCTGCCAAGTTTTTCAATTCCTCCGACTTCAAGGCTCTTGGATTGTGCGCGGAGGTAAATATATAGTTCGCTTCCTGTGGAAATAAGGCCAATACACGATGCAGGTCTTTATCGGCAACCATCCCTAAAATGATGGTTAAATTCATTGGATTGAACTGGGCGACTTGTTCCAATACCATCCGAATTCCTGATTCATTATGTGCCGTATCTGCCACGATCAAAGGATTCTCTTGGTAGATCTCCCATCGACCGCGAAGGTTCGTATTCGTCCGACAATCCTTTATCCCCCTTAAAATATTTTCAGAATCCAATGGAATGATAGCTAAATCCACCAATTGTTCACACCAAGCAATAACGCCTACCAAATTACGGGATTGATAAATCCCAGCGTAAGGATTCTGACATTCTAAAATACCCCATTTTTTCGTATTTAGAGACACATTCATTCCTCTTGGCACAGGTTTCTGACTAACAATCGATACTTCATCCGTTGCAAATCGAATGGGTGAATTCGTGGCTATTGATTTTGTTTCAAAAATAGCCGTCGTGTCAACTTGTTTTTCACTAATACAGATCGGAGTTTTTGATTTTATGATTCCCGCTTTTTCGGCTGCAATCATCTCAAGGCTATCCCCCAAAATATCTTGATGATCAAAACCGATGTTGGTAATTAGACATCCAATGGGTTCGATAATATTTGTCGAATCAAGGCGCCCCCCTAAACCCGTTTCAATAATCGCATAATCAACACCCTGTTCTTTAAAGTATTGAAAAGCCATGATTACGGTCCATTCAAAAAAACTAGGTCTGATTTCGGCCAATAAGGGCTGGTAAGTCATAAAAAAATCAACTATCCAAGATTTGGAAACCTCTTGTCCATTGACTTTTATTCGTTCTGTGAATGACTTTAAATGTGGTGAGGTATATAAGCCAACCTTATATCCATGTGCCTGCAAAATGGAAGCCATAAAATGCGAGCTACTCCCTTTGCCATTTGTCCCTGCAATATGTAAGGATTTGAATGATTGGTGTGGATTGTCTAATCGACTGGCCAACTGTTCAATATTTCCTAATCCGGGTTTATAGGCTTTTTTCCCTTCACGATGAAAGACCGGCAACTGCGCATACAAGAAGCTGATGACTTCTTCGTAACTCATCATAATTAGTTGGTAGGCACAATTTTAATGGTTTTGAATCCGCTCGCTCCCCGACTGATTCCATCGCTCTTTGGATAGAACCGTGAATTTTTGATTAGCTTTTTATATCGTTCTGCAAGTGATAATTTCACATTAGTTCGATCGATACGGATTTCTGTAACATTCCCTTTTTCATTAATACGAATAAAAAAAGTGATTTCTCCTGTTTCAGATCCATTTTCAATTCCATTCAATGATTTGGTATCAAAGGTCCAATCTTGGGCAATTTTACCTTCTCCGCTTCCGGCTCCAGCGCCTTTCCCATTGCCACTTCCTCCTGTACCGGTACCACTCCCATTACCAACCCCGCTTCCAGTTCCAGAACCATTTCCAGATCCCGATGAAGCTTTAGCTGTTCTTTTACCCATCGTAAGACTTTGGTCAATCACCGGCTCGGCTTCTTTTTCTTCCTTCGGAGTAGGAATTGGATTTTTATTGATTGTTACCGGACTTTCTACATTGCTAGATAATGGCGTAACTGTATTCGTTTTTTCCACCTCTAATGCCTGTGTAACCTCCTTTTGTGAAATGGGTTCGGGAGCCGGCGGTTCTTGCTCAAAGGTAATTTCACCCGCTTGGGCTTCCTCCATATTGGGGATTATTGGAGTCGGTGATTCATTCCAAATTTTAACTTGCCAAATCAATAGAAACAAGATCGTATTGATTAGAATCGTAATAATCAAAGCCTTGATTTGATTCTTTTTTTCAAAATCTCTCTGTGAATAGCTAACGCTCATAATGCTTATCTTTTGTAAACCCAAATGTCTAATTTCTTCTCTGACTTTAACCGTGCCGCTGCAGCATAGCCTTCATTGAAATCGGCTACTTCACCCACACTCACTCGGAAATGCTCCTCTCCTGCTCCCTTTTCAAGGATTTTCACGTCCTCAAATCCTTGAGCCACTAATTCTGCTTGACAGATGGTAGCTTTCGCTTCCGTTTTAAAACTGCCTACAACCAAATAAATTCCTGATGAAACAGGCGCTGTAACCTCCTTCTTTTCTTCGACCGTTTTAATTTCCTTTGGGCTTACCTCCACCGGCTTCGTTAATTTATGTTCGATGGCTTTTTCCTTTTTAATACGGATTGTCAAAGGACTAAATGAACTATTGACAAAACGAGAATTGGGTTCTGTCAAATAAAATGCAGCAATTCCACCGATAATAAATGCCAAAAGTACATATCCATAAAACTGTCCCTGATTAACTCTGTTGATGGGTTCTGGTTCTGCCATGGGTAAATCTTCACGCGATTTCTCAACAGGATTCGGAATTAAAACGGGTTTAGTTTTCTTTTGAACGATTCGTACCGGCATCAAACCGTATTGATTCAAGTCAAAATTAATTCCTTGCGTAGGCTCAAATTGCAATTGGCCAGAAGGGCTTAAACTAAAAACTCCAATTTTACCAAATTGAAATGTTTTTTCAGCTTTAATCGTCGTAGCTAATTCCTCCGAAAATTGACGAACCTCCGAAAATGCCTGCTTTTGACTAATACCTTTAGACATAGACCATTGCGTAGCTAATAATCCATCTTCAGATTGTAATCGCTCATTAAAGGCCACCCATTTTGATTTTGGAACAATTTGCTGGTCGTTATCAGTTAAATGGAAATCCCGATTGTTCAAAACAAATCCACCAAAATGCGGAATAATCACACAATCATGTGAAAAAAGTAAGTTCTCAATAAATTCGATCATTGGATTCATCATCGTCCTTATTAAAATGAATAGGCTACCCCAACGGTGTAGTTAAGCCCTTGATTTTTGTATTTAAAATAGCGCTCGTAATTCTTACCTAATAAGTTATTGGCACTTACTGAAATGTTAAACTTCTTAGTAATCAGGTAGTTTACTTTTAAATTCAAATCGATAATATCCGGTAGCTGATCCACCTGTTCTCCTAAAGACTTCTCAAAACGATAGAGTCCAGAGATATAAAAGACATCCGGAGATACAATGATTTTATCCTTGAAGGTAATCGAATTGGTGAATGATAAGTTCATCATCGGACGATGAATCGGCTTATCAATCCCAGCTAATTCTCCCTCATATACAATGTCTTGGTAAGTATTGAAGTCATATTTTAAAATCGAAAGCACTTTATCAAATGTTTGATAGTTTACTTGCCCCGACATGTTAAATACCTTTGCAGTCTTCTCTGGTTTCGTATTTGAGTACACAATTCCGAAATTCGAAGGATCTGCTGTATTATTGACAAACATAGCTAGGTTGTTGTATTCTGAATAGCCGAATTTCAATTCAAAATCTAAATTGCGCTCATTCGATCCCTTTAGACCTCCGTAGATATTCGAGCTTTGCGTTGTGTTTTGCAAATTCGGCGCGGTACGCGGCGCTAACCAAGTATTCTCATTCGTGAATTGGTTATAGCTGTTGAAATATGTCTCTCCGCCCAATCCTACAAACACATGAAGGAAGTCGGTGGGTTTAAAATCCACCTTCAACAAGGGAAATAGTCGAGTTTTGTTTAGACTAAGGGATTGGTCTTTTTCATTCACAATGTTTAGCCCTCCTGTAACAGTTAATCGATTATTCTTGTATAGGAATGTTGGCTTCACGCGGTATAATTCCCGACGGTTATTGTCTTTCACTAACTCAAAGGTGTTTTCAGACAAATTCATCTCCCCCGTTAAATATGCAGAGAAATTATCCGTTACATGTAGGATCCCGTGCAATTTACTATCCCAAATCCATTCCCGACTTGTGTAATTATTCGTCAAATAGTTTAACCCCGATGTGGCGATGTAATCGAACTTAGCGTCTTTCTTAGCATTTGAAATACTGCCTGAATAGTTAAATCGATTGTAAGCGATTTCTAAATCTTTGATGGCTGGTAAGCTTGTAAACGCTTCTTCTGGACGTCCGTAATAATTATTCTCTGTTCGCTTGAAGCTGATCTGACCATCTAAAAAATAGTTGCCCGTGAAGGTTTTGCTATAGACTTTTGCTTCGTTCTCGTTCCGACTCGAATTTCCCAGGCTAACAGGTCCCCGGCGATTAGCATCATGGTTGATGTATACCCCTTGAAACTGATTCTCTTTGGGGCTAAATCCAAAGTGTCCATTCAGCAAGGTATGACCATAATTACCCGCACCAATTTTTATCAAGTTCTTGAATTTGGGGCCAAAAGAGGAAACCAATTCATCCCCTTCTCGTGGATTAATGATGGAAGTGGTCAATAAGGTATTGCTAATCGCGTCCCATTTCCGATCAACAAATTCATATTTCATGCTCCGCCCTTTTTTCGAATTCTCAATTTCATTGAGTGGCTCAAAATTGCGTGAAATCTGTGGTTGCAAGACAATCTTTCTTTCCTTCTCCAAAATGATATCATCATTCTGGATATTTCCTTCTTTCTTATCTTGTGCAAATAAAGACGCTGATACCCCTAGCATGAGTACACCACAAATGATTATTGGATTTTTTTTCATTTGAAATTTCATATTCGATTATTTAAGGGGTAAGCTTTTTAAAGTTGTTTTGGCTATTTCAATGACCTCATTGTCGGTCGAGTTATCAATGACTGATTTTAAAATCGCTTTTGCTTGAGGAAGATTTTTCAATGTAACAAAGTTGGTCGCTAATAAAATATACGCCCGACCCATGACAGCATCCGATGCCTCAGCAAATTCGTTTTTAAACTTCGAGGAGATCATATCATTCGATTCTTTGACCTTACCTTCCTTCGACAACTGAACAGCTAATTGGTATTGTGCCTCTGCGCCAATATCTCCTTTGGGATCTAATTCAATCGTTTTATTCAACCATTCTGTTCGTAAACCTAAGCTTGTGCTATCAGAATAGGCTTCTGCGAGTCCTCGACTCATTTTTGCTTGTTCCTCTTTCGTATAAAGATTTAAGGATTGAATTTCTGTAATGACCTTCCCTACTGAATCCAATAGTTTTCCAGCATAATAAGCCTTGAATATGTTATTGTAGGCATTTAATTGGTCTTCTGCTTCCGTATTTTTGCTCGCGTGTAAGCGGTAATAGCCAACCGATTCCACATAATTACCCATTTTGCCTTCTAATTCAGCAGCCCGTAAAATGGCTTTATTTAGTTGTGGATGGGCATTTTGCTCAATCACTTTTTTGTAAGCGACTAATGCCTCTGTGGAATCATTGATTTGATCTGCCGCATCAGCAATTAAGAAATAGGCCTCTACCACATTCTCATCATTCGGATATTTACTCACAAACTCTTTTAATGCAGGAATGGCTTTATCAAACTTTTTCCCATCGTAAATACCTTTTGCTGCGCTGTATTTCAAATCCATCGCATCCGCATCCTCAACGGCATTCGTAGCACTCTGGTAATTCTCAAGTACCTGACTGAATTCTTCGGGACGACCGACTTTAATTAGGTTTTCTTGTAAACCAATCAAGGCATCTTTTGCAATCTTATCGCCAGAGAATTCATTGATGATGCGTTTGTAATCTGCCAAAGCAAGCTCAAATTGTTCGGTATTCGTGTAAGATTGAGCACGTTTTAAAATAGCAGACGCTAAAAATTCACTTTTGGTTTTTGCCTCGATAATTTCCGTAAATCCAACGATAGCTTCTTTGTAATTATTCGCATTGAACAAAAGCAAATTCTCTTGATACAAGGCATCTTCCGCATATTTTGAATCTGGGAAACCAATCCGAACCTGTTTGAAAGCCTGACGCGCTTCAGCATCTCGATTCAAATAACTTAAAGTCATACCCTTTTGATACAAAGCATAATCTTTTTCCGTTTTCGCTACCTCAGCTGCTTGGCTGTAATACGTTAAGGCATCCTGGTATTTGCGCGAAATCAAATAAGTATCCGCCAAACGAATTAAGATTGTTGGATTATTTTTGGCATTCGGAGTCGCCTTTAAACGATCCACGTAGGCCTTAAACAAGTTGTTTGCCTTCGTGAATTCCTTTGTGTTGAAGTAGGCAAACGCCAAACCAATACGCACCTGTTGGATGAAATCTTCTGTTTGTCCTTTTCCACTCAATAAGGGATTATACAAATCAATTGCCTCTTCGAACTTCTTTAACTGGCTCAAAGCTTCCGCCTTTCCCAAGGATGCCAAAGCCGTATAACGATCATTTTGGGCTGTTTCGATCGATTTATTGAATAATTCAATCGCTGTATCAAAACGTTCATCGTTGTATGCACGAACCCCTAAATTGTAACTTAAGGTTTGATAGGCTTCATTTAAACGCGCAGAACGTTTCGTTATCCCCTTTAAATAATTTAAAGCAATCTCAAGATTATTCGAATTAATAAAGGCATCAGCCACTAATTCAGTCGCTTCCTCCGCAAACTTACTTTTGGGATATTGCGTGTTAAATGCCTGAATTTCTTGAATCGTTTCCGAAGCATGCCCTAAATCTAAATGTACTTTCGCGTGATTAAAAGCAGATTCTTCCTGAATAGCCGCATTAAACGACATTTTTCGAGCTACATCAAAGGCATCCAATGTCGCCTGTAAATTGCCTGCATTTAATTGAGATAATGCTAAGGTATAGGCTGCATATTGACTTAAGGAATCTTTCGCTGCCAATAAGCCTTTTAATTGCGTTGCTGCCTCGTTGTATTTTTTAGTCTTGTACAAGGAATATCCCAAACGATACTGCGAAAGAGGCACTATTTTGCCGTTACTCGCTTTGATCAATACCTCATAACTTTTCGCAGCTTTATCGAATTTTTCCAATTTAAACTGCACATCTGCCACTAATTGGGACAATTCATCCACACGATAACCTGAATTCTTCTTCGCCAAAATAGGCTCCGCAAAATTTAATAACTCGGTAAATTTTGACTGGTTATTGTAACACAAAGCGACCCAATTGGCTATTTCCCGACGGTATTTGCTGCTTCCTTCCGCCTTCATGAAATCCGGCACCGCATCCGCATAACGTTTATCATTAAATTGGATGATCGCTGCATAATAGGCTGCCGAGAATGAATATTCCTCATCCTGCTCCGTCTTGATATCATTGAATACACTTAATGCTTCTGGGAAGTTTTTCAATTCATAGTAAGCAACACCCAAGCGATATTTTGCCTCTAAATTCGTGTCAGACGACCGCGAAAGGTATTTTATCGCCTTCGCATAATCCCCATTCTCATAGAAAAAGGTACCAATTCCACGTAATAACTTGACCGCTTGTGGGTGCTCCGGGTTATTCGCGACGAAACGCTCCGCAAGTATTTCCGCTTCAGGCTGACTCATGTACAACGCGCACATCGTCATGTAATATTCAGCTAATACCTTTTGTCCCGATTGCTCATTGCTCATCGGTTCAATACTCCCTAGGTAAGCATTAAACTCCTCACGAGCCGCCACGTAATTTTTAGCATCAAAATATTCTTTCGCCTGACGAAAGTGCAATGTTTGGTCTTTGTAGATGAAGGTTTGCTGTGCGTTAGCACAAAAGGAAAGGCCCGAAATGAATAAGGCCAAAATCCAGCTTGTTGATTTTTTTGTAAGTCGCATTATTATTTGGTTACAGCATGCACATTTAATCAAAAATACGATTTTTCTTTTAAAATATTGTCGGCCAATCTGAAAATATTTTCGACTATTTCCATGAATAAATCAGCAAATCATAAAAGATATGGCGTATTTTTTTAATTTTATTTTTTCTATTTCATCTCACTAAAACGTAAACCTATGAATTTGAAGAAATTAGGTCTTCTAGGCCTTTTGTTCCTCGGTTTTAATCTGACAGCGGCACCGATTAAGCACCTCATCCAAATGCCGAATCCTCAGTCTCATTATTTTGATGTGACGACAACCTTGGATGTTTCCAAAGAAAAGTCACCCTACATCGATTTGAAAATGGCCGCTTGGACGCCTGGCTCCTACTTGATTCGCGAATTTGCCAAAAACGTTGAGCAAGTTTCTGCAAAATCTGGTAGTCAATCCCTGCCTATTTCGAAAACTTCGAAAAATACTTGGCGAATTAACTTGCCTCCTGGACTTAAGTCGGTCGAGGTACATTATCAAGTCTATGCCTATGAATTATCTGTTCGTACTTCATTTCTCGATGATGCGCATGGATATATTAATCCTGCTAGTGTTTTGTTGTATGTCAACAAATTCGCTAAAATGCCCCAGGAACTTAGTATCGTTCCGCACAAAGACTTCAAACGGGTTTCTACCGCTTTGAAGAATGTGGGTGGATTTAATTACATCGCCAAAGATCTCGATGAGTTAATCGATTCTCCCATTGAAATCGGAAATCACCAAGTATGGAGTTTCAAAGTCAATAACATTCCTCATCAAATCGCATTTTTCGGACAAACGAAAGTTGATTCCCTGAAATTCATCGCTGATGTGACGAAAATGGCCCAAACGGCGCAAAACGTAGTTGGCCAACACCCCTGTGATCATTACCTATTTATCATTCACAACATTCAACGTGGTACTGGCGGCTTAGAACACCTTTATTCTACTACTTGTTCGATTTCTCGTTCTTCCTATGAAACTGTGAGTGGATACCAAGGCGTTTTAAATTTGTTGGCGCATGAATATTTCCACCTTTGGAATGTGAAGCGTATACGTCCAATGGCTTTGGGACCTTTCGATTACGAGAATGAAAATTATACGCACAACCTTTGGTTTTCAGAGGGCATTACCTCCTACTACGCTGATCTGATTAATCTCCGTACGGGAATGGTGCCTGCTGATGTTTATGTAAGCGAATTGGGCAAAGAAATTTCTGCCGTGGAAAATACACCTGGTAATCAAATTGAATCAGCCGCCTCAGCGAGTTGGGACGCTTGGATTAAATACTATCGCCCGAACGAAAATTCACGGAATTCGACCGTTTCTTATTATGACAAGGGTTCACTTTTAGGAGGAGTTTTAAATATGTGGATCATCGAAAAAACAAATGGTACTAAATGCTTGGATGATGTTTTCCAATTATTGTACCAAAACTATTACTTGAAACAAGGCCGTGGCTTTACGGATGCGGAACTTGAAAATGCCTTTACAAGCGTGGCAGGCACTTCGGCTACGGGGTTCTTTAAAGATCACATTTATGGCGTGAAGACACCCGATTATGCGGGTTTATTTAGCACATTTGGGTACACTTGGACAGATGCTAACCAAGGAAAATCGATACCATTCGCGGGTTTTTCAGCTGCTTCAAACCGCGTTTCGTCGATATATAAAAATGGACCTGCTTTCATCGCCGGATTGAATGTGGGGGATGAAATCGTTTCGGTCAATCAAGCGAA
>JACCDQ010194437.1_pt1 | contig 11113 bp, 10 predicted proteins | sample 7446031 | NCBI WGS metagenome assembly JACCDQ01 (sample SAMN15323442, study PRJNA562643) | freshwater metagenome | isolation source: river surface water | place: USA:Blue River Watershed | collected 2017-08-17
CTCTGCCGTCACCGACAAAGCAGTGGGAATTGATGCGCTGAAAAAAGGCGCGCGCGGTTTTTTACCTAAACCCTTTGGCGATGAGCAATTATTGGCGGCCTTGCGCGAGCTGGTGCGAGACACCTAAGCGCGGTGTGCATAAGGCGGGTTATAACCGGCGTTGTGCGCATGAAAATGTTGCTGGCTCATCAAGTCAATGCCACAGGGCAGGCTGCTAATCCAATCGAGAAAGCGCTCTACCATCGCCCGCCCGACAAAGGGACTGCCGTGTTGCGGCACCATCATGTTTACATCCATCTCGCGCACCATATTTGCCCAGAGACGACAGGCTTTATTACTGGCCATATAGCGCTGGTGAAACCCGAGCATGTGGGGAATGTGTGCATCAAAATCCGCAACGGCTTGTTCGGCGTGTTCCTCCACCAGCGAGGCGCCCATATCGCCGCTGAATAAAATTTTACTCACCGGATCATAAAAATGAAAATTGCCCACGGAATGTAAAAAATGTGCGGGCAATACAATTATCTCGCCGCGGCCAAATGCAATAGCGCCACCTTTATCGGGCATGGCAATAATGCGTTCATCCAGATTGTGGTTCAGTTGTTGGGTAATATATTGCGAGGCCAGGTGCGGTAAAAATCGTGACCAGAGTTTGGAAGTGACCACCTGGCATTGGGTATACATCATCCAGCGCGGCAGCGATGCAATAATGTCCGGGTCCTGGTGTGAGGCAAAAATATACTCCAGTTGATGGGTTTTAACCCGTTTGCCCAATTCAATATTAAGCGGTGTGTAGGTTAAATCTCCGCCGGGATCAATCAGCGCCGCGCGGTTATTATCAATAATTAAAAACTGATTGGCTTGAATGCCCTCGCCTACCACCAAATCGGAAAATTGAATGCATTGGTGGCCATCCTTGTTATACAAAAAATGCGCTTTGTCGCGTGTGATGCTTGCCTGACTCATGCCAGTAATGTCCTGAATACAAAGTGGCTAGCATAGGGCCTTGGCGCCAGCGGTGTTTGATGCGCGTCAAACACCGTACAAAAAATAGCGCTTATGAAAAATCGGTGGAGAGATATAGCTGCTCTACTTTTTCGCGCGCCCAAGGGGTTTTGCGCAAAAATTTCAAACTGGATTTCACGCTCGGATCGCTTTGGAAGCAGCGGATGTTAATCAATTGCCCCAGTGCATCCCAGCCATAGTGTTCAACAAGGCGGGTGACTATCGCTTCCAGTGTCAGTCCGTGGAGCGGGTTATTTTTTTGTTCGTGCATAAACATCACTCAGTGAGCGCCCGGTGCGGGCGATGGTTCGATAAACCAATACCAGAGTTGGCAGAGGCCAACGGCAACCACACCACTGAGCATTAACAGCGCCAGTGGCATGGCCGTACCTGTGTAGAAATAAGCGAGCAGTGGCCCGGCAACCGCGCCGCTACCAAAGCGCAAGGTGCCAGTCACGGCGGTGGCGGTGCCACTATTGTGCGGAAACTTCATGAGCACAATGGCATCCGCATTGGTGGACATTAAGGTGAGTGCGCCCATCAGTGGCGCTATGCTCAATACCGTCCAGAGAATGTTCAATTGCCAATAATTGATCAGGCACAGTGACAAGGCACTGATCAGCGCAATCAGCAAACCGCTGCGCAGCATACGCAATGGACCAAGGCGTGTAACCAGACGGCTATTAATAAAATTCGCCATCATTAAACAAATTACGTTTAACCCGAATAGCAGGCTAAAGGTTTGTTCACTCACACCAAAATAATTGATATATACAAATGACACGCCGGTGATAAAACAAAAAAATGAAAAGGAGCCAAACATCATGCTCATAATCATAGGACGTGCGCTGCGATTGGAAAACACTACCCGATAGCCGCTAAAAAATCCGGGGCGCGGTGCATCTTCACGCGTGATCGGCTGGCTGATTTCCGGCAACCATTTCCATACCAGTGCAAAAATCATCGCGCCATAAAGGGCCAGCACAATAAAAATACTGCGCCAATCGCTGAACCATAAAATCACACTGCCAATACCCGGTGCGAGTAGCGGTGCCAACATCATCATCATGGATAAATAAGACATGCCTTTGGCGGTGTGCTCCTGATACAACTGGCGCACAAAGCCCGGCACCACCACTGTGGCGGCCGCGCCACAAAATGCCTGTGTGGCGCGCAGTAGCAAAAACAGTTGCGGGTCGTTTACCAGCGCCAGCGCAATACTGCTCAAGGTAAAACCGGTTAAACCCAGAATAGCCAGGGGGCGCCGCCCGAGTGAGTCCGCCAGCGGACCAAAGAGCAACATGCCGGTGCCATAGGCAGCGAGAAAAATGCTCAGGGATTGTTGCACTGTACCTATGTGGGTGTGCAAATCATTGGCGATAGCGGGCATGGCGGGCAGGTACATATCCACCGCCAGTGGCGTAGTCGCAATAACTGCCGCGAGCAGCACAATTAAATAAGGGTGTGATTGACGAGTCATAACAAAACAGGGAACCGCAAAGAGAGCGAGAGGATATGGGGCATCCTACGCTCTGCGCCGCACAATAAAGAGCCCAGCGAGTAAAACAAATTCAACCAATTTTTAGATGGATAGAGCCATCACTCACAATTGTTTTGTAATTTGGCGATGGCTTCTGCATAGAGCGGTTGCAATAGCGCGAGTTGTTCATTGCCCAAATACTTCTGGGCAAACTCCCAGGGCGCAACGCCGTTGTGCCAATCGCAATTCACTACGGCAAGGGTTGCCAGGTTTTGCGCAACGGATGTTTTTAAATAGGGGCGATAATTCTTGTCCTGCGCGAATTGTGCAAACTTATCCAGCTCGGCCACATAAAAGTTGGCGTCGCGCGTAAATGAAACCTGATGGATGCCCGCCTGTTCCATAATCGCTTTTACGTACAGGGGTTTTAAGGTCGCTGCCGTGGCGGGCCAATCGGACAAGGTGAAGGTGCCGGTCTGCGCCAGAGTGGTGTTGGAAAAACAGATTACCAGTAATAAGAAGCTGCGTTTTAAGAATGACAACATGATGATTTCCGCCAAAATAAATGCCCGGGAATTATACCTTCTGCGCCCCGCACGGGTGACAGCGCCGGGAAAAGTTAAATGATTGACTTTGCCTCAAAGGCGTGTAGACTTGGGCTCAGCTTGAAAGTACGTCTAATATTTATGCACCACATTTCGAAGTTCCAGTAATAGAATTTTGTCCTGTTTACATAAGTAATTCCCACATTTCCAGCACAATCGCCCCTCGGGGTAATCCTTACTTTTGTATTAATAGGTAACACTATGTCTAAAACTACTACTGGCACTGTAAAATGGTTCAACGAAGCTAAAGGTTTCGGTTTCATCGAACAAGAATCTGGTCCAGATGTTTTCGCTCACTTCAGCGCTATCTCTGGTTCAGGCTTCAAAACCCTGGCCGAAGGCCAAAAAGTTAGCTTCACTGTGACCCAAGGCCAAAAAGGCCCACAGGCTGAAAACATCACCGCTATCTAATTCCTTACGGATTTAGAAGTGTGATTAAAAAGGCGAGATGAGAATCTCGCCTTTTTTATTGCCGCTATTTTATGACTGCCCCGGCCTGACAAAGGTCACCACTCACTTCCCCGCTGCTTGTATTTAGATTCCGCTCCCCCAATCTCCTGCTGATCTGCCACTCCCTTTGGGAATTCTTATGTCCACTGCTTTGACTCGCCGCCAGATTCTGGTCGATTTACTCATGCCTTATAAATCCCGTATTGCCGCTGCGCTGCTTGCCTTGGTGATTGCGGCCGGTTGTGTGTTGTTGATCGGGCAGGGCCTTAAACAGGTGATCGATAAGGGGTTTGTGGCAGGGAGTGCGGAGTTGCTCAATATCGCCTTATTGGGATTGTTGGGCGTCATTTTGCTGATGTCGGTGGCGACCTATGCCCGTTTTTATCTGGTCTCCTGGTTGGGGGAGCGCATTACGGCTGATTTGCGTCGCCGGGTGTTCGCCCATCTGCTGACCTTGTCGCCGGTATTTTTTGAGCAGAATCGTACGGGCGATGTGCTGTCCCGCCTGACCAATGACACCACCCAGTTGGAGACGGTGATTGGTTCCAGCGTCTCCATGGCGTTGCGCAACGCACTCTTATTGCTCGGCGGTCTGGTGATGTTGGCGGTGACCAGTCTGAAGTTAATGGCGTTGGTGCTGGTGGCGATTCCGTTTGTGCTGGTGCCGATCATTGCCTTTGGGCGTCGGGTACGCAGATTGGCGCGCGCGAGTCAGGATTCGGTGGCCCATGTTGGCGCTTATACCGACGAGGTGATCCACGAAATTCGCACAGTACAGGCTTATGGGCATGAAGCGGCGGCGGGTTCTGTGTTTAATCAGCGGGTGGAGGCGACCTTTGCCACTGGCGTCAAACGGGTACAGCAGCGCGCGCTGTTAGTGGCGGCAGTGATTACCCTGGTATTCAGTGCGGTGGCCCTGATTTTATGGGTCGGTGGCCACGATGTATTGGAGGGGCGGATCAGCGCGGGCGAGCTGTCGGCCTTTATTTTTTATGCGGTAATTGTGGCCAGTGCCATGGGCACGATTTCGGAGGTGATTGGCGAGTTGCAGCGCGCTGCCGGTGCGACCGAGCGTCTGGTGGAGCTGCTGGCGACACCTTCCAGCTTGCCACTGCGTACAGATCCCCTGCCCTTGCCGCAACCCGCTGCCGGTTTGGTGGAGATGCGCGCGGTGCATTTTGCTTACCCTTCCCGGCCGGATACACCGGTATTTGCGGGATTTGATTTGCGGGTAAATCCCGGTGAAAAAATTGCCCTGGTCGGCCCATCCGGTGCGGGCAAAACCACGGTATTCCAACTGCTGCAACGCTTTTATGATCCAGCGGGCGGTCATGTGCTGCTCGATGGCGTCGATCTGAAAGATGCCGACCTGCACGCGGTGCGTGCGCGCATTGCCTTGGTGCCGCAGGATCCGGTGATCTTCGCGGCCAGTGTGCGCGACAACGTGCGTTACGCTCAGCCGGAGGCGACTGACGAGCAAGTCATCGCCGCGTGCGAGGCGGCATTTGCGCTGGAATTTATCACCCAATTGCCTGAGGGATTGGATACCTATTTGGGGGAGCGTGGGGTGCGCTTGTCCGGCGGGCAAAAACAGCGTATCGCCATCGCGCGTGCAATTCTGGCGGATCGTCCCATCCTGTTGCTGGATGAGGCCACCAGTGCACTGGATTCCAATAGCGAGCAGGTGGTGCAGCAGGCGCTGGAGCGGCTCATGCAAAATCGCACCACCATTATGATTGCGCACCGCTTGTCCACGGTGGTTAATGCGGATCGTATTCTGGTGCTACAGCAAGGGCGCATTGTGGCGACGGGCACCCACACCGAATTACTGGCGCAGAGCGAGCTTTATCAACAACTGGCGCGCTTGCAGTTCCAACAGGAATCACCGGGCGAGCAGCCACCGCTGGTGTAATGGGTGGATGAAAAAAACGGCCATCCCTGAGGATGGCCGTTTTTTTATGCAGTCCGGAACAGACTTGCAGGACAGTTCCGGTCAGGCAGGTGCGATTACTGGCAACTGCGTACCAGCGACCAGGCGTTTTGCCATGCCCAGCCAGTACCTGGCGCATAGGGGCCGCCAACAGTACACCAGCCGCCAACAGTACATTGATACTCACTGCCCGCATTAACGACTTTAGCGCCGGTCGCGTAGGTAGCACCATTTACGTAGGCGGGAGATGTGCAGTTACCGGTAGAGACAGATGAGGCTACGCTGGATGAACTGGGTGCAACGCTGGAGCTGGAACGGCTGGATGAGCTAGGCGCAACACTGGACGGTGTGGATGAAGTGGTGGAGCCACCGCATGCTCCCAAATCCAGCCAGTGAGCGTATTGGCCATTGCTGCTCTCCGGGTTGTTACCTTGAGTCCAGTAGTTAGCCTGGTAACGCTTGCCGTTGTGTTGTACTTGGGTTGGGTTTTGGTAAGCGATGGTTGGATTCCAGATACCCAAGCCAGCACAGGTGTTATTGGAAATGCTGGAGCCAGTCGAGGAGTTTGAGCTAGTCGAGGCCACGGAGGACGCTACTGAAGAGTTTCCACCGCCATTACCGTTGCCGTAGTTTACGTCAATACATTGATAGAAGCCTTCAGCCGCGTCTCTTTCCCAGTCACGTTGCCAGATGCTGTATACGATGTGACGGCCAGTACGTTGTGGCATCTGAACGGTGTGGTAAGAGAATTGTTCCTGATCCGCTTTACCTGAATCGTGAATCAATTCCAGATCAGACCAGCGCAGTGGTTGCGCGTGGTTGTAACCTTCTTTGGTGATGTAGTAACGGAAGTACATGGTTTTGTGTGCAGCAGTGTTAGTCCACACAAATTGCAATGGGCCTGCACTGACGTTGGTCGCTGGCCAGTCGGTGCGCGCTAAATCCATACCATAAAGGTTAGAGCGGCCTACGGAGCAAAGACGGCCATCCGGAATAAAGTATTCGTGGTTGTCGCGCACACCGCCGACAGCCACTTCCTGTGGGGTGTAGAGGCCGCCGTTACCGGCCGCTTTGGCGGCGATACAGGCTGGGTGAGTCGGGTTTTCAATGCCGTTTTCTTTACACTGAATCACACGGCTTTTAGGCGATGATACATAACCATGTGCGCTGGCATCGGCGATGGCAAACAATGAACTGAGGCTGATGATTAAGGCGGATACACCGCAGTTTTTAAGGCTGAGGCGTGAGTGCCACTTATTGATGTTGTTCACTCTGAATCTCTCCTACGGGAAGTAAATAATAATAACCGGTGTCACTTGAGTGACGCGGCAACTTCAGTGCAGTCATACCCGGCAGGGTGGCGCCAGGGAATTTTGCATCAGCGGTGAGTCTAAAATGACAACGTTGTACTGGCGAGTTCGACTTTCAGTTTGGACAGTAATAGTTTGGGTAAAGCGTTCGAGTTTTGGCATTAATTGTGATTAATGCTGAGGAAAAAAATAAGTTTGCTGCAAAGTTGAAAAAATTGTGATGCGCATCACTTTTTGTGGTGTGAGGCGCAAGGGCGATAAAAAATAATGAATGCAGTCGTTGCGGGTTGTTATTGCGGCAGTGCAAAGACGCAAATAAACATACTGCCTTTGCCCAATTCGCTGGTAATTTTTAACTCGGCGTAATGGCGCATTAATATGTGTTTTACAATTGCCAGACCTAATCCAGTGCCACCAGTGCCGCTATTGCGGCTGGCATCAACACGGTAAAAGCGCTCGGTCAAGCGTGGAATATGTTGGGCTTCTATGCCGGGGCCATTATCGCTGACCGAGATGTAGAAATTCTTTTGATCCTGCCATAACAAAATTGTAATGCGTCCTTCTTCCTGGGTGTATTTGATGGCGTTAATCACTAAATTGGAAAAGGCACTGTGCAGTTCCTTTTCATTGCCCGGCAGCAACAGTGGGCGTGTTGTGTTGTTGCACACCAGCGTGAGTTGCTGATTTTTTTCCTTGCTGAGTACTTCAGCTTCACTTTTTACAATGCTGAGCAATTGTTCGATATTGATGGGCTTGTGATTATGGCCCGCTTCCGTCGTCTCCAGTTTGGACAGCACCAATAAATCGTTGATCAGGAGCGACATGCGTTTGGCTTGCTGCAGCATTTGCTGTAGCGGTTTATCCCAACTGCGCACTGTGTTGTTATCGGCGAGGGTTTCCACGTAGCCGTTGATCACTGTCAGTGGTGTACGCAATTCATGGGAGACGTTGGCGATAAAATCCTGGCGCATTTTTTCCAGGTTGTGCAATTGCGTCACATCGCGCACCACAATCAAGCGCTCGTGTTTACCAAAGGGCGTGATTTGAAATTGCAGGTATTTGGAGGGAAAACGCGGCGAGGGAATTTCCAGTGGCTCACCGTAATTGCCCTCTTCAAAATAGGCGACAAACTTGGGGTGACGAATAAAATTGATGACCGATTGGCCCTGGTCTTTGGTATTCAGGGCGAGCATGCGATGGGCGGCGGGATTCCAGAAATCCAGGTGGCCGCGGGCGTCCAGAATAATCAGACCATCCTTGAGGGCAGAGCTGATTTCCTGAATGCGCTTGATCACGGCTTGCAGGTTATCTTTTTCAATGCGCTGGTCGCGCTGCAACTGGTAGATGTTGTCGAAAATCTGCCCCCAGATACCACTGGCCTCGGGCGGGTGTTCGCTCTCGCGTTTGAGCAGCCATAGGTTCAGGCGGCGCATCTGCCACAGCATCCACACAATGTAGGCACCGCAACCCAGCAACAGCCAGAGTGCGTAGTTGTCGCTGAACAAACCGACAACACTGCAGATGGCGAGAATAATCAGAATGCGCTGGAGTTCAGCGCTGAAACCTTTTAACAAGACCTAAACCTCGTGGCACAAAAGCGAGCACAAAGAGACGGACAGTCCTGCAAGACCATCGGAGGGAGGGATCCCGACGATGAGCCTCCAGGGATGGATTTACGGCGTGTCTTGCAGGACTGTCCGTCTCTTTGTGCGAATTCAGGGTAATCAGGCTTCGATGCGGGTGGAGAAACGATAGCCTGTTCCGCGTACGGTCTGGATCAGGTCTTCGTGACCGTCGATGGTCAGCGCTTTGCGCAGGCGGCGGATATGCACATCTACCGTGCGCTCCTCCACATACACATTGCCGCCCCAGACGTGATCCAGCAACTGGCTGCGAGTATAAGCCCTTTCCTGATGGGTGAGAAAAAACTCCAGCAGGCGATATTCAGTCGGTCCCATATCCACCGATTGGTCATTGATGGTCACGCGGTGGCTGGCCGGGTCGAGGCACAGGCCTTGCACCGTGATAGGGGCAGAGTTGATTTGCGGGTCAGCGCGGCGCAATACCGCTTTCAAACGCGCCACCAATTCGCGTGGTGAGAAGGGTTTGGTGATGTAATCATCAGCGCCCACTTCCAGCCCCTGGATCTTGTTATCTTCCTCACCCTTGGCGGTGAGCATGATGATCGGGGTGTTGGCGGTCACTTCATCGCGCTTCAAGCGGCGCGCCAATTCGATACCACTGGTACCGGGCATCATCCAATCGAGCAGGATCAGGTCGGGCTTTTCATCGATAATGATGCTGTGCGCATCCTGTGCGTTGCTCGCTTCCATGACTTGATACTCAGCCATTTCCAGCGCCACCCGCAGCATATCGCGAATTGCGGATTCATCGTCAACGATCAGTATTTTGCGACCAGTCATAAGTGTTCTGCCTGAAAAAACCACGGTGTGCCGCACAGGTTTGTGAAGCTATTGTTGCAGCTTATTAAATAAGTTCAGTGTTACACATTTATGACAGGTTGCAGGATATTTGGCTCCTAGCGAAAACTATAGTCCATAACAATCCCGGCAAAGACTGCTACACCCACCCAGTTATTATTGAGGAACGCTTTAAAGCAGGCTTCGCGCACGCGAAAGCGGATCAGCCACTGTTGGTAGATAAATAAACCGGCCGCTGCCGCCAGACCGAGATAGTAAAAGCTGCCCAGCTCAAAGCGGTTGCCGACCAGCACCAGTGAATAGAGCGCCATGATTTGCAACACGCCAGTCATTAACCGGTCTTGCTCGCCAAAGAGGATGGCGGTGGATTTGACGCCGATTTTCAGGTCGTCATCGCGGTCTACCATAGCGTAAAAAGTGTCGTAGGCGACGGTCCAAAGCACGACCGACAAGTAAATGAGCCACATTCCCTGATGCAATTCACCCGCCTCGGCCGCATAAGCCATAGGGATTCCCCAAGCAAAGGCGGCGCCTAGTACCACTTGTGGCAAATGGGTATGGCGCTTCATAAAGGGGTAGCAGAAGGCGAGAAGCAAGCCGCCGACCGAGAGTTTGATGGTGAGCGGATCGGTAAACAGCACTAGCGCGAAGGCAATCAGGCACAGCGCGATGAACAAACCAATCGCCTCGCGGCTGGATACCGCGCCAGTGGCCAGCGGGCGATCTTTGGTGCGCAACACCTTGCCGTCGATCTTGCGGTCGGCGAAGTCGTTGATGACACAACCGGCGGCGCGCATCACTATCACCCCCAACACAAAAATCACCAGATTTTTGATGCTGGGCACACCTTTGGCGGCGATCCATAAACTCCAGAGCGTCGGCCAGAGCAACAGCAGTGTGCCAATCGGGCGATCCATGCGCGTCAAGCGCCAGTAAATGGCCGCTTTATGCTTGAGTTGGGCGATAAAGTCAGTCTTTCCGCTGTTTTTCGCAGCACGTTTGAGGATTTTTGCGGCATGGACATTCGCCCAGTCAGTAGCTGGGGCGGTTTGCTGTGCACCAGCATCAGGTGCTGTATGACCCACTGGATCGTTCGACAGTGTTATCGCTGCCTGAGCCGCGGTGGCGACCTTGGGTTTGCGCGCGGCAGGTTTTGGATCTGCCGCACTGGTTGCTTTTTTGGGTGCAGTTTTGGCGGTTGCCGCTTTGCTGGGTTCAGGTTTGGCGGCGGCCACCGGTGATGCTTTGGTCGATGTGTCGCTGCTTACTGCAGGCTTGGTCGCTTTTTTTGCTGCTGGTTTGGCCGGCGTGGCAGCGGTTTTAGGTTTGGTGCTGGCACCATCTGCCGGTACTACCTTTTTCGCCGCCGGTTTTTTGGGCGCAGCAGCGGGTGGTTTTACATCTTCGGGATTTGTCATAGCCAAAACGCCGTTTTATTAAGGTTATCGGGGCAAGTGTAGCGGGAGCTGGGCGGCAAAGGCCGGTAAAAATACTTCGCTCACCAGCAGCGGTTTTTGCTGCAGATAAAACACCGAGCGCCGCCCCCAGAGTTGCCGGTTGCCAACCAGATCGCCGGGGACATAGGCATGATCGCGGCTAATACGCGCCACCGCAATGGCACTGCGTGTTAACTGTGGCTGACTGAACAAAAATGCACCCAGCGGACGCGTACCCTGCTTGCGCAAGTGGCGCAGTCGGCCGGTCAGGCTGGCGAGCGGCAAGATACTGCGCGCAAACACCCAGGGTTCACCATTGCCACACAGGACGACCTCGCGGATCAGCGCCAGTGCCGGCCGATTCATCCCCAGCGCCAGGCACTCATTCAGGCACGGCTGCCCCATCATCTGCCGCACCAGCTGCACCTTGAATTGGCCTCTACTCTGGGCGATCAG
>JACCDQ010501368.1_pt1 | contig 11113 bp, 2 predicted proteins | sample 7446031 | NCBI WGS metagenome assembly JACCDQ01 (sample SAMN15323442, study PRJNA562643) | freshwater metagenome | isolation source: river surface water | place: USA:Blue River Watershed | collected 2017-08-17
CCCAATGACGCAGCGTTGCCAAGTGTTAAGTTGCCCGCACTTAATGTTGTAGATCCGCTATAAGTATTTGCGCTGGAAAGTGTTAAATTACTCGAGGTATCAGTATCTTTAACTACAGAACCGACACCCGATATTACACCTGAGAGCGTCTGGTTTGCTGAAGACGAATACTTAAAAATCCCAGCATTTGAAATTGCGCCACTATAGCTACCGGAGCCTAGCGATCCTGACGCACCAATCACAAGAGAGCCAGCACTAATGGTCGTATTGCCGCTGTAAGTATTTGTACCGTTTAGCGTTAGAGTTCCAGAGCCAGATTTTGTAAGTGCGCCAGATCCTGACACGACTCCGCTAACACTACTAGCGGAGCTATTCTGAACAGTTAGCCCAAATCCTCCGTTATCAACAGCCGCCAATGTTAGAGCGCCCCCACTTAGGGTAGCAGCCCCACCTAGGGTCATTGCTCCAGAGTAACTTTGATTGCCTGATGAGCTTATGTTGGAGCCGTTTATTAAAGTATTTCCAGAAACGCTTAAAGACGAAATCTGTGTATTATTTGTGGTGCTCGAGTTAGTGTAAGTAGTCACGGCGGAGTTAGTCTGAATGCTGGCTGTTACTCCTGTTGAGGATGTGAATTGAATTCTGCTTACCTGAGTTGCGGCTGAAAAAGTAATTTTTGCATTAGACCCACTTCCAGTTGATGTAAGCGTTTGCCCTACAGAGTCACCTGGACCAAAGTAGCGTACCGTGGATCCACTACTTACAGGCAGAGTTAATTCAGTGCCAGCGGAGAAATTTACAACCCCTGTTGGAATTGATCCAGAAGTGATTAAAATTGTACTATTATCAGCTGTGTTAGTTACTCTACCTGATGCAAAGTCAATAGACACCGTTGTTCCGTTGCCTGGATTAAAAGCAAAGTTTGCTAAAGCTGATGAAGTTGATCCTGTCCAATATGTACTTGAAAATCCACCGGTCACGGAACTGTTGAAAACAGTTGAGCCACTACCAGTGGTATTAATAGTTAGTCCATAAGCACCACCAACGTTTCCATTGAAAGTGACCGTACCCCCATTGGCACTAATCGTTCTATCTGCTCCAATCAGTAAAGTGTTTTGGCTGGATGTTGTTCCAAAAGTAAGACTAAGATTCTTGCCCCCAGAAGCTGCAATATTCCCTGCCAAAGCAATTGTTGGAGCATTTAATGTCAACAAAGCATCACGAGAGCTGGCCACATAGTCAAAATTCGTCGAAAAAACAATGTCTTGTGAAGCTTGCAAAGTAACATCTGCTGAATTTAAAGCATCTGAAAGGAGTGTTGTAGAAATTTTGGTAGCCCCAGATGCAGCGTTAACTGTTGCACCTCCTGAACCGATTGAAGTATCTTCACTTCCATTTGCGACAATCCTAATGCTCTGAGGATCTAACAGCAGCATCCCGAATCTTCCATAAGATGCGGTTAAATCAACCTTGCCTGAGTAGCTCAGCAAATTTTTAGAGCTCACCTCCACAAACCCGCCATCACCAGCTTCCGTACCGCCTCTTGCATAAATATTGCCAGCAAAGCGTGTATTTTCGTCTGACCATAAAATGACTTTGCCACCGTTACCACTGTTAAGTGCGTCGGCTTTGATGATTGAGCCAGCCTCTACATTGAGCGTTTTGGCATTTCGAATTTCTGGATTTTTACCTTGTAAATCACCACCCAATAAAATCTCACCACCACCTTTAGCGCCTGATGTATCCAATTGCGCGCTACTGCTTACATTGAGCTCGTCACCTTCGAGTAAGATTTTTCCACCAACCTCACTAATGCCCGTAGCAGCAATTACACCACTTGTATTCACAACTGAGCGGCTTACTTGCTCAACGCCTTTTGCTGACAGAACAACAACACCTTCAGCAGCTTGGATAGCGCCTTTATTTTCAATTAAGGCATCTAGAGCACCTTGGTCAATGGTGTATTTAACAAGACGATTACCATCCAGCGCGAGGGTCACTTTATCGCCAGCCAGCACGGCCACTTGACCAGCATCCGCGTGAACACTACCTTCGTTGACCACTACAGGCGCAATCAGGGCGACCATGCCACCTCTAAATGCATTAATGTCGCCCTGATTGAGAATGCTGCCCGCGGTACCGTTTTTCTCGAACGAGAAAATATTATTTAAGAAATTGTGATCGGTTAGCTGCAAGGTACTGGTAATAAAGCTATCTACATCTACACGCGCACCATTCGCAAATATCACACCGCTTTGGTTAATCAAAATGACTCGTCCATTGGCTGACAAGGCTCCAAAGATGTAGCTTGGATCATTGCTATTGATGCGATTTAACGCTGTTGAAGCACTATTCGGCTGAATAAACTGGACGGCCGCATCACGGCCAATATTAAACTCTGACCAGTTGGTAATCAGTTTTTCTGTCGCCTGATGAATCGTCAGCTGATTGGCTTGGTAATTAAATTGCGCGGCACCAGAAGTAACACTCGGGTTAACAGGCAGTGAATTCGCAGCAATCTCTTCAGCACTCGCTATTTGAAAGGCTGAAAGCGGCATTAAAACAAATAAGGCCTTCAGTGTATCAAGGACACTTAACTTTGAAGATTTGCTGCTGTGCGATTTTGCAGTTTCTTGCGCAGCAACATAACGCCCTTGTTTTTTATTCCAGACTAACTTGAAAATATGATTCATATTAAAAACTCACCGTTCCCATTAGCCAAAATCTAGAATCGCGACTTGTACCGTCAGAATCTTTCCCCTCGGTATTTCTACCAGGATTACCTCCGATCGGCTTTGCCCAACCAGCCTTCACTGCAAACTTACCTGCTGATATAACGTCCAACCCAATACCCCAGCCCTCTAAGCTGTATGAGTTATTAGTAAGATCATTAATCAAAATAGGTCTGTCATACTGCCAAATCCTGCCATAGTCATAAAAAGCCGACACTACCAAATCACCTACTTTTGTGGCTGTCGCCAATACGTAACGCGCATCCAAACTATAGCGATAACCTTCATCACCAGCCCCTTCACCTGCAGGATAAGCGCGAATACCGGCTGGGCCACCTAAGATAATTTTTTCTGACCCATCAAGATTTTTTTGTGCTCTTTGACCATTGGCTAGAAATTGGAAACTCAAACGCTCAGTGCCACGCTGGATTCGGAGTAACTGCCAACTGGTTTTTTGGTACTGCCCGGCAGTTCGGGCACTATCGTCTGACTTAAACTTTCCTAAATCAAGATCCCCAGTGAGATAACTCAATTGAACTTGAGAGAAGCCACCACCCAGAACTTTATCGACATGCTCTAGGGTCAGATTAGTGTTATAAACATCAATTTGCTTATTGCTGACTGCCGTGTTATCACTTTCGTTGTAATTTGACTTCCAGTCATATCCACCACCAAGACTCAGTGAAGTCATTGCTGTCCGATACAAAGGATATTTAAGACCGTAGGTCCAATTTCTGGCGTGACCAGTACTATCGGTATCTTTAAGCTCTTTGCCTAACTTATAGTTCAAATCGGTATAGGCCACATTTGCTCTTAATCCTGAACGTCCAAGGGGCAGTGCATAGCTTAATTTGAATAGATCAAACTGCTGCTCAATCGCAGTCACTGCAAAAAGGGACAATTTATCGCCGTAGCGAGAAGGGTTGTTAAGGTTTACGGTGGCAGAAAGACGGTCTGAACCGGTATAGCGACCACCATAATTATCAGCCACAACTGAAGCATCCAACAAAGGGCCTTCGTTAACATCCATGACGACACGGGTAGTACCTGGCTTCGAGCCTGGTTCTAAGTTGGCAGAGGAGGTAATCCCTGGATTGTCATTCAAGTTAAGAATACTGCGTTCTAACTTAGATTGTTGCAAAACACCTTGATCTAAAGCGGAACCAAAATACGCTCGAACAGATTCTTCCTTTAAACGCAATTGATTGCTTTTAATTCTGATCGGCTCCGCAGGGTCAAGCGCACCCTCATTAATCATAATCCGTACCACACCATCCACCACCTCTTGCTTGGGGACAGTGGCAGAGCCTAGAAAAAAACCTTTATCTGCATAAAATTTAGTTATTTTTTTAGCGACAGACTGAATTTCTTTAAACGTTAGCGTCTTGTTCTCAAAATCCGCCACAATTTTATGCAGATCTTCTTCGCTAACTACTGAAATTGTTCCCTCAAATACAAAGCGCTTCACCATAATACGAAGCTCAGAAGCATCGGGCGTCTTTACTTGATCTGACTCAATTAGGTCGGAAGGAATGGCAGTAGGCAACTCTCGGCGAGACTCTAAATCAGTTTCCCGCTTCAAAACCGCGCCAGCGTCTGTGCCGGCTGGCGCTTCTATAGCAAACGTATATTGAGATGTACTCAGGATTCCAAGAAGAATGAGTGAAGCATATTTTGTATAAGTAACGCCAGGGGTTTTAACCATCATATTTCTGCCAAATTTAATTAACACTTTTGCCATTTCTAGCAGAGTAATGGTAGAAATATTACAGATATTACATCATATTACATCTAAAATAACGGGTTTAGAGACGTAATATTGTAGGGATATTGATATTATTATTAATAATATCAATATATTATAATTTAATTTTGTAGAAACAATCTGAAATTTTAGAAAACTATATATACGTTAAATATATTACAAGTAATAGAAATATAAATTGAAACTAGCAATCCGAATCATCATCTTTCTTTTAGCGTCAGGGTGCGCCTCGCAAGAAGGCATATTGAGGAAAGGCACCGAACAGGGCACTTATTACCTATCCGGAGAAATAAGTTCGAACACTTACCGCTCTTTGATTGAAGTGCTCAATAAAAATAAAGGCAGCACGATTTATGTCCTGGCAAACTCAAACGGCGGATGGATCGCGGGAATAGATGAGGCGATGGATGCCATTAGACAACATGGACAAGTTAACTGGGAAGTGTCTGAGCATAATATTTGCTATAGCGCTTGCGCGCTTCTTGGGATTGCTGCCAAAAGGATTAACGGCACCTTACAATTTCACAGCCTATCAGCCTCTTACAAAGACAGCCGCTACATAATGGCAGGCAAGAACGAAGAACTCGTCGAGAAAATTATTTCTTATGGATACGAACGCGAGCTTGCCGAAAAACTACTGAACTCTGTCAATATCTTTACCAAGGTCACATTTAAAGACGGCAAGCCCCAATAAAGATTATCTAAAAGATAAATCAGTGCAGTTAGTGATTACTCTATTTAACTGAGCATTTACCTTTCTCGGCTTCGCTATCCTCACAACCACCCACACGGGCTTCGCCCACCTTAACCACTGGCTTAGTGCCAAGCTCAGGGGTACTTAACACTTTTACTTCTTTTTGTGCTTGCGCAGCCTCAGAGAAGCCACCCATGACTGGCTGACTAATCTTCAACCCAGACTCTTTAAACGCGGCCATTGTTGTCGCATCAGGTCTACCGCTAGCACCATACTTCAATACAAGTTGCGTTCCAGGCGCTCCTCTTAAGCCCATATTCTGGTTAAAGTTAGCGTTTTTACCAACCACTATGGTGACTTTACCACTCTTAGTAGTGAGCGTTAGTTTAGGATCTGTGCCACCCATTAGGACGGTATTGGCCACATAAGTTTGATTTTGCAAGGTACTGACGCTGCCCTTAACAATCACTTCACCAATCATTAGGTAAGGATTGAGTGACGCAGCAGGATCAACATCACCAGCTTTTGCCCCGCCAGCAAGAGACTGCGTGCCAGTAATGGCTGACAATGAATATAGTGGCGATGTGCTACCAACTGCGCGCTCAAAAATCACGCGCGGATTGCCAGCAATGTTTGTAAGATTAACTGCTACAGCCCTCGCCACTAATGTATGGGTATTTGCCACAGCGTCATCCAGCGTACCATTAAAGTGAATCAAAGGATCAAGTGACAGTAAGGTACGTGTCGTGCCGTTAGTGCCATTATCACCAATCACGATGGCACCGTTATAGACCTGCTCTTGCATAGTGCTGATGTCAGCATTGATGTTGATTTTGCCAGCCGATACGGTCAAGTTATATAGGTCGCTATTAGTATTTAAGTTTCTATAATTACTGTTATCTGTCGCAACGCCACCAACTTGTTTATTAAATGCTACCAATCCAGTACCAGCGTTCACAGTTAAGTTGATTTGCGTTGTCTTAGAGTTATTAGCAGCATCGACCACACCATTAAATAGCAGGCTTCCGCCATTTGAAGCCAAGCTTGTATTGCCAGCCAAATTCACAGCTGATTGATAAGTCTGCGCACCATTTGTGGCAACGCTATTCACCAAGTTGGCAACGCCATCCACCATCAAGCTGGATGTGCCAGCTGTACCGATAATACTTGCGCTATTTTGCATGGTTAATGTGCCCACAGTGAGCGCAGCTTGAAGATCTAAGCTACCTGCATTCGCAATTAGCAAGCCAGCATTCGTTGCACCAATATTACTCAACACACGCAAAACCCCAGCGTTAATCGTTGTGCCGCCGCTATAGGTATTATTTCCTGTTAGCACTACCATGCCAGCACCTTCTTTTGTGATGCTATACGCACCAGAAATCACACCACTCAAGGTTAAGATATCGCCGGCATCAGCGCTCAGAATACTGTTGGCGCCCAACACAACATTACCTGACAAGCTACTGGTTGAATCTGTGAGCGTACCACCGTTGAGGTAAATCGTTTCATTGCCGACAGCAACACTATCCAAGTCTAAAGTTGCGCCTGAAGCAACGGTTGTGCCGCCAACAGTAGATCCCAAGGCATTGGCATGTGCCACCACTAAGCGTGTACCTAAATTAAGCGTTGTAGCGCCTGCGTAGGTATTGTTACCGCTCAATATTTGAGTACCGCCAGAAAGCGTTAACCCACCAGCACCTGAAATCACCCCTGAGAAGTTATCACTATTAGCAGCGGTAATATTGAGCGAATTGTTACCAAGTACAACACCGCCGTTACCTGACAAGCGAGCGAGACTTAAGACATTGCCTGCTGTATAGCCTGAGATATCTAACACGCCGTTTGCAATCAACCTTGCTGAGATTGAACCAAAACCACTTAACAACAAACGGCCTGCATCAATCGTCGTTGTGCCTGTATAGGTGTTAGCGCCTGACAATACCACCGTACCGTCACCCACTTTAGTAATGCCATAGCCACCTGAAATCACGCCAGAAAGGGTCAAAGTATCACTTACGTTAGTTGCACCCAAGTAGCTATCTGCAGTCAAGGTAATGTCGCCGCTTAAGCTACTTGTCACATCGGTCAATGTACCGCCAGCCAAAGTAATTGCTTCAGCACCCACGGCAACGTTGTATAAATCTAAAGTCGCGCCAGCAGCTACTGTTGTTCCAACTAAAGTTGAGCCCAAGCCATTATTGTGACTGACGACTAAACGACCAGCGTTGATATTGGTTGTGCCTGTGTAAGTGTTGTTACCAGCCATTATTAATTGGCCAGCTTCTGTCTTGTTAATAGAGCCATTACCACTCACCACACCATTCAGTGTCGTGCTGTTGTAAATACGAATTTCATTCGAACCAGTCAGGCTAATATCGCCGTTAAGCACTTCACCAAATCCATTAGTACCCTGCAAGGTCGCGTTATTCAACACTAAATTATTAGCCAAAGTAGCACGGTCCAACCATAGCGTTGTGCCAGCATTCATCGTCACTGCGCCAGTACCAAACACCGCATTACTTAAACTACCTGCACCACCAAATAAAGTACCCGCATTCACTGTTGTGCCGCCGCTGTAGGTACTGTCACCTGCCATAGTCAACGTGCCATTCTCTGTCTTCACAATCGAACCAGTACCACTCACTACACCATTCATCGTGATGTAGTAATAGTTCACAATGTTGTTGACACCTGTGAGGCTGATATTGCCGTTAAGCACTTCACCAAAGCCATTCGTACCTTGCAAGGTGGCGTTATTCAATACTAAGTTATTAGCCAAGTTCGCACGGTCCAGCCATAAAGTGGCGCCGCTATTTACAGTCACAGCGCCAGTACCGAATACCGTTGTGTTTTCACTTCCCGCACCACCAAATAAGGTACCTGCGTTCACGGTTGTGCCACCGCTGTATGTGTTGTTACCTGACAAGGTCAAACTACCTGAACCTTGTTTAACAAGTGAGCCAGTGCCACTCATTATGCCGCTGAATGTTGTTTCGCTCACATCACCCACAGTCAAGGTATAGCTGTTCAAGTTAACAGCACCAGCGCCAGCAATCGAAGCCACTGTATCGCTTACTCCCAAGCTATAAGTCGCACCTGAAGCCACCGTCACCGCGTTGCTATCACTCAAACTACCTATCACACTTAATGTACCAGCGTTGATGGTTGTGGTGCCTGTGTAAGTGTTGTTGCCACTCAAGGTGAATGTGCCTGCACCTTGTTTGATGAGGTTACCTGTACCGCTCATTACGCCACTGTAAGTTGTGTTATTGCTATCACCTACTGTCAATGTATAGCTGTTCAAGTTCACGGCACCAGCACCCGCAATTGAAGCAATGGTGTCGCTAGCGCGTACACTATAAGTCGCACCTGAAGCCACCGTCACCGCAGTGCTATCACTCAAGCTACCTGTTACGCTCAAAGTACCTGCATAGATAGTCGTTGTGCCTGTGTAAGTGTTGGCACCTGACAAGACAACCGTACCCGCACCGACTTTAGTCACACCGTACCCACCTGAAATCACGCCTGATAAGGTTAAGGTGTCACCTAAGTTAGTAGCACCAAGGTTACTGTTCGCAGTCAAGGTAATGTCACCACTCAAGCTACTTGTGGTGTCAGTCAATGTACCGCCAGCCAAGATAATCGCTTCACGGCCAACTACAACGTTGTAAAGGTCTAAAGTACCACCAGCAGCGACTGTCGTACCACCAGCAGTTGAACCTAAGCCATTGTTATGACTGACCACCACTCGACCAGCATTAATCGTTGTTGTGCCTGTGTAAGTATTGTTACCGCTTAATGTGAATGTGCCTGAACCTTGTTTAATTAAAGCACCTGTACCACTCATGATGCCGCTAAATGTCGTGTTATTGCTATCACCCACTGTTAAAGTATAGCTGTTTAAGTTCACTGCACCAGCGCCAGCAATTGAAGCCACAGTGTCACTTGCACCAACACTATAAGTCGCACCAGAAGCCACTGTCACCGCTGTGTTATCTGACAAACTTCCTGTCACGTATAAAGTACCCGCTGAAATCGTAGTTGTACCGCTATAAGTATTGTTACCTGACAAGGTTAATGTGCCAGTACCTGACTTAGTCAACGCATAACTACCTGTCAAATTACCCAACACATTCACGCTTGCTGAGTTGCTGAAGGTAGCATTTGCAATGAGAGCCACATTGCGACCTGCAGCACCCACGGTGGTTGCGCCGCCTGCAGAAAGCGTACCAGCCAAGTTAACGGCTGACACGCTCGAAGCAGTAAAGCCGTTGCTGAATGTGGCGGTGCCTGATACAGAACCTAGATTCAAAGTACCTGTGTTAGCAAACGTCGTGGCATTTGTCACGCTCACAGTTGAACCAGTAAGACCTAGGTTGTAAGCCCCAGAACCTGTGACAAAACTCTTAGCACTCAAGTTGCCAGTAAATGAAACATCACCAGTCTGGCCATTTGCAATAGAGATCGACAACAATGATCCATTAGAAGTTGGCGCACCCGTTGCTGACCAAGTTGGGCCATTGGTGAGCGTTCCATTAGCCGCTGTCGCACCCAATGCTGAGTTGGCGGCAGTCGTGCCACTTCCTTCATTGAAGTCATAGTAAGCCACCAACCCACTTGACGATGTAGAGGCTACGGAACTTAAGTGCGATGTCACCTCAGATGCAGTGATTGCACGATTCCAAACACTCACTTCATCAATCTGGCCAACGAAGTATTCGCCATTATTAGTGGAGCCAATACGCGCATTTGTGGCTGACTGCACATTAGGCACACCTGTTTTTTGGCCAATCAAATTGCCATCTACATAAATTTTCTGAACATCGGTAGCAGCATCATAAGTTGCTGTGACCAAATGCCATTGACCATTTGCTAGATTACTTGTGCCAAGCACTAAATCGTTGCCCCACCAATAGTTATGAACAGAATTGCCATCACCTAGCCTTAACGCATTGGTTTGACCCCCAGAGCCCCATGGACCCCAACCAATAATACCGTTCGTGCCATGTGCAGTTGGTTTAATCCAAGCTTCCAAGGTATAACTATTACTACCTGTTGGGAAAATGTTATTACTGATATCGATGTAGTCATTACTACCGTCGAAGCTGATTGAACCACCTGAACCACCCGTCACGTTACCTGAAACCAACACACTGCCAGCACCAGCATTCAGATTGAGAGTGAGGTCACTTGCTACGGCTGCGAGTGTGCCGCTAATGTTAATGTTGGCTCCTGTGCCAGCACCTGAAACGCCAGCGCCATTAGCAGTCGAATCAAGTGTGGTATCTGCATTTACAGTCACACCACCCAAGCTCATCGCACCTGATGTTCTAATCGTACCGGCAACAGAAAGGCTAGGCGCACTAGCGGTTAAATTGCCAAGCACTGTTAGCGTATCGCCACTCGCATTACCCAAGGTTGCGGTGCCAGTGTTAGACAAGTTCAGCGCAGTTCGGATGATGTTATTGGTGCCTGTCAAACTGAGGTTGTAATTACCTGCTACAACTGACAAGCCACCAGCATCCACATTACCCTGGAAGGCTACGGTTCTAGTATTCGTGATTGCGCTCACGGCAATCGTACCCGTCGTATTCACTGCACCTGCAAAAGTAACGCCGTTACTATTCACCATCGTTAGAGCAGCCAACGGTTTAGTTGAGCCCACGTTACCTGAGAAGGTCATCGTGCCGGCAGCGCCTGCATTCAAGCTTAGGCTGCGTGCAGTGGCCACCTCTGAATCAATGGTGCTAGCAAAATTAATATTGCTGCTAGAAGTAGTCAATGTGCTATCAGCACCAAGCACTACTGCATCGTTATATGTTTGTGCGCCAGTTGTTGTAATGTTCGCTGTGTTAATCGCTACAGAGCCACCTGCATTCGTCGTCACGCTAGCAGCGTAAGTCGTACCAGCTAAGGTCG
>JACCDQ010579752.1_pt1 | contig 11112 bp, 9 predicted proteins | sample 7446031 | NCBI WGS metagenome assembly JACCDQ01 (sample SAMN15323442, study PRJNA562643) | freshwater metagenome | isolation source: river surface water | place: USA:Blue River Watershed | collected 2017-08-17
CATGCTCACCGGCGACAACGTAGCAACCGCAACCAGTATTGCCCGCCAGGCGGGAATCGACGATGCACGAGGCAACCTGCTGCCGGAGGACAAGCTGGCTGCTATCGAGGAACTGCAGGGGCGCTATGGCCCGACGGCAATGACCGGCGACGGTATCAACGATGCGCCCGCCCTGGCACGTGCCGATATCGGTGTTGCCATGGGCGCTGCCGGCACCGATACCGCCATGGAGGCCGCCGACGTGGTCATCATGAACGACGATTTGCGACGTATCCCGGAAACCATCCGTTTGTCCCGCCAGACACACGCCGTGCTCTGGCAGAACATCGCACTGGCCTTGGGCATCAAGGTCGTATTTCTCGGGCTCGCGGTGTTCGGAAATGCCACGATGTGGATGGCGGTATTTGCTGACATGGGCGCCAGTCTACTGGTCGTCGCTAACGGCCTGCGAACGTTGCGAACCTCTGCGCCGCAAACCAGAGACTGAAGACCCGTTGGCCTGCATCGACGAAAGCAGCGAGGCCGTCAGCAGGCCAGTCGTACGCCTATTTCGGTCTCGCCATCGGCGGATATTGCGAATGCCGCCCCGTCATGCATCCGGGCAATCGCGCTAACAATGGCGAGACCCAGTCCATGATTTTGGTGGCCGTGGCTACGTGACGTGTCTACGCGGAAAAAGCGATCGAAGATGTGGGGCTGGCTTGCAGCAGGAATCGGTTCCCCCTGGTTGATCACCGAGAGCTTTAGTTGTCCATCTGCTTCCGGCGCTATCCGGATCAAGATTGCACTTCCGTGCTCAGCATACCGGGCCGCATTATTCAGTAAATTGGACAGTACGCGCCGTAGCAGTGCAGCATCGAATAGGCCGGATGCATCACCTTCAATCGACAACTGAAGGTCGGACTCAATCAGCACTGCTTCATAGTAGTCAGCCACCTCAGTGCAGAGTTGGGCGAGGCTTTGAACGGGTATCCGCCGGGCTTTTGCACCCCGGTCGGCTTGCGACAGGAACAGCATGTCATTAACAATGCCCGACAGCCTGTGCATTTCTTCGAGATTCGCACCGATGCAATCACGCAGATTTTCATCCTTGTCGTTGCTACGCAAAGCCAATTCACTGCTAGCGATGATATTCGCCAACGGCGTTCTCAATTCGTGCGCTACATCGGCATTGAATCCTTCGAGTTGCTGGTAGGCTTTTTCCAGTCGATTTAGCAAATCGTTGAACTGATCGACAAGCACTTGTAGCTCGGCGGGAATCCCCTCAGTTTCCAACCGTTTGTCGAGGGAAAGTATTGCGAGACAGCGTGTTTGCTCAGCCAGTGTCCGAATGGGGGTCAGTCCAAAATAAACGAGCAGGTAACCGCCCACGGTGATCGCAGTACTGCCGATCAATGCAGCCCCCCAAAGAATGGCTGCGAGGCGATCCAGAATAGCCTCGTCGGGTGCAGTGTCGAGCGCCAATTCGGCAACGGCAAAATCTGTCCTCGAAGCTTCCTCGGGGAGTGCAAGCGAGAGAAAGCGCGCTTTTAACGGCCAAGCACTTGGCGTCGAAATGAAACGAGCCCCACCCAATCTATCGAGTAACTTGAGATGCAAGTCCCGATTGATCTTCAGAAGATCTTCCAGGTCATGTTCCAGTGTTCCCGGTTGCAGGTGTGCCGGCGTTTCTTCAAACAGGTGCTGAATTGCCGTACTGAGCTTTTCAAGGCGTAGATCCTGTTGTGACTCAAGATTAATTTTGACCGAGAAAAATACTCCGAGACACAAACATCCAAGGACACCCAAACTTAGTGAGGCGAGCCAGCGTACAAGGCGACCGCTCAGCGTCGGGTTAATCTGTTTGCCAAGTTTCATTCGCGCATTTCGAGGACATAACCCATGCCTCGTACGGTGTGCAGTAGTTGGAGCTCGAAGGGTGTATCCATTTTGGCGCGAAGTCGCTTGATCGAAACTTCGACTACATTGGTGTTGCTGTCGAAATTCATATCCCAAACCTGCTCGGCAATCTCGGTACGCGATAGCACCTCGCCTTGTTTCCTCAGAAACAGAGAAAGTAGCAGGAACTCCTTGGCACTCAGGTCGATACGCTGACCATTCCTGGAGACCTTACGGCGAGCCAGATCCATTTCAAGATCGTGCAATGCCAGACGGTTTGACGTGCTTTCCGGTTGATGCTGTGCCGAGCGGCGCAGCAGTCCCTGGATTCGAGCGATCAGCTCAGAAAAGGCGAACGGCTTGACCAGATAATCGTCGGCGCCAGTCTGCAAACCGTTGACCCGGTCTTCCACTTTACCCAGCGCGGTCAGCATCAAGACCGGGGTTTGTTTTTGGGTACGCAGGGCAGCCAGCAAGGCAAGTCCGTCCATGCCAGGCAGCATGGAGTCCAAGATGATGACGGAGTAATCAAACTCCAGACTCATGTGAAGTCCGGTTACTCCGTCATGGGCAAGGTCGACAACGAAGCCTGCCGTACCCAATCCTTTTTGCAGGTACTGGGCAAGCTTTTGCTCATCTTCGACAACCAATAGTTTCATTTCTTTCCAAATCGAAAGATGTCAATTTTGTAAACTTCCTGTTGGCGTTCTGTCAGTGCTGTTTTTTTATAGTTCACCTATGCCGTTCAGTTGTTCGGCATACATCAAAACCGATGAACGAAACATCAATGAAGGAGTTCCATCATGAACGTCAAACAAGCCCTTTCCATCCCCATACTTTGTGCCGGTTTGCTCCTGTCAGGTCAGGTGTTGGCCGACTCGGTCATGCACAGCACGCCGGAGGGCGCGACAAAATTCTACCCGGCGCACGGTTCGGGCAGCAAATCCGCCCAGCAAGTGCAACAGGAACTCGATGACTTCAAACGCAATCCAGTAAGTGCGGACGGCCAGTATCGTTATGTCGGCGGTGATCAAGGCTGGGTGCTGATTCCGCACGAATATGCCTATCGCGATGGGAAATGGCAACACGTCGACAAACTCCAGCACAACACACCTGCACCATCTGTGCAAATGACGCCGGAAGAAAAGAAGCAACGCGAGGCGTTGTACCAGGGTGGTTAATTCCGCACCGAGGACGGATATGTTGCCCATCGGACGATGACCAGGAAAACCCTGGTCATCAGCAACTCGCCTTTCCATACGTTACCCCCTGCAGGCTTACTGCTTGAACACATTTTGTTCTGTTACCATTCATCCCATGCGTCGCTGGCTATCTATTTTCCTGTTGATTGTTTTGCCGCTCCAGATTTCCTGGGCGGTGGCAGCGACCTATTGCCAGCACGAAACGGGATCGACGAAGCACTTTGGTCATCACGACCATAAGCATCAAGCCGAGGATGGCGAGAAGCTTGCGAAAGGCTCGGTCTCTGATGTGGACAATGATTGCGCAGTCTGCCATGCAGGCTGTGTTGCAGCATTGACCTCGTTCAGCAGTTTGCTGCCCAAGGTTGGGGCTGTTGCTGATCATTTTCGGACAGTCCAGCTTTGGGCTTCCCCACCAGACGAACAGCCTGAGCGTCCTAACTGGTCCATCTCCGCCTAATCGGCGGGGCTTGGGCATTTCCCAAATCTAATTGCTGCGGCCTAAGCCGCGTGCTGTGCCACTCTGTCAGTCAGATGGCGCCCCGCCGATTCCCCAACGTGTATTTCATCACTGGAGAATCGGATGTACCCAAGAAATTTTGCTGTCACGTTGCTACTCCGAACCTTGTTCGGACTCTCAGTGCTTGCCAGCACAAACCTATCGGCGCAGATGCAGGACGCGCTGTCTGTTGCGACGTTTGCACCTGCGCTCGCCAAGGAACCATCTGGTTCCTTGACCTTATCGGCGGCCATTGATCTCGCGCTAACGTTCAACCCGGAATTATCAGCAGCCGCGAACGAATTGCGTGCGGTCGAAGGGGCTGTGATCCAGGCGGGGGTTCTGCCTAATCCGGAAATTTCGACTTCCGTTGAAGATACGCAGAATAAGGCCACGCGGACCACAACTATCCAGCTGAGCCAACGGATCGAGCTTGGTGGCAAGCGCTCGGCTCGAATTGCATCTGCCGAGCGGCGCCGTGATGTAGCAGCAGCCGATCTGGCAGCCAAACGCCTTGACATACGCGCAACCGTGATCGGGGCCTTCTTCGATGTTCTGGTTGCTCAGGAGCGTATTCAACAGGCCGAGGACTTGCTCGGCCTGGCCCAACGCGCTACCCAGGCGGCTTCACGACGTGTGACTGCCGGCAAAATCTCGCCGGTTGAGGAAACAAAAGCCCGTGTCGCGGAAGCCTCGGCACGAGTGGAGTTGAATCAGGCACAACGCGAACTGGTGTCGGCCCGCAAGCGTTTGGCCGCAAGTTGGGGAAGTTCGACACCACGGTTCGAACAGGCCGAAGGGCGTACCGATTTGTTGCCGCCGATCCGCTCCACCGAAGAAATCACCCGCCGCTTGAATGCATCTCCGGCACTTCTTCGAGCGCGCCATGAAGTCGATCGTGTTTCTGCTCTCGCGGACTTAGAGCGCTCCCGCCGAATTCCCGACGTTACCGTCAGCCTGGGATCCAAAAAGGTTGAAGAGCTTGGGCGCAACCAAACCATTGTGGGTGTCTCAATTCCCTTCCCAATCTTCGACCGTAATCAGGGCAATGTGCTTGAGGCGCAGCGTCGAGCCGACAAGGCACGGGACGAGTTCAGTGTTACCGAGGTTCGTTTGGGTACGGAGGTAACACAAAACGAGGAACGTCTAAAAGCCCTGGTTGTTGAAGCACAAGCCTTGCAAAGCGAAATCATGCCGGGCGCCCGTAGCGCCTATGAGGCCGCCAGCAAAGGATTTGAGCTGGGGAAATTCAGTTTTCTGGAAGTATTGGATGCCCAACGCACCTTCTTTCAGGCGAGAGCCCAATACCTGAGAAGTTTGTCCGATGCTCATCGGACCGCTGCCGAACTGGAGCGCTTCCTGGGCTCCATCGATTCAATGCCATCTGTCGTACCCAGCCGTCCGTAGGAGCACGTCGTGAAAATGAATTTCAACAAGAACACCTTTAACCTCACCAAAAAGCAAGGGATCGCCATTGCCGTGATCTTGGCGACCGGAGTTGTCGCGGGCACCTGGATACTGGGTGGCAATACCTCCCAGCCCGCTGGAGAACAGCCTGAACACGCCAGCCACGCCGAAGCCAAGGGCCATGCCGATGCCGAGCATCATGGCAGTAAAGCGGTCGATGGACACGACCATGCCAAAGAACACGGAGATACAGAGCACCATGAGGCTGAACCAAAGTCGGGGCCGCATGGTGGCAAATTATTTTCCGAGGATGGTTTTGGTCTGGAATTGCTGTTGTCCGAAGATGGTGGCGAGCCTGGCTTCCGTGTCTGGTTGTTCCAGCAAGGAAAGCCACTTGCACCAACTGTGGCAAAAGTTTCGGTAGCACTGACGCGACCGGGCGGGGAGAAGCAGGAAGTCCTCTTTTCAGCCGAGAAAGACTACCTGAAAAGTACCAGCCAAATTGCAGAGCCGCATGTGTTCGAAGCCTCCATATCGGTGCTAATGGGAAATACCCCATTCCTGTTCATCGATACCCGGGAAGAAGGAAAAATCGAGCTAACGGACGAGCAAATTAAAGCTGCTGCCATCGGTATCCAGAAGGCCACTCCCGCCAAAATCAAAACAGCGGCTCAGCTTCCCGGCGAAATCCGGTTTAACGAGGACCGTACCGCGCATGTTGTACCCCGTCTTGCCGGAGTCGTCGAGAGTGTTCCTGCCAATCTGGGGCAAACAGTCAAGCGCGGTCAGGTTCTGGCTGTGATCGCCAGCACTGGCCTTTCGGAGCAACGCAGTGAACTTCTAGCAGCGCAGAAGCGTTTTTCGCTCGCCAAATCGACCTATGAGCGTGAGAAGAAGCTCTGGGAAGAAAAGATCTCTGCCGAGCAAGACTACCTGCAAGCCCAACAAACTTTAAGGGAAGCCGAAATCGCCGTTGCTAACAGCCAGCAAAAGTTGATTGCGCTGGGTGCCAGTGCCACGGTTTCGGGCAGCCTCAATCGTTATGAAATCCGCGCACCTTTCGACGGCATGGTCGTGGAAAAACACATCGCACTTGGCGAGGCAGTCAAGGAAGATGCCAGTATTTTCACAATTTCCGACTTGTCTTCCGTATGGGCGGAGATTGTCGTTCCTGCCAAAGATCTGAACGTCATCCGGGTTGGTGAAAAGGTTGTTGTTAAGGCAACTGCCTTCGACTCGAAAGCCGAAGGCAGCATCTCCTACGTGGGTGCATTGCTCGGACAGGATACGCGCACGGCCAAGGCGCGGGTCACTTTGGCCAACCCGAAGATGGCTTGGCGTCCTGGATTGTTCGTGAATATCGAAGTCGTTTCCAGTGAAGCCGAAGTTCCAGTCAGCGTTCAAACCGACGCCATTCAGACGATTGGTGACAAGAGCGTCGTTTTCATCAAGGTGCCTGACGGCTTCGTTGCACAACCGGTGACCTTGGGCCGTTCGGATGGCAAATTCATCGAAGTGGTTAGTGGAATGAAAGCAGGAACCCCTTATGCAGCGTCAGGCAGCTTCGTCCTGAAGTCGGAACTCGGCAAGGGTAGCGCCGAGCACAGCCACTGAGGCGAGGGAGAACAACATGTTTGAACGCATCATCCGCCTCGCCATCGAACACCGCTGGCTGGTTCTATTGGCCGTCTTCGGCATGGCTGGCTTGGGAATCTATAACTACCAGCGCCTGCCGATTGACGCCGTACCCGATATCACGAATGTTCAAGTGCAGATCAATACGGCAGCGCCGGGCTATTCGCCGCTCGAAGTCGAGCAGCGAGTGACCTTTCCGGTCGAGACCGTCATGGCCGGCCTGCCTCACCTGGAGCAGACTCGCTCCCTGTCGCGTTACGGGTTGTCGCAGGTTTCTGTGATTTTCAAGGATGGAACGGACATCTATTTTGCCCGCCAACTAGTCAATCAGAGGATTCAGGAAGCCAAGGAAAAACTCCCTGCCGGAATAGCGCCGGCAATGGGGCCCATCTCTACTGGCCTGGGTGAAATATATCTCTGGACGGTAGAAGCAGAGGACGGCGCCAAAAAGCCGGATGGCACTCCCTATACACCGACTGATTTGCGCGAAATACAAGATTGGATCATCAAGCCGCAACTGCGCAACGTGACAGGCGTGACTGAAATCAACTCGATTGGTGGCTTTGCCAAAGAGTATCAGGTAGCACCCAGCCCGGAAAAGCTGGCTTCCTACGGCCTGACACTTCAGGACGTGGTAATCGCCATCGACCGCAACAACAGCAACGTCGGCGCCGGTTATATCGAGAAGCGCGGCGAACAGTATCTGATTCGTGCTCCTGGCCAAGTGCGTAGCATCGAGGATATTCGTAACGTCATCCTGGGCAATGTCCAGGGCGTGCCGATCCGTATCCGCGACGTGGCCGATGTTGGCATCGGTCGCGAGCTACGTACTGGTGCCGCCACTGACAACGGGCGTGAAGTCGTTCTGGGTACCGTGTTCATGTTGATTGGCGAGAACAGTCGCACCGTCTCACGGGCGGTCGACCAGAAAATGGTCGAAATCAACCGCAATCTGCCGGAAGGCATCAAGGCAGTGACAGTCTATGACCGTACCGTCCTGGTGGACAAAGCGATCAATACCGTCAAGAAGAACCTTCTGGAAGGGGCGATCCTAGTCATCGTCATTCTATTCCTGTTCCTCGGCAACATGCGGGCAGCTGTAATCACCGCCATGGTGATCCCGCTCTCCATGCTGTTTACCTTTTCGGGGATGGTGACCTACCAGATTAGTGCCAACCTAATGAGCCTCGGCGCTCTTGACTTCGGGATCATCATCGATGGTGCAGTCGTCATTGTAGAGAACTGTGTTCGCCGTTTGGCCCATGCCCAGGCACATCACGGGCGACCGTTGACCCGGACCGAGCGCTTCCACGAAGTCTTTACCGCTTCGAAAGAGGCTCGCCGAGCGCTGCTATTCGGTCAGCTCATCATCATGATCGTCTATCTGCCGATCTTCGCGCTCACCGGCGTCGAAGGAAAAATGTTCCACCCCATGGCCTTCACCGTGGTCACCGCGCTCGTAGGTGCCATGATCCTCTCCGTCACCTTTATTCCCGCTGGCGTCGCACTGTTCATCGGTGAAAAGGTGGATGAAACGGAAAACTTCCTGATGCGGTCAGCCAAGCGTTGGTATGAGCCTGTTCTGGCTGGCGTCATGGCGAACAAGCCGGTGGTGCTGGTCTTCACGGCGGTCATGGTTCTTCTCTCAGGCTTGGTCGCGACGCGCATGGGGAGCGAATTCGTACCGAGCCTGAACGAAGGCGACTTTGCGATTCAGGCACTGCGAATTCCTGGAACCAGCCTTTCGCAGTCAGTAGCCATGCAGCAACAGTTGGAAAAGGGGCTCAAGGCGGAGTATCCGGAAATCGACAGGATTTTCGCGAGAACAGGAACGGCCGAAATTGCCTCCGATCCGATGCCACCCAATATTTCGGATGGCTACATCATGTTGAAACCCGAAGCGGAATGGCCAGAGCCACGGAAATCTCGGGACGAACTGCTGGCCGCTATCCAAAAAACCGTTGGAAAACTGCCGGGGAATACCTATGAGTTTTCCCAACCGATCCAGTTGCGCTTCAATGAGCTGATCTCCGGGGTACGCAGCGATGTTGCCATCAAAATATTCGGTGACGACATGGATGTAATGAACGATACGGCCAGCAAAATTTCTGCTGTATTGGAAAAAATCCCGGGTGCTTCCGAGGTCAAGATCGAGCAGACGACGGGCTTGCCTATGCTGACCGTGAATATTGACCGGGAGAAAACGGCTCGCTACGGACTCAATATTGGAGATGTCCAGGATGCGATCTCGACAGCAATTGGTGGTCGAGAGGCTGGAACCATGTTTGAAGGTGACCGACGCTTCGATATTGTCGTACGTTTGCCGGATAGCCTGCGTTCAGATCTCGAATCGCTAAAGCGTTTGCCGATTGCTTTGCCGAAGGGGGCTTCTGCTGGGAATGGGGTTGATGTACGCACGACCTACATCCCATTAGGGGAAGTCGCCAGTCTCGAACTCGCACCGGGTCCGAACCAAGTTAGCCGGGAAAACGGCAAGCGTCGCGTTGTTGTTAGTGCCAATGTTCGAGGACGAGATATCGGTTCCTTCGTTGGCGAGGCTCAGAGCCGTCTAGCCGAGGTCAAGATTCCAAGCGGCTACTGGACGGCCTGGGGCGGAACTTTCGAACAGCTGGAATCGGCCTCGAAACGTCTCAAGATCGTCGTACCCGTGGCCTTGCTGTTGGTATTCACGCTGCTATTCGCGATGTTCGGGAACGTGAAAGATGGGTTGCTGGTGTTTACAGGCATTCCGTTTGCGCTGACAGGCGGCATTGTCGCACTTTGGCTAAGGGATATTCCGCTCTCGATCTCGGCAGGCATCGGTTTTATCGCCTTGTCGGGTGTAGCGGTGCTGAACGGCCTCGTGATGATTTCCTTCATCCGTAATTTGCGTGAAGAAGGTCGCTCCCTGGATGATGCCATTCACGAAGGGGCGCTGACCCGATTGCGTCCTGTGCTGATGACGGCATTGGTCGCCTCGCTCGGTTTTGTCCCCATGGCGATTGCGACAGGTACCGGTGCGGAAGTCCAACGCCCGCTTGCCACCGTGGTGATTGGTGGAATCTTGTCGTCGACGGCGCTGACGCTTCTCGTGTTGCCGCTTCTATACCGCCTTGCTCACGGCAAAGACGCCGACGAGGAGGACTTCACGAAATCGATAGACGAGCCATCTGAAGCCTAGCGTTTTCTGTTCGTGACCGGGGGCTCCGTGCCGGATTCGGCATAAACCGTCGGTCACCCATTCTTCCACTCAAATACGGAGGCTGTTATGGGATTTTTTGAAAAACTCTTGCGAGGAGTCGGCGGTTCGCATGGCGGAGATCATCATGGCCGCGAACGGAACAGCGGACATCATGGCTGGGGGAATCGTTATCCCTCAAATTCAGCGCCACCCACCAATAGCGCTACCGGTGGCCCCTCATGCCCGAAGTGCGGCTCTGCGACCAACCCTGGGGGACGCTACTGCACCCAATGCGGCGCAGCCTTGGTGCCCAGCAATTGTGCGGACTGCAATGCGAACCTCGCCCCGGGTACTAAGTTTTGCCCGAATTGCGGCAAGGCGCAGCAGTCCTGAGCTTGGTGTCATCCCTCATGGTCAAGCACATGATCCACAGCCACCTTGGGTTCCAGTTCCTCATGCTTACTCTGGGGCTGATTCTGACTTTTCTGGTGCTTTACGGATGGTTTTGCTGGCGGGAAGGCAGGCGCGGTAAGGCACCAAAATATTCAAGAAACCTTCGGCGTCGTCTCCAGATGACGAAGCAGAAATGGAAGCGACGCCCCGATGATCAAGGAGGGGCCGCATGAGTGCGAGTCACACCCACGCGCTCCCGAGCACCGAGAATGAACGTGCCCTGCGCTTTGCCCTGGCGCTGACTGGCAGTTTCCTTGTTGCCGAAGTCATTGGCGGCGTACTGACCGGCAGCTTAGCTCTCATCTCGGATGCCGCGCACATGTTGACCGATGCTGCCGCGCTCGCCATCGCATTGGCAGCCATCCGCATTGCCCGGCGCCCGGCCGATCGCCGGCGAACCTATGGCTATCACCGCTTTGAGATTCTGGCGGCAGCCTTTAATGCCATGCTGCTGTTTGCCGTGGCGCTCTACATCCTGGTTGAGGCTTACCGACGATTCACCTCCCCGCCCGAAATCCATTCGGTTGGGATGCTCGTGGTCGCCAGTATCGGCCTCATCGTCAATCTGATCAGCATCCGCCTACTGAGCGGGGGACAGTCAGATAGCCTCAACGTGAAGGGTGCCTATCTCGAAGTGTGGAGCGATCTTCTGGGCTCGATCGGCGTGATCGTGGGCGCGGTGGTGATTCAGCTAACCGGCTGGTCCTGGGTAGATCCGCTTGTGGCTGTAGCCATCGGCCTCTGGGTTTTGCCACGCACCTGGATCTTACTGAAGGACAGTCTCAACATCCTGCTCGAAGGCGTGCCCGAGGGCATCGACTGAGGAGGGGTAGAGCAGGCCAGGCTGGTCGTTCCAG
>JACCDQ010159525.1_pt1 | contig 11111 bp, 8 predicted proteins | sample 7446031 | NCBI WGS metagenome assembly JACCDQ01 (sample SAMN15323442, study PRJNA562643) | freshwater metagenome | isolation source: river surface water | place: USA:Blue River Watershed | collected 2017-08-17
CACCGAGCTCGCGACGCAAGGACTCGGCCATGACCCGGGCGCGCTGCGCATAGGTTTGACGGACCACAGCCAAAGTGTCATTCAATCGGTTAAGTGTGAGGTAATGGGCGCAAATGGCCTGGGTCAGGTTGCTGGTGTGGGCATCGCTGAACTGTTTGCACATGGTGGCCTTGGCCAGCAACTCCGGGGGTGCAATCATCCAGCCCACGCGCAAGCCCGGACTCAGGATCTTGCTGAAACTGCCGCAGTGCACCAGCCAGTCACGGCTGCCTCGAACGTGGTCACTCAAAGCCAGCAGGCTGGGTGGTGGTGGTGCATCAAAATACAGCTCGCCATAAGGGTCGTCCTCGACAATGAGGGTTTGAGTGCGCGCCGCGATTTCCAGAATGCGCTGGCGCCGCACCAGGCTCATGGTGGCGCCGCTCGGGTTGCCAAAGGTCGGGATCAGGTAAACCAGTTTGGGCTTGTGTTGCTCAATCAGGGCTTCGAGTTTGTCCACATCGACGCCATCAGCGTCGATCGGCGCACCGACGATATGAGCGCCGTAGAGTCGAAAACACTGGATCGTGGCCAGAAAGGTGGGAGCCTCGACAATCACTTTGTCACCTGGCGAGATCATGGTTTTTCCGATCAGGTCGAGCGCCTGCTGGCTGCCGGTTGTGACGATCAGGCCCTCGGGTGTCACCGTGCTACCCTTGGCCGCCATGAACTGGCTGATGCCCTCGCGCAAGGGCTGAAATCCCTCGGTCGCGCCATATTGCAGCACCGCTCCTGGGGTCTTAGTCAATACTGCCTGACTGGCCTGGGCAATACCTTCAGCATCAAACAAGGCCGGATCCGGAAAACCACCGGCAAAGCTGATGATGCCGGGTTTGCCCAGCAATTTGAAAAGTTCTCGAATGGCGGAAGTTTCGATGGAATTGAGTCGTTCGGCGAATTGCATGGGATAAGCTCGGAAAAATGGATGCCAAATTGTCACCGATGATGCAGACTTGCCCAACAGTAGTAACCTCAAACGACGGACTCATCCCATGAACGTTAACGCAATCGAGCACTTTTTTGCCACACTGGCCGAAGCCAATCCGCGGCCGCAGACCGAGTTGAAGTACGGCAGCGTGTTCGAACTATTGACCGCCGTGCTTCTGTCGGCACAGGCCACCGATGTCAGCGTCAACAAGGCGACCCAGCAACTGTTTCTGGTAGCCAACACGCCACAAAAGATGCTGACCCTGGGCTTGGCCGGACTGGAGTTCTACATCAGGACAATTGGCCTGTACCACAGCAAAGCCAAACATCTGCTGCAAACCTGCCAGATTCTGGTGGAGCGCTACAACGGCGAGGTGCCGCGCACGCGTGAGGCCTTGGAAACCTTGCCTGGCGTGGGTCGAAAAACTGCCAATGTGGTGCTTAACGTGGCTTTTGGCGAGCCAACCATGGCGGTGGACACCCACATCTTTCGGGTCAGCAACCGCACCGGTCTGGCACCGGGTAAAAATCCGCTTGAAGTGGAGCAAAAACTGCTCAAACGGATTCCCGCAACTTACCGGGAGCACGCCCATCACTGGTTGATTCTGCTGGGTCGTTATGTCTGCCAGGCGCGCACACCAAAATGCTGGCAATGCGCGGTGGCACCTTACTGTGACTTCAAAAGCAAAACCGCTCCAAAAGATTAACACCGCGAACCGCTTGTCCGGGCAGATTCGGGCTATTTGGGCAATGCAACCCACTGTTCGCCCAATGCTTGAATGGTGATGCGGCCGTCAAACACGGCCTCAAGCGCGCGGTGGGTAGTCGCATGGCTGCAAGCCCCCTGGTGGGTGATGCGGCCATGCGACAGGATGACCAAGTCATCCGCTTGTAATGCCATTGAAATTTCGTGTAGCACACTGACCACGGTCTTGCCCTGGGCAATCAGCTTGCGCACCATGTCAAGCCAATCGGCCTGATGGGGTGGATCCAGGTTGGCCAACGGTTCATCCATAAGCAACACCTGCGCCTGCACGGCCAATGCCCGTGCCAGTAGCACCCGCTGACGCTCGCCGCCCGAGAGTTGGCCCAGGCTGCGGCTGCGCCAGTCCCAAGCTTGTGTGGCGCGCAAGGCCTGCTCAACCGCCGCGTGATCTGTCGCACGGGGTGGAGCCAGCCAACTCTGATGCGGCAAGCGGCCCAGCATGGCGACATCCCAGACGGTCAGATCATCGCCGGTCAGTTCAGTCTGACCCAACCAGGCCAATTGCTGTGCCCGCTGTCTGGCCGACAGAGAGGCCATGGACTGACCCAGGAGGTCGATGCGGCCAGTGTGTGGCAATAGATTCGCGAGCACTTTGAGCAGCGTCGATTTGCCGGCACCGTTGAGACCCACGATGCTGGTCCAGCGGCCAGCAGGCAGGTCCAGATCAACGTCCTTCAAGATGTGTGCGTCGCCCAGGCTCGCATTAATGCAACGAGCCTGGATTGCCATGAGCTTCATCGCCGGGTTCATAAGCCGGTCCCCGCAGCAGATCGGGTGCTGCGGTGCATCAGCCAAAGCAGGTAACCACCACCGAGCACAGCAGTGAGCACGCCCACTGGCAACTCTTGTGGCGCCATCAGGCCGCGTGCCAACACGTCGGCAACCATCAACAACACGCCTCCCATCAGGCTCGACAAAATAATCAGGCGTTGATGCGTGGTCTTGCACACCGAACGCACCAAGTGCGGCGCAGCCAGACCGAGAAACGCGATCAGTCCGGTTTGCGCCACGGCCGCGCCCGTGGCCAGCGCCAGCACCGCCACCAATGCGACTCGCATCGGGGCCAGCGGCAGCCCCAAACTGATGGCGGTGGCCTCGCCCAAGCTCAGACCATCCAGCACCGGGCTCAAGACCCAAGCTACGCCGCTGCAAATCAACCAGGCAGCCACCATCAGCATCCAGGACGCCCAGTCCACCGAGCGGGTGCTGCCCAGCATGAAGGCCTGCATCGACTGCATCACCTCAGGCGCCATCAACATCACGAGCGAGGTCAAGGCGCCCAGCACAACCCCCACGATCACACCAGCCAATAGCAGGCGCAGGGTGTGCTGCACACCACGCGCAAGGGCCAGTGTCAGCAGTACGGCAAATACCGCTCCGATAAAGGCAGCACCGGTCAATCCCAATCGAACCAGCCAACCTGCAGCAAACGGAGACACACCAACGAGTACGAGTGCCAGTACCACCCCGAGCGAGGCACCTGAGGCACTGCCCAGCAAAAATGGGTCGGCCAGCGGGTTACGAAATAGCCCTTGCGCCACGGCTCCGGCCAAACCCAGCAGCGCACCCGCCACCCAGGCTCCAAGCGTGCGCGGGAGGCGAATGTCCCACACAATTTGCAGCGCCAACGGGTCACTCATGACATTCACCAGGCTGTCGAAGCCAGTACTGCCCACGCTGGCGCCCAGCACCAATAAAACCAGACCACACGCCAGCAATCCCCAAATCAGCCGGGAAGCGCGACGCCGCTGGCGGCCAATATCAGTCACTTCAACATCCTGTTCAGACATTGCGCCATCAAACGCGCGCCTTCAACCATGAGGGGTCCGGGACGCACCAACATGTCGGTCTGCGCCGGTGTGAAGACACAAACACGCTGCGTCGCGATGGCGCGAATACCGGCCCATCCCGGGCGCCCTTCCAGGCCTGAAAAATTGGCGTCACTGACCATGATCACATCAGGATTCGCCCGTACCACAAATTCAGGATTAAGCAACGGGAAAGGGCCCATGCTGGCGGGCACGATATTTTTGACGCCCAGCCGACTCAGGGTTTCGCCGATAAAAGACGCCTCGCCCGCTGCATAGGGCGCGCGATTCACCTCAAAATAGACACGCGTCGCACTGACGCGCGCCGGCAAGGATTGCGCTGCGGACCTGATGCCGGCCTCAATGCCCTGCCAAACGAGAACCGCATCACCCACACCAAGCACCTGGCCGAGTTTTTCCAAGACCAATTTCACATCAGCGTGATTTTTGGGCTCCAGCGCCATCACCTTGATACCCAAGGACTGCAGCCGTTCAGCCACCTGGGCAGATGCAGCCATCAGCACCAGATCGGGTTTGAGCGCCACGATGGCCTCGATGCTTGGATCAATTCCGCCACCAACCCGGGGGAGTTTCCTGACACGCTCCGGTTCGTTGGAATACCGGTCCACCCCCACCAAGCGGTCACACTGACCGAGCGCACAGACACTCTCGGTCAGTGATGGCAGCAGGCTCACGATGCGCTGGGGCGGCTGTGAAAAAGTGATTGAGAAACCCCGGTCGTCGTTCACTTGGTAGGCATGGGCTGGACTCAGGCAAACCAGCCAGGCAACGATCCACCAGACTTTCATGGCCGACCTTTCAAACCGAGCTCATACATGCACTTGACTCCTGTATGGTGATGCCGATTCCCGAGACTTTATAGCCCATATCTCATTGGGGTCGCCATTGCAAGCTGGCAAAAAAGCCACGTCCTGGCGTCGCATACTGACCCACCTGCTGGTACTGCGCGTCCAGGGCGTTGTCAATACGCATCACCAGGCGCCAGTCTTTGGCAAGCGGAGTCGAGGCTGTCAGGTTCAAGCGCACATACCCCGGCAATACAATGGTGTTGGCAGCGTTATCAAAACGCTCAGCAACCGCTTGAAGTTCCCCTCCCAATTGCCATGCTGCCATATGCCGATCCACCGCCAGCATCAGGTTTTTGCGCGCACGCAGACTTAGCGTCTTGCCGGTCATGCTATCAACCGGATCCAACGCGTCCAACGACGCTCGCATTTCGTACGCGCCCATTCTTTGCGTTCCGCTCAGTGTCACCCCCTTAATGCTGGCCTGTCCCACGTTGTAGTAACAGAACCAGCCAGCAGAGCAAGTGGCCAGTGTCTGGCTGGAACTGATCATGTTCGAGATGTCGTTGCGGTAAACCACAGCTGTAAAAGAACGCTTCGAAGTGGTATAGCTGACGCCCAATTCGCGATTTTTATTGGACTCAGGCGCTAACTTGACATCGCCATAGGGGCCGTAAACCTGTTCCAGTGTGGGCACACGAAAGGCCGTACCCATCGAAACGTTGGCGCGCCAGTTGCGTGCAAACCTGTAGCCATAAGCCAATGCACCCGTTTGTTTGGCGCCAAACAGATTGGCGTTATCCTGCCGAAAATTAACCTGCACCGCGTGTTGCCCATAATTGGCGCCGTAACCCAAGGCCACGGCATTCTGAGTACGCTCACCGGTAACCGCCGGATCCCACGGCGCCGTGGCCATGTAATCAAACTTGTCCTTGCGCTGCTCCAAAACGGCAGTCAGTGTGCCAACTCCAAGCCGAAAATTATTTTCGAACAGTACGGTCTGCAAGTGAGTCTTGAAATCATGGGGCGCGTCGTCAATTTGGGCTACCCTGCTTTGCAAGAGACTCACCCGGGTGCTGTATTTTTCTGTCCACTTTGCATTCCAATTGAGTGACACTGTACCCAAATTGCTTTTGACATTGATGTTGGAACCACCACCCCAGGGTACGTATTGGGAATCCAACTGACTGTCCAGTGCCTTCAACTCGATACGATGCGCCGCCGACAACTGGTAGCCCAGGCGCAGACTGCCGCTTTGACGCGCATTGGCCTCGCGGTCTGGGGTGTGGACCAAATCTGGCCGGGTATCAAACCCACCGATCTCCTCACGGCTGAAACTCAAGGCATAGTCCCAGCCATTTTGCGCACCGGAAAACCCGGCCTCACGTGTTCTTGAATTGAAACTGCCTGGACCCAGATTCACAAAAGGTGCAAAACCTGCCTCGCCACGACGGGTAAATATCTGAATGACGCCACCCATGGCATCCGATCCATAAATTGCGCTGGCAGCCCCCCTGAGCACCTCGATGCGATCAACCTGTGCCAAAGGCACCAACTCCCACGGCACGCCGCCGCCCAGCATCAAGCCATCCTGCGAATCAACCCTCACCCCGTCGATATAAAGAGCCGTCATCCGGGCATCAGCACCGCGGATGTAGATACGACTCGAGTCACCATGAGTGATGGCCTGCAAACCGTGCAGGCGAGACAGTATCTCAGCCGTGGTGTTGGCACCAGAGCGTTCAATCTGCTCGCGATCCACGATGCTGACATCGGCAACCACGTCGGTCACGGGTTGCTCCACCCTACTGGCGATCACCACAACTTCTGGCAGTGCCGTCGTCTGCACCTGGGCCAATGCCGGAAATGCGGCAAAAACAGCGAGTACAGACGCACCAAGACCCACGGGGGCTCGAACACCCATGGAAGATTTTAGAATTTTCATATTGAGAAATAACCATCAAAAGCCCTCACCGTCGTCCCCGACAGTGCATGAGCGGCACGGATGCTGGCTTGCGCGAGCAACCACCTTGTTGGCCGGTATCCGGGCTGGTGGAACAACCTTCATCGCCTTCCCAAGCGTGTGTTCAAAACGCTCAGTGGCTGTGATGGAAGCGGAATCTTGCGACTCGTCCACTTACCGTTGCGGGGGCAGCGCAGGTTAGGTTTTCCCAATAGGAGCACCCTCCTGCTTCCCGTTGAACTGCGGCATGTGAACCACGCCGCGAGCACCAACATGGCGAATTTTAGTGTCGTATTTTCAAATTGCCGTTTTTGCCATCGAGAAATAAAAACCGGTTCAAACAAAAACTTTTCGCAGTACGATTGATGCCCATGCGCGTTCAAACTCAAAAATCGAAACAAACGCTTGCCATTCAGCTTGCTCGCATTGGGGTGCTTGCAATATTTGGAGGTATGGCATGAAAGTCAAATTTTGGGGTGTTCGTGGTTCGATTGCCTCGCCCGGCCCCAAAACCGTGCGTTACGGTGGCAACACTACCTGCATAGAAATTCGAACGGACAACAATGAACTCATCATCATTGATGCTGGTACCGGAATTTTCCCGTTGTCACAGACCCTGTTGCATGAATTGCCGGTCACGGCGCATGTTCTGATCACCCATTCGCATTGGGACCATATCCAGGGCCTGCCATTTTTTCTGCCGAATTTCATTGCTGGCAACACCTTGCGTTTGCATGGTGCCTTTGACTCGGTGTCGGGCAAAGGCATCGAGCAGGTCATGGCCGTACAACTGCAGTACAGCTATTTTCCGGTCCGCGAAGAAGAAATGAAGGCGCGCATCGAGTACGTCACACTGGCGCCGGAGCAGCGCATCAAAATTGGCAGCGCCACCGTGACGCCCTATGTGATGAGCCACCCGGTCATTGACTTTGGCTACCGGATTGAAGAAAACGGCAAGTCCGTCTTTTTTACCGGGGATCATGAGCCTCCCTACAACCCCTACAGGCCTGATGAAGACGGCTTCGCGCAATGCCAGGCTGAGGTCGAAGCACGCAATGACTACCTTCTACGTGCCATGCAAGGGGTGGATGTGCTGATTGCAGATTGCTCCTACACCACCGAGGAGTACCCCGCCAAGAGAGGCTGGGGGCATGGCACTTACCACTCAAGTATTGAATACGCCAAAAAGGCTGGCGCCAAGACCCTGTTTTGCACCCATCATGAGCCCACCCGCAGTGACGATGCGCTGGAGGCTGCTTTTGCCGAGGCCATGGCAGATCACCCGCGCAACGCCGGAGACCCCGTCTATCGCCTGGCTCGCGAAGGTGACTGTTTTGAGTTCTGAACTTTGAGTTCCAACGTGCAGCAAGTCAACTTTTACCGACAACAAGCGCTGCACGATCTTGCTGCAACCCGGCGCATCGAGCACGAAGCCCAACTCGCCCTGCCCCCACACACCTTGATGGCTCGCGCCGGTCTGGCCGTAGCCAAACTGGCTCTGGCACTGGCACCCCATGCCAAACGCATGTGGGTCGCTGCCGGACCAGGCAACAACGGTGGCGACGGCCTGGAAGCTGCCATGCATTTGCAGCACTGGGGGAAAAATCCTGTCGTGAGTTGGCTCGGCTCTGAAGAAACTGCCTCTGGCGACACCAAAATTTCATATCGCAAGGCACTTGACGCTGGCGTGTCATTCAGCACTGCGCCTCCTGAACGGTATGACCTTTGCATTGATGCGTTATTGGGCATCGGTGGGCAATCACGTGAACCTTCCGGCGTGATGGGAGACTGGATTGCGCGCATCAACAGCCAGAACCTACCGGTACTGGCCGTTGATGTGCCTACGGGATTGCATGGTGACACCGGCAGGTCATGTAGGACGCGAGTCAAGGCCAGCGACACACTGAGCCTGCTGACCCTCAAGCCTGGGCTATTTACGGCCCACGGGCGCGATCTGAGCGGACAGGTCTGGTTCGATGATTTGCAATACACGCAAGATGTCGCCGCCGAAGCGCCTCCGCCTCCTGGATCCTGGCTGGCCGGAGAACGCAGTCAAACAGTTCGTCTACACGCCAGCCACAAAGGCAGTTTTGGCGATGTTGCCGTGATTGGTGGCGCCAAAGGTATGACGGGTGCCGCACTGTTGGCGGCCTCAGCAGCCTTGCATGGTGGCGCGGGCAGGGTGTTTGTCAGTCTGCTTGATGAGCAGACTTTGACCCTGGACCCGATGCAGCCCGAACTGATGTTCCGGCGTCTGGAAACCCTTGCTCTGAACACCATGAGCGTGGTCTGCGGGTGTGGGGGTGGCAACGCCATCAGCAGCCATTTGCCCATGCTGTTAAAGACGTCGAGGGACTTGGTTCTGGACGCGGATGCGCTCAACGCCATCGCCCATTCAGCGCAACTGCAAGAGCTTCTCTGTGCAAGAGACCCACAGCGACAAACCACTGTCCTCACCCCGCACCCGCTGGAGGCTGCCCGCCTGCTCTCATGCAGTGCAGCAGAAATTCAGGGCAACAGGCTCACCTGTGCACAACAGTTGGCACAACGTTTCGCCTGTACCGTGGTGCTCAAAGGGTCTGGCTCGGTGATCACCGAGCCCGGCAAGACGCCCGTCATCAACCCGACCGGCAACGCAAGTTTGGCTACCGCTGGAACGGGCGACGTGCTCGCGGGCCTGATTGGCGCGCGTTTGGCAAATGGGCTGAATGGCTTTGATGCTGCCTGCCATGCGGTGTATCAGCATGGCAAGGTGGCAGACCTCTGGCCGCAGGGACTGGCGCTGACGTCGTCAAAACTGGCCCAAGCGCTAATTGCCTGAATCGAAACACTCAGCCACGACCAGCAAAAGGCATGTTGGTCGCCATCACGGTATGGAACATGACATTGGCATCCAAAGGCAAATTGGCCATGTAAAGCACCGACTGGCCCACAATGGCGACATCCATCACCGGCTCAACATCCACAGTGCCATTGGCTTGCAAAATGCCAGCCCGCATCGCTCGTGCCATATCAGTCGCTGCATTACCAATGTCAATCTGGCCAACTGCAATCCCATACTTTCGACCATCCAGCGAGGCAGTTTTGGTCAGCCCCGACACGCCGTGTTTGGTGGCGGTATAGGCGACAGAATTGGGTCGCGGTGTGGTGGCTGAAATGGAGCCATTGTTGATGATGCGCCCGCCCATCGGGGTTTGTGCCTTCATCACCCTGAAGGCCTGGCGCAGGCACAAGAACATGCCGCTCAAATTGACATCAACCACCTTTTGCCAATCGGGCCATGCCAGGTCTTCAAGCAGTACACCGGGCGGCGCACTGATACCGGCGTTATTGAACAACACATCAATGCGGCCAAACTTTTGCACAGCCGCCGCAAACAGCGCTACCACCGAGGCCTCTTGGGTGACGTCTGCAGGCACCGCCAACGCGCCCTCAGGCACACCAGACAAGGCCGCCACCTCCAATAAAGGCTGCAGGCGCCGCCCTGCCAACACCACGCGCCATCCATCGGCGAGCAAGGCCAGTGCCGCTGCCTTGCCAATACCCGAACCTGCCCCTGTGACCAGGGCGACCTTGCTAGCTTTTGTCATCTTGATTACCGAAAATTGTCAACTGCGGCGGCGTGGTTTACGCGCCTTTTCCTTCGTTTTGGAGGGGGCAGACACCTTGCCAACACCCGAGCGCTTGGCTGGACCAGCACGTGGCAAAGATTCTGAAATAGTCCGGCTGCGCCGCCCGGCCTTTGCCCCACTGGCATCGTCATCAAACACCTTTCTGTCCTTGCCATCATGGGCGAGTTCACGGTCTTTGGCCACTCGGGACAAAGTACCGTCATGTTCGGCAAGCAGTCGAAAATCAATGCGCCGACCATCCAGATCAACGCGGCTCACCTGCACCCGCACGCGGCTTCCCAGCACGTATCGCATGCCGGTGCGTTCACCACGTAATTCCTGCCGCACTTCATCGAAGCGGTAATACTCGCCGCCCAGTTCGGTGATGTGAACCAAGCCTTCAACGAACATGGCGTCGAGCGTGACGAAAATTCCGAAAGTGGTGACGGCACTGACCACGCCACTGAATTCTTCACCCAAATGCTCGCGCATGTACTTGCATTTGAGCCAGGCCTCCACGTCCCGGCTGGCTTCATCAGCGCGGCGCTCGTTGGCACTGCAATGCAGGCCAGCGGCCTGCCAGGCCTGCATGTCAACACTGACTTTGCGTGGTTTCTGACCCGGCTCCTTGACTCTTGAGGCCAAGTTTTTTTCAAGCCGTTTGGACAACTTGGCGTGTTGTTCGCCAGGCGTCGGCAGACTGGGCAACTGGTATTTTCTCTTGAGCAAAATTGCCTTGATGACTCGATGCACCAGCAAATCGGGGTAACGCCGTATCGGGCTGGTGAAGTGCGTGTAGGCATCAAAGGCCAGGCCAAAGTGGCCACTGTTTTCGGGCGTGTAAATGGCCTGCTGCATGGAACGCAACAGCATGGTGTGGATCTGCTGGGCGTCGGGTCGGTCGCGGGTCTGCAAGGCGATCGCCTGGAATTCGGCCGGCGACGGGTCGTCGCTGATGCCCAGGCCGAGACCGAGGCTGCGCAGGTAGTTCTGCAGCAGCGTCTTCTTCTCGGGCGTCGGCCCCTCGTGAACGCGGTACAGGGCGGGGTGCTGCGCGCGCGCGGTCAACGCGGCGCCGTGGACTTCGACACCACCGAAACGCAGATCGTCTGTGACGACAACGGCCGCATCGAGAAGATCGTGCCGCGCACCCGCAACGAGGCGCACCGCCTCATCGAGGAAGCCATGCTC
>JACCDQ011202393.1_pt1 | contig 11111 bp, 11 predicted proteins | sample 7446031 | NCBI WGS metagenome assembly JACCDQ01 (sample SAMN15323442, study PRJNA562643) | freshwater metagenome | isolation source: river surface water | place: USA:Blue River Watershed | collected 2017-08-17
GAAGCCAAAGCGGCCAAATTGGAAGCGGGTGGCTGGAAGCAGTATTTGGGCGAATAATAGAAAATCATGTTAATTGTAGGACAGGCGCTGGTATCGGAAGATGTGTTGGCCAAGCGTTTTCAGTGTGCAATCACCAGTTGTAAGGGTGCGTGTTGTGTTGAGGGCGATGCAGGTGCTCCGTTGGATGAGGAAGAATTGGGAATCATTGAGCAAGAGTTGGATGCTGTGAAGCCGTTTATGTCGGAACAAGGCCTGAATTTGCTTACTGAGCGTGGATTTTCTGAGCAAGATCCCATTGATAAAGATTTTGTCACAGTTTGCGCGCCAACGGGAGAATGTGTTTTTGTTACATACGATGCGGAATCTGGAATTGCAGGTTGCGCCATTGAAAAGGCTTATTTTGCTGGTAAAACATGGTTTAGAAAGCCGATTAGTTGTCATTTGTATCCCATTCGTGCGAAGAAATACGGCGATTACATTGCATTGAATTACCACCAGTGGAATATTTGTTCGGCAGCTTGTACTTTGGGCGAAGAGAATCAAGTGCGGGTATATGAATTTCTGAAAGAGGCATTAACCCGAAAGATGGGTCCGTCTTGGTACAAAGAATTGGAAGTTGTGGCTCGTTTGTGGGATGAGCAAAAGATTCAGTAATTACTGAGCCAATGGGGTAAATAACACGGAGATTAGCCCCAGAATCATCAACCATTTTAGTTTTAGGGAAATCTGACGGAAGTCTTGCGGAGTTGCGGCTTTGTGTAGAGCGATGAGAATGATAACCATTCTTGGAATGAGCACTGCAAAGCTAAAAACTACCATAGGCCAAGGGTTTCGCATGGAGCTCCAATAATCGGTGAGGGTTTGTTGGTTGGCCGCAGAGGCAACCTGATTGGTCCAGGAACTATCGCCATATTGGATAATATTGAGGATGCCGTACACCAATAGGCCAAACATGGTAAAAATCATTACGCCGTAAATGAGGCCTTTGGTTTTTTCTACGCCGTGTACGATGGGGTAGGTTTTGCAATCTGTTTCGGCATCGCCCTTCATGTCTTCGATGTCTTTTACTAGTTCTCTGGCGAGGGTTACAAGGAAGGCGAGGATGGCGAATTCGGCGATATGGCCATTGCTAACCGACCAAACGCTTCGGCTACTGAGGTAAACTACGGCGCCGGCCATAAAGGATACCAGCAAGTTGCCGGGAAGGCCCATGGCTTTTAAATCGGAAGAATAAAAATAGAGGAGGATGGCGATGGCGATACAAAAAAGACCCATGCCAAAGTCTGCGATAAAGCCGAAAGTGATACCAAGAACCATGAGGATTACATAGTAAATGGTGGCGGCTTTGTGGCTGATAAAGCGTTTTAGGATTTTTTTATTGGGGCGATTGATGTGGTCTGAGTCTACATCGAATAGGTCGTTGATTACGTAGCCAGCTGCTGCTGAGAATAAGCAAGCCAAGAGCACCCAAATACCTGTAGGGGCGGTTATGAATGTGTCTGTAACTCTGATATTATCTGGGTTGAATTGAATCCAATTGGTGCGACTCGCGGCCCAAACGAAGATTAACTGAGTAAGTAGGGTAATGAGCAAATTTACAGGGCGTATGATGGCCCAGTAAGCTCTAACGGAGGGTTTGGTATGTTGTTTTGAATCCATGGGGATTCGGGAATGGTTAAGTGAAGATACTTATTTTTTCGCAAATTTCATGCGGTAGTGAGCGTTCACTTTGCCGGCGGCGATGTTGTTAAGTTTGGTTTTTAACATGGTTCGCTTGAGGGGATGAATGCGATCGGTGAAGAGAATTCCTTCGATATGATCGTATTCGTGTTGAATGATTCTCGCCGCCATGCCATCGTAGGTTTCGGTATGTTCTACGAAGTTCTCATCTTGGTAGGTGATGGTTAATTTGCTATGGCGATTAACATCGGCGCGCACATGGGGGATGGACAAACATCCTTCTTCATAATCCCATTTTTCATCAAATTCTTCGATGATTTGCGGGTTGATGAATACTTTTTTAAAATCAGGCGGGTTAATATCTTCGATTTCGGTTCCATCTACAATAAAAAGGCGGATACTCAAGCCAATTTGCGGTGCTGCTAGGCCAATTCCGCTGCTATCGTACATGGTTTCGAACATATTTTCGAGCAGTTTTTGGAGTTCGGGATAGGAGGCGTCGATATCGGTGGCTTTTTTTCTCAGAACGGGCTGGCCGTATGCGTAGATAGGAAGGATCATGGTTTTAACTGAGTAGTTAATGAAAATACAAAGATACTAAATAATGGGAGATTGTGGATGGCGAAAAGGCCTATGGAGTTTGGTTGCGTAGGGTAGATGCTTTTGGGCTTGCTGCGATTATTTGAGGCTGCGAACGTACAAGGTGTTTTGGGCGATTTTGAAAGAATCTGTAAACTGATAATTTGCTTGTACAAAATCACCAAGACCGTTGCTCCAAAAAGCTGGTGATAGGTTTTTTAAAGAGAGTAAATATTGGGGAGGGTGTTGTTTGAATTCTTTCGCGAAGTTTTTTTGGTGCTGCTCAATTTGCTGGTTCGCAGCTTGGATTTTGCTTGAATTCTGTGGATTCTCTTGTGTTAAAAAATAGGTGTAATACGGGCAAGGATAGGTTGTTTTATAGGTAGAATGAAAGTACAGATACAATCTACCTGAGGATTGTTCATCGATGTATACCGGTTGTTTGTTGAGCTTTTCTATCCACCGTTGGATGGATTTCGTTTCTTGGTCGGTTTTGGTAAAAGCAGGATAGGGGTTTTGCCAATGGGTTTGTTTTTGTGATGCATTTACAATCAGTAATAGCGCGAGTAACATGGCAGATATGCAAATGTGGCGGTTGTATTTGACGATGTTGGTTTGGAGGCTAGGCAATGCAAATGATATCGCAAGAGCGATGGCCAATTCCATGGCGATGTTGTAGTGCTGGTAATGTTGCGTTCCAAGTAAAGTGAAAACAAATCCAATTAAGATGGGTAAAACTGGAAGATATAGCGATTTGATTTGGTCTTTGAAGGTGTTTTTAATGGTCATTACTCCCAGTATCAAAACGATGAAAATGATTGCTTTATCTCGCGATAGAAATTGGGCGTTTTCGAATCCCATACTGAATCTTTGTACAATGGGCATTGGGTTTCCATTGGCGTAGGTTGATGCGAAAGATAGATAATTGAAATAATCGCTCCAGCTTTGGGTAGCTGTTAAATAGGCAGCTTGAAAGATCCAAGGGAATGCCATTCCCAAGATCAATTGTAGTTTTTCTTGGCGATTGAACTTGATGAAAAAGGGGAGTAATATGGGTGTAAAAAGAATGAATGGTTCTTTAATTAAGATTGCAAATCCAAAGAAAAGTCCGGCCAATAAGGAGGCTTTTTTAAATGGGGTTAGAAGTAGGAATATCGCCCCGAAAACTAGGTAACTTGCAATTTCTTCTGTGTAACCACCCACAAAAAATGCGGGCCAATTGGCCAGTGTGTTGAGGGTAAAGAGGTTGATAATTATGAGTAAAGAGCTGATATTGAGGGGGTTGCTACTGTTTTTGATTTGGTAGAAAGAGAATACGGCAAAACAAGTATAAAAGAGGAGGAAAAAGTAAAGTTGTAATGCAGATGTGGCGTTTAGGTATAGGTAATCGCTTGGAAATAATTGGGTTATCCATTGGAAAACGACGTGCAAGTAGAAGATTCCTGGACCTTTGTTATCGAAAGTGGATTGATAAAGAACGCCCCCTTGCTGTAATTGATGTGCGATTGCTGCAAAGCATCCGGTATCACCTTCGGGTGAATTTCCCCAGTAATGACTGAACATTGCACCGATTCCCAGCAGCAGGGAAGCGGAAAAAAGTGCTAGTGCAAGCTGTTTTGTTAAGCGGGGATTCATGAAATCGATTGCATGTAGGTTTGCAAGATGATGGATGCAGCCATGCTATCGAGCAGGCCTTTTTCGCTGCGTTTTTGTTTGCCGAGGCCAGAGTTGATTAAGGCATTTTGGGCTTCTGAACTGGTAAAACGCTCGTCTATGGTGAAAACTGGAATATTGGGATAAGCGTTTTTTAATGCTTCAATGAATTGCTTTACGGGTTGGGTAGCATGGGTGTCTTGGCCTTTTAAATTGGTAGGCATTCCCACAATGAAGGCTTCAATTGTTTCGGTTTTGAGGTAATCGCCGAGAAAAATATGCAATACTGCCGTATCCACTGTTTGCAAGGGTTGGGCGATGATTTTCAAGGGGTCGGTTACCGCGATGCCCGTTCTTTTGCTGCCATAATCGATGCCCATTAATCTTCCCATTGAACAAAGATAGCGGAAGGATGTTGAATTTTTAGGTAAGAAGGCGTATTGGTTAAATGTGAAATGAAAATTGGGTAAAAAGGGGTGAGCGGTTAAAAGCGGGGGAGCGGGAAATGCGGGGCGAGCGGTTAAAAAGGGAATTGCGTGTAAATCTAAGTGGCGGGTAAAACGGGGCGAGGGCTTAAAAATAAAAAAGGGGTTGCTTTTGCAACCCCTTTTTATGATTTCAATGGAATTTGAAATTACATCATTCCGCCCATTCCACCCATGTCTGGGCCGTGGCTATGACCTTTTTCGTCTTCCTTAATGTCGCTGATTACGCACTCAGTAGTCAAGATCATGCTGGCAATAGAAGCGGCATTTTCAAGGGCTACACGAGATACTTTCTTAGGATCAATTACACCAGCAGCGATGAGGTTTTCGTATTGCTCAGTGCGAGCGTTGTAACCGAAGTCGTTTTTGCCTTCCAATACTTTTTGCACTACGATGCTACCTTCACCACCTGCGTTGGCTACGATTTGTCTAAGAGGCTCTTCCAATGCTCTGCGTACGATTTGAATACCAGTAGTTTCGTCTTCGTTTTCGCCCTTCATGTTGTCTAAGCCACTGATAGCGCGAATTAAGCTCACGCCACCACCTGGTACGATACCTTCTTCAACGGCAGCACGGGTTGCGTGCAATGCGTCGTCTACGCGGTCTTTCTTTTCCTTCATTTCGACTTCGGTAGCTGCACCGATGTAAAGAACTGCTACGCCGCCTGATAATTTGGCCAAACGCTCTTGCAATTTCTCTCTGTCGTAGTCTGAAGAAGTATTCTCAATTTGAGATTTGATTTGGTTAACACGTGCAACGATGGCATCTTTGCTTCCAGCACCGTTAACAATGGTTGTATTGTCTTTGTTGATGGTGATTTTCTCGGCTCTACCCAAGTCTTCCATGGTGGCGTCGTCGAGTTTTCTGCCTTGTTCTTCACTAATCACGCTGCCGCCGGTAAGGATGGCGATATCTTGCAACATTTCTTTTCTTCTATCGCCAAAACCAGGGGCTTTAACAGCGGCGATTTTGAGTGAACCACGGATGCGGTTAACAACCAAAGTTGCCAATGCTTCACCGTCGATATCTTCAGCGATAATCAATAATGGTTTGCCGGTTTGTACAACTTTTTCCAACACGGGCAACAAGTCTTTCATAGAAGAAATCTTCTTGTCGTAGATTAAGATGTAAGCATTTTCCATTTCGGCTTCCATTTTCTCGGTGTTGGTAACGAAATAGGGCGATAAGTAACCGCGGTCGAATTGCATACCTTCTACTACTTCAACAGTAGTTTCAGTGCCTTTTGCTTCTTCAACGGTGATAACGCCATCTTTGCCCACTTTCTTCATTGCTTCAGCGATCAAAGAACCGATGGTACTGTCGTTGTTAGCAGAAATCGTAGCAACTTGTTCAATTTTGTTATGGTCGTCTCCAACTGCTTCACTCATTTCATTCAATTTGTTTACAGCAGCTTTCACGGCTTTGTCGATACCGCGTTTCAAATCCATTGGATTGGCGCCAGCAGCAACGTTTTTAAGACCGCCAGTAACGATGGCTTGGGCCAAAACGGTAGCAGTAGTAGTACCATCACCGGCAACATCAGCGGTTTTGCTAGCTACTTCTTTCAACATTTGGGCACCCATGTTTTCAACTGGGTCTGATAATTCAATCTCTTTTGCAACCGATACACCGTCTTTGGTAACGTGTGGTGCACCGAATTTTTTGTCGATTACAACGTTTCTACCCTTTGGACCCAATGTTACTTTTACTGCATTGGCCAATGCATCTACACCACGCTTTAAACCGTCGCGGGCAGTAAGGTTAAAATCTATTTTCTTTGCCATTTTCTTTGAATTTTACTTTTAAATTTTGATTAGATGATAGCGAAAACGTCGCTTTCACGCATGATTAAATAATCTTTACCTTCTACTGAGATTTCAGTACCGGCATACTTTCCGTACAACACAGAATCACCTACTTTAACGGTCATTGGTTCGTCGGTTTTACCAGGTCCTACTGCTACCACAGTTCCTTTTTGAGGTTTTTCTTTTGCTGTGTCCGGGATAATAATACCTGAAGCAGTTTTTTGTTCTGCCTGAGCGGGTTCGATAAGAACGCGATCGGCTAAAGGTTTGATGTTAACTGACATATGAAATGATATTAATTTTGGTTTGTTTGGGATTATCGAATCTTGTGCCAAGAGATAAAAGTGGCGATTTTTGGGGAGAAAATTGAATTTTTGTCAGATTTTTTCAATTTCTTTCTGCCAAGTTGACAAGTTCAGGGATTTGCCACAAGTAATGGAGTTGAACTTGGTTGTTTGCGGCGAAGGAATGGGCGATTGATCCGAGTTTTTCGCGTAGGGATTGATTATGTATCAGTTGAGATAGCTTTAGATTAAAATCGGATTGATCAATGATTTGGAAGGCGAAGCCGGCGTTGATTGCTTGCTGGGCTTCGGGGAATTTTTGGTGTTTGGGGCCGAACAGCAATGGCATGCCAAAAACGGAGGCTTCTGCCATATTATGAAGGCCTTTTCCGAATGCACCGCCGATGATGGCTATTTTGCCAAAACAGTAGCAGTTTGCGAGCTGGCCAATGCTGTTAAGGATAAGGATGGGCGGTTGTGAAACTGTTGATGGGTTTGAAGAAGCTGAGGGGTTATTTGGCAAAGAAGTTGCCAATTCTGGCAGAAATTGCTGGAATTGGTTTAATAAGTTTTGGCAATGGGCGGTTGAAATATCGTGCGGTGCGATGAGGATTTGCCAATTTTGGGGGAGCGGATGAAGGTTTAGGTAGTTTAGTAGGAGGCTTTCTTCCGCTTCCCATGAGGATCCGAGAATGAGCGTATTTTTGTTTGCTAGCCAATGGGTTAATGTCTCCGGAAGGTGGGTGGAAACAGATTTGCTTCCCGTGGAATTGGGGTTGCTGGGATCAGTGGCATTGGCCGGGCTTGTATTTTGTGAAAATGCGTTGAAACGTTCCATCGCTCGGTTGAATTTGGAATCGCCCCAAACAAAAATCCTTTCCATTGGCATTCCCCAATCGGTGGCGGTTACAACCATCGTCTGGTTCAAAACACCTATTCCCGCCACCTCCTTCAACGCTCTACGCCATGGCTCTGCCCAACGTTTGCCTAGGAAATGATTTTCGTGAATATTCATGCCCAAAACCGCAAACGGTATGGATTTTTGATTCAAAGTGCGAATAAAATTGTACCACAATTCATATCGGATAATAAAAACAAATTGGGGATTAATCCATGTAAGAAATGTGTCTAAGTCTCCCAAATTGTCCCAGGGTAAATAGGTTTTTACAACCTGTGTATTCGCCGAGGTTGATGGATGGATAAAAGCCGGTAATTTGGCATTTTCATAGCCCGAAGGAGAATAAAAACTGACAATAATTTGGTGATGGGGGAACTCAGTTCTTAAAAAATTAATTACTGGAATCGCCATTTCATATTCGCCCAATGAAGCACAATGAATCAGCAATGAGGGATTGTGAGACGGAATATTATCGCCCAAAAAAGTCTTTAATTGGTTTCTGCCTTGCAGCATTTTTTTTGCTTTGGAGTGACCCCAAAGTGCGGCGATACGATGCAGGAATATGTAAAAAGGGATGAGGATAGGGTAAAGAACAGAAAGCAAATTCATCCTTAGAAATAGTAGTCGGTTTTTGCCTTGTTGTTGCTGTTATCCGCGTTGATGGGAATGATGAATCCCATGTTTAAGCCAATACTAAAATCAAATTGGGATTTGTCTGGTGCTCGATCGGTTGCAAAATCCCAAGCTCTTTGCGGGCTGGTAACAGATTGCAACAGGTTGATGCCTGCAAAAACACAAATTGCTTCATTGTTAATGTATTGGTATTTAACACTCTCTGTAACCGCTATACCCCTACGGTAATTGTCGTAACCTTGGTCGTAACTGCCCTCAATCTGTGGAATTCTGCCTTTGTCGAATTGGAAACGTGTATAATGTTCATGGTAACCCAAACCTGCAGTATACACCAAGGAATGGGTAGCAGCGGAGGTGGTTTTGAAAGGCTTAATCAAGCCCACATTGGCTGTTAAATTAAAACCACGCAAATAGGTTCTAATGATGGAAGTATAGCCGTATTGGTCTAATACATAGCCAGTTGGGCCTTGAATTCCCCCAAACAAGCTATCGGAATTTACATAGCTTCCACTGTAAGGGATATAATTAAAGCCTACTGTGAATTTTTCTTGATGTTGGTATTCTGCGCCAAACTGTCCGCCAAAAAAATTGGGATATCGATTATTCCAACCTCCAGCTGTAGTACTGATTCCCCCGCCAATGTTCAATACCACCCAATTGGAAATTGAATGAAATTCTGTTGCTGCCATAGAAACCGGTTTGTCATTGCTTCTGGGTTTTGGCTGAGGTTGGGTTACCGGCAAAGGTTCAATTTTGTCTGTTGCTGCGGTAGTGTCTGTTTGAGCGTTGGCAAACGACAGCATCGCATGGCAGAGAATCAACAGGGCAAATTTGGCTTTCATGGTCTGTGGATTACGAAGGTATGAAATCCTTTACAATTTTTAGTTATTCAAAGCGTTTTGCACTGCTTCCAAGAATCCTTGAGGATTTTCGGCATGCACCCAATGTCCTGCGTTTTCAACTATATAAAAGATTGAATGCGGAAAATGTTGTAGGATATAGGGTTTGTCTTCTTCTTTGATATAACCACTTTTGCTTCCGGCGATGAAATAGGTTGGTTTGTTGAAAACGCCCATAAAATCCAATCGATCAATGATGGTAGGGTACCAATGTTCAATGGCTTCAAGGTTGCTTTTGGTTTTATAACCGCCTGCTGCATGCGGCTCAATGTTTTTCAGAAGAAACTGCCTTACCCCCATATCTGGGGCATAAGGAGCGAAAGCGTCTTCCACTTCACGGCGGGAATTCATTTGCGATAAATCCACTTCGCGGAATGCTTTAAAGTAGCTTAAATGCCCGGGAACATATTGTTTCGGGGCGATATCGACTACGATCAATTTTTCTACCAATTCTGGGTGATGTTCAGCAAAATACATCGCCGTTTTACCTCCCATGCTGTGGCCCATGATGATGGAAGTGTTGTTGCCATCGCCCAAATGATGAATGAGATTGTACAAATCCGCTGCCATGGCCCTAAAAGAACTATCGGCATCATGGAAGCTTTTTCCGTGATTTCTGGCATCAAATGTTACCACCCGATATTGCGCTGAAAGTTGTTGCGCTGCCAAATGCCAATTGTCGAGCATGCCAAAAATTCCATGCAGAATGTAGATGGTTTTGGGGTTGCTTTCGCCATAAATTCGATAATTCACCAGTTGCATAATTTGAAAAATTTGGGGTTTCCGGGGCGATGTAGAAAGAAGGGGATTGTTGTTTAAAAAACAAAGCCCCGGGGATTCCGAGGCTTTGTATGATATTGAATATGAATTAGTTTAAGAATTCTTCAACTGGAGTATAAGGCAAGTTGAAAGCTTCAGAAACACCTTTGTAGCAAACTTTTCCGTTGATCACGTTTAAGCCCAAAGTAAGTTCATTGCTGTCTTTGCAAGCTTGCTTCCAACCTTTGTTGGCCAATTGTACTGCGAAAGGCAAAGTAGCATTGGTTAAAGCCAAAGTAGAAGTATAAGGAACTGCACCTGGCATGTTGGCAACGCAATAGTGAATTACACCATCAACTTCATAAACTGGCTCCGCGTGGGTAGTAGGTTTAGAAGTTTCGAAGCAACCTCCTTGGTCAATCGCCACGTCAACAATTACCGCACCTTTCTTCATGGTTGGCAACATGTCTCTGGTGATCAACTTTGGCGCTTTTGCACCTGGGATCAATACACCACCGATAACCAAATCTGCAGATTTGATCATCTGACGTACGTTATAATCGTTAGAAATTAACGTATCAACGTTCGCAGGCATGATATCATCAAGCTGACGTAATCTTGGCAATGAAATGTCCATGATAGTGACGTGTGCGCCTAGACCAGCAGCCATTTTCGCCGCTTGGGTACCTACGATACCGCCGCCCAAAACTACCACTTCAGCTGGCTTAACACCTGGTACGCCACCCAACAAGATACCTCTTCCGCCCATTGGCTTCTCAAGATATTTTGCACCTTCTTGAATACTCATTCTACCAGCAACTTCACTCATTGGAACCAACAAAGGCAAGCTTCTATCGGTTTTTTCAACGGTTTCGTAAGCCAAGCAAACTGCACCACTCTTAATCATAGCGTGGGTTAGCGGCTCGTAAGAAGCAAAGTGGAAGTAGGTAAATAGCAATTGGTTTTCACGAATCAAAGCATATTCCTGTTCAATAGGTTCTTTTACTTTGATGATCATTTCCGCAATTTTGTACACTTCCTCAATTGTAGGAAGCATTTTCGCTCCAGCAGCAACGTATTCTTCATCGCTGAATCCGCTTCCGTTTCCGGCGGTTTGTTGTACATAAACGGTATGACCGTGTTTTACCAACTCGCTTGCACCTGCAGGGGTTAAAGCAACGCGATTTTCGTTGTTTTTAATTTCTTTTGGAACGCCGATTATCATAATTGAAAAAGTGCCGCAAAGATACAACTAAAATTTTAATCTATCATTTTTCGCACGGATTTGGACAGTGCGTCTTTGTGAACCATGAAAGAAATGGTTTTGTAACGGAAATAGGCCTCACTTACATAGAATAAACCCTGAAGTGGATTGTTTTCGCCCCATGAGTTTTTTACCAAAAAATACGTATTTCCGTTGGCATCGGTAGAATACC
>JACCDQ010127392.1_pt1 | contig 11108 bp, 8 predicted proteins | sample 7446031 | NCBI WGS metagenome assembly JACCDQ01 (sample SAMN15323442, study PRJNA562643) | freshwater metagenome | isolation source: river surface water | place: USA:Blue River Watershed | collected 2017-08-17
CTGAACATAGAAAATATCTAAGTCGTTGAACTTGCCGACGGCTTTTCCTTCCTTGATCCACCGTCTAGCCCGACTAGGTTTAGTGGGCATAAGAGGTTGACCATCTTGTGAAATAACAGGAACTCTTTGCATGGAGATAATCCTTAAGAGTAAAGTTTAAGTCCCTTCGCCCACCGAACAAACCATGTCTTGTCTTACAACGCCTTACCAACAAGGCTTAGAGGGAATCCGAACTAGGGAAGTATTCGGAGGTCTGTAAGATTGTTCGGCTCTATGGGCTATTCACCGCTTACGTCAATCTAATTGGTTAGATCAATCTCCGTCCTTCAGGGCGGGGTTGGTGAATGTATCGGAAAGATTTTTGTCTCCAGAAATTGTCAAGATGTTAAAACTATCTTAAGATTGAACCAACCTAGACCCCTTTACACTCAAGCAATAGACTAGGAGGACATTTATGGCTCTCGTACCTATGCGGCTGTTGTTAGACCACGCGGCCGAACATGATTATGGTATTCCTGCATTTAACGTTAACAATTTAGAGCAAATTACTGCCATCATGCAGGCTGCCAACGAAACGGATAGCCCCGTGATTTTACAGGCTTCTCGTGGTGCGCGTAGCTATGCGGGTGAAAATTTCCTCCGTCATTTGATTATTGCGGCGGCTGAAACCTATCCCCATCTCCCCATTGCCATGCACCAAGACCATGGTAATAGCCCGGCAACTTGCTATTCTGCGATCCGCAATGGTTTTACCAGTGTGATGATGGACGGTTCCCTCGAAGCCGATGCCAAAACCCCTGCCAGCTTTGATTATAACGTGAGCGTTACGGCTGAAGTGGTTAAGGTGGCCCATGCAGTTGGTGCCAGCGTAGAAGGGGAATTGGGCTGTTTAGGTTCCTTAGAAACGGGTGCGGGTGAAGCAGAAGACGGTCATGGTTTTGAAGGCACGCTTTCCCATGATCAGTTATTAACCGATCCCCAGGAAGCCGTTGAGTTTGTGACTCGTACCCAGGTAGATGCTCTCGCAGTGGCGATCGGCACGAGCCATGGCGCTTACAAGTTCACCAAAAAACCGACCGGCGATGTGTTGGCCATTAGCCGCATTGAAGAAATTCATGCTCTGCTTCCCAATACCCATTTGGTGATGCACGGTTCTTCTTCGGTTCCCCAGGAATGGATTGATATGATCAACCAGTACGGTGGTCAAATTCCGGAAACCTACGGGGTGCCGGTGGAAGAAATCCAAAAAGGCATTAAGAGCGGTGTGCGGAAAGTCAATATTGATACCGACAACCGTTTAGCGATTACGGCGGCTTTCCGGGAAGCGGCGGCTAAGGATCCGGCTAACTTTGACCCCCGTCATTTCCTCAAGCCTTCGATCAAGTACATGAAGCAAGTCTGCGCGGAACGTTATCAACAGTTCTGGACGGCCGGTAATGCCAGCAAAATCAAACAATTAACCCTTGATGATTATGCGGCTAAATACGCGAAAGGTGAGTTAGACGTTACGCCTAAACAGAAAGTTGGGGTTTAGTTTAATTCAGGGACTAGCGGCGATCGCGCTTAATCCCGTCTAAAGGCTGACATACTGACAGAAGGTTTCCCCTGGCGATCGCTGGGGGATTCATTTTTGATATTTTTTCTAAAATCTAGAGATTTTGTCATGTTACCTCCCATCCGATTGCCTCTTTTCAGGCATTTTTAATCTTTCATCGCCTGGGCGATCGCCTCGTAGATAATCCAGCGTAGCGAATCATAACTGGAACTAGGATTCACTAAATCGGCCCGGAGTTGCTGACTCAATTCTAACTGTAGCCCTTTTCCCCTGGAATTTCGATTAACCAGATTACGCATAGATTGACCCTTGAGATCGTAGCAATCCTCTTCAGGATTGGTCAGTTGGGGAGCATTAACGGGACGTAAATCATAATTTGGCAAGAGTGCTTTTTGTTGATTGACCTGATTGATAAAGGTCTGAATTTGCATACGATCCGCCCCACCGACACAAATCGTCCCCTTGGGATAAGGCCGGTCATAACCATGAATGGCCACGGTCTTGGGAAATTGACTCACTAAATTTACCGCAACAGGATCATCAAAACGAGTTGAAGTAATATGAAGCCGTTGATAATTGCTTTGTCCTACTAGGCAGGTTTCCGTGCCATGGGCTTGAAGATCGTAGCGATTCCAACGGTTTAACTGTTGCAGTTGGGCTGAAATTTCACTGGTATGGCGTTCAATTCTACCACCATGGAAGGAAAGAACGGTCACTGGACTGCCCACGTTGGCAACAGTTACGGTGTAATCTCGATTAGCCAAACAGGTGGAAGAATTAGAAAGGGCCGGCGGCGTACAATTGCCAGATTGAAAACAGTTAAAAGTATCAGCCATAGCAGACGGGTTAGAACATCCCCAAAAAAAGCTTAGACTTAGGGCGATCGCCCAACAAAAAAACCAGCGAACAAGACAGTCAAAAAGCGGCAACATAGTAGTGATGGAACTTTGGGGGAGACTGGCAACTTTCTCTATTTTAATAATGAGTAGCGAGAAAATGACCCACTAAAACTTTAAGTTTTTTAACATCTACTTTCTCCTGATTGCGCCAGCATCAATGTTCCCAGGGAAAAGAAAGACGCTGAGGTAAGTTATTCCATAAATTTAACTTTTTCGGTAACTGTAAAGTAACCGGCATACCGGGTACTAACAGTTGAGTTGGTAATGTTTCCCCTAACATTGCTTCTAAATAAACTGGCTGGGTAATGGAGCCTTCAAATTGGTAACGACCTTTGAGATCATCCCAAAAGCCACCGCGATAATCAATATGGGTAATGGTGGCAGGATAGAATTGCTTTTCTCCATTCAGTTTCATCTCTACTTGAATCGTCATCCCCTTGGTAATTAAAGCCGCTTGATCCTTCGTCAGATAGGCTTCAATTTTAGGACGAGAGAAACTCGGTTCCAGAATGATCAACGTATCCCCGCCTCGAACCTTACTCTTCTCCGGTTGGACAATCTTCAGGACTTCACCCGACAAAGGAGAAGGATAAGTTACTAAAAATTGTTTGTCTTGATCAATGGGATTTATCCCACTTAAAATTCTTTTTTTTCTTTGGTCTAGGTTTCTAATTTCCGTGGAAAGAGAGGTATAATCCTGTTGGAGAGCCACCAATTTTTTTGGTTGATTTTGCTTTTTAAGTACCTGAATTTCTTGCCTGAGATGATCTTGCAAGCGACGATAATCGGCCAGTTGATTTTGAATATTCTGGATTTTTTTCTTGTTAACTTGAATGGCAATGGCTAATCGAGGTAAATCACCGTTAAAGCGATTGAAGTTATACACACTCCCTTTTTGTAGGTGATGATTAATTGCCTGAGCATTCGCTAGACGTTTTTGGGCAACCTCTAAATTCCCCTGAGTGATCGCAATTTTTTCGAGAGCCTGTTCCACTCGCTCCTGGCTAATAGCCCCTTCCTGAAAAAGGAATTTAGACCGCTCATAGGCCGCCTTTTCGACTTTAACTTGGGTTTCTAGGGCTTTAATTTCTGCTAAAATTGCTTCAACATTTTGGAAACTAATTTGACTAGAAGAAAATAAATCTTTTTGTTCTTGTTTTTTTTGTAGTAGTGCGTTTTGTAACTCGGTCTGGGCTTCCTTGAGATTGTAGGTTGCCAGAATAATTTTTTCTTGAATTTGGTCAATATTGTCAATTTTACTTCTGACTAAACTATTCCAATCACTGATTTCCTCCCGCTCGGCGACTTTGGCAATCGTCATTTCCCGCCGTAAATCATCTAGGTTATTCGTTTTATTACGAATGATACTATTTAAGTCGTTGATCTCTTCACGAATAGCAGATTGTACCAAGTCTTGATCGTAAATTTCCAGTAGCATCTGATCTTTTTTTACAATATCACCTTCCTTGACATAAATTTTTCCAATGGTTCCTGAACGATTCGTAATAATAGGTTTAACGGTTTGCATCACCACAGAACTGGATACTTTCATTGTGGTTAAAGAGTGCCAAAGGGCTGATGCCGTTACAGTGACCAGGACACCTCCCATTAAGAGATAAACAAAAGCTGTTGCTACAGTTTTTAGCGGGGGTCTAACGGTTTTTTCGGATTGCTTTTTGAGGGAGGATAAATTGGATAACTTACCAAGAGATTCTTGTAGGGAAGTAAAATCTTCCTCAACCATTAAATCATGATTGATAATTCTTTCTACTGAATGACTTAATAACAGAATTTCAGAGTCTCGTAAGTTAAGAAATCTTGCTCCTAGTTGTTGCTTTTTGGTGTTAATCCAGACGACTTCAATTAAGGTTTCAAAAGAAATTTTTGCTCCTCCTTTAAAAACCAAATTAAAACGAGAGGGTAAATGGTCGCCTTTTGTCGCTTTAAAGTTAAAAAATTGTATTTGAAATCCCCCAACACTCCAATCTTTAACAATGTACTCCTGATCGTGGATCGTAATCGTCGCGCCTGATTCAATGCGAGTCCATTTTCTCTGACAGTCAGTCAAGGCTTCCATACTGTATAACGTCATAATAGAAAGGCATAGAGAGGAGCCTACAAGAAAATATTTGTTTTCTCTACTTAGGTATTTTTCCCTACGGTAGTAGCCATTGTATCAAAACGATGTTAAAGATCGTGTTAGACTTATGTCAGCGAAAAAAAGTTATGAAGCGGTTTTTCGACTAGAGGTAAGGGATAGCTCTCCCGGCGATCGCCTAGAGAATCTCAGAGCAAGGCCAGTTTAAGGATGTATTCCAAAAAGAGATCAACTAGCCAAGCCAAGACAACCGAGATCACCATGTATAAATAAATATTTTGATCGGCATAAAGAATACTATCATTCACATAAGACATTAGTGCTAAAATAATCAATAGGCTACTGCCAAGAAAGGGTAAAAGACTGGAATCCAAGGCAATAAATAAGAGGTCTATCCCCCAAACATATATTGTGCTTAAGCAAAGGGTTAAAGCATAGCGGTCGAGGCCAATGGTAAAACTCCAACGGCAAATCCATTGGGTTAGCCAGCGAACGAGAAGAAATCCCAGGAAAAAGAGGTAACAGCCGACAGGAGAAACCAGTAAAGCAACAATGAAGGGAGCAATCAGATAACCGCCAGAGCGAACGTTTTTAAAATAATAGATCAAGTAACTAATCATTAATGTAATGGTTAAAGAAAAGTGAGAATAGGTAATATCAATATGTTCTTTCCCTCTGACGACCGGGTAAATAGTATTCATTTCTACTTGAAAAAAAAAGCCAAAAATCAAGTAAATCAATAAAACAATAGTTAGAGTTAATACGGTACAAATAGCAATGCCTCGAAGGACGAGGGGTTTCTTTTGGCGAATCATCACGTTGCAAACGACGGCGGGGCCAAAGGAGCCAATCAAATTATCTAGTTCGGGATTGATAATACCCAAGTCCATATAGATGAATCCGATACTTCCGCCTAGAATTAATGACATTATTCCCAAAATATAAAGGGGAGTCCGCCGCAGGGCATAGGTTTTCATAAAAAATTGACGATAAATGGCATCAATACTAATGGTTATGATGATTAATGTTAATAACCAGAGGGGGGACATCAACCCAGAAATAATGATTAATCCAGGAATGACTACACCTCCAGGTAAAATGTTGTAAGTATTTTTATAAATAATGGAAATAATGGCTCCAACCATTAACGTTAGGCGATAAATTTCTGGGGTATTAAAATTTTCGATGAGCATATCCAATCCGTTTTTAGATCACTAATAGCTTGAAAAGGTAAGATTTTTATAAGATCAATATCATTCGGTACTTGATCCTTCTCAGGATTCATCGGATTCTCCCTGAATATGACTGAGGTTAGTCTGGGAGACAAAAAATTCCAGGAGGGTTTCTGCTTGATGAGTATGGATATTGACGGCTCCGACTAGCAAAATATTAGGATTGTCTAGGGTTTCGGTCATTTTGCCTAATAGTGCTTTTCCTTCAAGATTTTTAAAGGGGCTTGAATTGCCTAAAAAAATTAATTTTTCCATAGAATTTGCCGTTACACAGATTTGTTTGACCTCGGATTCATAATCCCCAAAGGTGACAATGCGATCAAAATTTAAGGCGATCGCCAATTCAGTAAAAAATCCGACACGGGTTGGGCGGTCTAGGCGATTATTCAGAATAACAATGGTGGCATAGCCAGGCAATTTTTCAAATAACTTTTCGCAAACATCCACAAAACTTTCGCGGTCATTGATAGCAAATAGATTAGCCCAGGCAATATTTTTCTGATACAAGGAGATGTATTGAATTTGAAAAGCACCGGGATCGCTAACACAGGCTTGCATCGCTTTTAAGGCTCTATTGAGGGGAAGATTGATTAACTTGGCAATTTCATAACCGATCGCCACATTTTCCTTATGGGCAAAGTGAGTAAATCCTTGTAAATCCTCATCAGCCACTTGACTCACATCAGCGAGGATAAATTTGCTATTTTTTTGCTGGGCTTTTTCCCAAAGAATTTTTAACAATTGGGGTTCACTTTCGACGGTTAGGACAATACCATTACGGGGAATAGTGACTGATAGCGAACGAGCAATTTCTGGTAAAGTTTCTCCTAAATATTCAGGGTGATCATAACGAATATTTGTAATAATATTAATATGAGAATCCATTACTTTTTCTTCTAGCCATTGGGCATAGGTCGGATTGACCGCCATACATTCCATAACGATTACTTCGGCTTTTTGACGAAAAAATTGATTGAGAATTTGGATTTGTTCATTGACATTGGGATACCCCTTACGTTTAAAATCTAAGTCCGATCCATCGGGTCGAAGAATGCGGGCGGCGGTGCCAGTCGTTTTACCAAAGGTGTGATAACCGGCTTCACGAAAAACAGCACTTACGTAACGAGTAACGGTGGATTTTCCCCGGATACCATTCACATGAACGCGACAATCAATTTGGGAACGTTGGGATGTAAACTGCTGATAGAAAATTAATTTCCAAACGATGTATCCATAAAGACCTGTTAAAGCGACTAAAAAAATGCCCATAGAGTGGTTGTGTCTTCGCTGGTTGTTCAGATAGGCGAGCAGTTTATCCCCGGCGGAGTCTGTGAGTAAGTCCTGACAGAGCCGGGATTTTTGGGACAACTGAGTCCCTTGATCCCCGATAAGCTATAGGGTTGTAATATTCGTCTCTGGTTTGAGCTGCTATGGTTAATCTTACCCCCAACCCCAGTTATAGTCTCAGTTTGCAGTTAGAATTACCCAATCATCCAGGGGCCTTGGCTTCTGTCACCCAGGCGATCGCCCAGGCAGGGGGAAGTTTGGGGCAAATTTCCTTGGTCGAAAGTACCCTGAAGTATGTCAGGCGGGAAATTACCGTAGATGCGTCCAGCGAAGAACACGCCGAACAAATTATTGAAGCCATTCAGAGCTTGAAGGATATTCAGTTATTGACCTACAGCGATCGCACCCTTGACCTGCATTTAGGGGGCAAAATCACCATTGGCAGTCGCATTCCCTTAACGGCTCAGTCGGATTTAGCCATGGCCTATACCCCTGGTGTCGGACGGATTTGTAAAATGATCGCCCATGATCCGAGCCAGGTCTTTAACTTAACCATTAAGGGCAATACGGTTGCAGTAGTCACCGATGGCAGTGCTGTTTTAGGATTAGGCAATTTAGGGCCAGAGGCGGCTTTACCAGTGATGGAAGGGAAAGCTATGCTGTTTAAAGAATTTGCGGGCATTGATGCTTTTCCCATTTGTTTGGCGACCCAGGACACGGAGGAAATTATCAAAGCGGTGAAACAACTCGCCCCAGTGTTTGGCGGGGTCAATTTAGAAGATATTGGGGCCCCCCGGTGTTTTGAAATTGAGGCACGACTACGACGAGAGTTAAATATTCCGGTTTTCCACGATGACCAACATGGGACGGCGATCGTCAGTTTAGCGGCCTTAATCAATGCCCTGAAAATTGTTCATAAATCCCTGGAAAGCGTGCGGATTGTGATTAATGGGGCGGGGGCGGCCGGTATTGCGATCACCTCCCTGTTGAAACTGGCAGGAGCAACCAATATTTGGCTCTGTGATTCCAAAGGTATTGTGTCCAAAAGTCGGACGGATCTTACGGGCCAAAAAGCGGCCTATGCGGTGGAAGCGTCGGGAACCCTAACCGATGCCATGAAGGGAGCCGATGTGTTTTTAGGGGTGAGTGCGCCAGGGGTTGTCACTCGCGAAATGGTACAGTCTATGGCCGCCGATCCTGTTGTTTTTGCCATGGCCAATCCCATCCCCGAAATTCAACCCGAATTAATTCTGAATGATGCCGCCGTGATTGCCACCGGTCGCAGTGATTACCCCAATCAGATTAATAATGTTCTGGCGTTTCCGGGAGTGTTCCGGGGAGCCTTAGACTGTCGTGCAACCACCATTACCGATAAGATGTGTTTAGAAGCGGCCAAGGCGATCGCCTCCCTGGTGCCTCCAACGGTTTTAGACCGGGAACATATTGTGCCATCGGTCTTTGATCAACGGGTTGCGACGGCGGTGGCTGGGGCTGTCCAACACGCCGCTAGACTAGAAGGGGTAGCCACCCATTAACCGGAATAACGAGTCAACCATGGTCAAGGGGAAAGACAATTATCACCGTCGAGCCAACCTGAAGGTAGATGAGCAGGGTGACATTCCCGAAGTGTTACGGGATCAACCTCGTCACCCCCCGCCCGCCAAACGCTCTGGGTCGGGTCTGCTTTGGGGATTGGGTCTGGGCAGTTTGGGTTTATTGGGGATCTTTGTCGGGACATTGACGTTAAGGCGATCGCCGGCTCCCCCGGTCGCCACTCCCTCGCCCGTTGTCTCCCCTACCCCTGGCCTCGATAATGTGTTGGGTCATCTCCCGTACCCGGAAGCTCCCCAGGGTGATCTTAAGCCCATTACCCCCGATGGTCGTTGGCAATTACGCACGGTGGCGGCGGATAAATTTTTACAAATGCAAAGGGCCGCCAGGACTGCCGGGGTGTCCCTGGTTCCCATTTCCGCTTTTCGGTCGGTCAAAAATCAAGAACAAATCTTTTTTGGCATTAAACAGGCCCGCAATCAGGAAGCCCGTCAACGGGCCGAAGTGAGTGCGCCCCCCGGCTACAGTGAACACCATACGGGTTACGCCATAGATATTGGCGATGGGACGGTTCCGAGTGCCAATTTAAGTCAACGGTTTGAAGATACCCCGGCCTTCCGTTGGTTACAAAAGAATGCGGCCCGTTACGATTTTGAATTGTCTTTTACACCGAATAATCCCCAGGGGGTGAGCTATGAACCCTGGCATTGGCGGTTTGTCGGCGATCGCCACAGTTTAGAAACCTTTTATCGCGCCCGGAATCTTCAACCCAAGCCGGCCCCCTCTGCCTCACCCTGATCAAAGGAAGCAAACCCTAATTTTCCCGAAGAAAAGGAGAGATGACTGTTGTTAACGGTCAAAAATGTAGAGCTTTACTGATACGATGAAAATTGACAATTTCTTCCATCGGTTATGCTCAAACGTTGGTACCAATTCCAGCAATTTCTTCTCTGGTTTTTTCAGATTGCTAAACGATACTGGTTATCCGCAGAAAAATGGCGGGCGATCGCGGTGTTATTGACGGTTATTGCCTGTATTATTGGATTTAATGCCTTTGTCTTGCAATTTACTGAGGTACAGAGTTCCCTCCTGAGTAACTTAACTGAGAAAAAAGCCACCGAATTTTATCAAGACCTCCTGCGAGTCGGTTGGTCAGGAATTATCCTCTTTAGTGTGTTTTTGGTGCGCTATTTCTTTCAGCAGAAATTAGTCCTATACTGGCGGAATTGGTTAACCTTAGATTTTTTAACCGAATATTTTAAAAATCAAAATTTCTACAAAGTTAATCTGAATAAAAATATTGATAATCCCGATCAACGAATTGCGGAAGATATTAATAGCTTTGTTGAACAAACCCTGAATTTTACCCTAGATTTTGGCGATACCTTACTCCGGGGAGGATTATTTATTGGCGTTTTGTGGTCTATTGATCAATCCTTGATCGGAGTTGCCTTTGCCGCCGCCTTTTTTCAAATGTTGATCAGTTTTTGGTTGGGGCGCGTATTAACCCCGTTAAATTTCCAAAATTTAAAACGACAAGCGGATTTTCGTTATGGTTTAGTCCATGTCCGCAATCACAGTGAATCCATTGCTTTTTACCAGGGAGAAGAGCAAGAAGAACAGTTAGTCAGCGATCGCTTTCAAAAATTAATGGAGATTCTCCATCGCATCATTTTACCCCAAAGTAGTTTAGCGGGGTTTACTATGGTGATTGGTTATATTGCGGCATTAATTCCTTATTTTGTATTGGCTCCGATGTTTTTCCGAGGCGAGATTCAATATGGTCAAATTAGCCAAGTGAGTGTCGCCTTTGGGGCGGTTTCGAGTTTATTAAATTGGTTTGCTAATTCCTTCCAAGATTTAACCGCGTTTGCCGCCGTCATCAAGCGTTTGGGGACATTAGAAGATTGTTTTGTGGCCACCAATCTTCCCCAGGAAACCCCACAAATTACCTATCAACCTGCCGATCATATTGCGTTTGAAGGATTTACCCTAGAGACTCCCGATCATCAAAAAGAATTAATTCAAAATTTATCCCTAGAGATTTCGGCGGACAACAGTGTTGTGATTATGGGGCCATCAGGAGTCGGAAAAAGTTCACTGCTCAGGGCGATCGCCGGGCTTTGGACTCAGGGCAAGGGAAACATTTACCGTCCACCGTTAAACACGCTGATGTTTTTACCCCAACGACCCTACATGATTTTAGGTTCCTTGCGGGAGCAGTTATTGTATCCCCATACCCGGCAAGATATTGATTCTGAAACGATTCAGACAATCCTAGAAACCGTCAACCTAGGGGATTTAATTGAGCGCGTGGGAGGACTAGAAACCGAATTAAATTGGGCTGATGTTTTATCCCTAGGGGAACAACAACGCTTGGCCTTTGCTCGATTACTGTTAACCCGTCCCCACTATGCCATCCTAGACGAAGCTACCAGTGCCTTGGATGTGGAAAATGAACAATTGGTTTATAGTCTGTTAAAAGC
>JACCDQ011219659.1_pt1 | contig 11107 bp, 13 predicted proteins | sample 7446031 | NCBI WGS metagenome assembly JACCDQ01 (sample SAMN15323442, study PRJNA562643) | freshwater metagenome | isolation source: river surface water | place: USA:Blue River Watershed | collected 2017-08-17
CCCGCCTTGGCCACCAGCCGGGAGATCACCGCTTTGGCAATGAAGCCCTCGACGCTGGAGCCCGAGGGGGCGATGACTTCGGCCAGGGCGGCATCGCTGGCAGCGGCCGCCTCGAACAGGGCGGCCAGCATGGCCCGGCCGGCGTCGGTGCTGTCCTGGGCGGATGCTGCCTCGCTGGCGTCCACGAGGGCCGCGAGTAGTGCGGCGATTGCGTCGTTGGCGACGGCCGCCTCGACGATGGCCGCCACGATCTGGGCCACCACGGCTGCGGAATCGGTCGCCAGAGCGTTTTCAGCGACGGAGGCAGAGGTAGCCCTTGCCGCGGCCGCGGAATCGCTCCCGGAGGCCGCCTCGCTCGCGCTGGCGGTCGTTTGCTTCGTGCCGCTGGCCGTGTCGGTCGCTGTCGCGGACTCGCTGACGACGACGGCCGATCCGCCGATTGCCGACGCGGTGTCGGCCGCGGCGACGGGCTCGGTCACGCTTGCGCCCATGCTCGCCGTCGTCGAGACGCTGTCGGCGGGCGTCGTCGTCTCGGTCAGGCTGGCGGAAGTCGAGACGGTGCGGTTTGCCGTGTCGCCGGCCGTCGCGCCCTCGCTGGCGGCAGCGGTCAGGGCGGCGGTCCGGTTTACGCTGTCCGATGCGCTCGCCGTCTCGGTCACGCTCGCAGTCGTGCCGCTACCGGCGAAGTCCGCAGAGTCGGCCGCCGCCGCGCTTTCGGCGACGCTCACGCCCATGGAGGCGGTCGTCGACAGGGTGTCGCTTGCCGCGCCGGCTTCTGTGACTGCGCCAGCGGCGACGAGGGTGCGACTCGCCGTATCGATGGCGGTCGCGCTCTCGCTCGCAGAGGCGGCCAGGGCCGCTGTAGCGGAGGCGCTGTCGGCCGCGCTCGTCGCTTCAGTGGCCGACGCGGTCGCCGCGTTCGTCGCGCTCGCGCTATCGCTGGCCGCCGCCGTCTCGCTTGCGCTTGCGCCCAGGGAGAGGGATCGGCTAGCGCTGTCGGTCGCGGCTGTTGTCTCGCTCGCGTTCGCGGTCGCAGCGAGGCCGCCCGAAGCGCTGTCGGCCGCCGTAGTGGGCTCGCTGGCCGTCGCGGTCGTGCTATTCGTGGCGGAGGTCGAGTCGGCGGCGGTCGTCGGCTCGCTGGCCGCGACGTTCATGGATGCGGTCGCGCTGGTCGCGTCGCCGGCCGTCGCGGATTCGGCCGTCGAGCCAGCGGTCGATCGCGCGCCGCTGGCGCTGTCGCTGGCCGCCGTCGATTCGGTCGCGCTGCCGCTGGCCGCCTTGCCGCCGTTCGTGCTGTCGGTAGCCGCCGTCGACTCGGCCGCGGAGACGGAGAAGGTCGTCGTCTCGTCGACGCTGTCGGTCGCGCTTGCGGATTCGGTGGTCGAGACGGTGTAGGCCGCGAGGACGTCGACGCTGTCGCTGGCGCTTGTCGATTCGCTTGCGCCGACGCTGAAGACCGTCGTCTCGTCGGCGGCGTCGGTCGCCGTCGTTGATTCGGTGATGGAGACGCTGTAGGTCGTGCCTGATACCTCGACCAAAGCCATGAAAAGGCTGGACGCATCGCCTACAGCGGATTGAGTCGGATTCGAATTGATGGTCGTCGAGTTATTGATGTAGAACTCGCCGAAAACCGAAACAGCGCTCGCGTTGTTGCGGCTTCTGGTGTTGGTGATGGCCGTAAAAAGGCCGAATGACGGGCTGATTTGCGACGTCGTGTTCGCCTCTTTCCCTAGGCCGTTGAAAAAGAGATGCGTTACCGAGGACAAGCCCGTCAGGTTCTGACTGGGGAAGTTTGTCGCGCCGTCCCGGGATGCCCCGACCGCGCTAGTAGCCCCGGGGTCGAATTGAATCGTCGATCCCGCGGCCTTCGTGAACTTCCACATGGAAGCGCATTTATCGACCACAGCGGCGGACATTGTCATGGTGATCGTCGAGCCCGTAGCGACCGCCCCAGAGGCTTCCAGCTTCCAGACGGAGACGGTCACGCCATCAGCCGCCGCGGCAGTCGGGCTGTTCGTGTACTCGCCCAGCTTCGCCCATGTTCCCGTTCCGCCGCTAACCGTAGTGTGCGTGGTCGTGTAGCCCGTCGTCGTTGCGCTGTTGTCGGTACAGATGACCAGCATCGCGAAGTCGCCCGACGCGAGCGCGTTCGTGGCCGTCGAGAGCGTGAACGAGGTCGAGGACGTCGACGAAGCGCCCGTCCCCATGGTGCCGACCGATGCGATCGCCATTCAGATCCCCAGATGCGAAGGGCCGGCCGCCCAGGACGAGCGCCGGCCCTTCATGCCGCCGCTTACAGCGAGGCGGTGTAGCTGACGGACAGCGTGTCGCCGCTGCCGACGGCCTTGTCGCCGCCGGAGAACAGGCCCGCGCTGTAGAGAGCGCCGGCAGTGCTGCCGACAGTGGAGACGGAGGCCGTCCCGGCCGCGTTCTTCACGATCAGGAAGACGCCCTTGATCGTCGAGGTCGCCAGGATCGAGAAGCTGGCGTTCGACGACAGCGACAGCGAGCCGGCCGAAGCGGTGCCGAACGACGGGGTCGCGCGCGAGGCGCAGACGCTCGACGGAGCTTCGTTCCAGCCGTTCGCGGGAGACGCGCCGCCGGCCGCGGTGATCGAGCCGGCGAGGTTCGTCGCAGCGACGCCGGAGCCGTTCGCGCCCGCGAAGCCGTAGCCCGTGGATTCGATCAGGCCCATGAACACGGTCTGCGTGAAGGCGCTGCCCTTCAGGAAGTTCGACAGAGCCGAGTTCTTACCTTCGGTGCAGACGATGTTGTGGATCTCGTCGGTCCACTTGACGTTACCGTCAGCGTCGCGGCAGACGATCGAGTAGTAGCCCTCGGCGTTCGCCTGCTCGGAGACGCAGCCGTTCGCGATCGTGGCGGCCGCAGCGGCGGCCAGGGCGAGTGCGGTTTCTTTCATTGGTTCACCTCGACGTCTTCTTCGTCGAACCAGCGCTGGCCGACATTGCCGTCGGCGTCGTTGAATTCGACGAGGTACTGGAAGCGGCCCGTGTCGGCGTCGTAGCGGACGTCTGCGACGGTGCCTTCGATGACTGCGACCTTTTGGCGGGCCGCGTCGCCTTTTTTCATGGGCATGAGATTCACTCCTGGGGTTCGGTGGGATCACCCTCGCCCTCGCCCACGGGCGGGGCGTCGGCGGGCTTGTCCGCCTTGGCCTTGCGCTCGCCCTTTTCAGCAGCGCGCAGGCAGTGAGCGATCGCGGGGTCTTCTTCCTTCAGGTCCACGACCTCGCCTTCTTCATAGCGACGGCCGTTGAACTTGATCGGGCTGGTGACGACGTATTTCATGACTAGATCTCGGTGTGCGGATGAAGAAACGGCCCGGAAGCGAATCCGCCCCGGGCCGTCGCTGCGGCTTCGGCCCGCGCCTATCAGGCGACGGCGTTTTCCACGAAGTAGCCGCAGTCGCTGGCGGTGATCAGCTCAGTCAGCGACTCGCCCACCTTGCCGCGCACGCCCCCGCGCAGGCCGATATCGGGGTCGGGACGGGTCATGGCCACGCGGCCGCCGTATTCGGCGGTAGCGCCGAAGCTGATGCCCGAGCCGCCCTTCAGGGAGGCCAGCGGATTCAGGTGCAGGAAGGCCGCATGCTTGCCCCAGATGCGCGACAGGGTCGCGGTCTGGCCGGGCTTGGCGGTGTTCACGAAGGCCGAACCGATATAGATGTTCGGGATTTCGAGGACTTCCTTGACCTGATTCAGCGTAGCGATGCCGCCAGTCGAGGCGTTGGAGCCAGTCGGGTAGATGGCGGCCAGCAGCTTCGGATGGCGGCGCAGCATGTACCACGTCTGCGAGCCGAAGACCGCCGTGTTCGGACGCATCAGCATGCCTTCGAAGGCCGACAGGATGTCCTCGACCGGGTCGCTCAAGGCTTGGCCGAAGGCGCTCCATTGGTCGTTACCGGACAGGGTCACCTTGTTGCCGCTGGGGTAGGTGCCGGCGGCGAAGATCAGATTGGCCACGCGACGCTCGCGGTCCAGCATGATCAGGTCCATCGTGCCTTCGGTGTGGCGGCCCAGAGGATCGAGGCCCGGCTTAGAGGCGGCGGCGTCGATGTCCTCCTGGGGGACGACGAATTGCAGGCCGTAGTCGACCACGCTGGCAGTGGATTCGGCCGCGGTGAATTCGACCTCGTTCGGGGTGCCCTTGCGGCCCACCAGGGTCGAGGGCACGGTGAAGCCCTCGGCTTTGGTGAGCGTGTCGTACTTGAAGGCGCGCTCGGTGACGGGCGTGCGCGGCAGGACGAGGTCGGCGATCAGCTCTTTGTTGCTGTACGCCATGGCGATCGCCGTGTACTGCGGCGAGGGGGTGAAGGGGAATTTCATGATCTGGTCCTTTCTTCAGTTCGGGGATCAGCCCTGCACGCTGCCCAGGTCGATCGCGACGGAGCCGATGTCGCCGGACACGCCGGCATCCATGGCCACGCCAATGATTCGGTTGTTGGAGCCGGCGGCCGGGGCGGCCACGACGGCGCGGCCCGAGGCGTCGGAGGTCAGCAGGTCGCCCAGGGCGACGGTGCCGCCGTACTCGACCAGGGCGATGCCGGACATGATCACGTCCAAGCGGTCACCAGTAGCGTCGGCGCCCAGGTTGTCAGCCACGCCGACGAGCTTGTCGGTGGCGGCGGCGCCCTGGATCACGGTGTCGGTCGTCGAGAACTTAACGATCCGGTTTTTGCTGATCGCAGCGCCCGCGATCAGCGTCTTTTGCAGGCCTTCGTTTCGCATGATTGCGTCCTTCAGTGGTTGATGCCGATCACTCGGCGGCTGCGGTCATGACTTGGGCGACGGCCTCGGTGAACGAGATCGACTTGCCTTCGTCTTGTGCCTTTTTCACCAGGGCGCGGGCCTTGTCGGCCATCGCCTCGGGGTCTTGCTTGCCCTCGGGCTTCTGGCCGTCGGCGCCAGCGATCTCGCTGAACTCGACCAGCTTGGGGGCGGCCTCCAGCGAGCGCAGGTAGGCCTCGCGCTGGGTCAGCTTCTCGGCCTTGTCGCCCTCGCCGAAGTCGATCACGGCCTCAGCGTTAGTCAGCGAGGCAGCGAAATCGAGGGCGGCCTTTTTGCCGGCAGGCAGCAGGCGGCCGGCGGCGATGACGGCGTCAATGCGCGCCTCCACCTGGGCGCGGTCGGCCTTGGCCTCGGCGGCGGCGACAGCCTCTTCGCGGGCTTTCAGGCCGGTCTCGCGCTCGGCGAAGTCGGCGGCCTGGGCGGCCTGGGTCTTGAGCGTGTCGCGCTCGGCGGTCAGGGCGGCGACTTGCGCCTTCAGCTCTTCAATGGTCATGGTGTCGTCCTCGGAAAATCCCGGCATGAGCCCCGCCGTCGGGGTGGTGGCGTCATCCACTTCGTTCGCCGCCGCGGTGATCGAGTCCAGGGAATACGAAGGCAGGACGCGGTCGGCGGTGTCCAGGCCCTTCTCGGCAATCAGCCATTCGCGCAGCGCGCGAAACATGCCGGCCACACTGCCCCAGGCCCAGCGCTCGGTGTCGGTGAACTCGACGATCCCCTCGTCCTCGCTGAAGCTGATTTCCTTCAGGCCCTTGACGGCCGGCGGCTGCGCGCCCAGGAAGCCGACATGGCGCAAGTACAGGGAGCCCGGCTTGGGGTTATTCGGCGCGTCGGGCAGATACCACGAGGCCGAACGCTTTTTGAATCGGCCGGCGGCCACCATGTCGGCGAAGTCGGCGTCGAGCTGGTCGGGCTCGGCCACGATGGCGCCGTCGGCGAACGACAGGGACTTGATCCAGCCGTAGGCGGGATGGTTGTCCTTGGGGTGGCCCACCACGATCGGCGCCTCGTGCAGCGCCGGGTCGTAGGCAGCGACGGCCGCCTTCAGCGATTCCTCGCTGAAGTCCAGGGTAGCGCCGCTAGCGGCCGTGTGACGGCCCGGCGTGAAGATCTGGAAGGCTTTCATGCGGCGCATCTTCGGCACGCGAGCGCCTCGCCACCAGCCGCAACTAGGAACCCCGGCACGCGCGGGTCCGGGTTGCGGCGCCCCAACTTTTTTTCGCCCTCCATTTAAAAAGTCCCTGCACCCTACAGAGTAGGGTGTATGATTGACACATCAGCAACCAAACGGAGAGACGAAATGACCCAGTTCACCAGCATCTTTGCCGCCGAATCCCTCGTCACTGGCGGCCGCCGCAGTCAATACCGGGCCGACAGCAGTCTCGGCGCCGACTTCGAATTCTTCTTTGGAGAAGACGGGGACACGGGCTACTGCATCGACGCGCCTTGGGTCATCCCCGCGGGCTCCACTGTCATCGGCGGTCACCACGCCCAGCCAACCCAATCCGTGATCTACCGCCAGCACATGGCCGCCTGATCCCCGACTGAAGCCCCGCGCGCGGGGCTTTGGCCGGCGATTCGACCGGGAACAGAAGAAAGCCCCAACCATGTACTTCACCGCCCGCGCCATCGAGCGCGCGCAGGACCAGCTCGCCGCGCTCCAGGCGCGTCGAGTCGAGGCCCAGCGCGAATACAACCTTGTGATATCCGAGGTCTCGCGCCTCGAAAATCTGCTCGACCAGATTGACCGCGAGATCGACGAGGCCAAAGACTCGATCGAGGCCATCGAGGACGAGATCGCTGACGCGCAAAGGGGCCGCTATGAACTCGACTAAGAACCTGCCGCCGCCGCTGCTGGCGTTCATGGCCCGCTGGCTGGCGCGCGTGGTGCCCGGCCTCAAAGAGATCCGCGTCGTCCATCTGCCCGACGGCCGCAGCCTCGTCAAAGTGCGCGACGTGCTGGGCTGGCGCCCGGTCGGCTCGCTCAAGGCCTATCAGCAGCTCGCTCGCGCCCTGGGCGCCGTGCAGTCATGATGACCGCCCGCGAAGCCCGCCACGTCCTTGACTGCGTGCGTGAAGGCCAGCCCATGCCTGCGGTCAAGATTGACGAAGCCCTTTTCATCCTGGGCGATACAGCCCCTACAGAGTCGGCTAATTGCGCGACAATCGGGGAGATCGTCGACACGCATCCGAGCCAGCCCTGGGCAACCTCGACCGGCCTGATCATCGGGTGCCTCGCTCCGAGGAAGCGCCCGGCCCTCTCGCGTGATGACGAGCTTCTACAGTCGGCCCTTCTGGAGCCGCGCACGGCCCAGCCTCTGCGCGGCATCGAGGCAGTGGCCGGCGCGATTTGGAAATGGTTATGACGAAAAAATCCCCATCGACGGCTGACGCATTGCGGGCGGTCATGGCAGAGCATTCCCTGACGTACCCCGACGTCGCCGACCTGTTTCGCGTCTCCCCAAAGACGGTCGAGTCGTGGCTGTGCAGCCCGGATGCCGGCATGCACCGGGTAATGCCGGCTCGACACTTGGAATTGCTACCCGCCCTGCTGCCCTCCTTCCTCGTCGAGCGCGAGGCTCGCGAGGCGGACAAGGCCGCCGCCGCAGCGGCCGAGCCGAAGAAGAAGGTCAAACGAGCCGGGTGATATATTGGCGGTGCCTCATGGTTGGGGCACCCTTGTACTGTGTACGCCACGCCCTGGGCCGCTTTGGCCCGGGGCTTTTTTTCGTGGGTCAGGCGAAGGCGCCGGGTGGCAAGTGCGCCCACCAATCAAAATCGTCAGCGATCGGCCGGCCCACGGCGACGGCATGCTCCAGCTCCTGGGCAAGGCGCGCGAGGTCCACGCCCACGGGCTCGGGCGGCATGGCCCGGAAGGCGCGCACATAGGCCGCCTGGGCCGTCTCCAGTCTCTCGAACGGGGTCACGCTGTGCCCTCCAAAATCTCACGATAGAGCGCCGACATGCGCGGCGCAAGGCGCTGTGTGATCTCCCACCAAAAGGCGTTCGAATGCCCGGCCAGTGAGGTCAAGTTGGCCCAGGACTCGGTGGGAGCGTACTCGGCGCCGCGCTTGTAATAGGCGTTGGAGTGCCCGGGGAAACCGTCGTGGTAGTTGGCCGCCCTGTTGCGGGTGGCCGAGCCAATCAGGTCGGACAGCTTGGCCAGCGATCCGTCCTTGCGCCAGGACTGCGACGTATCCTTGACGATCGAGGCGTCGTAGCGGCCGGCGCGGACCATGTCCTCGACGGCGTCCTTGAAGGACGCCCAGCGGACGAAGCCCTCCCCGTCGCCCAGGCGCAGGGCCGCGATCATGCGCGCCAGCCGCACCGACACGCCCACATCCTCTAGATCGCCCAGGCCCTCCAGCACGTTCGTCGAGTCGCGCACGACCGACACGAAGCCGGCGAAGTCCAGGCCGGCATCGGCCGCCATCTGCCGCAGGATTGCGGGGCGCGCGGCTCGCTCGGCATCGACGAGGGTGTCGCGAACGGCCGAATACGCCACGGTCACGCGCGCGCGCAGCGCGTCGTTCGCCTTGGACTTGCGGCCGTTGCCGGCGGCGGCCGCCAGCAGATCGCCGTCGCCCTTCTGAGCCGCCAGGAAGTCGGCCTCGCTGCTGCGGTAGCGGGAGAGCTTTCCCAGGCGGGCGTCCATGACATGGCCCATTTCGTGGCGCCATACAGCCTGTCCGCTGGCCTTGGCCACGTCCTCGCCGTCCATGTCGATCATGAAGCCGCCGCGGGCAAAGGCGCCGGACTTGCTGGCGCGCTCGACGTGGACAGCCTGCATGTCGATGACCTTGTCGCGCAGCCAGTCGGGCGCGTCGTTGAAGGCCGGCTTGTGCCAGCGCCCGGCATCGGTCGTGGTGTCGAATTGGCGCTTGAGGACCGGCGCAATAGCCGCCTGACTGCCGGGCGGCAGTGCGGCGACCTTCTGGGCCAAAAGCTCGCGCAAGTCAGCGACGAGGGCATCGCCTGGATTGCGGTCAAAGCCCGGGTCGATCCCGTCCGGGACGTCGATCTCTTGGCCCGTGCGCGGATTCTTCCATCGGTACGACCCCGAGCCCTCAGCCGGCGGATCGGCCTGGGGCGTCATCCCCATGCCAGCAAGCTGGTCCGCATCGAGCTGGATCACGCCACAGCGGCAGTTGTAGCCGTTGGGCGGGTAGTGCGTGCGCCACCAGGGCGAATCGACCGGCAGGATCGTGTTATCCCAGGCGTGATGCAGCGGCCGGGTGCGCAGGTCGTCGACCGCGTCGTACAGCAGGAAGGGGGCGATGTCCGCCTGGGCCTCGATCTGGCGCCACTGGCCGGCCGCATAGGCGGTCTGCATGTTGGTGCGGAAAATCGTCTCCAGGCGCCACGCGCTGCCCAGGCGCGCGTCCGCGAGCTGCCCGGTCAGCGGATCGGGCAGCTTGGCGTCGCCCCACCAGCCCGCGGCCTTGAGGACCGGGCCGATCTCAGCCTTCCACTCATGGAAGGGCTTGCCCGAGGCCAGTGCCGTGTCGAGCGAGGCCTTGACCTGCCCCAGCAGGTCGACGTCCATCATTTTCGCCACGGTGAAGGCCTGATCGTGCGCTTGGCCGAGCATGTCGGCGTAGCTGAAGGTCGGGCGCAGCCCCTTGGCCGTGAAGTAGCCGATCGCCTGGGCGGGCGTCACATTGAAGGCATCGCCGCCGGAGATCTCCAAAAAATTGATGACCCCGTCGTCGTCGATCCCATGTTCCTGGGCGAACTCGGCGAGATCGGCCTTCATGCGCTCGATGGCCTCCAAGGCCTGGGCGGCGGCGATCAGGTCGGCGAAGGTGTAGCGCATGGGCCGGCCAGGATATCAGCGCTTGATCGCCGAGCGCATGGCGCCCAGCAGCGAGGCGAAGAAGGTCGAGCGCTTCAAGGCTTCCATCATGCCCGGCTCGGGCTGCTCGGCCAGGATCTCGTCGAGGCGGCGCGTGAAGGTGGCGGCGTCCTCCGAGAACTCGGCCGCGTGCAGGATCTGGGCGACGCGCTGGCCCGTGGTCGTATCGTACTGCTGGGCAAACAGCCGAGCGGCATTGAACAGGGCTTGCTGGTCCTGCCGGCGCGCTGCGCGCAGCGCCGCCAAGGCGACATTGTCCCCTTCGGAAAAGTTCTGCGGCGGCACGCCATCGGCGGGCTGGTTCATAGACTTCGATCCTGCCACCAGCCCAGCCATGGCCGCAAGGGGGTCGGGTGCTTGTGACCTCTGCCAGCCCTCGCCGTAGGTTTCCAGAATGTAGTCTTCGGTCGGTTCGTACCCCAGCGCCTTGATCTTCGTGTCGCGCTCGGCCTGGGCCGCCAGATCTGCCGGAGGCGCCGTGTGACGGTACACGCGCGGGGGCGTGGCGCCTGGGAAATTCATTTCCGTCCACCAGCGCACCGGCCCGGCGTTGAAGCTGCCACACAGCAGGTCCGAATCGGCCTTCACGATGCGCTGGGCCACGCGCTCATGGACTTCGCCCTGGGCACGGCTGGAGCCATTGTCGGTGGTCATGGTCTGACCGACCACGATCTTCGAAATCGCCGCGTTCATGGCGTCGTGCAGGCCTGCATAGTCGGCCGTCCCCGAGCGCGCAGCTTCCAGCAGCTCCACGACCACGCTGTCGGGCACCACGACGCCCGCGTCGGTGGCGATCTGGTGCAGCATGGCGACCGCATTCTTGATCGTGGTCGGATCGTTCATCTGACCGGCCGGGATCTTGGCGATCGCCGTGGGCATCCCGAACTTCTCCAGGAACATCAGCCAGAACTTGATATCGCTTCGCTTGAAGAAAACGGGCCAGTACAGCGCATTCGCCAGCCCCAGGCCGTAGGGCTCGTCGTGGTTGTCGGCGCCCGTGGTGACGGTCCAGAATTTACGCTCGGGCATCAGCGCCCAGCCGCCGCCCTGGGTCCACAGGTACAGGCGCCCGGTGATGTCAAAGCGAAAGCGCGCGCGGTCTCGCACCTTGATCGCGCCGAAGGCCACGCGGCCCTCGCGCTGCTCCCAGATGATTTCGGCCACGCCCCAGCCGTAGAAGACGGAATAGAGCTGCTTGTCGGTGATGTCGTCCCACGCCAAGGCCTTCAGCTCGGCATCGAGCGCCTCGGCGGCGGCCTTGGATTGCGCATCGTCAGCGCCCGGCTCGACGACCGTCTCGCACGAGGTCAGCGACAAGCGGCGCTGGCCCCAGGCGGTCGATACCTGATCGTCGCGCAGCAGCTCCCGGTAGACCTTCAGATTTTCGACCCCGCCCTTGGATGCCAGGACCGAATCGGTGGTCGTCAAGAGATTGGTGTACACGCCCA
>JACCDQ011393532.1_pt1 | contig 11107 bp, 7 predicted proteins | sample 7446031 | NCBI WGS metagenome assembly JACCDQ01 (sample SAMN15323442, study PRJNA562643) | freshwater metagenome | isolation source: river surface water | place: USA:Blue River Watershed | collected 2017-08-17
CGTTCAGTTCTATTAATTTATCTATTACAAACATAAGTAATGACTTAAACACAAACTATGTAAAATCCTCTTATTTAACAAATCTAAATACTTCATTAAGTTCTATTAATTTATCTATTACAAACATAAGTAATGACTTAAACACAAACTATGTAAAATCATCTTATTTAACAAATCTGAATACTTCGTTCAGTTCTATTAATACTTCTATTTACAATGTAAGTTCTGTTTTATACAATCTCAGTTCGAATGTTAATAATAATTATGCAAAATTAGCAAATCCTATTTTCACAGGAACTGTAACTTTACCAAATAATACAGTCGCTTCCTCGACAACATCTAAGACACTCTTATATAATACACAAACAACTGGTGGAGATATATTTATTGGAAGTTCTACGGCAAATGTAAATATTAGTGCTTTGAATTTTACAGTAAATAGTGCTGCTGTTGGTGGCACTATAAGTAATGAATTAAATTTATCTACATTATGTGTCGGGAATGATGTTAGAAATTTTAGTTCACAGTTTGCTGTAAATATTTCAGGAGGATTAAGAATTTATGAACAAATAGGAACAGGCGATTTGGTAGGTTTAAATACAAATGGCACAAATTCTATTGGAACATTAGTGTTATCTCACGGAAATAATGGTGGTAGCTCATCAATTATTTTTCCTTCAAACACTGATTCTGGTTCAGATTATGGATACATGATTTATCGTGATAGTAATACAGATTCAAATACAGATCAACAAGGACGTTTAGAAATAGGAACACAGAATGAAGTTGGTTCATCTGGTAATAATAGAGATGCTTTAATTTTACAAAAAAATGGTGGTTTTGTTGGAATTGGTAAAACTACACCAGCTTATCTTTTAGATGTAAATGGAACTTGTCAAGCGACTACTATACGTGCACAAGGAACTTTATTATTAGGAACTACTACGCCTACGATGGATACAGCAACTAAAAATGTGCCTGTTAATTTATTGAGAAATCAAACGACGGGAGGAGATATTTTTCTAGGAACAAATGATGCAAATATAACCATAGATTCATCCATATTTTTATCTAATTCTTCAGTATTTAGCATAAATGCTTCTTCATTTACTTCAAATACCTCATTATTCACAATAAATTCTTCGCAGCTTTTATTACCAAATAATACTGTTGCTACATCAACCACAACTAATGCGTTCTTATATAATACACAAACAACTGGTGGAGACATATTTATTGGTAGTTCTAACGCAAATGTAAATATTAGTGCTTTGAATTTTACAGTAAATAGTGCTGCGGTTGGTAGTGGGGGAGGCACTGTAAGTAAGGACTTAAATTTATCTACATTATGTGTCGGGAATGATGTTAGAAATTTTAGTTCACAGTTTGCTGTAAATATTTCAGGAGGATTAAGAATTTATGAAGAAATTGGAACAGGCGATGCTTATAATGTTTCTACAAATGGTATAGGTTCGGTTGGAACATTAGTGTTATCTCACGGAAATCTTGGTGGTAGCTCATCAATTATTTTTCCTTCAGATTTCAATTCTGGGTCGGATTATGGATATATAATTTATCGTGATAGTAATACAGACTCAACAACAGATCAACAGGGAAGATTAGAAATAGGAACTCAAAATGAAGTTGGCTCATCTGGTGGAAATAATGACGCTTTAATTTTACAAAAAAATGGTGGTTTTGTTGGAATTGGTACGACTACGCCTGCTTATGTTGTAGATATTAATGGCTCTTGTAAATCATCATATATGGTAACTAATTATATAAACGCATCTAATTCAACACAAAATACATCTATTTTTGGTAATTGTACTGGTGGGACTCATTCTTTATATCAAGCCTTAACTAACTCAACCGTTAATTTTGGTGTAAATAATGGTGCTACAATGTTTTTTGGTAATGCAACAGCTACAACCACAATTGCGATTCCCTGTATAATTAGATCAAGAAATGCTAACGCAACGGTTTCATTATGGGATAATTTAACGGGAACAAATGCTAGTGCAAATATATTACCAGCACTAAATGTTGGTACAATTAACTTTGCTACAGGTTTAACTACAGGAACTCTTAATATTGCTACCGGTAATTCTAACGGAAATATAAATATTGGTGGAACATTATCTACAACAATATTAAATGGTTCTTCTATAACATTAAATGCTTCTTCATTTACTTCAAACACATCATTATTCACAATAAATTCTTCGCACCTTTTATTACCAAATAACACCGTTGCTACATCAACCACAACTAATGCGTTCTTATATAATACACAAACAACTGGTGGAGATATATTTATTGGAAGCTCTACAGCAAATGTAAATATTAGTGCTTTGAATTTTACGGTAAATAGTGCTGCTGTTGGTAGTGGAGGTGGAACAGTAAGTAAAGATTTAAACTTATCCACATTATGCGTTGGGAATGATTTTAGAAATTTTAGCTCACAGTTTGCTGTAAATATTTCAGGTGCTTTAAGAATTTATGAAGAAATTGGAACAGGCGATGCTTATAATGTTTCTACAAATGGTATAAATAGTATCGGTACATTAGTTTTATCTCACGGAAATCTTGGCGGTAGTTCATCTATAATTTTTCCATCAGATTTCAATTCTGGGTCGGATTATGGATATATAATTTATCGTGATAGTAATACAGACTCAACCACAGATCAACAGGGAAGATTAGAAATAGGAACTCAAAATGAAGTTGGTTCATCCGGCGGAAATAATGATGCTTTAATTTTACAAAAAAATGGTGGCTATGTCGGGATTGGAAAAACAAATCCTTCGTATCTTTTAGATGTAAATGGAATCATTAATTCAACAAACTTAGCCATAAATGGTACAACTATTAATAATACATACGCTCCATTAGCAAACCCTACTTTTTCAGGAACAGTTACATTATCAAATAATACAGTTGCTACATCAACAAATTCGAATGTTTCTCTATATAATACACAAACAACCGGTGGAAATATTACGATTGGTTCGACATCCGTAAATACAACAATAAATAGTCAAACTTTATTTACTCCAAATCAAATATCTTCAATTAATACAAACCAAAATGTTAGTTTATTCACAGATCAAAACACTACAACTATTTATTACGGCTCATCAAGAAAAACAACCCACACCATTAGAGGTCAACGTGTGAATATTGCTTATAATACAAGTTCAACAACAGGATATACACCTTATTTAGAAATGTATACTAGTGGTGAATGGTGTGGAATAGATTTTCATTCGAGCGATGTTGCTGAATCAGATTATGATGGAAGAATTATATGTTATAAACCTACAACACCAGGGAGTGCTCAAACAGCTAATATGACTATTGCTGCGAATAGTTTAACTATTCCAAATACAATAAATTCAAATGACGGAGGATCAAATTTTAATCTACTCAATAATCACACAAGTAATTTATATATAAATTCAAATACAAATACTGCTGAAACATATATATATTCAGGTAAGACCCGTATTCAAAATGGTAAATTACATATATATGAATCAACCGGAACTGAGCCTAGCATAAATGGTGGTTCACTTATATTAGAACATGGTGATGCTGGAGGTAAAAGTTCGATCGTTTTTTTCTCTAAAACTAATGGAACCGCTATTGGTGGTGATTATGGCTATATAACATATAGAGATGATGTATCTAATAATTCAACTGGCGAACAAGCACGTTTAGAAATAGGAACAGAAAATGACGCCGGTTCATCAGGAGTTATGGATTGTTTAATTCTACAAAAAGGTGGTGGTTTTGTTGGTATTGGTAAGACTACTCCAACAGTTATGTTAGATGTATTGGGTGATGTAAAAGCATCAACATATACAACTACAAGTGACTACAGAATTAAAGAAAATATAATAAATATTAGCGACACATCTTATAATAATTTATTTAACAAGTTAAATCCAGTTCATTATTTTAATACAGAAAAGAAAAAAGAAGATTTTGGTTTTATAGCACACGAAATAGATGAAATATACCCTTTATTAGTAAATGGTGAAAAAGATAGTAAACATATGCAATCTATTAATTATATTGGTCTTATTCCTTTGTGTGTAAATGAAATCAAAAAACTTAATAATAAAGTAAATGAGTTAGAATCAATCATTGCTCAATTATTAAATAAATAATTATATTGGAACAACTTTAGTTGCAGCGTAATGTTTTAATAAGATTTTAACAGAATCATGAATATCATAAATTCCATTGTTCATATCATTTACTTTTTCATAGAATAATTGTATATTTTGAAAATCTGGTTTTTGAAATTCATTCTCTAATATTTTATATAATTGCTTACAATAAATATGATAATCTTTTTTTAAATCTTCTATTGGTGTTTCATATGCTTTTTTTAATGCATCATACATAATTGGATTTTTTGGTATTGTTCCAATAAATCCTTGAAATATACAATTTGATATTGTGCTTGAATTTACAGTAAAAAAATCAGTTTCTGGATGAATAAATTGTTCTATATCTATTGTTAACATCGCATCACTATCCATAAAAACACCTCCATTTAAATATAAAAAATAATAACGGAATAAATCCGCACGATGTGCACCAGTTGGCATATATACATATTTTTGTATAATATCTGGAAATTCTGGTAATGGATTTTCTATAAAAAATTTAATAATATCCATATCAGTAAAAAAATAATAATTCCAATTTGGATAATATTTTACAATTTTATCTATTAAGTATTTTTCCGGTAGTTTATAGTTTGTTTGTAAAATAATATTTGGAATTTTCATTGATATCATCTATAATAAAATATTTAAACTTATTTATTAAATATTTTATACACATTCTATACATTTTATACATTATTTTCTGGATTTATACATTCTTTTAAATATTCATCTATCATTAATTCAGTTATTTCTATACTTCCTCTTATATCGTTATCATTTATAAGATTATCAATTAATTCATCACGTGTTGGTTCTCTCATTAGGTTTTCTTTAAAATTATCCCAAAATTTCTGTATGACATTATATTTTGTTTTTTCTATACTATTGACGGTAGTTATAATTTCATTTGTAATTTGTTTTACTTTTTTTTTATTGATTAATTCATCTGGAATTTTATAAATTGTATCTCTTACTGAAACCAGAGAATCACATATTTCGGGTTTAACAATATCTTGAAATTTTATTTTAATGTCCGTTTTAGTAAATGTACCATCAAATGTTGATTTAAACATATCTAAAATTCCTTTATCAATTGTTGGCGAAGATTCCATCAAACGATCGTATTCTTCTGAAGCAGTTATGAAGAATTCGCGAATAGGTTGTCTCTCAATTGGATTTTTAGCTAATTCTATTTTTATTCTACGATAAAATTTATCCCACGCAATTGTTGCTACACGATGTCCTTCATTTAATTCGTTAATATGTAAAAACTGTTGAACTGTTGTAATAATTCCTGCCAAAATATTAACAAAACCAATAATAATCGGTGCATAAAATATATATTTTTCTGGTAATTTTTCTTGAGCAAAATTCGCTGTTCCAGTTAAAGTAGACATTACAATCACGGGAATTGTATATAAATTATGTAAATGCTTATATTTTGCTGCTGACTTCATATGTAACCATTTATAACAATTTGCTTTGTCTGCCCATTCACTTAAAATATTTTCATGTGCTCTTGTCCATACATTTCCTTGTTGTTCTTCGTTTATTATTTCATTCATATTATTATAAATAAATAAAATAAAACAATTGTTTTAAAAATATAATAGAAGGAATATTTAAATGGAGGAATCTTTTAAAAATATTAAAAAATTACGCGCACATATAAAAGATATGTTTTTAAACCTAACCGCAAAAAAAGATGTCGTTAGCAGTTATTATATTCAATATGTGGAAAAAAATAAAAAAAATAAAATGTTTGGATTAGATTCTTTCCATTTTCAAAGCAAATTAATTGAATTAGAATACAAACATTTACACGATGAATATTTATTTATGGATAATCGTATTTACTGTGATTATTATAAACTTTATGGAATGGTTGCCACATTTTGTAAGCAAAATTTTAAAACAGATTACAAATTTGTATTGTATCCAGTATATAAAGATTTAGACCCTTATCGTGTGTATGATTTTGAAACTATTAATAATATTCATTATAATATTATCGACTTGATTCAGTTTATACAAGTCAGTATTAAGAATGGAGAAGATGAAATTAATCGTGATAAAAATAGACTTAAGACTGGTTTAAATCTTGAAAATTACATTCATAATTTGGAATACAAAAACAATATTTTAATTTCAAATGTTCAACTTTATGAAAATTATTTAAATTCATATCATATATACCATATGAACTTTCTCAAAAAACTTAGTGATAAGATTTCACTATTTTGGAGACAATTATCTAATAATATGCAGGTCAATGATGAAACTCTTTCCCAAGAATTTAAAGAAATCAGAGAAAATGAAACTGAGTTAAAAACAGCCGAGGAAATATTGGATAATAAAAATGATGCGGTAAATGTTATAAAAGAACCAGTTATTCCTTTATTAGAAAAAGAAGCAATGAATATTTCTAAGGAAACAAAAGAAAATAATGAAGTTGAAAAAACAGAGAAAGATGAAAAATCAGAGAAAGATGAAAAATCAGAGAAAGAACAAAAAACAGAGAAAGATGAAAAATCAGAGAAAGAACAAAAATCAGAGAAAGATGAAAAATCAGAGAAAGATGAAAAATCAGAGAAAGATGAAAAATCAGAGAAAGATGAAAAATCAGTGAAAGAACAAAAATCAGAGAAAGATGAAAAATCAGAGAAAGATGAAATTGAAGAACCTGTTTTAATTGATATTGATGAAGAACCTAGGCAACGAGGCATTGAGAATTCAGGAGAGATTCAAACGAAAGAAAATAAACAAGAACCAGAGTTTGAAACTATCACATCTATCGAATTTAGAGAAATCACAGATGTCAACGTTTCTCTAATAGAACCTTTATTAAGTGAAGAATATATTTATGAAAAAATAGAGATAGAATTAAAAAAAGAAATTGAATTGGAAAATGAAGAAGTAAAAGAAAATTTAAAGGATGACGAAAAAGTATATATTGTTGCTGAGTTTGTAAATGAAAAAATGGATGAAATTAGAGATACAGCCTTAGAGAGAAATGCTATGATACCAGAGGTATCTGTTGAAAATATATTAAATGAAGAATTTATTGGAATTAAAGAATCAGTTGAAACACCAGTTGTTACTGAAAATAAAAAGAAAAGAAGAAAGAAGAAAAATTAATAAACATTATAATGCGTTTTTATTTTATATTATAAATATAAATGGGTAAGACTTTAAAAAAAATAGATAACCATGATTTATCAAAATTAATTAATTCTTCAACTGATATTAATATAAAATATATAGTTGATTTTTTTATAAAAAAAATATCTTTATTAATTAAAAATATAAATAATAACAATAAAAATATAAAAATAACAATTAATAAACCAAATATTTTTGTCAATTTAGAAATATTCTTAAATAAAATTTCAAAAATTCTAGATGAGGAATTGCTTGTAGGTGGCGATGGTAGTCAAACAAGAACTCGAACCAGAAGTCGAATAAGAAGTCGAACAAGAAGTATGATAGATAAATTATTAGTAAAATATAACATTATATTTGGATTACTTTTAATCATATATGGAATTTTTAATTTAGATCTTTATGGAAAAGTAATATATAGTTATGCTTGTTCGCCGGAAATGTTTATAAAAAATGCAATTGAATTAGCAAATTTACCTCATAGTGTAAAATCCCAGTACATAAAACAAGTAGAAGATGCTAAAATAAAAACTTGTGAATTAGAAACATATAAAAAATTTTATAAAGTAATGTTTGATGAATCTTATAGAAATGAACAAATATTATTTATGCATAAATTTGTGGAACAATTAGCCTATAATACAACTATTGAGGATATGGAATATTGTGCAAAGGTTGGAGATTTAACTTATATAACTAATCGTCCTAATAATTCAAAACTTCCTAATAATTCAAAACAGGTCACTATTCAATCTAATAATTTTACCAAATTCCTTCAACAAATTCCTAATAAGAGAGATGATATAGAGGAACTGCTTATTAAACTACAAAATGAAAAAAATAGGTTAGAAATGAACAATGAAATATCATTTGTAGAAAAAATATTTAGGTTCTCTCATAAAGCGAAAGACACAGTAACTGATACAGTAAATAGTTTGTATAAAGGTACTCAAAAAATAGGTTTAAAAGCTGCGTCTACCCCTTTATCTGTTAAAGAAGGTATAAAGTCGAAAATTGATCTTCTGTCTTGTGTTGCACAACGAAGACTAACAAGTGCAGAATTTAGTGCTAAATATTTAAGCACTCTTATTGGTCAATTTCATACTAATTATAATGCAGAAATGGCAAATTCCTATAATCTTTATATATGGGGTATAAGATCTATTGAACTGGGCGCTAGTGTGCTTTTTTCAAAATATGGATACAAATTTTTAGAGGCTAGAAGTACTAGAAGAGGAAGAACCTATAATATAAATGAGAATACTATTCATAATTAACAATAAAATTAATATAATATATATATATATTATGACAACACAATGCCCTGAAAAAATAATAGAAAATTCTTTATTATTTATGAATCAAAAATATACTGTTATGAGTAAAGATAAAATAATTATAAAAGAATTTATTAATAACATAAATAATTTATTAAGAAAATACGGTTATCATTTAAATGAAAAAGGGATTTTAAATTTAATAATAAACAATTCAATACAATATGGAGGTGTAAAAAGAACTAGAAAAACTTATGATGATTCAAAAAACACAAATAACAATAACAATTTTTCACTTAGACATTTTATCAAAGATGATAATGAATTATATAATAAACCCGGAACTAGAAGAAGATTATCTAGACAATCTTCTCCTTCTACACCAATTCCTGAACCACAACAAATTATTAGAAATTCATCTCCTGTTACTCAACAACAACCATCACCACCACCAATCCCTGAACCACAACAAATGATTTTTAGAAGACATTACACGAGAGATTCTTCACCAAGTTCCCCACCAGATTCTCCATCAAATTCTCCATCGAATTCTCCACAAACACCAATGGCGTTTCCAATATATAAATTAAATAATAATTTATTCGCAAAATTATTATTCGTAATTGGATTATGTTTAATTGTTATCACACATCAAATATTCAAAATAGAAATCACAAAAATTAATAAAGAATTCTTGAATGAATTTGAAAGAGAATATAAAAAACATAGTCTAGGTTTTAATTCTAAATTTGACCATTATAATATACATAAAGGATATATTAATGAAACCTATAAACTTTTAAAGGAAGAGACAGCAAGCATCAAAAAATTTATGTCTGAAACAGAGAAAAATCTTTATCTTTTGGAAAAACGAAATGATATTTTACAAACAGTAAAAAATAAAAATACCGAAAGTAAGAAAAAATATAATGATTTTATTACAGAAATTAGTGGATATAAAAAACAAGAAAATATTATTAATTATTTTTTAAAAAATAATGATATATTTGATAAATTATCAACAATAAAATTATTAAATTATGTGTATATGACTATATATCAATCTAAAAACTGTAAAATAAAAAGTCAATTAAGTAAAATTGTTAATCTTGTTAAATCAGATATTACAGCATATAATGTTAAAATTGATAAAGAATGTCATAAATTAAATTCATTATCTATAAAAAAAAGACAAATAACTAATGGACATACACAAATTAATGATAATATTATTGTTCATGCTACTAATAATTCACGATTTTATTATTATCCAGAACTTTATAATAAAGGTTTAGATTGCTTTACTCCTAGAATATCTATAAATAATGAATTATTAAATAATGTCTTAGAAAATGTTTATAATAAAAAAGTATTGTCACTATATAATTTATGTAATCTAGGTATTGTATTTATGGTTTCTGGAATTTTTATAGAGCGTTTAGGTGCTGTTAGAGGCAGAACTTATAATATAAGTGAAAATGAGGTTGTAAATTAATCTTATATTCAAAATTTGGAGATTTTTAAAAATAATTTATTCACATATTTATAAATGACGTTTATTTATAACTCTCAATTGATAAACGCCATTAACAAATCACGACCTGATGTGATTGCGAATTATTATGTTATTCAAAATTTTATAGAAGATATTAAAAAGAGAAATACATCTAATTTTAATAATTTATGTGATTATTTATTATTTTTTTTAAACTCTTATGGAAAAGGTTGTATTGATTATTTAAATGACGAATTTAATCAGTCACTTTATATGAAAAAAAATAATGAACATCTAATGAATTGTTTATGTCGTAGTATTAATTCAATTTGTTTTAAAGAGGAAGAAATTGAATATTTAAGAGAAAATATGAAACATTTTGATTATACTTAATTTTTATATGTATCATCTAATCGACCATTATAAAAAAATAAAACAAACAAATATGCAAATATCCATCCTATAGAACCCCAGAATTGGTCGCCGATTATATTCAAATAACTATCATAATTTAATTTTCCTCCTGGAAATTGTGAATAATGATTAATAAAATAAATTCCATATTTTGTATTTGTAATAAATTCATATAATAAATGAATTATAAACCATTTATTAAATGATACTCTCCAAAAATAAATAACAATCCCTGTAGAAAAATGAAGCAATGAAAATTGGTCTGTAAAATTTACACCCATATATTATAGAAATATTATAAGTTATAATATAAAGTATTAATAACTTATATCATAATAATGATTAAAATCGAAAAAATGAATGTGTTAATTCCAATGGCTGGACTAGGAAGCCGTTTCTCTAAACAAGGCTTTAAAAATATTAAACCATTGATTCCATTAAATGGAAAAACATTTATTGAATGGTCAATAGAGTCTGTTGATTTTAAATCAATTGAAACACAATTTATTTTTGTTATTCTCGAACAACACATTGAAATTTTGAAAGAACATTTAAAAAAAATTAAACCAAATTGC
>JACCDQ012055370.1_pt1 | contig 11106 bp, 10 predicted proteins | sample 7446031 | NCBI WGS metagenome assembly JACCDQ01 (sample SAMN15323442, study PRJNA562643) | freshwater metagenome | isolation source: river surface water | place: USA:Blue River Watershed | collected 2017-08-17
CATCTGCGATGACTCCAGCCCGCTGATCAGGTACGTAAGGTGACTGCCCACATTGTCGTGCAGCTCCCGCGATATGCGCATGCGTTCTCGCGTCACCTTCTGCTCATCCTCCAGTTTCTTCAGCCGCCACTTCAGCCGCCACTGCGACAGGAAGCGCACCGCAGCTACTAATACCGACACCGCCAGCAGCACCGCCAGTAGCCGGAACCAGAAGGTCTGCCAGAAATAAGGTAGTGCCGTGATGCGCAGCTCCACCGGCTCAGCCCATATCACGTTCTGCGCATCGGTCGCTTCCACCCGCAGTGTGTAAGCACCAGGCGTGATAGAGTTGTAGCGGATGTGCCACTCACCTTTCTCCATCACGCGCCATTCGTCGTCCACGCCCTCCATTTTATAGCGTATGTGCCAGTTCGCTTGCGCAGCATAGCCAGGGATAGCCACATCAAATTCCAGCAGCTTTTTCCCTTGCTCCAATGTAAATTCCGTGACCGGTCGCAGCCCCTTCATCACCAGCACAGTAGCCGTATCATAAAAGCTCTGCTTCAGCTCGTTCTTATCAATAATAGCGATACCGTTAGCGCCTGAAGCCATCACGAACCTGTCATCCACACTCAGGGCGAACTGATTGAAGTCCATGATCGGCACGCCATACTTGTCGTTGATATATCTCGACGATCTCGCTTCCACATCATAGAGATACGTGCCCTTGCTCGATGTCAACAACATCGTCCTGTCATCTGCCGGCGCTACACAGTATACATTGGCCACATCTCCCGCCAGTGGCAGCCGTTCGAATGTGTCGGCCGCCGTCAGCCGGTAAGCGCCGCCGCCCATTGTGGCCGCATACATACTGCCATCTGCGCCTTCGGATATCCCTATCACTGCGGTATTGCCTAGCCCGTCATTGCTGCCATTCGCCTTATAGCCATAACCTTTGATGAAACGCATATTGCTGTCAAAGACATCCACACCATACCCCGACCCCATCCACACTCGTTTCTGCTTGTCGATGTGACCACACATATAGTCCGCCGGGCCCTTCACAGGCTTTTTCGTCTTATCCGGGAATCCGTCCGCATACAGACGCTCCGCCACGGCCTCGTGTCGCCGGTATCTGTATAGTCCCTCGAGGCCATAAGTGTAATATTCGTTCGGCTGCAACTGGAAGCCACCCCACATTGATAGCCGGTGCAGGTATTTGTTCAGTGAGTCGAACCGTCGCAATCGGAGGTTCGCAGTGTTCATGACCCACGAACCCTGCCCATTGGTCAGCAGCAGCAGCTCATCCTTCGCCCACGGCACATATCCCATCACTTCAAAGAAGGCAAGTGTATCAGGTTTTATCCCTGCCTGGTAAGATATCTGGTCACCGTATCGGAATACACAAAGCCCCCGCTCCGATGAACAAATGACCTGCTTGTGCGCCGGGTCATGATAGGACAACCACAACCGTGCAGCCCCCGTCATTTTGGGCGATATGTAATGCAGGTGTCGTGCATTGGCCGGCAGCACCCCGAGGCTGATGCCATCCTCGCTCACCCATAGGTTCTTCCGCTTGTCTGAGAACGCATAGATCACAAAGTCGAATGCCAGCGCCGCCGGGTCCTTCTCATCAGCGGCAAAGGTCACCATCACCGTGTCTTCCAGGTGCCGCAGCAATGCAATGCCTTTCTCATGCTGCACAAGCACTTCATCATTGGCCAGCGCAGATATCCGCGTCTTTTCGTGCCGGTATTTCCATTGCTCCTTCGCACGGAGGGTGTCCACTCTTCCGGTCCGGGCGTCTATGGTCACAAGCCCGGTGTCCGTCAGCATCACCAGGGCATCGTGGCCTTGCAGGTAGGCCACATCTGTGATATAGTTGGCACGATATACTTCTTCAAATTTCCTGCCTGCCAGCTTACCCAGTCGTTCATGGTCCAGCAGCACATATAGCTGTCCACTTGCGGTTACAGCGATGTCGTTCACCGTGCTCGTTCTGAATGAGTCTGCCAGTACAAGCCCCGTATCAGTGATGTGGTAGGTCGCTACCCGGTCAACACCCGTAGCATAAAGCAATTGTCGAATACTATCGATCTCTATAACATTCGCACCCACCATCAGCGGGTTGTCCTGCCGGGCATAGACCGCCCCTGTACGGGTGTTATAGCTCACCAGGTGCGACCTCGTGGCAGCCCACAGAACCCCGCCCCTGCTCCAGTGAAGGCTGTTAATGAACAGGTTCATATCCTTGCGGTCGCCCCTGAGGTCTACCTGCAGGAATCTCCGCCCATCGAACAGTTCCAGCCCGTCCTGGGTCCCCAGGTACAGTAGGCCATGGTCATCCGCGGTCATGCACATGATGTTGGCGTTGTGCATATCTGCGGTGCTCATATGCCGCCATACCTGTAGCTGTGCACGCACCGCCGCGGGTCCGCACAGGCACAAAAAAAAGAGGATGTATCCGGACCAACGCCCCATATACATCCCCAATGTAGAAAAGAATTATAAAGACTGCAATACGGCCGGCCGCCTATTGGTCGTACTTTATTATTATCGGCTGGCCGGTCAGCTCCTGTGTACCGCACTTTACCTTCACATTCTCTATGAATATCTTGCCGGTATTGTTCTTTACCAGGTCCAGCATTTTATCGGTCAGCATATAGCCGTTGGTCATGAAAGGCCCGATGAAGTCACCGCTCTTCGGGAGTATACTGAACGCGAAGCTCGTTACGTCGCAGCCTTTCCGCATCACGGTAATGGCCTTATTGTTCACTATCGCATCTATGGTCGACATAGGCACGGTCGCATTCCTGTCTGCAATGCTGTTGGCCGCGCCACCCAGCTTCACGGGTACCGCTGTACTGCTCTGCGCAAAGGTCGGGGCGCAGAACGCCAGGGTCGCTAGTACGGTAATTATCCTTTTCATCTCAAAATGATTTATACGAAAATACGGATCTTTTCTTTACAAATACTGCCCGGTATAGCTTTCCTTTACCTTTTTCAGGCCTTCCGGCACGCCCTCATAAAGCAGGTGACCGCCATTCACCCCACCCTCGGGTCCCAGGTCTATCACCCAGTCCGCACATTTGATCACGTCCGTATTATGCTCTATCACCAGTATGGAATGCCCCTGGTCTATCAGCGCATCGAACGACTGCAGCAGTTTCTTGATGTCGTGCATATGCAGCCCCGTCGTCGGCTCGTCAAAGATGAACAGCACCTTTTCCTTCACTTTACCCCTGCCCAGGAAGGAGGCCAGCTTCACGCGCTGGGCCTCGCCGCCGCTCAGGGTATCGCTGCTCTGCCCCAGCTTCACATAGCCTAGCCCCACATCGCTCAGCGGCTGCAGCGCCATAGCCAGCCGCTTCTCATCCGCAAAGAATGCTATCGCCTCGTCTACGCTCATCTCCAGCACATCGTGCACACTCTTCGTGCGGTAGGTCACCTCCAGCACCTCGTCCTTAAAGCGCTTCCCCTTGCACGACTCACACAGCAGGTGCACATCCGCCAGGAATTGCATCTCCACGATCACTTCGCCCTCTCCTTTACACGTATCGCACCGCCCTCCATCCGTATTGAACGAGAAATGCTTTTCCTCGAAACCGCGCATCTTGGCCAGCGGCTGCTTTGCAAATAGCTTGCGTATCTCGTCATACGCCTTTATGTAGGTCACAGGGTTGCTGCGCGATGACTTACCAATCGGGTTCTGGTCCACTAGCTCCACCATGGCTATGTTGTCCAAGTCGCCGCCCAGGCTCTTGAAGATACCCGGCCTGTCGCCCCCCTCACCAAAATGCTTCATCAGTGCAGGGTACAGTGTTTGCTTCACCAATGTCGTCTTACCACTGCCACTCACTCCCGTCACCACACACAGCACATTCAGCGGGAAGTCCACACTCACATTCTTCAGATTGTTCTGCCGGCATCCCTCTATCCTCAGCTTGCCCGAAGGCTTGCGCTTGATGGCCGGCGTTGCTATGCTCAGTTCACCGCTCAGGTACTTCCCCGTCAGGCTGTCCTTATTGCTTATCAGCTCCAGGTAGCTGCCCGTGGCCACTACTTCTCCGCCCAGGTGGCTCGCCAGCGGGCCCATGTCTATGATATGGTCCGCCTCGCGCATCATCATCTCGTCATGTTCCACCACCACCACTGTATTGCCCAGCTCCCGCAGCGACTTCAGCACACCTATCAATCGCTCCGTGTCTTTGCTGTGCAATCCTATGCTCGGCTCATCCAGTATATACAGCGAGTCGGTCAGGTTGCTCCCCAGGAACTTCGTAAGCTGTATCCTCTGGCTCTCCCCGCCCGACAGCGTATTGGCCAGCCGGTTCAGTGTCAGGTAACTGAGACCTACGTCCAGCAACGTCTTCATGCGCTGGTTCACCTCTATCAGTATGCGTTTGGCTATGGTAGCATCATGCTCGCTCAGCTTTATGCCTTGCAGCCATTCATACAGCTCATCCGCCGGTTTGAACATCAGTTCGGCTATGGTCGCATCCGCTACCTTCACATACATGGCTTCCTTGCGCAGGCGACTACCCTTGCAGGCATGGCAGGTGGTGCGGCCGCGATAGCGGGCCTGCATCACCCGGTATTGCACCTTATACAGGTTCTGCTCCACCATCTTGAAGAAGTCATTGATGCCGCCTACTTCCTTGTTACCCTCCCACAGCAATTCATACTCTGAGTTCGTCAGGTCAGCCACCGCCTTGTGTATCGGAAAGTCATACTTCGATGCCTTACGGATAAAGTCCGTCTGCCATTCGCTCATCTTCTCCCCGCGCCAGCAGGCCACCGCACCCTCATAGATGCTCAGTTGCTTATCTGGTATCACCAGGTTGTCGTCAATGCCCAGCACCTGCCCGAAACCCTCACACGTTGGACATGCGCCATAAGGATTGTTGAACGAGAATAGGTTGGGGGTCGGCTCATCAAAAAGCATCCCATCCGCCTCAAAGCGATTGTTGAAGGTATGCACCTCGGTGCCATCCACTTCCACGTGGCATTCCCCCTCGCTTTCATAGAATGCTGTTTGTATACTGTCCGCCAGCCGGTGCAGGTCGTCCTCGTCAAATAGTTCCTTCACTACTATGCGGTCTATCAGCAGGTTCACAGCTGCCTTGCCGGGCGTCACCTTGCCTTCCAGCACATCCTCTATGCGTATCGGGCGCTCGTCCACCTTAGGCACATATATCCTGCTGAAGCCTTTCTGCATCAGGATATTCAGCTCCTCCTCCAGCGTACGCTTATAGCGTAGCACCAGCGGCACTATGAACTGCACCTTGGCGCCCACCTTCAGCCGCTGCACAAAGTCCACCACATCCGATACAGTATCCTTTTTCACCTCCCTGCCACTGATGGGTGAGTACGTCTTGCCCACCCGGGCATACAGCAACCGCAGGTAGTCATATATCTCCGTCATGCTGCCCACAGTACTGCGGGGTGTGCGCGTAGTTACCTTCTGTTCTATAGCAATGGCTGGGCAGATACCACGTATGTAGTCCACATCCGGCTTGTCCATCCGCATCAGGAACTGGCGGGCGTAGGCGCTCAGGCTCTCGGCATACCGGCGCTGCCCTTCTGCAAAAAGCGTATCCATCGTCAGCGACGATTTGCCGCTGCCGCTTACCCCCGTTACCACCACCAGCTTGTTGCGCGGAATGGCCACATCCACATTCTTCAGGTTGTGCATGCGCGCCCCTTTGATGAAGATCGCATCGCTGCCATCTGCAACACTTTCACGCTCTGGCGCTAACACAGCTTGCGTATCCTCATTCGTCTTTTTTGCGGCAGCGCTTTTTTTTGCTTTGGGAGCTGCCGCCTTTGTCTTTTTTTCTGCCATAAGATGCCTGGTCACAAATTTACGGTTTTGCGTACCTCGGCAGATGTTAATAATACCGCCGATATCCACATTTTCGTCATTAAAATTTACTTTTGTCTCTACAAAAACAGGGGTTATGAAACTCAGCACACACTTGCTTACCGGCGCCCTCTGCGCGCTCACCCTCGCATCCTGCGGTGGTGGAGAGAACAAAGAACAAGTAGCAACGGCCGAGGCTGCGGCACCGGTCCGCCGTCCTGCGCCGGCACTCTCAGCCGTAAGTGCCTCGCCTGAGTTCCCGGGTGCCACGCTGAAAATAGCTGGTGTAAAGGCAGAAAAAGTGGGCAACGACTCTGCCAAAGTGAGCTTCACCTTCGATGTAAAGAACTACGAACTGAAGATGCAGACCTCCGACAACGGCAACAAGCAGTGCAACAATTCTGCCCAGGGCCAGCACATACACTTCATCCTCGACGAGATGCCCTACAAGGCCCTCTACGAGCCGAAGAACGAAGTGACCCTCGCCAACGGCACAGAGCACTACCTGATGGTGTTCCTTTCCCGCTCTTATCACGAGTCTATCAAGAGCCCCGGCGCGGCGGCTGTGTATCACTTTAAGATAGACGAGAAAGGCAAACTGGTGAAGATGGATGACCCTAAGACGCCTATGCTGTTCTACAGCCGTCCCAAAGGCGACTACCTGGGTGCAGACACCACCAACATCCTGCTCGACTATTACGTTTGGAACTGCGGCCTGGGCGCAGACAGTTTCAAGGTGAATGTTGATGTTACCTCATCTACCGAGGAGCTGACCTCCTTCACACTGGATAAGTGGGAACCCCGCTTCATCAACAACCTGCCTACTGGCAAGAACAAAGTAACGCTGTCGCTTATCGGCAAGGATGGCAATGCTATCGAAGGTCCATGCACCAGCGCTACAAGGGAATTCAACCTTGCAGCCCAGGAACCCATGAAATAAAACTGGGGGATTAGTAGATCACTTTGCAGGCACTCACCGTACCCGTAGATGGGTAGGTCATTTCTATTTGCTGCTTATTACACTGCTTCTGGGCTATGTCGTTCGACATGCGACCCAGTGGATAGCCTATCTCCTCACCGGTATTCATCCTGCACAGGCAGGTGTACTCCTTTTTGAGGCAGGAAGAAAGACCAATGACCACCAACAGTACCACACTTACCAATACCACAGGGAGCGCTTGTTTCATAGCTATCGTTTTGAGCTTCACAAATTTAAGACTTTTTCATCAGAAAACCGGCCATTCTCATACATAGCTATGTCTCGACCTCACCTCCCCTTTGGGGTGAACGCAAGTGAACGAGCGTAGCTCCGGGAGGGGTCAGTGCGCAGCCGGGAGATCCGTTGCCTAATGATTGACCTCAAGACGCTCATTGGATCAATGCGTCCCCCTGCTTCAACCATTGCTCCACCGCTTGCTGGCTCAAAGTGTTATAGGTCGACTTCGCCACCACAGTTCCATTGTCTACCCACAGTATCAGCGGGAACATACCCTGTGTGTATTGCAGGAATGGGTCTCGGTGCAGGCGCATATAAGGGATATTCTGTGCCTTGGTCACCTTCCAGAACTCTGTCAGGTCACTGGCCACCCCGCCTATGATCATAAAGAACGGCAGCTCCTTATTCTCAGCCCGCATCAGGCTCATCTTGCGTGCCGCTATCCGGCAGTGCTCGCAGGTAGGGCTCAGGAAGGCAATGATGTGCTTGCCCTTTGTAAGGTCCATGGACGGTACTGCCGGGTAGCTCACCGTCTTCAGCGTATCTGTTGCTACAGTATCCCGCACCGGGTGATACAGCGGTGCCAGGTCTATCTTATACCCTCCCTTCTTCAACCAGTCCGGGTGGCTCACCGTCACCGGGAAGAGCACAAAAGGCAATGCGATGCCCACAGCCAGCAGCGTAGCCGTTATCGTGTTGTACCGCGGGAAATGGATACCATGATGGTACCGCTGCAGCAGCCAAACTATCGCCAGCAATACCCCATTCTTCAGCAGCGATGCCGATGGGCTCATCCATATCGCATCGCCAAAGCAGCCGCAGTTCACATCATCTCCGGCCGTTATCCATAGCCATACCAGGTACACACTGAATGCCACCAACAGCCAGAAGGCCACACGCAGCACCCATTTTTGTTTACCAAAGAGGTGCAACACCATCAGCCCGCCCAGCGCAGCCTCCAGCCCCACCATGAAGCGTGCCGCCAGCGTGGCCAGCAGCCAGGGAAAATGCAGGTACTCCACCATCGTGTACTCGAATGGCTGTATCGGCAGCACCTTCGTCCACGCCGAATACAGGAACAATGCCCCCGTGGCAATGGAAAGGAAAACGAGGAAATATTTCAGGCGGTGGCGCATCGTGGTTGCAAAAGTACTTGAAAGAACATCATTCCGGCAACCACAGCTCCCGGTTGGTATTATGGACAGCATATACCCAGACATCAGCCCGTTCTATCTCAAAAATGACCACATAGGGAAACCCCTTTACAGTCACATCGCGAAGTGTGCGGCTCCCGTCTTCATTGAGGATGCTATAATATTGGGGGGTGGATGCGAGTTTAGTATAGACATTGCCTAGCTCTGTCAGGAAACGGTCTCCCAGACCAGCAAGTACCGTCTCATAATAGTTGTAAGCTGCTATGGCCTCCTCGTGCGCCTCACCGGTTACATGCACATGGAATGGCATACTATTTTTTACCTGAGCGTATGAGTTTCATAGAAGCTTCCGCACTGTAAGATGCGCCCTGTCCGTTGATACGCTTCATTCTGCGTTCATGCCACGCCGCAATGGTCGCTTCGTCATATCGGCGAACCACCTCATCGGTCTGCCCCGCCACTTCATACAGGGAAGCCAGATGAACCTCATCAGCATTTTCAATATACTGATGCAACTTTTCGCGCAATGTCGCAATATTCATAGCCGTACAAATTTACGGGAAATAGCCAAGATTCGTCACCACAGTGCCACCTCGACGCGCTCGAGCATCGCATTTATCTGTAATTTTAGCATAGATACACCACACAAATGCAACCCACCATTATAGAGACAGTACCGCTCACTGAAAATGAAAAAATATGGCTATTGCAGATCTATGAAGAGAGAAGAAGGCGTCACAAGTCGAACGGATTCATGAAGGCACTTTTCGCTGTCGCTTTTATCTATTTGATGCTGATGACCCTTTTCTGGCCTTTCATATTTTCTGCCACTAACGGCGATCAGAATGACAAGGCTTATTTTATTCACCTTATATTTTCAAACCTCCATATAAAGCTCCCTGTCATGCTGATCATTTCGGGAGTTTATACAAAACTTCGGTACTATGGATGGATCTTGCCTTACAAAAAAGATGCACTCTCTGGCGTAAAGTACATGTCGTTGTTTCTGGTCACTCGGAAAGAGTATTTCCCGATCACAGGTCAGCACTTTATCACCATAAAATGTCACCAAGACAAGAGGTTCGAGGTAAATGATAGCATCTTCTATCATTGCGAGGAGGGTGGGCATATCGCACTTGGACAAGCGGTCAAATCGGGCTACATCTTCTGCGATAGCAATATCGCACTTGTCGAATAATGGCCGACGGTAGAAGCCTCCTAAAGCCCCCTCGGCTTCCACCCCAGCTTACTGAACACCTTCTTCCTCAGCAGGAAATAGTCCCATACGATACTGCGGCGGTAAATGCCTTCTTCGTTCCGCGTGGTTATCATGGCCTTATTGGCTTTGCGGCGAGCCAGCCACTTGCCCATCTCGCGATAGCAATGGAAATGCGCCTTTACAATGGTAGCCGTCTGCTTGAAGTTGCCCGTCAGCAGCAGCCTTAACCCCGCCACCCCATCCAGCACCAGCCTTAGCGGGAAGAGCCATACCATCTTATGCCCTTTCTCATTCTTTATCAGCAATATCAGGTTGTTCCTGAAGTTGTAATACAGTTTCTGTGTGCTGCCATAGCTGATCACGCTGCCACCCACATGATATACCGTAGATGCCCCTACATAGCCTATCTTATACCCACTGTTCTTCAGCCGCCAGCAAAGGTCCACTTCCTCCATATGCGCATACAGGTCTGCATCCAGGCCTCCGGCCTTATGATACAGGTCTGCCCGCACCATAAAGCACCCACCCGACGCCCAGAACACCTCTATACTGTCGTCATACTGCCCCAGGTCCTTCTCTATATCAAAGAAGATACGCCCACGGCAAAAGAGGTAACCATACTTATCCATGAAACCGCCACCGGCGCCAGCGTATTCGAACTTGTCCCGCTCGCGGTAGTACCTGATCTTGGGCTGGCAGGCTGCCAGCATCGCATCGCGCTCCATCGCCCGGTGCAGCGGCGGGAACCACCCCTGCGTCACCTCGAAGTCGGCACTGAGCAATATGTAGTATTTCGCCTGTATCTGGCGCAGCGCTTCGTAGTAACCGTTGGCAAAACCATGGTTCTCCTCTATGCGCAATGTCTTTACGGTCGGAAAATTCTCCTGCACATATTGCAGGGTACTATCGGTCGATGCATTATCGGCCAGCACTACGTCGTAGCCGGTATGCGCCTCCGAGACTATGAGGGGTAAGAACAACTCATGCCATTTCGTGCCGTTGTAGCTGAGTATTACAACCGCGGTGTCCTGCTGGCATACTATCATAAACTAGAATAGGGAGAAGGGCACTAAGGATTTTTATACTTAGGCTCGTAGAGGGTATTGTCGGGCACCTTTACGTCATCGTTCTTCACGTATTTGTGCTCCCACAGGTTATAACATCCCGACCACGCAAATATGAAAAAGCCAAAGAACGATAAAAGGAACAAGAACCGTGACTTCGATGGCTTATTCAGCTCTATATCATTGGGGTTATCTATTTCTCCGCCGTTGTTATGTTGTTGCGTATTCATGAATTGTTAAATTTCCTTCGCAAAAATAATAGTAATTCCCTAAAGATCATAATATTTTTACGCTTCATTCGTTATCAGCCGGTAAATTATGCGCCAGTACCTCAATTGGAAAACATATCTAGCCCTTATCGCGCTGTTCATCGTTAGTGCTTCCCTGTATTACACCAACCAGCTCGCCGGTAAGCTGGCCGTTGAAGAAAAAAAGAAGGTAGAGGACATCGCCGACGCCCTCAAGGTGCTCAGCAACCCCGAGAACACCAAGGACCTCGAGACCGCCGTGGCCATCAATACCATGGCCCAGAACAAGAACATCCCCCTCATCATAGCCGACGAGAAAGGAAACATTAAGGACAAGATCAATATAGATAGCGCCACCCTCGC
>JACCDQ010252820.1_pt1 | contig 11103 bp, 8 predicted proteins | sample 7446031 | NCBI WGS metagenome assembly JACCDQ01 (sample SAMN15323442, study PRJNA562643) | freshwater metagenome | isolation source: river surface water | place: USA:Blue River Watershed | collected 2017-08-17
AGCCCTCCACTAGATGAATCAAATTTGGTTAAACCAAATTCTAGTGAATTTGCTTGCATGAATTTCAAATCAGATTTCATTATTTCAAGATGATAATCATCGGCTAAGTTGACACATAAAAAATGTGGATCTTTTAAATACGAAATATCTAAAATAACTCTAGTTTGTCCCGAGGCGTTTTTATATTTGTTTTTATAATCCAATATAAATTGTAAAAATTCTCGAAATGAAGGAATGGAAAGTAGGTTGTACGTGCACATGAAGCTTATTTTCACCTCAGGCAATTCGTTTAAAATGTATTCAAAGTTTTTCAAAAATAAATTTAAATCCAAACCTGTTCTAATGTATTCAGCTTGTTTGCCCCATGTATCTAAACTAGTGTAGATCGTTATTTCTTTTACGAATTTATTTTCTAAGGCAGGTTTTATATATTCGGCTGCTTTTTCAATGTGCTTAAAATCAACACCGAGATTAGAGTTAATAGCAAGTGATAGATCTTTATTAGGATTCTTTGAAACCCAATCTAAAAGCTTAAAAGTATCAGGTACCATAAGAGGCTCACCACCGGTAATTCGTAATACTTTTAAGTCAGGGTACAAACTTGGCCACCATTTCCAGAAATATCCAACATAGGGATTTTCACTTGAATTGGTAATTGGCATTTTCTCTTTTATTGGTATCGTATGATGCTTTGAAAATGTTTGAATGTTTCCGTACTGCTTTAATTCTTTCATCCAGCTGCTTGAAATATGAGGAAGACAGTAAAGACATTTAAAATTACATGAATTGCTAAAACTAACTTCTAAATATTTGGGATTTACATGTTTAGTATATCCCGCATTTTTAGCATCTTCGAAAAAAGGTTTCGCCCAATCATCATTACTTTTTACATGCCTATCGCTGTAGTGTTCCCCTGGGGTATCTTCTATTTTCCAGCAATATTCGCATTCTTTAGGTCTAACACCTTCCATCATCATTTTACGATAAATCTTTTTTTCGTTTGAATTATGAAGAGCATCAGGATTTTTTTCTAATTCTTCAATTGTTGGTTGATGAGTATTGGGATGATGACAAGAATGATTTTGGCCATTTTGCAAATGAAGTGTAACTTGGAACCATTTTGCTAAACAAAATGAGCTTGAAACTGAGTCCAGCATCTCTTTGGTTTCTTTGTATTGTTCTGTGATAGATTTGTAACTCATTTCGATCCAAAAATTATTTTCTTATGCAATGGTAATAATTACCATGGCTATCGAAAAATAATAAATCATCTAAATCGTTTTGAGTATTTTTAATGGTAGAAATTCCGATAAATTCTTTGTCTTTAAGTAGCGATAATTCATGCGTTACGTCTTCGAAGTAATCTTTATGTTTCAAGAGGAGAGTAAAATTAAAGTCTTTTTGTACGTGCTTTTTTAAACCTCTCGATTTTAATAAGAAAAGACAGTCGGGGTGGTCATTTTTTTGCTCAAAGTTAAATCCTAAAACTCTAAAAAACCAACTATCCCGCTCTTCGTAAATTTGATTAGAGCGGTAATAACTGAATGAAAGATTATTGTGCTGCCTGTAAAAATCTAAACTTCCGTGTTGAACGTCAGCACTATGATAATTGGCCATAATTAGAGAGTCTTCATCATGGAATTTAAATTCTTGAAGTTGAACACAGGCCCAATTCGCGCCACATCTTCGGTTAGGCAAAAATAGAGCATCTTGTTGAAATGTTCCATCACCTTGATTGATTAAAATAACATCTGCTGGATAGTAAATATGATCACCCATGCTAGCCAGAGCCAAATGTTTATTACCTTGATGGTCATGAATGGTATCTCCAGCTAGGGGAACAAATTTTCTATGAGAAACAATTTCAGGTAATTTATGGGTAATGGAATTGAGTTGGTTGTTCTCTAGTTTAAAGAAAAAATCGGGATTTGCTCCACAATCAAAAATAAACAGTTCAGCAATTCCATCATTATCAAAGTCACCCGAGCAACCACCAAAGTAGAAGGACCTTTTAAGTGGTATTATGTCTGTGTTAAGTTGATATTCGTTATTTTTTAAAGATAAAAATGTAACTTCGCCCCCAGGAAAAGGAGGAATGTCATAACCATGATCAAAAACAACAATGTCTAGACTGTCTTTAGAGCTAAAATGATCTTGAATAACATTCCTTGCGTGGACAAATCCACGTCTGAATTGGTCATAATTTTTTTTCCCAATCAAGGCGTTTTTGCCCTTTTCAAAGTTGTATTGATATATGGGGTACTCAGTGTTTTTTAAAGGGTATTCAAGAGATGTGATGAAAAATGATTTTTGATATTGAGGATGCTTAATATCGAAAACATCGTGAAGATGAGTAACTCCAAACGGTGAATAGTGAAAATAAATTTTAAACGAATTAGTTTCACCTACAAAAAATGGATCAGGAATATTTTTAGAAAACATATTATTTTTTTTCTGATTCGGGCTTAAGTAAAAAATTACTAAATTCTATGTTTTGAGGAATATGAGGGCAGATTTGGCAAAATGAAAACTCAGCATCATGTAAATGAAATTTTCTTTTGTGAATATTTAAAAACTTAGCTCTCCAGGTATTATATTCAGAAGAGTTCCAAACCTCGTCAAAATCTTTAGTTCTAATTTCGCCAATTGTAAATGGAGATACACAGCAAGCCTTTACATCTCCATTAGTTTCAACTCGAACATAGCTAAAACCAATTGTACAAGGAATTTGTTGCATCACCTCTAGAGGCAATCCACCATTTAAAGCGCCTGTTGTAACGGTTGGGCTTTCGATTTCCTTTTCATCAAATATTTTCAAATCATCAGTTATCATAATTTATTTGATCATAATCTTAGCCATTCATCAATTGAAACTATCATTTCATCAATCAACTTACGGGGATATTTTGTATGAAGGTGTTTTAAAAATCGAGAAATATTAGAAAAGTGCTGCTGGCTCTGATTTTTTGTCAGATGCATGTCAATTTGTGTATACATCGCCCAAATTTCCCAAGATATTTGAGCCATTATGCATTCAATTTCATTTTCTGAGAAATCCCAGGTGTAAGCGATTTCTTTGTAGGTAAACATGTGAGGAAATATTACGAATAACTCTTTAGGGCTAGGGTTTTGATCAAAATTAAGATGATCTGGAATATTTTGATTTTTTTTATCAAAATAATCCATGAGAGCGTCAAAGTAGTGGTTTGAATTAAAATAAATTTGCAAAGCTTCCTTAAGGCAGAGAATAGGTTTAGTTTTATCGTTTAATGGCAAGCAAGAGAGTGTTAAATGATATCTCCATTTTATTAAATCTCTCTTCGTAGGTTGCAAAAACCCAAGATGGTTTGATAAAAAAGTTCTAAGTAAATAAATAATTGGTTCAGCCTTACTCTTTTCAATTTTATTAAAATCAGACACTAGTTCTAAAAGTATTGGATCACGTTTAAGTTCAAATGAATTTATTAAACAACTTACGCGATTTAAATCACGAAAGGAGTAATAATTAGCTTCTTTAATTAAAGGAAAATATTTAAGAAAAGATTTGGATAGTATTGCATGTTCAATGAAATTTTTTTGATCAAGAAATAAAAAAGTAATATCAAGGTCAGATTTCAAAAACCCAAAGTAGTTATGAAATAAACTATTTCTTGGCCAGACTAATAAGTTTTTTTGAAACTTTAAAAAATAAAAGAACTTTAAAGTGTAGAAAAAAAATAAATAAATTATTTTACCTAATAATTTAGAATCAAGTTGCAATAAACTAAGTGGGGATTTGATTGACTTCATCTTGAGCAATAGCTTCTAATACTTCAGGAAGTACTAATTTAATTCTTCTTTCGTTCGCACGAATTAAAACTCTTTTTACAATCTCTTTAAATTCCAAGTGAAATTCTGGAGGGATGGAATAATTCTTGTGTATGTGGGAGTGAATTTCTAATGGCTTTAACCACACTGATGCACCTAAAAATGCAGCAACATCTAACATTAATTCCATTTCTCTGAAATTGTACTTATTTATTATGTTCACAATCGTGAATTTAATTCCATATCCATCACGAACTTTTAAGTCTCTTGCATAAGCTATGTTATCAATCACTTTATCGAAAACACTAGGCGCTTGTCTTGGTCTAACTAAACTATAAGTTTCTCTGGTTCCAGAAGAAATATTTACCATGAACAATAAATCTTTTTTTCCACGTGAAAGTTCATGCAGCTTTTCAATTTCGGCAAAAGTTGGGTATTCAAAATTTGAGAGTACTTCAAGCGAAAGACCTCTGGTTCTCAAGTGGGAAATAATTTCTAACCAATTTGGGTGAGTCAAGGGATCACCTGCACCTCCGAGCTGAACCTGGTGAAGGGTTTCTGGAGTTTTGTTTAGAAAATCCATTGCTTTTTGGAAAGGGAGTTGCTGATTCATGAAGTTTTTAGTTTGTTCACTAATTTTCCCACCTTCATTTTTCTTAATATCTTCTACAAAATCTGGTCCCCATAAACCACAAAAAACACAGGAATGAGTACATTTATTGGATAGATCAAGATGTAAATATTTTAGGCCAGAGAATGTATTTAGAGAATTGGCATTCCATTTTTCATGCTCTTTATCTTGTGAAAAATAAATATGTTTTTTAAAGCCGCGCAGTCTTAAATATTCAAAAGCCTCACGATATTTATTGGCATTTTCAATCGTTAATTCTTCTAAGGGATTAATAAAAGCAAAATCTAAATTAAATTTTTCAAAAAATTTTAGAATAGTCGGCCCAAGTTGATAATGATTACCTGTCAGGACAAAAGTGGGAATCAGCTTTTTCTCAGCTTGAAATTGTTGATGAAGTTTTTCAAAAGCTAAAATAGAATCATGGTCTGAGTTTTGATAAATTCGACCTTGACCGTTTGCATCTGTAGCACCCATTCCAACTTGAACATCAACGCTAATCCATTTTATGGTACTAATATCGGAAATTTTTTTAATTTGATTAAAATCAACTTTATTTACTGGATGATTAATATAAACGAACATTTTACTTGTACGCTTAGAGATTTCAACCATGTTGTGAAATATTTCAACATCGCCTCTTTCTAAAATATTATAATAATAAGGCGTGTATAAAAATACATTGGTTTGTATTTCATCAATTTTGTCTAATTTATCATTGCATAAATCGTAATATTCCATAACGGAATTATATCCAATGGGACTTGGCAGGCAAGTTAATTCTGATAATTATTTTTTAGAATTTCATGCCTTTGAATCAGTTCGATGATGGACGAATTGGTAGGATATTTTAATTTTGCCTCTGTAATGGTTGCCTTAGCATCTTCATACAAATTATTTTTAAGTTGTTCTTCATAGAGTAGTGCATAAATTTCTGGCTTTGGATTTTCAATTTTAATTTTACTATATAGTTTTAAGGGAGAATTAAATAAAGCACCATATTGGAAAGATAAAATAGCGAAAAAAAGTATAACTCCCCAGGTAAAATTGAAAGCCTTTTTCCCAGTTATATTTAAGGCTTGAAGCAGAAAACCTAAAAATATTGGAAAAATTAAGATTAACAAATAGGCATATCGGTCGCTAACATTTGACCAGTAAAAATAGGGAATATATTGGAAACCTAAATAGGGGGCCATGATTATTAAAAAACTTGCTGGGTAGAAAAGCGCTTTAGAGAAAATTTTTGTTCGGAAAAAAATAAAAATAGGAATGATTAAAAAAATAATTAAACCCAAAAAAAGTTCAAAAATTGAAGTATTTAATTTCGGAAAATTAAACAAAAGAGGAAAAGGATAAATAAGTTTCGTGTTATAGTAAAAAAATGCTTGTTTAAAAATCGAAAAACTATCGAAATCTAAACTTGTATTTGATAGTCCTGATTTTTTTTGATCTATATTGTGATAACTTTCGACTAAAGTATTTGATGAATTTATAATTTCATCACTAGGTTTCGAATAAAATAGTTCCCGATTAATTTTAGTTTTTTCACTTATGCCAGTTAATTTCACATTGGAGTTCTCAAGCATTACAAAATTACCATTTTTGGTTAATAGGCCTAGAGCTAGGCTGAAAAGCAAGCAAATTGAAATGAATATGACTTTTTTCATTCTCATTTCTTTTTGAGGAAATTTTAAAAACAGAGCGAGAAAAGGTAAAAAAATAGCAATCGGCTTTATGAATAAACTAGCGATGAAACAAAGAATGGAAGTAAAAAAATATTTAATTTTGTCAGTTTCAGAATAATTAATAAAAAGCCAGACAGAAATTAAAGCAAAGGTGGTGGCAAATAAAGTAAAAAACTGGAAAAACCAACTAACTGTTTCAACATTTTGGGGATGAACTAAGAATAAAATAGCAAAAATCATGGCAAAGTTGGTTTTAAATCTTTGTAGGATTTTAAAAAATAAAAAAGCATTAATAGCGTGAATAAAAATGTTGAGAAGTTTAAAAAATAATATGTTTAAATTAGGTACAATTTTTAAGATGGTCCAGATGATGGCATAACCCAGTGACCAAGATTTATAGAATGGAGAGTTGATTTTAAAAAAACTAAAAGCACTTGGTGCTAATAAAAAATAAGGATTAGAAAAAATGTATTTTTCATCGTCCCAAAAAGAATTTAAATTCATCAAGCTGGGCGAAAATACTGCAATACTCAATATAACTAAGAGCAAGAATATCTGAGTTGAACTATTTAACTTCATAATTAGTGAATATTTTCGCAGAATATCCAGCCCTTTTAAAGCTAATAATTACAACACCTTGCAGCGATTTGAAATTAATTTAATGTCCTGAGGTTGACACTGTCAGATTAGATATTAACTTAAGGCTGTTAAAACAAAGGATCAGAGCAATGGTTAATCAAACTGGAAAAGAAAATTTAGAAAATGAAGAAGTAACGAAAACCGAAGACAAGGTTCATGATGTGATTGAAGAAGAACTTGAAAAGCACGTTGAACCAAAGAAAGAAGAAGATTTTAAGGCAAAGTATTATTACTTAGCTGCAGAAATTGAAAACATGAAAAGAAGATATGATAGAGAAAAAGAAAATCTATTGAAATTTGGAAATGAGAAGGTTTTATCTGGTCTTCTGACTGTTGTGGATAATTTTGATTTAACAGTAAATGCACTGAAAACAGATAATGACGATAAAGTAAAAAACATTGTGAAAGGAATTGATATGATTCGATCTCAATTTCTAGATGTTTTAAAGCAAAATGGATTGACTCAGGTCGATGCACTTGGGAAAAAGTTTGATCCTAATTTTCACGAAGCCCTATCACAAACTAAAGCTGAGGGGAAAGAGGATGATGAGATTATTCAAGTTTATCAACAAGGGTATTCTCTAAATGGAAGATTAATAAGAGCCGCAAAAGTAGTAGTAGCAAAAAAATAAATTTTTAAAAATATAAAGGAGAATTTTATGGGAAAAATTATTGGTATCGATCTTGGAACAACAAACTCGTGTGTTGCCGTGCTTGAAAACGGAACATATAAGGTAGTAGCAAATGCTGAAGGACACAACACAACTCCTTCAATCATTGGTTTTGCTAACAATGGTGAAGTTCTAGTTGGTCAAGTTGCTAAAAGACAATCTGTTACAAATCCTAAGAAAACATTATTTGGGATTAAAAGATTAATTGGTAGAAAAGCAACAGATGCTGAAGTTGCAAAACTTAAAGCAGTAGCACCGTTTGAAATTACTGCCAATAAAAATGGCGATGCTTGGGTAAAGGTTGACGGCAAAGAAATGTCACCTCAGGAAGTTTCAGCAAAGGTTTTAGAAAAACTTAGAAAAGCTGCTGAAGATTATTTAGGTCAACCGGTAACGGAAGCAGTTATTACTGTTCCAGCTTACTTCAACGATGCTCAAAGACAAGCAACAAAAGATGCAGGTCGTATCGCAGGATTAGATGTAAAAAGAATTATCAACGAGCCAACAGCAGCGGCACTTGCTTACGGATTAGATTCTAAAAAAGATAAAAATATCGCAGTATTTGACCTTGGTGGTGGTACATTCGATATTTCAATTCTTGAAATTACATCTGACGGCGTTTTTGAAGTTAAAGCGACTAACGGTGATACATTCTTAGGTGGGGAAGATTTTGACTATAGAATTATCAATTTCCTTGCTGAAGAATTTAAAAAAGAAAATGGTGTAGATTTACGTCAAGATACAATGGCACTTCAAAGATTAAAAGAAGCTGCTGAAAAAGCAAAACATGAGTTATCAAATGTAACTCAAACAGATGTAAACCTACCGTTTATTACAGCTGATGCTTCAGGCCCAAAACACTTAAACGTAAATATCACTAGAGCTAAATTTGAATCTTTAATTGCTGACTTAATTGAAAAATTAGTTGAGCCATGTAAAACATGTATTAAAGATTCGGGATTATCTTTAAATGAAATTCACGAAGTAGTACTTGTGGGTGGATCAATCAGAGTTCCGATTGTTCAAACTAAAGTTAAAGAAATTTTTGGAAAAGAACCTTCAAAAGGTGTTAACCCAGATGAAGTTGTTGCTGCGGGTGCTGCAATTCAAGGGGGAGTTTTAGCTGGTGATGTAAAAGACGTATTACTTCTAGACGTAACTCCACTTTCACTTGGTATCGAAACTTTAGGTGGTGTATTTACTAAGATGATTGAGAAAAACACAACGATTCCAACTAAGAAATCACAAGTGTACTCAACAGCTCAAGATAACCAACCAGCGGTTTCAATCCACGTATTACAAGGTGAAAGAGAATTTGCTAAAGATAACAAAACGCTTGGAAGATTCGATCTTACAGGAATTGCACCAGCTCCTCGTGGAGTACCGCAAATTGAAGTTACTTTCGACATTGATGCTAACGGTATCGTTCACGTTTCTGCTTTAGATAAAGCTACTGGTAAATCTCAAGAAATCAGAATTTCTGGAGGTTCAGGTTTATCTGAAGAAGAAATTCAAAGAATGGTAAAAGATGCAGAAGCAAATAGATCAGCTGACCAAGAGAGAAGACAAGTTGTCGATGCAAAAAATAATCTTGATGGAATGATTTTTGCGACTGAAAAAATGATTAAAGATGGCGAAGGTAAAATTGCAGCAGGTTCTAAATCTGAACTTGAAGCGGCAGTAGCTGAGGCTAAAACTAAATTAACAAGTGAATCACTTGATGAATTAAAAGCTGCGACTGAAAGATTGCAAAATGTATCTCATAAAATTGCAACAGAAATGTATCAAGCAACTGGTGGACAACCAGGTCCTGATATGGGAGCAGGTGCAGGGGCTCAAGCTGGATCAACTGATTCTGGAGCAAAGAAAAATGATGACGGTGTTGTAGACGCTGATTATAAAGAAGTTTAATACTCAAACAAAATGAATTTGAAAAAGTCTCTCCTTTATAGGAGGGACTTTTTTATAAAATGGATTAACTTATGAGCAATAAACGTGATTATTATGAAGTGTTGGGTGTAGCTAAAAACTCTTCAAAAGAAGACATCAAAAAAGCTTATCGTAAGCTGGCTATGCAATACCATCCTGATAGAAACCCAGATAACAAAGAAGCCGAAGCAAAATTTAAAGAAGCATCAGAAGCAGCAGAAGTGCTAATGGATGATGAAAAAAAATCTCGCTACGATCAATTTGGTCATGCTGGTGTTAATGGTGGCCCAGGTGGCTTTGGTGGAGCGGGTGGTTTCCAAGGAGATTTCGCTGATTTTGGAGACATCTTTGGTGATATATTTGGTGACATGTTAGGTGGAGGCCGTGGACGCGGTCGTCGCGGAGGTCGATCACAAGGGCGACCAGGTGATGATTTACAAATGAATATTGAAATTGATTTTTCAGAAGCGGCATTTGGAATTGAAAAAACCATCACAATCAATAAAAACGTAAAGTGTGATACATGTAATGGATCAGGAGCCAAAGCTGGATCAAGTCCAACCACTTGTGACTACTGTCATGGTCATGGAGAAGTTCGTCGTCAACAAGGTTTTTTCACTGTTGCAAGTACTTGTCCAAAATGTAATGGTTCAGGTCAAATGATTAAAGATCCTTGTGGAACTTGTAATGGTTCAGGAAAAAAGAAAAAGAAAGTAGATCTACAAGTAAAAGTGCCTGCAGGAATTGATAACGGTCAACGCTTAAAACTTTCAAATGAAGGTGATGCGGGAATGAATGGTGGGCCAAATGGAGACTTATACGTAGTTATCAATATTAAGCCACATGAAATATTTGAACGTGATGAGTTTGATGTTCATTGTACTGTTCCAATTAGTTTTTCTCAGGCGGCACTTGGAGCAGAAATGGAAGTTCCTACTTTGTCAGGTAAAGTAGCTTTAAAAATACCAGCCGGCACTCAGTCGGGGGTAAAAATGCGCTTAAAAGGTAAAGGAATTCAAAGATTGGGTGGCTACGGTATAGGAGATCAGATTGTTACAGTGCATGTAGAAACTCCAACTAAACTTTCTAGTGAGCAAAAAGATTTATTAAAAAGATTGGCAGAGATTGAGACAACGACGAATTCAAATCCAATGAGTCGTGGATTTTTTGATAAAGTGAAAGATTTGTTTCAATAATATAATAAATTAGTACATTATTAATTTTTAATCTAAGCTTCTCTAAAGTCTCGATGATTGATAATATAAGTAAAATATCAATTATAGGGATTTTTATGAAGCTTTTTTTATATTTAATATTATCAATTCTATTTGTATCTTGTTCTGGTGTTAAGCCACTGACCTATAAAAGAAAAGCTGTCGAAAAAGTTGATACGAGTAAGCTTTATGAAAAAAGTTTTCTACAGCGAATTGCATCTGTTAAAGAAAAGTTTAAAAATGGTAAAGCAGACTTAGCCTTAAAAGAGCTCTCTGAAATAAATGATTCAAAATTAGGAACAGCAGAACTGGCTACAAAGAAGAACTTATTCGGTGTTATCAATTTTTCAAAAAAGAATTTTGATATAGCTGAAAAAAACTTTATAGATGCACTTCAGGCTGCTGGTGAAGATCCAGAATTAGAAGCCCAAATTCAATTAAATTTAGGAAGTACTTATTATAAATTAAATTTGTACGAGAAAAGTTTAAAAGTTTTACAAGAGCTAGATTATCATCAACTACCTTCTAAC
>JACCDQ010697067.1_pt1 | contig 11102 bp, 8 predicted proteins | sample 7446031 | NCBI WGS metagenome assembly JACCDQ01 (sample SAMN15323442, study PRJNA562643) | freshwater metagenome | isolation source: river surface water | place: USA:Blue River Watershed | collected 2017-08-17
GCTCCAAGGAACTGGATGAGGCGGCCGTATTGATCGAAGCTTTCATTCAGCGTGAGCCGGCGGACAGGCACGCCTGAGGGCAGCGGCAAGGGGAGCCCCGGTGACTGCGGATACAGGAAGGGATCGGTTGGCGTGAATACGCCGGGCAAATTCGGGAACGCGCCGGCTGCGCTTGCCGTGGTGACCTTTACCTGGAGCAGCGTGCGTGTGTTCGGACCGAAGCCGGGGCGCGATGTCGGCGTCTTCGGGTTGCCCGGATAGTAGTCGTATCGCCCATCACCGCCGGGAAAGGGAGCAGGGGCGTCGTTGTACAGGATCAGCGTCGAGCCTGCGGGCACGTTGCGCAGGTCCAGCAGCAGGTCGGCACGCTCGGCTGGTGCGAGCAGCAGTTGCAGGCCGCCTCCATTGACGGGTACCGGGAACGGCAGAAAGCCTCCTTCATTGCCGATCTGTGTGAATCCCGGGCCGGGACGTTTGGTGTCCGGTTCCGCTGGCGCACCCTCTTGTGCATAGACGAGTCGCGGTCTGAGGAAGCGCGCATTGCAGGCGTTGGCCATTCGCAGTCGATGCACTGTCGCCTCCAGCGTCAGCACCGGGTAGGTCGTGCCATTGACGAGGATCGTGTCGCCGAAAGCTTCAGGCACGGCAGAGATCGGCGGCAGCGGAGAGGTCGATGGACCGACAGCCCAGCGGTCCGGTTCATAGACATGCGGGTACCAAAGATCACCTGCCCGGCTGCCGCGGACGCGCGAATTCCACAGCGGATCGACAACGTCAACGTTCTGCGGGACGAAGGTCTTGTCCTGGAATACCAGGTAATGCGTGCGCGGGTCGTCGATCGGTGCCGGCAGGTTGCGGCTGGCAACCAGATCTTTCTCATAGCTGTCGGTGAGAATGTAGCCCGACGCCAGTCCTGCATACACGTTCAGTCGCGTGATGCCGATGGCATGGTCGTGGTACCACATCATGCGTGCGCTCTGGTTATTCGGGTAGAAGTATTCGGCGCTGCCAGCCGGCGAGGCCTTTCCGTTCAGTACGGGGAGCAGGTCCTGATAGTCCGGGCCGCGGCTGCCGTCGGCGCCAAACCAGGCGAGCGGCCCGCCATCGCTGATCCAGGGTGTATTGCCCCCGTGCAGATGCACGGACACACGATTGACTGCGCCTGCCGCGCCGGGAATGCTGGTGTCGACCGGAAGGATATGGTTACTCGGAAGCCGGTTGCGGAAGGTGACCTGCACCGGCTTGCCGCGCTCGGCGACGATGACGCCGCCCATGTACTTTTGCGTTTGCGTCGAGTTTGCATCCTTGAAGCCCCACAGCCGCGTTGTTCCCCCGGTTGGCCGCAACTGGTCGCGGTATTCGTTTATCTCCAGCGTGTAATGCTGTGCGCGATAGGCACCGGTTCCATCCGATCGGGCGATCGGAATGTCGGCCGGTCCGTTGCCGAACCGGCGCAGCGGCGTTGTGAATTTCTGGATGGAGTCGCTCTGCACAAAGGCCCAGCCGTTCGATGCAGGGGCCAGCATGCCGGTGGCGGCCCCAACGCTGACCAGGGCCGTGCTTTTCAAGAACGTACGTCGCTTCATCGATTCCTCCCATGGGAAACGTCCGGAAATCCTTGCGGGCACGCTGGAGTGCGACGGGAGGGTGAAATGGAGCGCCAGATTTCCGCCGCCTGCTCTACGGACGCATTGATAAATCAACAATAATTGCCGGTTAAATTATCAAAATGATACCGACCAAGAGCGGCCATTCCCGGGGTTGGGAAAACGCAATTCGATTATGGTTTTGATAAGCGTGTTAGGTGGAAGAATGAAGCAAGCGCCCGATCCTGCGGGCGGATCGAACGCAACGGGACGCCGCCAGCGAACAGCACGAACGCGAAGCCCATGGGCTCGCGACAGGGCGGGTTGCATTGGCGATGCACTATTTCCGGCCACGCCGGCACCCTTTGGCGAAACGCCCGGAATAGTTCGGATAAGGTGGGTGTCCGTGCTTCCAAGCCAGTGGCCATGCTCGATACGGGCCGCGCCGACAACCTGCCAATGACCAACGAAAGAGCGACTGCACTGCCTGCTGCGCTGGCGCTTGCCGCCGGCCTCCTCGTCTGGCTCATGGTCGCGCTGACCTCGGCCAGGCGCGAAGCGTGGGACGACCCCATGTACTGGTGGGCCGCCTATCCGGTCTGCCTGGTGCTGGCCGGACTGCTCGCCGCCGCCTTCCCGCACCGGCCATGGCGCTGGGCCTTGCTGTTGTTCCAGGGGCAGTTCATGGCGATGGTCCTGCTGTCCGGCCAGATCGGCAGTCTCTGGCTGCCCGGCCTCGTCATGTTTGCCGTGCTGGCATTGCCCGCGATGGCGGTGGCGCACCTGGCCGCCAAACTTGCACAGTACATCGAGCGATCCGGGTCGTCCGGATCCTGACCCCGGCGGCGCGGCGTCGGAGGCCGGGCTACTTCATGACCCAGGTCTGCATCGCCCACATCAGCACGGCCGTCAGCGCGCAGCCTGCGGCCAGCGAAGGGAAGTAGCCGAAGCCCTGTTTCAGCATCCATCCCAGCACCGCGAACAGCGGCAGCGTCGGCAGCACGAACCACAGCGTTTCGAAGGACAGGCTCGCCAGCTGCTGAGGGTCGCGGTTCTCCAGCCAGACCCAGGTGAATGCCAGTATCGATACCAGCGGCAGCGCGAGCAGCAGCGCGCCCAGCGTCGTGCTGCGGCGCGCCAGCTCGCTGGCGGCGACCAGGATGATCGAGGAGATCAGGACTTTGATCAGGTAAAGCATGAGCGCTCCGGCGATGGGTGGTCATTGATCTGGCGAACAGGGGCAGATTTCGCAGGGTGTTCGGGCTTTCGCGAGGCACGCGGCTGGAGAATTATCTGTTCATCACTCCCGATGTGCCACGGACCGATGAAATCCCCGAAAAAAACCTTGCTGCGACTGCCGACCTACACGCCCGAAAGCTTCCTCGATCGCGTATTGCGCCACCTGCAGCTGAAGAACGATGCCGCGCTGGCGCGTTCGCTGGACGTGACGCCGGCGATCGTCAGCCGCGTCCGCAATCGCAAGCTGGCCGTCAGCGCCAACCTGCTGCTCAACATTCACGAACATACCAACATCGCGATCGCAGAGTTGCGCCGCATGATGGGCGACTCGCGCCGCCTGTTCAATTGATCGGCTCCGTGCCGCGCAGGCGGCGCAGCCTGAAAGGCTCCGACGCACGTTCGTCATCGACATCGATGATCACCGCATCGGCATCCCGCTCGCCCGGCACGACTACGCGCAGCACCTGCGGCAGCGGCTTGCCGTCAGCACCTTTGAGCGGATGGTCGATGCGGTAGACATGCGTGTCGCCCTGGATCAGCAAGACCGGGCGAGCCCACTGAGCGACTTCCTCGGCCAGCGCCGCGAGCCAGCGCCGGAAGCCCGAGCGCTCGTCGACTGCGGCGAAGAAGGTGTCCGCCTGCATGGCTAGCACCACCGCGACATCGTTGCGCCCTTTCGCGGCGGCGAAGCTCTCGCGCAGCCATGCAATGTTGGCGTCGTCGCGCGCGGCGAATTCCGACACCGATGGCAGTTCGGGCTGCAGGTTGTTGTTCGAGCCGACCAGATGCAACGTCGCAAAAGTCACTTTGCCGCGCGACCAGCGCCGGTTCTCCACATAGCGCGCGTAGCGCGACTCGTTACCTTGCGACTGCAGCGCGATGCGCGTGCGTCCCAGACTGTCGCGGCCGGCGAAGAACAGGCTGCGAAGCTTGGCCAGCCTTTCCAGCGGATCGTAGGCGCCGCAGCTTTTGCGGTGGCAGTCGGTCCATTCATTGTCGCCGGGCGTATAGACCAGCGGCTGCTCGAAGTTATCGAACAGCTGGCGAACCCGCAGGAAGGCTTCGTCGCTGCAGCGGCTGCCGCCGGACTTGATATCGCCGACATGGATCGTGAAGGCGACCGGCTCGCGGTTCACACGGGCCGCCAGTTCGGCCAGCTCTTCCGGCGAGCCATAGGGCACGTCACCGATGGCGGCAAAGCTGAAGCTTGCAGCCTGCGCCACAGAGGCGACAGCGAGGCAAAGCGCGGCGAGGCAAGGGCGCAGGCGGGTCATGGGGTACGGGAGTGGTGGCAACAGTCCCCGATTGTACTGAGCCGGCGTGGGGCGCGTGCGCGTGGTGATTCATGAAGCGCGCATAAAAAAACCGCCCTGCGGGGGCGGTCGCGGCGCCGGAATTCCGGGCCTCAGAACGGAATGCCGTGTTCCATCTCGCGGCTGACGAGATGCTTGTCCGGCACCGGGTCCTCGTGCATCGCGAGGGCTGCCTTGTGCTCCGACGGCCGGTGCAGCATCCGCAATTCGTCGCCGACGATTTCGGTCGTGTGCCGCTCGACGCCGTCCTTGCCCGTCCACTTGCGCGTCTGCAGGTGGCCTTCGATATAGACCAGCGTGCCTTTCTTCAGGTGCTGGCCCGCGATTTCGGCCAGCCGCTTGTACAGCACCACGCGGTGCCATTCGGTCGCTTCGCGGCGCGCGCCGGTCGACTTGTTTTTCCAGGCCTCGCTGGTGGCGACCGACAGGTGCGCGACTGGCTCGCCGCTGTTCATGGTGCGTATGTCCGGGTCGTGTCCGAGGTGGCCGATCAGCAATGCCTTGTTCAGGGTTCCAGTCATGATCATGTCCTTGTGTCGCTGTTTTCAGGGAGTCATGCGTCTTGCGCACGTGGAAGGTCCAGAGGCTTCATCATGCATGGACATCGTGTTCGCGCTCATGTTGAGCCTCAAGCGCGGCCTTGCGTTCATCCTTTGCGCGCGTCAGCTCGTCGAGTGCTGCCAGATCCTGCAACGCATTGGCGGCGCGATAGGCCGTTGCGAAGGCCTTGTACAGCGCGTCGATGCTGTCGGCGTTGACAATGGTCTCGCGCAAGTGCGCGCGCTGCGCTTCCTCGAGCCCGGTGCGCACCGGTTCCGGCGCGCCGCTGTCCAGCCATGCCAGCAGCTGGCGGCCGATGTCGGCGTCCGGCTTGATGATCATGCCGTCGAACAGGCGCGTGCGATCCTTGCCGACATGGGCCAGGTGCTGGCTGTCAAGCTCCATGAAGATCGTGAACTCGTATTCGATGCCATCGCGCATGACCGGCGCCAGGCCGATCTTGCGAACGATCTGCCGGCCGGTGCGTTCATCCTTCTCCTGCACGTATTCCGTCTTTGCCCGCATCGTGGCGATCACATGGCAGGGGCTTTGCAGCATCGCTTCGACCAGCGCATTGTGTTCCGGCGTCACCTGCCGCCATGCCTGCCAGCTATTGCCGGAGCGGTCCGCGATTTTGCCGTGGCGATCGAGCGAGCCGCCTTCGCCGCTCCATGCATGCGACAAACTGTCGACGATGATGGTCTGCACGCCGGCTGCCTCGAATGCCTGTATCGCCTCGACATAGCGCGCCGGCGTGAATGGCGGCGTCAGTTGCAGCACGTCATAGCCTTCCGGCAGCAGGTCCGCATACAGATCGCCGCTGCCATGTTCGGTATCGATCAGGCCGATGCGACCGCCGAGGCCGTGCGCAATCAGCAGCGCAGAATAGGTTTTGCCGCTGCCGGCCGGGCCGGACATGCCCAGACGCAGCTTGGCGCGACACTTGGTCGCGCGATGGATCTCGAAGGGTTTCATGAAGGACGCTTCCTTGTGGGGACGATCGTTGTCGATTGATTCGCGCGCGCCGACTTCGGCAAACCATTGCATGCCGCCGTCGCCGGCCCACGGATTTCCGGGGTCTGCTTCCACATTCACTCAGTTAATAAAACATGCTCTGCACCAGAGAGTTCTTTGACAAGAAACAGAAGCGAAGGCTCACTCGGGCTGGTGTTTTTTTGTAAGCGGCCTTGCAGGGGGAGGGGCGTTGCGGGTGTTCGCGGCTGTCGCGAAACGCCCCGCGCGCGGTCGGCGCAGGGCGTCGTGAAATGCAGGAAGCTCAATTCATCCGGGACGACGGGCAATGAAGCCGCCGATGGCCGCAGTGCCCTCGCTACCCAGCAGCGAAAAGGTGCCCGCGATTTCCGGCGGCACACCCTGGCCGGCCGGGCCGAAGAAGCGCAGGCCTGCCTGGCCGGCGACGTCGCCATGCATGACCGGACCGATCGCGGTGTTCTGCGGCGATCCGAACGGCAGCAGGTTGGTGCTGCTGGCCGCCAGCTTGATCGCGGGATCGACTTCCGGCGGCAGCCATTCGTCGATGCGCATCGACAGCAGGTTCAGCGTCGCCTGCTTCTTCGAAAAATCCACCGTCACGGAGACGTCGGCGGCAATCGGAAACGCTTCGCCCACGCCGGTCGGACTGTACCAGCCGCGCGCATAGCCGGTGTAAGTGGCGGTGCCGGTCGAAGGCATGGCCGTTGGTGCCGTCAGTGCGCCATAGGCGATGGTGCCGCGCCTTTCCTTGTTGTGCTCGCTGCCGCCGCCCCACTCCTGTATGCCGATCGTGTCTTTCGTGATCCAGCCGGCGACATTCGCGTACTGGTAATTCCAGTTCCATATGTCGCGGTAGCCCTTGAAGCCGGCATACGGAATGTCGTCCGGCGCCTGCGTGGCGCCGTCTTCGTGCAGCCGGGCGGCATCGACCTGGTGCGGGCGCAGGCCGCCGCTGGTCCAGTCACCGCGCACGAGGCGCAGGCCGTTGGCGGCGGCCGCAAGGCAGGCGCTGTCGTTTTCGGTGCACGCCGGCGGAGTGCTCTCGAAATAGTGATTGTTCGCATAATGATCTTGCGTGCCGGTGAATTTCGTCGGGTTGTTGTCCCAGAACGGATCGCCTTTCGCCGGCAACGCGACCAGCGTCGACATGCCTTGCGCACCGAGCTGCACGCGGCCGCGGCCGATGCCGAAGTTCTCGATGATCAGCGGCCGCTCGGTCTTGCCGTCCCACGACAGCTTCAGTCCCGACAGCAGCAGATCGACTGCGCGAACCTGCGACTGGTCGTCCCGCAGTGTGCGGATCTCGGCTACGCCATCGGTGCTCGGACGCAGTCCGTCCGCCTCGGTGGTACTGGGGTTGGCCGGCAGCAGGTCGGTGGTCGAGATGGCGATTGTCTGGATGCCGCTGCTCGTCAGCCTGACTGGGCCGAGCGCGGTGCCTGTCAAGCTGCCGCTGCAGGCTGACACGCCGGCCGGACAGGTTCCGGTGCCGCCGCTGCTGCCGCCGCTGCTGCCGAGGAACTGGTTGTCGCTGCCACTGCCGCCGCAGCCGGCAAGCACGCCAGCCAGTAGCACGACGGCCGCACTGCCTTGTTTGCATAATTTCATTGCTGCTCCCTGTTCATCATTGAAATGTCTTGTCGGCGAGGGCCGGCAAGGCATGCGTGAACTTAGGAGAACAGCCAGAGCGCTCATTGAGCGCTCACAACGGGCGAAGGGCGGCGCGGCGCCGCTGCAAAATTTCCTTAAGCCGAGGCAAACACGGGCAGGGTGTTGACGTGGTCGACTCAGGCAGTTGCAGCTTCCACGGCCAACCGTTCTTCCTGCCATGCCTTGAGTTGATGGGCTTTCATCGGCGTGCCGATCAGGTAGCCCTGGCCGAGCTCGCAGCCGCGCTCGCGCAGCAGCGCCATCGCGGTCGGGTTTTCTATGCCTTCGGCCACCACCTCAACGCCCAGCCGCTTGCCCAGCGCCAGCACCGTCTCGGTAATCGCCAGCGAGCGACTGTCGGTGTCGATGTGGGTGACAAACCCGCGATCGACCTTCAACTTGTCGATCGGCAGCTGCGCAAGATGGCTGAGGCTGGAGTAGCCGGTGCCGAAGTCGTCGAGCGCGACTTTCAGGCCCAGGGCCTTCAGCCACTCGAGGGTGTCGGTGGCCTGCTCGACGCGGCTCATCACCGCGCTCTCGGTCACTTCGAGTTCGAGGAAGTCCGGCGCCGAGGTACTGCCTTCCAGCGCAGCCAGCAAGCGTTCGCGGAATTCAGGCGAGCGGAACTGCACCGGCGACACATTGACTGCAATGCGCATGGCCGGCAGGCCGGCGCGCTGCCATTCCTCATGCTGCCTGCAGGCTTCGCGTATCACCCATTCGCCGATCTGGTGGATCAGCCCGCTGGCTTCGGCAGCGGCGATGAAATCGCCCGGCATCAGTTCGCGGCCATCGGCCTGGCGCCAGCGAATCAACGCTTCCACCGAGCGCAGGCGGCCGCTGCGCATGTCAATGATCGGCTGGTAGGCCAATTCGAAATCCTGTTCATGCAGGCTGCGTCGCAGCTGCTGCTCGAGCTCGAACACGCGTGCGGTATTGCGACGGATCTCGTCCGAAAAATACTGGTAGTTGTTACGGCCGCTGGTCTTCGCGTGATACATCGCCTCGTCGGCCTGGCGTATCAGCGCATCGATGCCGGTGCTGTCGCCCGGATACACGCTGATGCCTATGCTGGGCGACGTATGCAGCTCCAGCGATTCGATGCGGTAAGGCTCGGACAAGCGCTGCAGCAGGTGCGATGCGATGCCCTCCAGATGAGCTTCCGAGCGCAGGTCCGTCATCACCGCAACGAACTCGTCGCCGCCGAGGCGGCCGACCATGTCGCTGCTGCGCACCGAGCCGCGCAGCCGGCGCGCGACTTCCTGCAGCATCAGGTCGCCGGCGCGGTGTCCGTAGGTATCATTGATCGGCTTGAAGCGGTCGAGGTCGAAGAACATCACGGCCAGCATGCGGCCGTGCCGATGCGCGGATTCGATCAGCTGCGAGCCCAGCTCGTAGACCAGCGCGCGGTTTGGCAATCCTGTCAGCGGATCATGCTGTGCCGCATGCCGTATCTTTTCCTCGGCCTTCTTCTGTTCGGTGATGTCGATCGCAATGCCGCCGACGCCGAAGGTCTGCCCGCTGTCCAGCCAGCGCAGCGGAAACTTCACAAGATGGTAGGCACGCAATGCGCCATCCGGGTGCTGCAGTTCGATTTCCACTTCCACCGGCTTGTCGGTCGCAAATACCTTGCGATTGGCCTCGTCGACCTGCTCGGCGAGCTGGGGCGGAAACGCTTCATTGACTGCTTGCCCCAGCAGTTCATCCTCGCGCTTGCCCAGTACCGCCGCAAAACTCCGGTTGACCATGTGGACGCGGCCGTCGAGGCCCTGCATCGATACCAGCACCGGCGTGAGATCCACCAGGCTGCGCAGTTCCGAGCGTTCGCGCAGCAGCGCCGCTTCCATCCGCTGCCGCTCGGTGACGTCGGACACGAAGGACACGCCCATCGGGCCCTGCGGCGTCTCGGTCGCAGTCATCTGCGTTTCGATCGGGAACAGCGAGCCATCATTGCGGCGCCCCAGCAGCAGCAGGCCCGGTCCCGTCTCGCCATTGCCGTCGCGTGCGAATAGCTCGGCCCGGTGCTTGTGGTGCGCGTCGCGCTGTTCAGGATTAATCAGCACGTCGGCCGGCTGCCCGATCAGTTCGCCGGGCGCATAGCCGAACATCCGGTGCCCGGCGCTGTTTGCGATCCGGATCACGCCGGAACCGTCAACGCCGAAAATCCCCTGTGATGAGGCTTCCAGCAATGCCTGCGTCGTCTGCTCGCTGAGCTCGACATTGCGCTTGGCTTCGTGCAGCGATTTCACCAGCTCGGCCTTGCGGCGCCGCGCGCGCATGTGCAACTCGCCGGCAATGCCGTACATCAGGCCGTCGACCAGGAAAATGCACAGTAGCGCCGCGTCGGCCGGCTTGGCGATCTGGAAGGTGAACTGCGGTTCGATGAAGAAATAGGCGGCAATCGCTGCGCTGACGGTGCAGGTAAACAGCGCCAGCAACAGGCCGCCGTACAGCGCTGCGACTGCCGTCGCAAAGAAATACACGGCCACCGGCCCGACAAACTTCATCACGGGCAACAGCGAAAAACGAAGCGCAGTCAGGCCGCCGATGAGCAGCAGCATCAGCACGTAGGGCTTCAAACGGAGCAGTCTTTCCATCGAGAGATGGAGTCAGTGCGGCCCGTAAAGTTCAGAAACAACTTTTCCGGGTTCTCCGGCGGCATCGCGCGCTGTCGCCGACCGTTATAATCGCGGCTTCGTGCGCCTTCGCGCGCAGCGCAGACCTGCCACCCTCATGCAATCCCGACACAAAGACCAGATCGCTTCCCTGTTTGCCGCCGCCGTCGAGCCCTTGCTGGCCGGCACCGGCATTGCCGCCCCCGTCGTCACCCTCGAGCGTCCGCGCGATCCGTCGCACGGCGACCTTGCGTGCAATCTCGCGATGCAACTCGCCAAGCCGCTGAAGAAAAACCCGCGCGAACTCGCGCAGGCGCTGGCCGATGCGGTGCTGGCCCATCCGGAACGGCAGGGACTGATCGACGCCGTCGAGATCGCCGGCCCCGGCTTCATCAACCTGCGCGTGGCGCTGGCCGCCAAGCAGGACGTGGTGCGCCGCGTGTTCGCCGACGCAGAGTGTTACGGCCGCAGTTCCGCTGCCGCCGGCGGCAAGGTGCTGGTCGAGTTCGTGTCCGCCAACCCGACCGGCCCGCTGCATGTCGGCCATGGTCGCCAGGGCGCACTTGGCGACGCCATCTGCGCGCTGCTCGAGGCGCAGGGCAATGAAGTGCTGCGCGAGTTCTATTACAACGACGCCGGCGTGCAGATCGGTACGCTGGCCGCGTCGGTGCAGGCGCGCGCGAAGGGCAGCAAGCCCGGCGCCGCCGACTGGCCCGAGTCGGCCTACAACGGCGACTACATCGCCGACATCGCCGCCGATTTCCTCGCGAAAAAAACCGTGTCGGCCGCCGACGGTGAACCGGTCACGGCCAGCGGCGACATCAACGACATCGAATCGATCCGCCGCTTCGCGGTCGCCTATCTGCGCCACGAGCAGGATCTCGACCTGCAGGCCTTCGGCGTCCGCTTCGACAATTACTACCTCGAGTCCTCGCTTTATACCGAGGGCAAGGTCGAGGCGGCGGTCGATGCGATCCGCAAGGCGGGCAAGACCTTCGAGGAGGGCGGTGCGCTGTGGCTGCGCAGCACCGACGACGGTGACGACAAGGACCGCGTGATGAAGAAGTCCGACGGCACCTACACGTATTTCGTGCCGGACGTCGCCTATCACGTGACCAAATGGCAGCGCGGCTACCAGAAGGTGATCAACATCCAGGGCAGCGACC
>JACCDQ010431795.1_pt1 | contig 11097 bp, 13 predicted proteins | sample 7446031 | NCBI WGS metagenome assembly JACCDQ01 (sample SAMN15323442, study PRJNA562643) | freshwater metagenome | isolation source: river surface water | place: USA:Blue River Watershed | collected 2017-08-17
GCAAACGATGCATCGTAGGCCGTTAGGGCAACAATCGGCTTACCATCCCGCTTCATTTTCTTGAGATCGGGCACGACGAGCGCGCGTCGATTCGGGGTCATGGGACCATTACCTCAATTCCATTGTCAGGACATTGCTCGGCCAGTTCACGGATGCGTCCCAATCCAGGGACCTCGAGATCTGGAAGAATTTCGGCCAGAGGGTGCAGCACGAACTCTCGAACTGCAAGACCCGGGTGAGGGACAACCAATCTCGGATGCTGAATGACTTGCTCCCCATAGAGCAGGAGATCGAGATCCAGGGTTCTTGGACCCCACCGTTCTCCGAGGCGGACCCGGCCCTCCAATGACTCGATGGACTGGAGGAGGTCCAAAAGATCCAATGGCGCCAGGGACGTCTCGATTGCCATAACAGCATTGACGTAATCCGGCTGCTCCTGCGGCCCCATCGGCCTGCTCCTGTAGAGGCTCGAAAAGGCAAGCTCCCGGACCCTCTCTTGGCGTCCAAGCGACTCCCGGGCACGCCTCACCCGATCGGCAGGCGCATCCAGATGACCGCCTAGACCGATGACGCAAAGCGCTGGCGCCCCCTCAGGGGGTCGGTGCATTGGAATTCGGTTTGCGGCGAGTACGCCGCTTGCGAGTCCGGTTTCGGGACGAATGACGATTGCCACTCCCGGTCCGAATCATCGATTTTTGTTCACCTTCATCCGCAGACTGGAAACGGGTCCACCAGTCTGCAAGCGCTGGATCAGCCTCCCCTGTTTCCGCCCGAAGCAAAAGAAAGTCATAGGCCGCACGGAACTTGGGATGTGTGACCAAACGAAAGGCCCTGCCGCCCTGCGTCATCTCAAAACGGGGCTGCATGGCCCAGACCTCTCGGGCAGGCAAGGCAATGGACTTGGGAATCGCCACCCACTTGAGTTGGCGTCGAATGACTTCATCACCAGCATCCTGATAGGCCAGAATGGGGTTTTGGCCACTTTCAATCAATTTGCTGCCACGCAGCCGAACCGGCTCCCATAGGAGCGCCGCAAACAAAAAGTAGGGCGTTACCGGCTTGTGATCCGTGATTCGCTCATCGGTCCGCTCCAGCGACTTCGCGAGAAAGGTCAGGGGATGGCCTTCGGGAATCCGAGACAAGGCTTTTTCGGTGTCGGGAAACAAGGCCCCAAACAACCCGAAATGACGGAGCTGTTCGAAAGTCTGAACGCCATACCCCGACAACAGGAGCTTGATAATTTCATCAAAGAGACGCGCAGGGGGAATTTCCTGCAAAAGCGACGCAAGACGGGGAATGGGCTCCGCCGAATCGGGATGGATCGTAAAGCCCAATTTAACGGCAAATCGAACCGCGCGAAGCATTCGGACCGGATCTTCCCGGTAGCGCTTTTCAGGATTTCCGATCAAGCGCATCATCCCGGCACGATGGTCATCCATGCCGCCCACATAGTCGACGACAGAAAAGTCCTTGATGTTGTAGTAAAGCGCGTTTACCGAGAAGTCACGCCGGAAGGCATCTTCCTCGATGCAGCCAAAGACGTTGTCCCGGAGAATCCTGCCATTGTGCGTGACCCTCTCGGCATGCTCCGTTTCCGCCTCAAGCGCCCGGAAAGTCGCCACTTCGATAATTTCATGACCAAAGTGGACATGGGCCAGACGGAAACGCCGACCGATGAGGCGGCAATTTCTAAAAACCTGTCTCACCTCTTCAGGACTTGCGTCCGTAACCACATCGAAATCTTTGGGTTCACGCCCCAATAGCAGATCTCTGACACACCCCCCCACCAAATAGGCCTGATATCCCTCTTTCTTGAGGCGATAGAGGACCTTCAGCGCGTTTTCGCTGATCAGGGTTCTCGAAATATTGTGTTCGGATCGCGTATAGACCCGCGGAAGACTTTCACCACCGGAAACCGGCGTTTCAGGCAGGGTCTCGGCGGGGGTCTTTGACGAATGGGATCCGAAGAGCCGCTTGATGATGCTGAGAATGGCCAGATTCTCTCGGTGTTACGTTAAGGGATGAAAACAGGTCCTCAGGCGATTCTAGCCTAGAGGAATCATGGCATGCAAAAAGAAAGGAGCGCCCCGATGGCGACAATTACCGCTATCATGGCGCATTGTTCATCCCAAGGATCACTATCATGCAGATCGAAAACCAGAAGGTTGTCTCCATTCACTATACGTTGACGAATGAGGCCGGCCAGGTTCTGGACAGCTCAGAAAATCAAGAACCCCTGGCCTATATTCAGGGTCACGGCAACATTATTCCCGGCCTTGAGAATGCTCTGGCGGGTCTGAGCAAGGGCGAAAAGCTCAAAGTCACGGTCGCACCTGCCGATGGCTATGGCGAAAGGGATGACAGCATGGTCCAGGCCGTCCCGCGAAGCGCCTTTCAGGGCGTGGATGACATCAAGCCCGGCATGCAGTTTCAGGCACAATCACCGGAAGGCATCCAACTGGTCACCGTAGTTTCAGTTGAAGGGGATGAGGTGACGCTGGATGGCAATCACCCGATGGCCGGTATCACCCTGATTTTCGATGTTGAAATCACCGATGTGCGTGATGCGACCGCGGAAGAACTCGACCACGGCCATGTCCACGGCCCGGGCGGGCATCACCACTAAGTCATTCAAGGCGTGGCGAGGGGCTCTGCCAGATGAGCCCAAAGATCATGTTCGTCCGCTTCTTCAATGATGACCTCGACGCGGTCACCTACCTTAAGGTGGGTGGCCCCATCGATAAAGACCTGACCATCGATATCCGGCGCATCATAACGAGTCCGGGCAACCGCGCCTTCTTCAACCACCTCATCAATGACGACCGTTTCCCTCTGGCCCACGCGTGATGCCAAACGGGCCGCACTGATATCCTCCTGAAAGGCCATCAGCCGGGCCAATCGCTCTTGCTTGATCTCTTCAGGAACAGCGCCAGGCAGCTCATTCGCCTTCGCACCCTCGACCGGCGAATAGGCAAAGCAACCCACCCGATCCAGCTGTGCCTGATCGAGAAAGTCGAGCAATTCCTCAAAATCCTCATCCGTTTCACCGGGAAATCCCGCGATAAAGGTGCTCCGAATCGTGAGATCAGGGCAGATTTCGCGCCATTTCCGAATTCTGGCCAGAATATTCGAGGTATCCCCCGGTCGCTTCATGGCCTTGAGAATATGCTCACTGGCATGCTGGAAGGGAATGTCCAGATAGGGCAAGATCAGGCCTTCCGCCATGAGGGGAATGACTTCATCGACGTGTGGATAGGGATAGACGTAATGCAGTCTGACCCATGCATCCATGCTCCCAAGCGCCTGAGCCAATTCATAAAACCGGGTCTTGACCGGGCGGCCATTCCAAAAATCCGTTCGGTAACGGCGATCCACCCCATAAGCGCTGGTGTCTTGGGAGACCACCAGGAGTTCCTTGACACCCGCGGTGACCAACCGTTCTGCCTCTTGCAGGACCTCCCCGACCGGACGACTGACCAAGTCCCCGCGGAGGGAGGGGATGATGCAAAAGGTGCAACGATGGTTACAGCCCTCTGAAATCTTGAGGTAGGCATAGTGCCGCGGAGTCAGTTTGATCCCTTCGGGCGGAACCAAATCGATGAAAGGATCATGTGCCGGGGGCAAATGCTCATGCACCGCTTCAACCACCGCCTCGTAAGCATGGGCGCCGGTGATCTTGAGAACCTGCGGATGACGCGCCCGGATTTCCTCTTCCCGAGACCCAAGGCAACCGGTCACGATGACCTTGCCATTTTCCCTCAAGGCCTCCCCGATCGCATCGAGCGACTCTTCAACCGCAGCATCGATGAAGCCGCAGGTATTAACGACAACCAAGTCGGCATCGCGATAGGTTGGCACCAGGTCATAGCCTTCAGATCGAAGCTTCGTCATGATCTGCTCGCTATCGACCAGTGCCTTGGGGCACCCGAGACTAATGAAACCGATGCGGGACGATTGGGTCATGGCGCTGAACCGATGGGAAAACGGCATATTGTAGGGGATTCCATGCCTTAGGGTGCCTCCGCAACGAAGATCGCCCGACGAGGCGCGGGAAGCCCTTCCAAGGTTTTATTCTGATCCAAAGGATCCAGAAAATCCGGCAACGAGTGAAACCGCATCCAGTCCGTGGTGCGCTGTTCCTCCATCGTTGTTGCGGTCACATCAACCAGCCGGACATGCTTGAACCCCATGCGAATCAGCCAAGCCTCTAGCGAGAGACAACTGGGAATAAACCAAACGTTCCGCATTTGCGCATAGCGATCCCGCGGCACCAAGACGTCGCCTTCCTTCCCTTCAACCACCAAGGTCTCCAGAACCAATTCGCCACCCGACTTCAAAAGTCCACGCAATTCCAAAAGATGATCCAAAGGCGATCTGCGGTGATACAGGATGCCCATCGAAAAAACCGTGTCGAACACCCCTAGCCCGGGAGGCATATCATCAATTCCGATCGGAAGCTCATCGACGGGGTGATCGGGCAGGAAATGCCGCAGGACTTGAAACTGCATCACGCTCAAGAGGGTCGGATCGATACCGATCACCCGCGAGGCCCCCGCCCCCCGCATCCGCCAGCAGTGGTAACCACTGCCGCACCCGACATCCAGCACCATCCGACCCGCTAGCGGCGAAATAGCCGAGGCCAATCGATCCCATTTGAGATCGGAGCGCCACTCTGTATCGATAAAAATACCGAAAAGATCGTAAGGGCCCTTTCGCCAAGGATGCAACTCACGCAATTGGCGCTCAAAGTCACTCAGCCGCGATGACTCCAGAGGCCCCCTCAGCGTGATCACCGCCTGATCGAGGCACGCCTCTATCTCGGGCACCACCGGTAACGCACTCAATATCGACTGCCAGCGGGGCAAGTCCCCATGCCGATCAGCTGAAAATGCCATGCTGATTTGTGCCCGCAACTGCGAACCCCAGCCCTTGTAAAGCGGCTTCTCGAGGCTTTCAAGTAATGCTTCGTATGCCATTGACGCGCAATCTCTCACCATCACCCTTTACTGTCCTTCCCTACCGGCCGTTAGCCCTTCGGCCACTCAAGAAACCCTACTCTGCGTGATAGAATTTCGGCCCTTAAGGCCTCCTTGGCCTCTTTCACGCAACGCTATTCTCCCATTCATTGACCCCGCTGCCACGGAGGCTTGCCATGAGTACCCCCAACATCGACGCCGTCAAAGCCTATTTGATGGATCTACAGGACCGTATCTGCCAAGGGCTCGAGGCCGAGGAACCGTCTGCACGATTTGAGGAGGATCTTTGGAACTATGCCAGCGGGGTGGGCGGCGGTCGCACTCGCGTGATTCGAGGCGGCGAGGTTCTCGAGCAAGGCGGCGTCAACTTCTCACATGTGGTGGGCCAAACCCTGCCCGCCTCAGCGACAGCGCACCGTCAGGATCTCGCGGGGAGAAGCTTTCAGGCGGTCGGCGTTTCCCTCGTCATTCACCCTCAAAACCCCTATGTTCCGACCTCACATGCCAATGTGCGCTTCTTCATGGCCGAAAAAGAAGGGGAGCCCCCGGTATGGTGGTTTGGCGGCGGATTTGACCTGACCCCTTACTATCCTTTTGAGGAGGATGCCATCGAGTGGCATCGAACAGCCCGGGAAGCCTGCCTGCCCTTTGGCGAAGACGTCTACCCGAAATACAAAAAGTGGTGTGACGACTATTTCTTCCTCAAGCACCGGAACGAAACCCGCGGCGTTGGCGGCTTGTTCTTCGATGATTTGAATGAAGGGGGCTTCGAAAAGAGCTTTGAATTCCTGAAAAGCGTGGGAGATCACTACCTTAAAGCGTATCTACCGATCGTCAAGGCAAGAAAGAATCACCCCTTTGGCGAACGGGAGCGTGAATTTCAACTCTACCGTCGCGGCCGTTACGTCGAATTTAACCTGGTTTTTGACCGGGGAACGCTTTTTGGTCTGCAGTCAGGCGGACGCACCGAATCCATCTTGATGTCGCTACCCCCCGTCGCGCACTGGCGCTATAACTGGCAACCGGAGGCCGGAAGCCCCGAGGAAGTCCTCTATAAAGACTTCCTCAGAGCCAGAGATTGGCTATAGGCCTTCCTGTTTGGCGCCTTCGGGATTGGCCAGGGCGCCAGCATTTCTCTCGGCCAGATTAGCAATTAGCTGATCGAGCGTCTGACCCTGCTCAATCTGGTCATTAAAGGACGTCCGATAGTTTTGAAGCAGGCTCACACCTTCGATCAAAATGTCGTAAACCTTCCAGTCCGAACCATCCTGGACCATCCGGTAATTCACCGCAACCGGCTTGCCCCCGCTCTGCAGAATTTCGGTCTTGACCATGACTTTCTTGTCATTGCCATCACCTTCCAAAGGCAGGTAGTTGATCTTCCAGTCCGAATATTCCGTGAAGGCCGTGGTATAGGTTCGAACGAGCAGGAATCGGAATTCTTTCTTGAATCGATCCCGCTGATCCTGGGTGGCCGTTTTGAAATTCTTGCCAAGCACCAGCATCGAGACGCGATCAAAGTCGACATGCGGATTGATGATCTGATCAACGAGCGTCGTCGCCTTGGCAAAGTTATCTTTGTACTCTGGCTTCTGGAGAGAAACCTGGAGCTGGTTGGCCGTCTGCTGAATCACTTGCTGAGGCGCATCCAGCGGATCAGCCGCCCAAGCACCGCCAGAAAGGGTCAGGAAGACACAAACAGAAACGAGCCAATGGATTGCTCGGGACGACATCATCGATTTCATGCGGAATTCACTCCAGAGAGGGTGTATCTTCCTATAATAACCTTCTCATCTCGAATTAACCACGCACCTTATTTGCCGGTACCTTAGATGCACGAATTCACGCCCAAGCGGACCCGCCCTCGCAGAATGCGTCGTGATGATTTTTCGCGGCGACTGATGCGGGAAACCCATCTCACGCCGTCTGACTTCATCTATCCGTTATTTGTCCTTGAAGGTCAGGGGCGAAGGGAGGCTGTTGCCTCCATGCCGGGCGTCGACCGGCTGAGCATCGATCTGGTGGTTGAAACCTGCCACACGGCCCACGCGCTCGGCATACCTGCGGTCGCCCTGTTTCCAGTCACACCGCCCGAACAAAAGAGTCTGAATGCCTGTGAGGCGTATACCCCCGAGGGTCTTGCCCAACGCGCCATTCGCGCGATCAAGGCAGAACTCCCGGGGCTTGGCGTTATTTCGGATGTTGCCTTGGATCCCTTTACGACCCATGGACAAGACGGGCTGATCGACGAGAGTGGTTACGTCATGAATGATGAGACGGTCGCAGTCCTTGTGCGGCAGGCCTTAAGTCATGCCGAAGCCGGTGCCGACATTGTCGCTCCCTCGGACATGATGGATGGCCGAATTGGGTCCATTCGGGATGCCTTGGAAGACGGCGGTTACATCAATACCCGCATCCTTGCGTATGCAGCCAAATATGCGTCCGCGTTTTACGGTCCTTTTCGAGATGCCGTGGGCTCTGCAGCCAATCTGGGAGCCGCCGACAAATACAGTTATCAGATGGATCCCGCCAACGGCCGTGAAGCCTTGTTGGAGGCCTCGTTGGACATCGATGAGGGCGCCGATATGATCATGGTCAAACCCGGACTTCCCTACCTTGATGTCATTCGAATGCTCAAGGATCACCTCGGGGTCCCCACATTTGCCTATCAGGTCAGCGGCGAGTACGCCATGCTCAAGGCGGCTGCACTGGCCGGTTGGCTGGATGAGCGCAAGACGGTACTGGAGTCTCTTCTCGCCATGAAGCGCGCGGGTGCAGATGCCATCCTGACCTATGCGGCACTCGACGCCGCCCGATGGCTCAAGGACGGTTGAGGGGATTTCGCATGATGGATCGTTACGCGGTTTTTGGGCACCCCATCAGCCATAGCCGCTCACCTGATATTCATGCCCGATTTGCGGCGCAAACACGGCAGACCATGGAATACCGGGCCATGGATGTTCCAGCGGAAGCGTTTGACACGACCTTAAAAACCTTCATTGGCGAGGGTGGAAAAGGACTCAATTGCACCGTGCCGCTCAAGGAAATCGCCTTTCGGACTTGCGATGCGCTCTCCGAACGCGCGCAACGGAGTGGCGCCGTCAACACGCTCAAAATTCTGGAAAATGGCCAGCTTTGGGGGGACAACACCGATGGCGTCGGGCTGTATCGGGATCTGACCCATAACCTTGACGTCTCCCTCAATCGAAAGCGAATCCTGATTTTGGGCGCCGGGGGCGCCACGCGGGGCATCATCGAGCCTTTGCTTGAAGCAAACCCTGAAATGCTCTGGATCGCGAACCGGACCCTTGAGCGGGCCGAGCGACTGGTTGAGGATTTCAAGGGATTAGGCCCCATTCGCGCCGTGGGATTCGATCAACTGCAAGGATCCGCCTTCGATCTGATCCTGAATGCGACCTCCGCCAGTTTGAGCGGTGCGCTTCCCCCGCTCCCCGGGGGGCTCCTGGCATTGGGGGGGAGTTGCTACGATCTGGCCTACGGCAAAGAGCCCACGCCTTTTGTTCGCTGGGGACGTGAACAAGGCGCCATCCTCAGCGCAGATGGGATTGGGATGCTGGTGGAACAGGCCGCCGAAGCATTCCAGATTTGGCGTGGCGTTTTCCCAGAGACGCAACCCGTTATCGAGGCGTTGGCGGGGGGCGACCGGATTCGTTAATAGGAGGCTTGGTGTTGGGATTTCAGTCGGACGTAGCCGTCCTTGGAGTAGCTCAGGTAAGCCTTTTCCTCGTCCTTTAAGGGGCGGGATGGGCGTGCAGGACTCCCAACATAGAGATAGCCACTTTCCAAACGCTTTCCCGGCGGCACCAAGGCGCCGGCACCCACCATCACACAGTCCTCAATGACCGCGCCATCCATGATGATGGCGCCAATCCCGATGAGACAGAGATCTCCGATGGTGCAGCCGTGAAGCACGACCTTGTGACCCACCGTAACCCCTTTGCCGACCTTCAGGGGGAAGCCTTCGGGATTGGATACGCTTCGATGGGTCACATGTAAAACCGCCCCATCTTGAATATTGGTTTCCTCATCAATGGTGATGGCGTTCACATCCCCACGAATGACCACACCAGGCCAAACCGAAACGTTCGCGGCCAGCGAGACATCACCGATGACCACTGCGGACGCGTCAACAAAAGCGCTGCCGTCGACCCGGGGCGAGACCCCATTGAAAGGCCGAAGCGCCATTAATGGTCCCCTCTTTGGGCTTTTTCGACAATGCCAGACAACCCGAATCGACGCTCGAGCTCTGAGAGCACCGCTTGGCTGGAAAGGCCCTGGTGGGCCAGAAGCACCATGCTGTGGAACCAGAGATCGGCCACCTCGTAGACAATCTTCTCGGGATCACCGTCTTTGGCGGCCATGACCGTCTCCGTGGCTTCTTCCCCAATTTTCTTGAGAATGGCATCCAGACCCTTGGCATACAGCTTCGCCACATAGGACGAATCCGGGCTTTCTGCCTTGCGAGCCTCGAGCACTTTACCGAGCTCTGTGAGCACATCCATCAGCCGCCTCCATAAATCGATTGCGGATCCTTGACCACGGGCTCCGTGACCTCCCAACGGCCATTCCGTAATGTTCTGAAGAAACAATGGTGGCGACCGGTATGGCAGGCGATACCCCCGACCTGCTCCACTTCAAGCAAGATCACATCCTCGTCGCAGTCGAGTCGGATCGCGTTGACCCACTGACGATGTCCAGACTCCTCGCCTTTGCGCCAAAGTTTTTTTCGAGATCTGGACCAATAAACGGCTTGCCCTTCTTCAACCGTCAGCCGCAGGGCCTCCTCATTCATCCAGGCCACCATCAGGATGACACCGGTTCCGCTCTCCTGCGCAATGACGGGAATCAAACCGTCTTGATTCCAGCGGACTTCGCCCAGCCAATCACTCACAAACGCACCTCAATGCCTCGAGCCCTGAGGTGATTCTTGGCCTCACGCACGGAATACTCAGCAAAATGAAAAATGCTAGCCGCGAGAACGGCATCCGCCTTCCCCTCGGTGACCCCATCCGCCAGATGATCAAGGTTGCCTACTCCGCCGGAGGCAATCACGGGGACATCCACCGCCTCGCTCACGGCCCGCGTAAGGGCGAGATCAAATCCGACCTTGGTGCCATCCCGATCCATGCTGGTCAGCAGGATTTCCCCGGCGCCATAGTCCACCATTTTGCGCGCCCACTCGACGGCATCGATACCCGTCGGTTTTCGCCCGCCATGGGTGAAAATTTCCCAGCGGTCAGGGTCAGACGCCACGCGTTTCGCATCAATCGCCACCACGATGCACTGCGAGCCAAAACGCTCCGCCGCTTCCCGGACAAATTCCGGGCGATGGACCGCCGCACTATTGATGCTGACCTTATCGGCGCCGGCATTCAACATTCGACGGATATCCTCAAGCGTCCGAATTCCACCCCCGACGGTCAGCGGGATGAAAATTTCACCCGCCACCTGTTCGACAACGTGCACCATGGTCTCGCGATCATCCGAGCTTGCCGTAATATCAAGAAAGGTGAGTTCATCCGCACCTTCTAGATCATATCGACGGGCAATTTCTACGGGATCGCCTGCATCCTTGATTTCGAGAAATTTCACGCCTTTGACGACGCGCCCATTATCAACGTCCAGGCAGGGAATGATGCGCTTGGCCAGCATGTCAGTATTGCTCAGCAATCACGCGGGCTTCGGCAAAATTGAGGGTCCCCTCATAGATGGCGCGACCCGTGATGGCTCCTGAAACCCCATCGCCGACGACAGCGCCGAGGGCGTGAATATCTTCGATGGTGTGAATGCCTCCCGATGCAATCACCGGAATGCGGATGGATCGTGCGAGACGGGCGGTTGCCTCAACGTTCACGCCCTGGAGCATGCCATCCCGGCTGATATCCGTATAGATGATGGCTTCAACCCCGTCATCTTCAAATTTCTGGGCGAGATCAATCACATCGTGATGGGAAAGTTTGGACCAGCCATCAATCGCAACCTTGCCGTCTTTGGCATCCAAACCCACGATAATGTGATTTGGAAATTCGGCTGCGACCTCGCGCACGAAGTGCGGCGCACTCACGGCCTTGGTTCCAATGATGACGTAATCCACACCCAC
>JACCDQ010122925.1_pt1 | contig 11093 bp, 13 predicted proteins | sample 7446031 | NCBI WGS metagenome assembly JACCDQ01 (sample SAMN15323442, study PRJNA562643) | freshwater metagenome | isolation source: river surface water | place: USA:Blue River Watershed | collected 2017-08-17
CCTACTACGTCGTGGCCCACTTCCACTACGTGCTGGTGGCCGGCTCGCTGTTCGCCATGTTCGCCGGCATCTACTACTGGCTGCCCAAGTGGACCGGTGTGATGTACAGCGAAGGCCGCGGCAAGCTGCACTTCTGGTGGTCGATGATCTCCTTCAACATCACCTTCTTCCCGATGCACTTCCTGGGTCTGGCCGGCATGCCGCGTCGCTACGCCGACTACCCCATGCAGTTCGCCGACTTCAACGCCCTGGCGTCCATCGGTGCCTTCGGTTTCGGTCTGGCCCAGGTCTACTTCTTCGTCTTCATCATCATCCCGGCCATGCGTGGCCAGGGCGAGAAGGCACCGCAGAAGCCCTGGGAAGGCGCTGAAGGCCTGGAGTGGGAAGTGCCCTCGCCGGCGCCCTTCCACACCTTCGAGACCCCCCCGAAGCTTGACGCCACGGCCACCAAGGTCATTGGCTGAAACTGCCTGCGGAAGGCCACGTCATGACCCCCGAACAGAAGAAAGCCAATCTGCGCATGGGCCTGGTGCTGGCCTCGATCGCTGCGGTCTTCTTCCTCGGCTTCGTGGCGAAGTTCGTGTTCTTCAGCCGCTGAGGAACTGCGCATGAACCTGCGTCGCGCAAACGTCCAGATGGTGGGCAAGCTGGCCATCGTGGTGGCGGGCATGTTCGGCTTCGGCTATGCGCTGGTGCCCATTTACAAGCACCTGTGCGAGGCGCTCGGGCTCAATGTGCTGGCCGTGGGCGAGCGCGAATTGCCCGGTCGCAGCGCGTACACGCCAGGCAACACCCAGGTCGACACCAGCCGCACCATCACGGTCGAATTCGACGCCAATGTGCGTGGTCCCTGGCGCTTCAAGCCGGCGCAGAGTTCGCTGCAGGTGCATCCGGGTGAACTGGCCACCGTCATGTACGAGTTCGAGAACGTGCAGGACCGCAGCATGGCGGCCCAGGCCATCCCGAGCTACGCACCGCGTCAGGCGGCGGCCCACTTCAACAAGCTGGAGTGTTTCTGTTTCAACGAATACACCCTGGCGCCGGGCGAGAAGAAAAGCTGGCCGGTGGTTTTCGTGATCGACCCCAAGCTGTCGCGGGACGTGAGCACCATCACCCTGTCCTACACCTTCTTTGAAGTCGGCAGCAAGACACCCGCAGCCCCCACGGCTGCGCGCAAAAGCATGGAGTCCGGGGCATGAGCGGCACACCGGCACGACCCAGCTCGTTGTGGGCGACCGTCAAGGCCGTGGCCTGGTCCTTCCTCGGCGTGCGCAAGAACAGTGGTTTCCAGGATGACATCGCCCAGCTCAAGCCCTACCACATCATTGCGGTGGGTCTGGTGGGCGGCATCCTGCTGGTATTGAGTTTGATTGCCCTGGTGAACTGGATCGTGGTCCCCTGAGACCCGGGCCCGTGCACCTGAAAATGATTTGAGATCTGCAGAACCGGAAGGAATGGAGCAAACATGAGTTCGACTACCCACGGCGGCACCCCGTACTACTTTGTGCCCGGTCCGTCCCGCCATCCCGTGATGGCGTCGATTGGCCTTTTCTTCGTGATCCTGGGCGCTGGCCAGTGGATCAATGGCGCCGGCTGGGGCATGTACTCGCTGGCCTTCGGCCTGATCTGGTGGCTGACCGTGCTGTTCCAGTGGTTCCGTGAAGCCATCGCCGAGAGCGAAAGCGGCCAGTACGGCCACAAGATCGACATCTCCTACCGCTGGAGCATGACCTGGTTCATCTTCTCCGAGGTGATGTTCTTCGGCGCCTTCTTCACCGCCCTGTGGTGGGCGCGTTCCCACTCCGTGCCCGCCCTGGGCAGCCTGGACAACGCCCTGCTCTGGCCCGACTTCAAGGCCGTGTGGCCCAGCGTCGCCGCCGGTGCCACCGCCTCGCCGGCCGGCATCATCGAGCCCTTCCAGACCATGGGCCCCTTCTGGCTGCCCACGATCAACACCGCGCTGCTGCTGAGCTCGGGTGTCACGCTGACCATCGCCCACCACGCCCTGCGTGAGGGCAACCGCAGCCAGACGCTTGCTTTCATGTGGGCCACTGTGGTGCTGGGCCTGGTCTTCCTGTTTGTGCAAGGTTATGAATACGCCCACGCCTACAGCGACCTGAACCTCAAGCTGAGCTCCGGCGTGTACGGTTCGACCTTCTTCATGCTGACCGGCTTCCACGGCTTCCACGTGTTTGTCGGCATGCTGATGCTGTTCTTCATCACCCTGCGCCTGCAGAAAGGCCATTTCACGGCCGAGCGCCACTTCGGTTTCGAAGGCGCCGCCTGGTACTGGCACTTTGTGGACGTGGTCTGGCTGGGTCTCTACATCCTCGTCTACTGGATGTAATTGGGCGGCTACTGCGCGGGCTTGATCCGTCGTTGCGGGGCCCGTCGGAAGATCCTCACGTACCCCAAGGTACGCTCCGGTCTTCCGCCACCCGCGCCTAGGCTGAAGCCCGCTCGCTACGCCGCTCTGGCGTAGCCGAGCCGACAAAAACAAAAGCCGCATCGAGCGGCTTTTGTTTTTGTCTGATGCCTGCTGTGGTTACTGGCCCGGCTGGATGCCGGTGGGCTGGATGTAACCCAGCTGCCAGGCCACCAGGATGCAGAGGAAGATCAGGATCGAGAAGCCAACCCGGAAGGCCAGGGCACGGGCCATCTTGCTGGTCTTGGGCTTGCCGTCGCGCCCGTCCTTCATCATGAAGAACAGGGCCGATCCGAGGCTGGCCAGGATGGCCAGGAAGGCCAGGGCGACGAAGTATTTCATGGACGGGATTATCGCGTGAGTGAACGGCAGCGTTTCTGGGTGGTCGGCTTGGCAGCCCTGCTGGGGATGGCGGTCACCCTGTCGCTCGGCCGCTGGCAGCTCGGTCGCGCCGCCGAGAAAGAGGCCCTGCAGGCCAGCATCGACGCGCGCGCCGCCCTGCCGGTGCTCGATGGCCGCAGCCTGCTGGCCGATGCTGCCAGCACCGAGCTGCTGCACCGGCGCGTCGAGGCCGTCGGCCATTGGCTGGGCCAACACACGGTGTTTCTCGACAACCGGCAGATGAACGGGCGCCCCGGTTTCTTCGTGCTCACGCCCTTGCGCCTGGAGGAGGGCGGTGTGTTGCTGGTGCAGCGGGGCTGGGTGCCGCGCAGCTTCGACGACCGTACGCGCGTGCCCCAGATTCCGACGCCGGCCACCGCCGTGCGCGTGGCCGGCCGCATAGCCCCTGTGCCCTCCAAGCTCTATGACATGGGCGACCCGGGCGCGGGTGCGATCCGGCAAAATCTCGACCTGACGCAGTTCCGTGCGCAAACCGGTCTGGCCCTGCCGGATGTTTCGATCCAGCAGCTCGGGCCTTCGGACGAAGGCTTGTCACGTGACTGGCCGAAGATCAACACCGGGATCGACAAGCATTACGGCTACGCCTTTCAATGGTTCGGGCTCAGCGCCCTGATAACACTCCTTTATGTCTGGTTCCAAATTGTCAGAAGATACAAGCAGCGCCCGGCCTGAGGGCAGCGACCACGTGCTCGGGCTCACGGTCTACGACCTGCCTGAGCCCAGCCAGGCCCTCGCCGACGAAGCGCGTCGCACCCGCAGCGGCCGCTGGAAGATGATCGCTCTGCTGCTGGACTGTGCCGCGCCGGTGATCGCGTCCTACTTCACCTACTACGTGATCCGCCCCGAGGGCCGGCGCAATTTCGGTGAGCTGATCGATCCCCAGCGCACGCTGCCCGACATCCTGGGCCTGGACCTCGAAGGACGCACGCACAAGCTCGCCGAGCTCAAGGGTCAGTGGCTGCTGGTCAGCGTCGGCCCGGCCAGCTGCGCCGAGGCCTGTCAGCAGCAGCTTTATTTCCAGCGCCAGTTGCGTGAGCTCATGGGCCGCGAGAAAGAGCGTGTGGATCGCGTCTGGCTGATCCAGGACACCGCGCCCGTGCCCGCGACGCTGCAGGGTGCCCTGCAGGGCGCCACGGCGCTGCGCGTACCGGCCGACGAGCTGGCGCGCTGGCTCGCGCCGGCTCCGGGGCAAAGCATCGAGGACCATCTGTACGTGGTCGACCCCATGGGCAACTGGATGATGCGTTTTCCTGCCGGCATGGACGTCGAGATGGCGGCCAAGGCCAAACGCGATCTGGAGCGCCTGCTGCGCGCCTCCTCCTCCTGGGACCAGCCGGGGCGCTGAAGCATGAACGCGCCCGCTTTGTACGACCTCGGTCCGACCCTGCGCCTCATGCTCATGGGCCTGGTGCTGGCCGGCGGGCCGCTGGCCTGGGTGTGGCTGCGCCGCGGCCAGGGCGGCAGCACACGTCGCCTGCAGGCCCTGACGGTGCTCACGCTGTTCCTGACCTTTGACCTGGTGCTGTTCGGCGCCTTCACCCGGCTCACCGATTCCGGCCTGGGTTGCCCCGACTGGCCCGGCTGTTACGGCCAGGCCAGCCCGGTAGGTGCCAAGGCCGAGATCAGCGCGGCCCAGCAGGCCATGCCCACCGGCCCCGTCACCTTCGGCAAGGCCTGGATCGAGATGATCCACCGCTACCTGGCCACGGGCGTGGGTGTGCTCATCCTGGTGCTGGCCTTCGCAACCTGGCGCGAGCACTTGCGCCAGCGCGGCATGCGTACCGAGCGTGGCCTGAGCCCCTGGTGGGCGACCTTCACCCTGGTCTGGGTCTGTGTGCAGGGCGCGTTCGGTGCCCTCACGGTCACCATGAAACTGTTTCCGGCCATCGTCACCCTGCATCTGCTGGGCGCGCTGCTGCTGCTGGCCCTGTTGACCTTGCAGGCGGTGCGCTACGCCCAGCTGCACGATGTGCAGGCCACGCGTACGCTGGGGCTTGGCTTGCGCCGCCTGTTGTGGGGCGCGCTGGCGCTGCTGACGCTGCAGATCGCGCTGGGCGGCTGGGTCAGCACCAACTACGCCGTGCTGGCCTGCACCGAGTTCCCGACCTGCCAGGGCAGCTGGTGGCCCGAGATGAATTTCGCCCAGGGCTTTGAGCTCTGGCGTGAGCTGGGCCTCAGCTCCACGGGCGAGCACATCAGCTTTGCAGCCCTCACAGCCATCCATTACGTGCACCGCCTGATGGCTTACCTGGTCATCGCGTTGCTGGTCCTGCTGGCCTGGCGCCTGCATGCCTTGCCGGCCTGGCGCCAGGCCGCGCGTGTGCTGGCCGGCCTGCTGGCCCTGCAGTTCCTCACCGGCCTGAGCAATGTGGTGCTGGGCTGGCCCCTGCTGGCTGCGGTGTTGCATACTGGGGGCGCGGCTGCACTGGTGGTGCTGCTGACCTGGTGCCTGACCACCAGCCGCAAGCCGCAGGGCCCATCGCTGCTCGCCTCTTCCGCTTCCGTTCCGGGCTCTCCCGCATGACCGCTACCTCCGCTTCCACGGCCTCCGTCTTTGGCCAGTTCTACGCGCTGACCAAACCGCGTGTGGTCCAGCTCATCGTCTTCTGTGCGCTCATCGGTATGGTGCTGGCGGTGCCCGGCCTGCCGCGCTGGCCCGAGCTGCGCCTCATGCTGATCGCCTGCCTGGGCATCTGGCTGGTGGCGGGTGCGGCGGCGGCTTTCAACTGCATCGTCGAGCAGGGCATCGACGCCAAGATGAAACGCACTGCCTGGCGGCCGACCGCCAAGGGCCAGCTCAGCGACGGGCAGACGCTGCTGTTCTCGGCCGTCTTGTGTGGCGCTGGCTCTGCGCTGCTCTACGTCTGGGTCAACCCGCTGACGATGTGGCTGACCTTCGCCACCTTTGTCGGTTACGCGGTGATCTACACCGTCATCCTCAAGCCGCTGACACCGCAGAACATCGTGATCGGCGGTGCCTCGGGTGCCATGCCACCCGTGCTGGGCTGGGCCGCACTGACTAACGATGTGGGCCCCGAGGCGCTGATCCTCTTCCTCATCATCTTCCTGTGGACCCCGCCGCACTTCTGGGCGCTGGCCCTGTACCGCGTCGAGGACTACCGCAAGTCCGGCCTGCCCATGCTGCCGGTCACCCACGGCAATGAATTCACGCGCCTGCAGATCCTGCTCTACACCCTGGTGCTGTTCGCGGCCTGCCTCATGCCCTTTGCCTATGGCATGAGCTCCTGGCTGTATCTGGCCGCCGCCGTGGGGCTCAGTGTCGGGTTCTTCGCCTATGCCTTCAGGTTGTGGCGCAACTACTCGGACGAACTCGCGCGCCAGACTTTCCGCTTTTCGCTGATCCATCTCAGCGCGCTTTTTGCAGCCCTGCTGCTCGACCATTACCTGCTCTGAGGCCCCCATGAACAAGCGCACAGTCCTCCATTCGTTCGCAGCCGGTGTGCTGCTGACCGGCGCGCTGCTGCTGGCGGCTTGCTCGGATGGCAGCAAAGCCGCCTTCAGCGCCATCGATGTCACGGGTGCCGATTACGCCAAGGACTTTGCCCTGACCGATCACAACGGCCAGCCGCGCAGCCTGAAGGACTTTCAGGGCAAGGTTGTGGTGATGTTCTTCGGCTACACCCAGTGTCCGGACGTCTGCCCCACCTCCATGACCGAACTCGCTGAAGTGAAAAAGACGCTGGGCCCGGACGGTGACAAAGTGCAGGGCCTGTTTGTCACCATCGACCCCGAGCGCGACCGGCCTGAGGTCATGAAGAGTTATATGGCCAACTTCGACCCGAGTTTTCTGGCCCTGTACGCGAGCAGCCCCGAGCAGCTCGCTGCGCTGGCCAAGGACTACAAGGTGTATTACAAGAAGGTCCAAGGCAAGAGCCCCACGAGCTACACCATGGACCATTCGGCCGGCATGTACATCTACGACACCCAGGGCCGGCTGCGCCTGTACTCGCGGTATGGCAGCGGGGCCCAGGCCCTGGCTTCGGACCTGAAGCTGCTGTTGCAGGGCCGTTAGCCTCTCCTGCGTGCAGCCAGCCCGCTCTTGAGCGGGCTTTGTTTTGTCTGGCGCGGAGGCCGCCGGGGCCAGCGGTCCGGGCTCGTGCGGGTTGAAAACCCCGCAGCCACCGCAAGACGGCCAAATCCCCTAAGCTCGCTTCCCATGAACATCACCTTCTGGCAACTTGGCCTCAAGACCCTCTGGAGCGATCTGCGGGCCGGGCAATTGCGGCTGCTGATCCTGGCCGTGACGCTGGCCGTGGCGGCACTCACCGCCGTGGGCTTTTTTGCCGACCGGCTCAAGGGCGGCATGCAGCGTGATGCGCGCCAGCTGCTGGGCGGGGACGCCGTGGTGGTCAGTGACAACGCCACGCCGCCCTCGCTGCTGGCGCTCGCGCGCGAGAGCGGCTTGCAGGTGTCGGGTTCGCTGAGTTTCCCCACCATGGCACGCGCCAGCGATGCGCAGGGCGGTGCCACCAAGCTGGTGTCACTGAAGGCGGTGGAGGCCGGTTACCCGCTGCGCGGCACGCTGCGCGTGAGCGCCACGCCGGAGGCGCCAGCCGAGGCCACACGCGAGATCCCCGCGCCGGGTGAGGCCTGGGTCGACGCCTCCTTGCTCGATGCCCTGGACCTGCGCGTGGGCGACCGGCTGCTGCTGGGCGAGGCCAGCCTGCGCATCACGCGCCTGATCGTCATCGAACCCGACCGCGGCGCCGGTTTCATCAACTTCGCGCCGCGCGCCATGATCCACCAGGCGGACCTCGCGGCCACGCAGCTGATCCAGCCGGCCAGCCGCCTGGTCTACCGCCTGGCGGTGGCCGGTGAAGACCCGGCGGTCAATGCCTTTGTCAAGGCGGCCGATGCACGCATCGAACGCGAGCAGCTGCGCGGCGTACGCGTGGAAGCCCTGCAGGGTGGGCGCCCCGAGATGGCGCAGACGCTGGAGCGGGCCGAAAAATTCCTCAACCTCGTGGCCCTGCTGTCGGCCCTGCTCAGCGCGGTGGCCGTGGCCCTGGCGGCGCGTTCTTTTGCCAACCAGCATCTGGACGACTGCGCCATGCTGCGCGTATTGGGCCTGTCGCAGGCCACCATCGCGCGCAGCCATGCGCTGGAGTTCCTGCTCATCGGCCTGGCCGGGGGGGTGCTGGGGGTGGCCCTGGGCTGGGCGGTGCACCACGTCTTTGTGCTGCTGCTGGCCGGCCTGGTGGATGCGACCTTGCCCGCGCCGGGCCTGTGGCCCGTGGTCTTCGGCCTGGGCATGGGTCTCACGCTGATACTGGCCTTTGGCCTGCCACCGGTGCTGCAGCTGGCGCAGGTGCCGGCGCTGCGCGTGATCCGGCGTGACCTGGGCGGCCTGCGCCCGGCCTCTGCGGGCGTGCTGGGCCTGGGCTTGCTGGGTTTTGCCGTGCTGCTGCTGGCTGCCAGCAGCGACCTGAAGCTCGGACTCATCACCGTCGGTGGTTTTGCGGGTGCCGTGGCCTTGTTTGCGCTGGCCAGCTGGGGGGCGGTGCGTCTGCTGCGCCGCCTGGTGCGCGAGAACACCGCGCCGCGCTGGCTGGTGCTGGCCACGCGCCAGCTCTCGGCCCGGCCGATCTATGCGGTGATCCAGGTCAGCAGCCTGGCCGTGGGCCTGCTGGCCCTGCTGCTGCTGGTGCTGCTGCGCACCGACCTGATCCGCAGCTGGCGCCAGACCACACCGGCCGATGTGCCCAACCGTTTTGTCATCAACATCCAGCCGGACCAGACCGAGGCGTTTCAGCGCCAGCTGCGCGAGGCGGGGGTCAGCAACTACGACTGGTTCCCCATGATCCGGGGCCGCCTGATCAGCATCAACGACCGCCCCGTGCACGCCCAGGACTACACCGACGAGCGGGCCCAGCGCCTGGTGGAGCGTGAGTTCAATCTCTCGCACAGCGCGCAGCTGCCCGCGCACAACCCGCTCGCGGCCGGCCGCTGGACGGCCGAGGACACGCAAGGCATCAGCATGGAGGAGGGCATCGCCAAGACCCTGAACCTCAAGCTGGGTGACAAGCTGCGTTTCGACATTGCCGGTCTGCAGCAGGAAAGCACCATCACCTCGCTGCGCAAGGTGGACTGGGGTTCCATGCGCGCCAACTTCTTTGCGCTCTACCCTGTGAGCCGCATGCCCGAGCTGCCCGTGACCTATCTGGCGGCCTTCCGCGTGCCTGAAGCCACGCGCTTCGACAGCGCGCTGGTGCGGCAGTTTCCGAACCTCACCGTGATCGACCTCAGCGCCACGCTGGCCCAGGTGCAGCGGGTGCTGGAGCAGGTGAGCCGCGCGGTGGAGTTCCTCTTTGGCTTCACGCTCGCCGCCGGCCTGGTGGTGCTGTTCGCGGCCGTCACCGCCACGCGCGAGGAGCGGGCGCGTGAATACGCCATCATGCGTGCTGTGGGGGCGGGCAGCGGCCTGTTGCGCCAGGTGCAGCGCGCCGAACTCGCGGGCGTGGGCGCCCTGGCCGGTTTCCTGGCGGCCGTGGTCTCGGCCGCGGTGGGCTGGGCGCTGGCGCGTTATGTCTTCAACTTCGAATGGACCATCAGCTGGTGGCTGCTGCCCGTCGGGGCGCTCAGCGGCGCGCTGCTGGCCTGGCTGGCCGGCTGGTGGGGTCTGCGTGCCGTGCTGCGCCGCCCGGTGGTGCAGACGCTGCGCCAGGCGGCCACCTGAACGCTATCGAATAGATAGCAAATCCTCGCGGCTGCGTGGCGGGGATAATCCAGGCATGAGCTCTGAAGAGAAAACCCAACCCGCCACCCCCTTTGAATGGATCGGGGGCGAAGCCAAGGTCCACGCCCTGGTCGAGCGCTTCTACGACCTGATGGACCTCGAGCCCGGCTACCGGGAACTGCGCGCCGCGCACGGCAGCGAGCTCAGCGATGCCAGACAGAAGCTGACCTGGTTCCTCACCGGCTGGCTTGGCGGCCCGCAGCACTACACCGAACGCTTTGGCCATCCGCGCCTGCGCGCGCGCCACATGCCTTTCAAGATCGGCATCGTGGAGCGGGATCAATGGCTGGCCTGCATGGACCAGGCCATGGGCGAGGTGGGCGTTGACGAAGAACTGCGCGGCAAACTGCGCGAGTCTTTTGCCGGGACGGCGGACTGGATGCGCAACACGCCGGGCTGACCGGGCGTTTCGCGCCTGGCGATGTCCCCCGGATGTTCCTCCCCAACCCTCCCGGTCAAAGGGAGGGCTGAAGCAGCACAACGACGGCGCCTGCGCCACCCTCCGCCGGACGCGCCTGCACAAAGGCCAGCACTTCCTTCTTCTGCGCCAGCCAGCTCTGCACCCGGCCCTTGAGCACCGGGGTCTTGCCCGGTGAACCCAGGCCCTTGCCGTGGACCACACGCACGCAGCGGATGCCCTGCTGATGCGCTTCGCGGATGAACTGGCCCAGGGCGTCGCGCGCGTCTTCGGTGCGCAGGCCGTGCAGATCGAGCTGGCGCTGGATGGCCCAGTCGCCGCGGCGCAGCTTGCGTGTGACGTCGGGGCCGATGCCAGGGCGGCGGTAGCTCAGATGCTCGTCGGCTTCCAGCAGGGTGCTGATGTCGAAGGCATCGCTCAGGCTTTCCTGCAGGGCAGCTTCTTCATCGCGCTGATGCTGGACGGGAATGGGCTTGGCTTGCTCCTTTTTCAGGAGCGCCGTTGCGGCCTGGGGCAGCTGCCTGACGGCGCCGGCCGCCTGGCGGTACAGGTCCTGGTCGGCCGTGGCCTGGCGGGCCCGCTTGGCCGCTTCGGCCTTGCGCAGCGCTTCAGCTTTGGCCTGTGCCTCGATGGCCTTCTTGACCTGCTTGAGGTCGGCCAGGGACTTCACGGTGACCATCAGATGAGCCCCTTCTCGGCCATCGAGAGCGCCAGGCCCGGCGCCACGATGACGTGGTCCAGCACGCGCACGTCCACCAGGGCCAGGGCGGCCTTGAGGGCCTGCGTGAGCGCCTCGTCGGCGCGTGAGGGCTGCACCGTGCCGCTGGGATGGTTGTGCGCCAGCACCACGGCGGCAGCGTGGTGGTGCAGGGCGCGCAGCACCACTTCACGCGGGTAGACGCTGGTCTGCGCCAGCGTGCCGCGAAACAGCTCTTCCAGGGCCAGCAGCTTGTGCTGGTTGTCCAGGAAAAGCACGGCAAAGCTCTCGTGTTTCTTGTGGGCCAGCTGCAGCTGCAGGTAGTCCTTGACGGCCTGCGGCGTGTCCAGTGCGGCGCGTTCGCGCAATTGTTCGGCCAGGGCGCGGCGGGCCA
>JACCDQ010847431.1_pt1 | contig 11092 bp, 3 predicted proteins | sample 7446031 | NCBI WGS metagenome assembly JACCDQ01 (sample SAMN15323442, study PRJNA562643) | freshwater metagenome | isolation source: river surface water | place: USA:Blue River Watershed | collected 2017-08-17
ATGATGAATAAATTATTTAAAACAGATATACATAATCTATACACAGATATAAAAAGAAATAATATATCAAAAAGTGAACAAAATGAATTAAAAAAGAATTTATATAATAATATTACTGCTTTAAAACAAATAATAAATAAAGAAAATAATACAATTAAAATAAAATTATTAAATACAAAGTTAAAATTATTAGAAAAAAAATTATCATACTATATTAAATTAATAAACTAAAAATTATATTTATTTAATATATCAGCAGTGCTATTAATTTTTTTCTAATGTCTTCATCTGCAACAAATCTTACACAGCCTTTGAATGGAAATAATAATTTAATATTATATAATGACTCAATTGGATATTATCAAACAACAGTATTTAATTTAGAAATAACTAATGAATCTGGTAATTGTTTAATATTAAACAATAGTTCAGTACCTGACAGTAATATAAATTTCAATATAACATCTTCTGGACATTTAGATATAATTGCATCTGGTAATGAAAAAAAAATAAATATTGTAAACCATAATGGAATAGATGCTGGATTATCATTAGGAGGCACTCTTGTTACTGTAACTGCTAATGAATTAAATAAATTATCTGGAATGTCAATATCATCAGAGGAATTAACATATTTAGATACAACAAAAGGAATAGCAGAGGCAAATAAAGCATTGATTGTTGATGAAAACCGTAATATTTCTAATATTCATAATTTACAAACTGATAATTTAATTGTTAATGGAACATTAGTAACTTCAACAGCAACTGAATTAAATTATAATGATATTGTAACAATTGGAAAAGCCGAATCAGCAAAAGTATTAGTCGTTGATGCAGATAAAAATATTTCAGAAATAAATAATTTATCTGCAAATTATTTATCTGGTGAATTGCAAACGAGTGAACAGCCAAATATAACATCTGTCGGTACATTAACAACATTAAATACTAATGAATTAAAAATAAATAATATTTTAATTTCGGCATCTCCCGCTGAATTAAATGTATTAGATGGATTAACCGCGACAACTGCTGAATTAAATTTATTAGATGGAGTAACCGCAACAACTGATGAATTAAATACAGTTGATATAACAACAAAAGGAATAGCAGAAGCGAATAAAGTATTGATTGTTGATGAAAACCGTAATATTTCTAATATTCATAATTTAGAAATTACTAATTTAATTGTTGATGGAACATTATTAACTGCTAGTGCGACAAAATTAAATTATAATGATATTACAACAATTGGAATAGCCGAACCAGATAAAGCATTAATAGTTGATATAGATAAAAACATATCAGAAATAAATAATTTATCAGCAGTGAATTTAACTGGCACGTTACAAACAAGTGCTCAGCCAAATATAACATCGGTTGGTGTATTAACAAGTTTAGATACAAACGAATTAAAAATAAATAATAATACTGTAACTGCAAATGCTAATGAATTAAATGTATTAGATGGCATAACATCGACAACAAATGAATTAAATAAATTACACGGTGTTACTGCAACTACAAATGAATTAAATAAATTATCTGGATTAACAAGTACAACAAATGAATTAAATATTTTAACTGGCGTCACTGCTACATATTCTGAAATAAATGTATTAGATGGAATATTGGCAACGACGGCTGAGTTAAATTATCTTAGTACAACACAAGGCGAAGCCAATGCAAATAAAGCATTAATATTAGATCTAAATAAAAATATATCTGGAATCAATAATTTATCCGCAATGAATATTACTGGAACTTTATTAACATCAAGTCAACCAAATATTACTTCTGTAGGTTCGTTAACTAATTTAATAGCAACTGGGTCTGTTAATATTACAAATAATACGATTTCGACATCGCCATCGAGTGGTGCTTTAATAGTATCAGGCGGGGTTGGTATTGGTGGTTCATTAAATGTCAATGGGAATATTATAGGAACATTAGAAACATCAATACAACCAAATATAACAAAAGTTGGAATATTAACTGAATTAACATCAACAGGTGTTGTTAATATAACAAATACAACAAATACAACCACTGCATCAACTGGCGCATTAATAATATCTGGTGGTGTAGGAATAGGTGGTGCACTAAATGTAAATGGCAATATAAATATAGATAGTTCATTAAATGTAAATGGAAATATTGTTGGAACTTTAACAACATCTAACCAGCCAAATATAACATCTATTGGAACATTAACTAATTTAACATCCAGTGGTATAATAAATATTACAAATGCAACACAATCAACAAATTCATTATCTGGCGCGCTGGTCGTAACCGGTGGCGTTGGCATTGGCGGTGCATTAAATGTATCTGGAAACATTACTGGGACATTAATAACATCAAACCAGCCAAATATAACATCAATTGGAACATTAACTAATTTAACATCATATGGTATTGTAAATATAACAGATACAACAAATTCAACTAATGCATCAACTGGTGCGTTAATAGTTTCAGGTGGGGTCGGAATCGGCGGTGCATTAAATGTATCTGGAAACATTACTGGGGCATTAGCAACATCAAGTCAACCAAATATAACATCAATTGGAACATTGACTAATTTAACATCAACAGGTATTGTAAATATAACAAATACATCTATATCAAATTCAGTATCAACTGGTGCATTAATAGTTTCAGGTGGGGTTGGAATTGGCGGTGCATTAAATGTATCTGGAAACATTACTGGGACATTAGCAACATCAAGTCAACCAAATATTACTTCTGTTGGAACATTAACAAGTTTAAATTCGAGTGGTGCAGTTAATATAACAAATACAACAGTATCATCATCTACATCAACTGGGGCATTAATAGTATCTGGTGGTGTTGGAATTGGCGGTGCATTAAATGTATCTGGAAATATTGCAGGAACATTATCAACAGCCAGTCAGCCAAATATAACTTCTATTGGTACATTAACTAGTTTAACTTCAAGTGGTGTAGTTAATATTACAAACGAAACTGCGACCACTTCACCATCAACTGGTGCATTAATTATATCTGGCGGTGTTGGAATTGGCGGTGGATTAAATGTAACAGGAAACATAACAGGCACATTAACAACGTCAAATCAACCAAATATAACTTCTATTGGTACATTAACTAATTTAAATTCAAGCGGTGCAGTTATTATAACAGATACAACTGTGTCAACATCTACATCAACTGGGGCATTAATAGTATCTGGTGGTGTTGGAATTGGCGGTGCATTAAATGTAACTGGAAATATTACAGGTACATTAACAACGTCAAGCCAACCAAATATAACATCAATTGGTACATTAACTAGTTTAACATCAAATGGCAATGTAAATATTACAAATACAACTGTATCTACATCAGCATCAACTGGTGCATTAATAGTATCTGGCGGAGTAGGAATTAGCGGTGCATTAAATGTAACTGGAAATATTACAGGTACATTATCAACTTCAAGTCAGCCAAATATAACATCAATTGGAACATTAACTGGATTGACATTATCAGGCGCGTGTACAACTTCATTTGCAAATAATACTAATACTATGGTATTATATACAGGATGGACTAATACAGCAAACACATTAGATACTAGAATAATAATGTCTAACACGATGGCAATGTTAGGGACAAATTCAAATCACCCATTAGGATTAATGACAAATGGCATAGAGCGAATACGATTAGATACAAATGGAAATATTGGAATTGGAATAACAAATCCTCAATATCGTTTAGATATAAGTGGAGATATTAATATTACTGGATCATTTAGAGTTAACGGCACAGTATTATCGACATCATCATCAACAACTTCAACAGATGTTGCAAAATTCAGAAGTCGAAGTTTTATAAATATTGATACTTATCCAGAAAATTTAACAGTAACTTTTCAAGAAGCACTATCTGCTCAAATGGAATCTGTAAAAAATAGTGATTATTACGATTATGCTAATACGGGAGACTCAACCGCAATTGATGATGGCGGAAGAGATATGTATGATGGCGGTAACTATATTAGATTTACTGTTGATGGCGTATCATCTAGTTTTTTACCGTATACACAAACTACTGCTGCGACAACAACAGTTAATGGGAAATCAATAACTTGGTTAGCATCTGGGAAAACATCTCCATTTTTTATATGTGCAACTAGTGAAACATCTATGAATTTTGGTATAAGAGTTAGTGGTAGTATTGGCGCCGATGGCGGTGGTTCATATCAATTTCGAGATATATTAAATAGTACAGAGCAAGTTGGAAGTAATACATATTATATATACAGTGTTGCAAATCAAATGTGGGGTTCTGGCGATCCAACTATTTGTCAACTTTGGATTTCTATTCGAAGAACAGCATATACCAGTTCAATGGGTAGTGGTTCATGGATTGATACATCAACAAATCCGCGCGACACTATTGATAACACATTTTTATTATCAGGAACTAGCGGATGTTTACATTCTTACATTTTATTATCAGCAACGAATAGTCAAGAAATTAGTACATCAACATTAATTGCATCAACACGAGCGTTTGTATTAGCAATTGATAGAATGGGATTATATGCATCAACATTCACATCTCAATTAAATTCTAATATATCAATACATCATAGCACTCCGTTATATAAATTAATGGCAGGAAATATTAATCTATCTCGTGTGACTACAAATAATATAATTGCAAAAAATAAAGAAAGAACTGCAAAATTCATAGGCGGATGGGGATTTGCGGGATTTTGGGGTTTAGGATTTGATAGTTCATTATCAAGTGTTAGATTGGGCGAATGTAATGAATATGGAGAATGGACTGGGTCTAGAACTAATTTAGTTGTTCAATCTATCAATTATTCAGGTAGTTTAATTAGTGATTCAGATTATCGTTTAAAAAAAGATGTTGAACCATTAAATTATGGTTTACGCGAACTAATGTTATTAAATCCATTAAAATATAAAATGATTTTAGACAATCATAAAATACATTTTGGTTTTATTGCCCATGAAGTGCAAAATATAATTCCTGAATTAGTTACAGGTAATAAAGATGAAAACGATAATAATAATAATCCTAAATATCAAAGTTTAGATTATATAAAATTAATACCAATATTAATTAATAGCATTAAAGAACTAAATACTATTGTTAATACCTTAATTATTAAAGTATCTAATCAAGAACAAATTATTCAAAATTTAATTAACCAAAATAATAATAATTAATATAATATAATAGAAGTGCTAACACTATTAAATTTTTATAATGGTCAAATCCGTATCATTAACAACTGCGGCCATACAAGCACTTGCAACTGGCGACAGTAGTATTTTATATAATAACCAAACAAGAGATTTAGTTTTATATAGTGGTTCAATTGGATTTAACCAATCATCTGTATTTAATTTAGAAATTAGTAATATTTCTGGTCATTGTTTAGTTTTAAAAAATAGTTCAGTTCTTGCAAGTTATGTTAATTTTAATGTAACTGCAAATGGGCAATTAGATATAGTTATTACTGGCGATGAAAAAAAAGTAAATATTGCGAATCATAATGGTATAAATTCTGGACTTTCATTAGGCGGTTCATTAGTATTAGCAACTGCAACTGAATTAAATAAATTATCTGGATTAACAACAACAACAGAAGAATTAAATTATTTAGATACAACAAAAGGAATAGCAGAAGCAAATAAAGCATTAATTGTTGATGAAAACCGTAATATTTCTAATATTCATAATTTACAAACTGATAATTTAACTGTTAATGGAACATTAGTAACTTCAAGTGCAACCGAATTAAATTATAATGATATTACAACAATTGGAACAGCCGAACCAGCCAAAGCATTAGTAGTTGACGGAGATAAAAATATATCAGGAATTAATAATTTAACTGCTAATAATTTAACTGGCACTTTACAAACGAGTGCTCAACCAAATATTACATCTATTGGTGTATTAACAAGTTTAGATACAAATGAATTAAAAATAAATAATAATACCATTTCAGCAACGGCCGCTGAATTAAATGTGCTAGATGGCATTACAGCAACCACTGCTGAATTAAATTTATTAGATGGAGTAACTGCAACAACAGATGAAATAAATTATATTGACGTTGCAACAAAAGGAGTTGCGGAGGCTAATAAAGCATTAGTAGTTGACGAAAACCGTAATATTTCTAATATTCATAATTTAGAAACTGATAATTTAACTGTTAATGGAACACTAGTAACTTCAAGTGCAACTGAATTAAATTATAATGATATTACAACAATTGGAACTGCCGAGCCTGCAAAAGCGTTAGTTGTTGATATGGATAAAAATATATCAGGAATAAATAATTTATCAGCAATTAATTTAAATGGAACATTACAAACGAGTGATCAACTAAATATAACATCGGTAGGTGTATTAACTAGTTTAGATACAATTGAATTAAAAATAAATAATAATACAGTAACCGCAAATGCTAATGAATTAAATGTTTTAGATGGTATAACTTCAACAACAACCGAATTAAATAAATTACACGGTGTTACAGCAACAACAAATGAATTAAATAAATTATCTGGATTAACAAGTTCTACTAATGAATTAAATATTTTAACTGGAGTAACTGCTACATATTCTGAAATAAATGTATTAAACGGCATTACTGCAACTACAAATGAATTAAATTATGTTGATACTACACAAGGAACTGCCGAAGCCAGTAAAGCATTGATTTTAGATGTTAACCGAGATATTACTAATATTAGAAATTTAACAGCAACTAATGTAACAGCAACTACATTAACATTAAATGGAAATGTAGTTAATCTTTCAAATTATTTACAGTTAACAGGTGGGACGCTTTCAGGTGCATTAACTATTACGCGAGCTACTAATGGTTCGTCTATTGTATTTAACAATGGAACGGCGGGGTGTTCTTTGTATCAATTTAACAATGGTGCTACATATTTTGGAACTACTACCGATTCTTCTTTACATTTACAGACAAATGGTACAAATAGATTAGAAATAAATAGCAGTGGCCAATTTGGTTTTGGAACTTTACCAAATTCATCTTATAGATTAAATGTAAGTGGAAATGTCAATTTATCATCAGCATCAGATTACTATATAGATGGAATAACATTTCGTAGTATACTTCAAACTCAATTCGATTCAAGATATGTAGGAATTAATTTAAATGGTGGAGATGGTATTATCAATGGTGCTCGTAGTTTTGTTAATACACTTAGTAGTTCTGCAACGGATGCCTTGACATTTAGAAATCCTGAAAGCACTTCTACTTTCGTCATAGCACAAACGACAGGATCAACCACCATTGGAACAAGGACTAACAGCACGCTCTCTATAATGACTAACAACACAAGCAGACTATTCATAACAAACACCGGAAATTTCGGATTTGGTGTCGCTCCTTCTTATAAAATGGATGTGGATGGGGATATTAACATTACTGGCTCATTTAGAGTCAACGGCACTGCAATATCAACCAGTGGGGGTGGTTCTTTTGCGGGTGGTGAAATAAATAATAATATTACTGCAATCCGACCATCTATTACAGCATCTTCATTATATAATGCTTATCCACTATGTTGTCGTCATAATGTTTCTACAGATGGTGCACTTACAGGAATTAGTTTTACCTGTATTACGTCATCAGGTGATACTACACCTGGTGCTTCAATTATGCATCGCCGTGTAGGTGCTAATTCGCAGGGAAATCTTGAATTTTATACAAAAGGGGGTGTTAACGGCACAGATGCACTCACAGAAAGATTGCGAATTCTATTTAATGGAAATGTTGGTATAAATAATTCAAATCCACAATATCGTTTAGATGTTGGAGGTGATATTAATATTACTGGTTCATTTAGAGTTAATGGTACTGCAATATCAACAAGTTCCTCATCATCAGTTATAAATGCAACAAATAGTTATCAATTAAATGGAACACAAATTGTTGATTCTGCAAGAAATATTACAAATATAGGGGCGATTTTTTCTCAGAGTATTGCCAATAACATATATGAAATTAATAATAGCAATGGATTTACACGTATTTCACACGCGACTGCTTCTCTTGTTGGACAATGGGCAAATATTGCGTTGCCGGGTAATCCTAATGTTACGACTAGGTACTATTCGCTATGGGAGGCAAACGTAGAAGGGGAAGGTGCATTTATTGGTTTAAATGGTGATACTATAATAATGTCATCTACCTGTGATTATAATTCAATTAATTATTACGATGAAGATGCACCTGGAAATACGGCAGTTTGGACAATATCATCTTCTGGTGGGTTATCGTCAGCATCTGATGAGCGTTTAAAAGATATTATTGGTCCATATTTTACAGAAAATATATTAGAAAAAATTATTCAATTAAACCCCATTAGTTATACTATAAAACGACCTGAAAACTGCACAAGAGAAACTGATAAATATGATAGAATAATTTATGGGTTATCTGCACAGCAATCACTTCCTATATTCCCTGAAATAGTCAATCTGGAAGCGTCAGGATATTATTCAATAAATTATAGTTTATTGCCAATAATATTTATAACTGGATTTAAAGAAATCAATACAAAATTAATTGAATTAGAAAATGAATTAATAGAAAAAGAAAATAAAATAACAAGTTTAGAAAATAAATTAAATACTCAAGAACAATTAATTCAAAATTTAATAAGTCGAATTGAGAATTTAGAAAATAATTAATAAAAAATATAATATGTTTAATAATAAGATTATAATAACAAAGTGCTAAAATAAAAAAATTTAATGCCAAATTTAATAATTGAACATATAATTGTAAATATATTTGGATTTATTCCAAGCAATAATAAATCAATTTGCATTGTTAAAAAATTATTAAGTATAAAATTAAAGAATTATATAAATAATATATCATTAATATCAAAATTAAATAATATAAATGATATAATTGAATTTAAAAATTTATTATATCTAAATTGTGCAAATACAAATTTAAAAAGAATACCAAATGAACTAATACAATTAAAATATTTAAGTTGTTCAAATACAGAAGTAACTCAAATACCAAAAGAATTAATTAAATTAGAGAATTTATATTGTGATGGATGTAATATATCAAAATTATCAAAAAAATTAGTAAAATTAAAAAAATTAGTAATTAATCATACAAATATAATAAAAGTAAAATATTATAAAGAATTAGAATATTTAAAATGCAATAATAATTTAATAACACATATAGAATATAGTAGTAAATTACAAAAATTAATATGTAATAATACATTATTAGTAAATTTAAATTCAGAAGACTATAAAAATTTATTATATTTAGATTGTTCAAATACAAATATATCAAAATTACCAAATTATTTAAATAAATTAAAATATTTAAATATAGCAAATACGCTAATAAAACAAATACATCCACGAAGTTGTTTAAATTTAGAAATATTAATAGCGTATGATAGTAAATTAGAATTTGTAAATCCTAATTATGCAAAATTGCAAATATTAAATATCAATAATACACAAATTACAAAAATACCGTCAACTTTACAGGATTTAGAATTTGTTTCAATAAACAATACAAAAAATATAAAAAAATTATCTAAAAAAACAAATAAAATAAAATATTTAAGTTGTGAGAATTCTCAGTTAGAAAAAATACCATTAACTTATTTTAATTTAAAATATTTAAATATTATTAACACAGGAATTATATTTAATTTAAATTACAATCCTTTATTATATTATTATTAAAAATAATGTATTATTAATAATATAAATAATATTGAAGTGTTAATTAACTAAAAATAAAAATGAACGTTGATTTATTAAAAGAACATAATTTAATAAAATTAATGCACGATGAAGTATATTCTAATACAAATTTAAAAAAATTAGTATTGGAATTAGAAAAAATAAATAATAAAAAATTATCAAGAGTAGAAATTGGAAATTTTGTAAACTATATAAAAAATTATAATATCACAAAATTGTATAAAAATTTTTATGACACTACAAAAAAAGAAGTTGATATTGATAAATTAAATACACATTTTATTAATTCATATATGAATGATATTGAACTATCAAAATCTAAATTTGATATTCACGAATTTTTAAAAAAAGAAATAAATGGAAACGCAAAGGGTAATAATTTAGATTATACATTTAGCACTAATTCCTTAACAAATTCTAATCCATCAGAAGTTGCACCAGTTAATGATAATTATCAAAGTAATGCTTCACCGTTTTTATCAACGCGAGATGAAAAAATAGAATTAGCAAAAATTCTTAATTGGCAATCATTATGGAGAGATTCTAATGTATTAATTGATTCCAGATATCAAAATATTGCTAATATAGATCGTTCACGAATAGTATTCAATATTGTTGCAAATACAAAATTAAAGCAACCGGGTTCTGGTGTAATTACATCAATTAGCAATATGAGAGATATTGTTGAAATTGAGATATACCCATTTAGTATACCATATATTGCATCCGCGGACAATTATTATCAAAAAATTACATTATCAATTTTAGAATTAAGTGCAATTAGTATTGATACATATGAAGATAGCCAATTTCATTTTATATTTCAATCAAAAATTAATGGAAATTTAATTGATTTAATCCCAATTAATAAAACATTTAGATTTTTTAAACCTGTAACTCGTATAAATGAATTTTCATTACGCTTTGGTTCGCCATTAAGTCCAATAATTTTTGATAAAGATCGATTAAGTACAATATTTATTGATTATGATACAAACCCCGCAATCCTTACGTTTGGAGAATCGCACAATTTAATTACTGGCGATTTAATATATATTGAAAATTTTAATACATTATCACCGGCGACGGATTTAAATATAATTGAAGCAGTTAATAATTCACAAGGCCATATTTGTACTCGTGTTAATAATGTATCTTTTAGCATAAATGTAGATTTAACACAAATTAATAGTATTAATCGTATTCCAAACTTATCTTTATTAGTATATTTTGGAAGTAAACGTATAATAATGCCAATTAAATTTCGTTATTTAATTGGTAAAGACGA
>JACCDQ011377728.1_pt1 | contig 11092 bp, 8 predicted proteins | sample 7446031 | NCBI WGS metagenome assembly JACCDQ01 (sample SAMN15323442, study PRJNA562643) | freshwater metagenome | isolation source: river surface water | place: USA:Blue River Watershed | collected 2017-08-17
CAAAAATTGGGGATTTTTACATAATGCAATTTATTTCCCCGAGGCGTTACTTCCTCCCCATCTTTCAAGGTATTGAGCACAAGCAGCGGTGAAAAAACAATATCCACCCTATCTGCATCGTAATTGCCGCGAAGATTGGGATCCAAAACAACACGCACCGGGTTGAATGAATCAGAAATTTCAATATCTGGATCCACCATCCTGCAATCCAATCTGGGTTTATCTGCCTCCCATGTGCCTACACCCACCAAAATGGCATCCACATAACCACGCAACCAATGCAAATGATTCTGCGCATCTTCACCAGAAATCATTAACCTTTCCATTCCTGGCGATGAAGCCATAAATCCATCCGCCGTACTCGCCCACTTGGCAATACAATAGCTGCGGTTTTCAGTAATATTGACAAAAAATTTCCGATTCAATTGCATGCATTCCTCATGCAAAACGCCCACTTCTACCGATACCCCCGCAGCCCGCAATTTTGCCACACCTTTTCCCGCCACCAAGGGATTGGGATCCAATGTGCCAACAACTACTTTTTTTATGCCTTTCTCAATGATCAAATCTGCACAAGGCGGTGTTTTACCATGATGCGAGCACGGCTCCAAATTCACGATCAACGTACAATCCGCATAAGAAAAATCGCCCGGCAATTTTTCAATTAACGCCCTCTCCGCATGCGCCAATCCAAATCCTGCATGAAATCCTTCTGCAACAATTCCATCGCCCTTCACCAATACACTCCCTACCATGGGATTTAACCCCACAAATGGCTTCCCTTTTTCGGCAAGCTGCAAGCATTTCCGCATGAATGAATCCCACATACTCAATCTTAGCGCGAAGTTATACCTATTTTTGTGCTACTCAAATGCAAAAATCAAAATCTCATCATACCACCCATTCTTCATCAAAAAGAGGAATACGACTCACCAATTTATTCAAAGAATTCTTTAATAGTCAACAAATTGGAGGTATACTACTCATTCTTTTTACCCTGTTTTCCATCACCTTGGCCAACTCCAGCAGCGGAACCGAATATATCGCATTCTGGAAAACCAAAATCGGCTGGGTAAACCCCAACTTTCACCTGCATTTAAGTATTGCTGATTGGATAAATGATGCCTTAATGACCGTGTTCTTCCTCCTCGTGGGAATCGAAATTAAACGTGAATTGGTTGTTGGAGAATTATCCGACAAGAAAAAAGCCATGTTACCTGTGTTCGCCGCACTGGGCGGAATGATTGTTCCCGCAATCGTATTTTTCCTCATCAATATTAACCATCCCAATCTCATCAAAGGCGCCGGAATTCCAACCGCAACGGATATCGCATTCGCCATCGCCATCATGGGAATGTTGGGCGATAAAGTACCCGCTTCATTGAAAGTCTTCCTTACAGCACTCGCCATTATCGATGATCTAGGGGCGATATTCGTTATCGCTATCTTCTACGGTTCACATTTTAGTGCTCCTTACTTAACCCTTTCTGCCATTACCATTACCATTTTATTTATTCTGAATAAAAAACAAATATCTCATCTATGGATCTTTGTTTCACTAGGTATTCTATTATGGTTTTTTATGCTACACTCAGGCATACATGCAACATTGGCCGGTGTTATCTTGGCTTTTTTAATTCCCTTTGAACAAGGAAAACCACATAGCATCAGCCAAAAATTGGAACATGCATTGCAAGCACCCGTTACCTACTTGATATTGCCTGTTTTTGCCCTAGCCAATACTGCGATTGTATTTGAACAACCCATACTAGAAACGCTGAGCTCAACTTTAGGGCTAGGAATTATACTCGGACTATTTCTAGGCAAACCCATCGGCATAGTGAGTTTCAGCTACTTAGCGCAAAAACTCAATATCGCCCAAATTGCCAATAATATTCGCTTTGTTCAATTATTAGGAGCAGGCATTCTTGGAGGAATTGGCTTTACCATGGCCATATTTGTAACCAATCTCGCTTTCACCAATGAAATCCTTGTTGCAAATGGCAAAATCGCGATACTTTTCGGGTCTTTAGCCGCAGCAGGTACAGGTTACGTATTGTTGAATTTTTCAAAAAAACACACCTAACAATTCCTACTAAATCATTCCAAACACCTAACAACGCACACATTCGAACCAAAATGCAACATTTGTCATATTGTTAATGTATTGTACATCAATACCTTTGTCTCCACTTGGTTTTAATCCAAATGGAAACGCTAGGCACTTATTTAACAACCGACAATTTGATTCTCACCCAAACAGAAGAGGTGAAGAGTTTTATTGCAAACTGTCATAAGGCTTATTCCGCATACTTGAATAAAGAAGCCTTTTCAGCGTTTAACATCTTCGTTCCACAGTATACATCGGAATCGGAAATGACCTCCCTTAATAATTTTGTGAAAAACCACAAACACCTAACAGGTGCTGTTAAAAAATTTCTCCCCATTAATAACCATACAAAATTTGACGATATTGTTGGCGATACCTCTGAGGATGCCAAAATAACCCCCATATTCATGCTGCCTACTGAAGATTTTGAATACAAAAATCTCAGACATAAATTATGGCATATTCATTTGCAAAATTACTCCACCATCATTTTAATGCCTACTCGGGTAGCTGAATGGAGTAGAAACATCAATATTTTTAAGCAAATGAGTTTGAAAGGAGTACAATTTGCTGTTCATGTTCCTGAGTTGAGTTTGTTAACGGGATTTTTGGATAAGAAAATCTTAAAACAAATGAAATCCGAAAGACTCATTACTTTTTGGCTTACCACCCTTATGGCAATCAATAGCCCAAAACAAGGTTCTTCCGAAAAAGAAGTAAAACTCCTGGTTGAAAACATTTAACCCAATCTACCAACCCCCCCCTTCAAAAAAAAACAAATAATAAGGTCTGAATTTGGCTACACAAGCCATTTAAATTCGTGCAACAAAATACTGTTACCCACTTCGTACCTAGTTTTTTTTCTAAGAAAAATAAACCGCTGCTAACTTAGCGATGTTTAAAAACACCAAAATCAGCACACAACTTTGTGCTATTTAAACCAAAATCACACAAAGCAAAGCGCTCCCTGCTACTTTTTTGATAAAATAAAGTATTGGTTTGCAGAAGAATATGTGAAGGCTACATAAGAATAACACCATCGCAGATTCAAATCATTCCGTAAAAACAATGTTAAAATCGAATATCGCTTCTGAGTCTAATGCTTCCATTGGAGGAGTCTTGTTGAAAGACTACTTGCTTTTGTTGCAAGATGAACTACATCCAGTTCAACTTCAGGATCGCTTATCCAAATATTCCATTTATCTTAAAGAACATAAATTCCATGAATTCAGAATCATGGTACCCTATGAAACACCTGAATTGATTCTTCAAACAATTCAAACCTTTATTGACCAGCAAAGCATCAAAGGCGCAATAAGGAATTACTTACCGATAAACAATCAAACGAAATTCGATAAAGAATTAAAAGAAAATCCCAATCTCGCCTTTAAAAGTTGGTTATGTGTTCTTCCTTCGCCCGATTATCGATATGAATCGCTGAGGAAAAGAATTTGGGAAATGGCAAAAGATGGAAAAGCCTTGATGATTCTGATGCCCGAAAGAGTAAACGAATGGAGAGGCAAAACTTCTTACCTAAAACGTATGCACTTGAAAGGTGCTAGTTTTGCCATGTCGGCAAGTTCAAATTTCAGATGGGGATTTTGGCACAAAAAAAACCTAAAGGAAATCCACGAAAACAAATTGGTAACCATGTGGATTACACCCCAAATCTATGACGTTCATTCCTCAGAACACCAACGAGACGCCAAAATTAAATTAGATATTATCACCAGCATAGATACTATGCCGAACGATCTATAGTTCACATAATTGGGCTATTTAACTTAACAAATTATCATATTTGTCCTGTACATCAACGGCACAACCGTTTTTTGCTTCAAATTTTCTATTTTCGCTGAGAAATTGACGTTTTATTTTCAATAATTATGTCAATTCACCCAATTTAGAAAAACATGAAAAAACTTATCCTTTTCGGCTTTGCAGCAGTTTTAGCCACCACTACCTTCATGATCTCTTCCTGTGAAAAAGATCAAACAACGGTTACGGATTCCCCCGCTGATTACAATTTGGTAGACATTCAAACAGACCTAGCATTTAAAGAAGTTGATGATGCAGCAGTTTCAGTGGGTGTACTTCGTCGTGGATCCTACCCAATTATTACCGTTGATTCCTCCGGCCCTATTAGCGTAATTAAAACCATGACAATCGACTACGGAACTACGCCTTACTTGTGCCCCGATGGCAATTACAGAAGTGGTAAATTGATCGCCAGATGGACCTCAACCGTTTATGGCCAACAAGACAAAGCTGTTGAAATTGCTTTGAATGATTTTAAACAAAACGAATTCACCTATGGCCCAACAAATATCATTGTAAATAACAATGGCAAAAACAAAGATGGTCATCAAAATTGGAAGATCACTTCTAGCGGATGCGTATTTTTTGCAAATGGCGATTCTATTACTTGGTCTGGAACCCGTGATAGAACTTGGATCGAAGGTGAAAGCACTCCGCTTGATCGCAGCGATGATAAATTCGAAATTGTTGGTGCTAACAACTTTACCAACCGCAAAGGCAAGAACTTCAACGCCCTTATCACCACCCCTGTAGTTGCAGATTTTTCTTGTGAATGGCGCCTTACAAAAGGTGTTGTAAATATTGTGCCAACTGCAAGACCTGATTGGAAAATGAAATTGGATTACGGCGATGGAAGTTGCACTTCAACTGGATCATTCACACTTGGTAAAAAAACTCAAACTTTCACCAAAGTTAGATAATTTAAAAGAAATTAGTCATAAAAAAAGAGGGCCTTTGAGCCCTCTTTTTTTATGTTTATTACGTAATAAATATTAGTTTACTGAATACACCCTAAATGTGCCATCCTGCGTAATTACATAGGCATAAACTCCATCAGGCGAAAAATTAGAAATGGTAGCCGGAGTTCCGTCTATTTCGCCCAAATCTTTCACCAAATTGCCAGACTTGGCATCCCAAATCTTAGCGGTATTGTCGTACCCACTAGAAATTACTAACGTTGCAGTATTGTTAAAGTTAACTGTATTTACCGCGTCTGTATGTCCTTTAAATTGACAAATTAAAGCGCCAGTTGTAGCACTCCAAACCTTAGGCGGATTGCCAAAAGAACCAGAAACCAAAGTTTGGCCATCCGCGCTCCACTTCAATGTATGAAAATAACCCGCTTGCGACTTTAATCTCATTTTTCTTACACCTGTCTTGGCATCCCATAAACTCGCATCATCTACATCAGATGCAGTAGCAATCAACACACCATTGGGACTAGGTCTTACCGTTTTTAATGCATGCAAAGGGATTTCAAAAGCATACTTCAAAGCCCCTGTTTTTGCATCATACTCTTTGCCGTTATGCACTTCTGATGAGGTAGTGAAATAGGTACCATCAACACTGAATTCCGCCGCTTTCACCATTACCTTTTCGCCCAATAACTGATATAACATCTTATTTGTAGCAAGATCCCAACACTTCAATGAACCATCATCAGTTACAACCAAAATTTTGCTTCCATCTCTGGCAACAGACATATTGATAACATTCCCCTTATTCGGGCCCAATGTTTTGATCAAACTCCAATCTGCAGTATTCCATACTTTTACCTGTCCATCGCCCGCTCCTGTATAAAGCGTTTTTCCATCCAAAGAAAACACCAAATAGGTAACCATGCCTGTATGCGATTCTAACTTCTTAACAACCGTCTTATTTGCAACATCCATCACATACACGTTATTGTCCATCCCTCCCAAGGCTGCAATATTGGCATTTGGAGAAAAAGCCGCTTCAATAATTCCTTTTACTTCAATTAAATGCGATGCGGTTTGTGCGCCTAATCCGCCAATCATACCCATGGCTAAGGCAAAAACTATTTTTCTAAATGTATTCATTGTCAATTAATTTACAGTTCCTAATACAAGAATAAGAACTTCCGGTTTGCAATTCAAATGCCAAAATCATGTTCTACCCCGATATTAGAAATTTATGAGGTAATATTAGGCGATATTTCTTTGCTATGAAACAGACCATTCACAACTTTCAGCGCTTTCATACAAACAAATTCACAACTTAAATCACCTATTCAAATGACCAATATCAGTGTTTATTTGTTCTATATGAAGCATCTTCGTTGTATGAAAAAGTTAACCTTCATCCTTGCATCTATTAGTATCTTTTCATTCATTTCTTGCGGTGGAAATGATAAAAAAAGCCCCCAAGCACTCGCTGCCGAAAAGTCAAACTCATCCCCCGAAAATGCCAATGCTACTACCGTTATTGGAAACAAAATTACCATTGAATCAAACGACCAAATGATGTACAACCTCAAAACCATCGAATCAAAGGCCGGAGAAAAAATAGAAATTACCCTTATAAACAAAGGAACCATGCCAAAAGAAAGCATGGGCCACAACTGGTGTTTGTTGGCACAAGGCGTAAATGTTGAAGCCTTCGCCACAGCAGCGGCCACATCAAAAAACAATGATTATATCCCCAAAGATTTAGAAAAAAATGTAATCGCCCATACCAAAATCCTAGGCCCAGGCGAATCAGAAACCATTACTTTTGATGCCCCTACTCCAGGCACCTACAAATTCATCTGCTCATTTCCCGGTCATTACATGATGATGCAGGGCGATTTAATTGTAAAATAGTTCACCCAGTTCCTCACTGAAAGGCGCTCCTCGGAGTGCCTTTTTTTATGGCGATATGTGCAATTTTCATAACTTTGAATGTCATTTCTTACACAAAATTAAGAAACTTATTGTACGAAGAAATGTTCCATTATAGCAACAATTATGAGCAACGCAAACACACATCTTAATCCCTTTATTCAAGAACTTCAATTAAGAATCCAACCCATCAGATCCACCTTGGTAACCCACCCAGTTTATCAAAAAATCAATAACTTGGATGGATTAATCAATTTCTCCCAATGCCATGTCTACGCCGTTTGGGATTTTATGAGTTTGCTAAAAGCCTTGCAAAATGATTTAACCTGCACCCAAATTCCATGGCTACCCACTGGCAATTCCAATACACGCTATTTAATCAACGAAATTGTATTGGGTGAAGAATCCGATACCTATGAAAACAATCAACGTATCTCTCATTTTGAATTGTACCTTAAAGCTATGGAACAAATGGGAGCCAGAACACAACCGATTCTTGACTTAACCCAAAAAATTGAGCAAGGTGTAACAATTTTTGAAGCCATCCAACAGGCGAATATTCACCCCAATATCAAAGAATTTCTCAATTTTACTTTTGAAATTGCCCTAAACGCACCCACACATGTGAAAGCCGCAGTCTTCACTTTTGGGAGAGAGGATTTGATTCCCGACATGTTTCTGGAAATTCTAAAAACCGTTTATCACGATTATCCCCAGAAAGTTTCTGTTTTCAAATATTACATCGAACGTCATATTGAAGTAGATGGCGATCATCACAGCCATCTAGCACTAGAAATGGTAGAAGATCTTTGCAATAACGATCCCAAAAAATGGGAAGAAGCTACCACTGCAGCCATAGAATCCCTCCAAAAACGCGCCCTACTTTGGGATGCAATTGTGGCAAATTAAATTCCCAATTCCCAAACCGAATTAAAACAAAAAAACCCATCGAAATCGATGGGTTTTTTATTCGAGATTTTTGCGGACCGGACGGGACTCGAACCCGCGACCTCCGCCGTGACAGGGCGGCATTCTAACCAGCTGAACTACCGATCCGTGCTTTCGCAAGCCTTTTAATGTACCTCAGTTGCCTGTGGTCTTTCTTAAAAGGACTGCAAAAATAAGAACTGAAATGAATCCCCGCAACTTTTTTTGTGAAAAAATTGATTTTTTTTCATCCCATCGCCCAATTTTACTATGCCCTCAACCGCATTTCGTATATTCGCCCTAATGAAAATCAAACAGTTCCATGCTATAGCCACCTTCGCAACTTTTTCGATTTTGTCGGCTATTTCCCCTGTTTTTGCTCAATTTCCTGAGATTACTTGTTACCACCAAGACCCTGGAGCACATGAAAGAGATCGTAACATCGATGTTACCCACCTGCAATTGAACGTAAAATTCAACCCCGAACAAAAACAAGTTCTAGGCAAAGTCTCTCACCACTTCAATTCACTACAATCGCAAGTAGATACCATCTTCCTCGATGGTCCCGGCATCGAAATCATCTCAGCCTCCCTCGATGGCAAACCCATCAAAACACGTAATATCTCCGCAGGTGTTGTTTGTATTACCAACCTCAAAAATGATTTTCAAAAATCCCATATCCTAACCCTAGAATATAGCGCCCATCCACAAAAAGGCATCTATTTCATCGGATGGAACCTCACCCAATTGCCAGTTTCGCAACCCGCTACCTTCGATCCCAAATTGATGACGCGCAAGCAAATCTGGACCCAAGGTCAAGGCATCGATAATAGAAATTGGATTCCGATGATTGATGATCGCAGTGATAAATTCACCACCGATATTAGCGTAGAATTCAAAAATGGATTCAACGTACTTTCTAACGGCCAATTGGCATCAAAAACCGACAATAAAAACGGTACAACAACATGGAAATACCTCATGAAAAACCAACATGCTGGATACCTAATCATGTTGGCCATCGACAATTACGCCGTAAAATCATCCAAAACAAAAAACGGCACTCCTATCCATTTGTGGTATTACCCAGAACATCCAGAACGCGTTGAACCTACCAATCGTTACAGCGAAAGAATCATAGAATTCCTTGAAAATGAAACCGGAATCGCTTACCCATGGGGCTCCTACTCCCAAGTGATGGTGCAAGATTTTATGTTCGGGGCGATGGAAAACACATCTGCTACCGTATTTGGCGATTTCTTTTGGGTAGATAACCGTTCATTTTTAGATAGAAACTACATCGGTGTAAATGCACACGAAGCCACACACCAGTGGTTCGGGGATCTGATTACCGGGCGCCATGATGGTGAACAATGGTTACAGGAATCTTTCGCCACTTTCTACCCCGGATTGTTCATGGGTTCTGTATTCGGTAAAGAAGAATTAGATTGGTATTTCCACGGACAACATCAAGGCGCATTGGCGGCCGGAAAACAAAATTCCTTACCCGTTCGACATAGTGGCAGCGGTAGTTCCCGTCATTACCCCAAAGGCGCTTCCGTTTTACATATGCTGAAGCATATTTTGGGCGATGAAAACTACAAGCGTAGCATCAACCTTTACTTACAACGACATCAGTTCAAAACCGTTGAAACTTGGGACCTCCAAAAAGCCATCGTAGACGCAACCGGGATCAACATGGATTGGTTCTTCGATCAATGGATTCACAAAGGTGGAGAACCCCATTTTAAAATCAGTTGGCAACAATTAAGTCCGGCAACAAATAATACCAGCGGTACTGAAATTACTGTTGAACAAATCCAACACCAAGATCCCATTGTTGGCATCTTCAAAACCCCTGTTGATATAGCTGTTTATTACACAGATGGCAGCGTTAGTAGACAAACTGTAACCTTATCCCAAGCCTACCAAAAAATCATCATTCCCAATGGCGATGCACCGGTAGAAACCAAGGAAAACAAAACAATTTCTTCTCAAAAAAACGTGGCATTCGTGGTATTTGATGAAGGCAATTATTTGCTTAAAAACACCACTTTCCAACGCAGTTATTATGAATTAAAAATGCAAGCAAAAATGGCCAACAATGCCATTGATCGTTGGGAAGCATTGTCGGAATTGAAGAAATTGCCACAGGCACAATCGCCAGAAAACATAGATTTCTTGATGCAAAGATTTGAAACAGAGACTTTCAGAGAAAACAAGCTCGAAATTGCGCAACAATTATTAGATATTTTGAACGCAAATATTACCAAAATTCTATTGGGCGATAACAACAATCAGTTGGCTAAATTGGAAGATTTTTGTATTAAATTATTTAGCAACAACATCACTGAAATTCGCAGAGCCGCTGTGGAAAAATCGCCAATAAACATTAAAACGATGCAGCCATTCATGAACGCATTGAAAGACTCTTCGTATCTAACTATTGAATTGGCAATCAACAAGATGTGGGAAAACCCTATGTTCGCTAGCAAGCACACCGAAATGCTAGAACAGTTGAATTTCACTCCAGGATACATGAATAATCTTTTGGTAAAACAGGCCGAATTAAGCATTGAAAACTTCCCGGATAAAGCCGACATGTACAAAGCCACTTTGGTAACGTATGCATCGCCCTATTACGAATTCAGAACAAGGATTAATGCCATGGCAGCGTTGAAGCGTTTGAATTATTTGAATGAAGAATTAGCCCATAATTTATTCGAAGCTTCGTTGAGTTTTAACAGTCGTTTGGCGCAACCTGCAAATGAGTTAATTGCCTACTTCAAGCAGCAAACTGTTTACAAACGTCTTTTAATCAAATCTGTGAGCAATTTTGATGGGATTTCACCTGAACAACAAAAGAAATTGTTAAACCTTGTACGATAAGTGTTATTTTTTGTTGTTTTCCTTTGATGTTTCAAGGATTATTCATTATTTAGCAAATTAAACTTGGAAGAACCCGGTACCATGAATATTTCCAGCGCTAAAACGAAAAAATTTACCAGTATTTTTAACCGATATGCAATGGCTTCGGCCTTGTTTTTGGCTCTCTTAATTTCGGGCTGTAAACCCAAATACGAAGAGGCTCAACGTCAATTTAATCAAGGATACTACCGCCAAGCTGCGGTAATTTTTGAAGAATTTTCAAAAAACACCAAAGACAAAAAGCTGAAAGACAAAGCCATTTTCATGGCGGCGGAAGCATATCGCTTGAGCGATGATTACGATAAAGCCAACCGTTTGTACGAAAGAGTTTTGAAAAAAGACCCTAAAAACACCAAGGCTTTGTTGATGCGCGCCAACATGTTGAAGAAAATGGAATTGTACCGCGAAGCCGTTGACGCTTACGATACATACCTCCAAGAAGTACCTGGTGACACCATGGCGGATTACC
>JACCDQ011846798.1_pt1 | contig 11092 bp, 12 predicted proteins | sample 7446031 | NCBI WGS metagenome assembly JACCDQ01 (sample SAMN15323442, study PRJNA562643) | freshwater metagenome | isolation source: river surface water | place: USA:Blue River Watershed | collected 2017-08-17
AAGGCCTGAATTTTTTGAGACAATAGCCATAAGGCCACTTGACGGCCATTTTTTATTTATGTCGCACCAAAAAATCCTCATCCTCGATTTCGGCTCTCAAGTCACCCAACTCATTGCCCGCCGCGTGCGCGAGGCTCATGTGTTTTGTGAAGTTCATCCTTGCGATGTGACCAGCGACTGGGTGCGCGAATACGCCAAAGACGGCAACCTGAAGGGCATCATCCTTTCAGGCAGCCACGCCAGCGTGTACGAGGTAGATGACCGCGCGCCTGACGCTGTGTTTGAGCTGGGCTTGCCCGTGCTGGGCATTTGCTACGGCATGCAAACCATGGCCACTCAGTTGGGCGGCAAGGTCGAGGCGGGGACTACGCGTGAGTTTGGCTACGCTGAAGTGCGAGCCCACGGTCACACCGAATTGCTCAAAGGCATTGAAGACTTCAGCACGGCTGAAGGCCACGGCATGTTGAAAGTGTGGATGAGCCACGGCGACAAGGTGACGCAGTTGCCCGAAGGCTTCAAGGTCATGGCGTCTACGCCAGCTTGCCCCATCGCTGGTATGGCCGATGAAGCGCGCAAGTTTTACGCAGTGCAATTCCACCCCGAAGTGACGCACACGGTGCAGGGCCAAGCTTTGTTGAACCGTTTTGTTCTAGATATTTGCGGTACACGCCCTGACTGGATCATGGGCGACTACATCGAAGAAGCGGTGGCCGCCATTCGCAAACAAGTGGGTGACGAAGAAGTCATCTTGGGTCTGTCAGGCGGCGTGGATTCGTCCGTGGCTGCAGCCCTGATTCATCGTGCCATTGGCGACAAACTCACCTGTGTGTTTGTGGACCACGGCCTGTTGCGCCTGAATGAAGGCGACATGGTGATGGATATGTTTGTGGGCAAGTTGCATGCACACGTGATTCGCGTGGATGCCAGTGAGTTGTTCCTGGGTAAATTGGCTGGCGTGAGCGAGCCAGAAGCCAAACGCAAAATCATCGGCGGCTTGTTTGTGGACGTGTTCAAAGAACAAGCCGCAAAACTCAAAGCTGGCGATGGTGGCCACAAAGGCGCAACCTTCTTGGCCCAAGGCACGATTTACCCTGACGTGATTGAGTCCGGCGGCGCGAAAAGCAAAAAAGCTGTGACTATCAAGAGCCACCATAACGTGGGCGGCTTGCCTGAGCAGTTGGGCTTGAAGCTGTTGGAGCCATTGCGCGAATTGTTCAAAGACGAAGTGCGCGAACTCGGCGTGGCGCTTGGCTTGCCCCGCGAGATGGTGTATCGCCATCCATTCCCAGGCCCAGGCTTGGGCGTGCGCATTTTGGGCGAAGTGAAAAAGGAATACGCCGACTTGCTGCGTCGCGCCGATGCGATCTTTATCGAAGAGCTGCACAACTTCAAAGACGAGGCCACAGGCAAATCTTGGTACGCCTTGACCAGCCAAGCCTTCACTGTGTTCTTGCCTGTCAAGAGCGTGGGTGTGATGGGCGATGGCCGCACTTACGACTACGTGGTGGCCTTGCGCGCTGTGCAAACCAGCGACTTCATGACGGCAGACTGGGCTGAGTTGCCCTATGCCTTGCTCAAGAAAGTGTCTGGCCGCATCATCAACGAAGTGCGTGGTATCAACCGCGTGACCTACGACGTCTCATCGAAGCCACCAGCGACGATCGAATGGGAGTGACAGGCATGACGCATCCAAGCCAAAGTAATTCGAAACTGACGGCAGAGCAGTTAGCCGCTTGTGCGCCGATTGAGCAGTATTTCCTGGGTCATGCGCATGACGATGCGAGCTATATGCGACAAGCATTTTTGCCCACCGCCCATATCGAATCCATGCGCGAAGGCGTGTTCACATCTTGGCCGCTCGACATCTACTGCGAGCGCTTTGGCGGCAAGCCAGCGGCTGACGAAGCCACGCGCCGCCGCAGCATCGATTGGATCGAAGTGGCAGGTTCAGCCGCTAGTGCTCGTGTCACGCTTGTGCACGGTGCCATCACATTTACCGACTACTTCGTGCTGCTGCAAACACAGGACGGCTGGAAAATTGCGAACAAGGCCTTTGTTGGCCAGCCCACCCAGGCATAAAACTGCCCAACGCCCAAACGTCCTACAATCGTAGGCTGTTAGCAATTGCCCGATTTGGGCTTGAATTTTTTAATTAGAGAACACTGAGTACATGGCAAAAGAAGAAATGATCGAAATGAAGGGTGTCGTACACGAGGTCTTGCCCGACTCTCGCTACCGCGTCACCCTGGAAAACGGTCACTCACTGATCGCATACACCGCAGGCAAAATGCGCCTGCACCGCATCCGCATCATCGAAGGCGACAAGGTCACGGTTGAACTGTCGCCTTACGACATGAATAAAGCCCGTGTGACCTTCCGTCACATCGAAGGCAAGGGCCCAGGCCCAGCTGTCAAGCGTCGTTTCTAAACGGACCCTCAGCGGTCATTTGGCGTGTACCTGCCCCCGCAGTTCAAAGCCAAAGATGAGGCCCATGCGCTCGCTCTTATGCGAGCGTATCCATTTGCAAGCCTGATCAGTGTGGATGACGATGGTTTTCCAGCCGTTACACACATTCCCCTTCATTTGACGCAAGACAATGGCCAGCACGTGCTGCTAGGCCACTGTGCCAAGGCCAACCCGCATTGGCGTTATTTGCAGTCGCGCCCCCAAGCATTGGTGACCTTCATGGGCCCGCAGGCCTATATGTCGCCCAAGGTGTACCCAGACCTCACTCGCGTGCCTACGTGGAGCTATTTGGCAGTGCATGCCAAAGTTGAAGCCACATTGGTGGAAGAACCCGTAGCCAAAGACCGCTTGCTCAAGCAACTCATTGGCGACCATGAGCCGCCATACGCCCAGCAATGGCGTGGTTTGGCTGAGGACTATCAAATCAAAATGCTCAGCGCCATCGTGGCGTTTGAGCTGCGCATCACTGATGTGCAATGCGCCATCAAGCTCAACCAACATCGCCCTGAATCTCACGTTGCCATGCATGCGGCTTACGCACAGGGCACAGCAGATGAACAGGCGCTGGCCGAATGGATGGTCAAGCTCGGCATGGTTCAACCATGACGCACTCGCCTGAAGACATTGGCTTTATGCAACTGGCCTTGCGCCAGGCGCAGGCCGCAGCTGCCTCGGGCGAGGTGCCCGTTGGAGCTTTAGTTGTGAGGGCAGGGCAGGTGATCGCAGTGGGCCACAACGCACCACTGGCCAGCCGTGACCCAACCGCGCACGCAGAAGTCAACGCCATACGGGCGGCAGCCCAAGCGCTCGGCAACTACCGCTTGGACGACTGCACTTTATACGTCACGCTAGAGCCTTGCGCTATGTGCAGTGGCGCAGCGCTGCATGCACGTTTCAAGCGAGTTGTGTTTGGCGCGACCGAGCCCAAAACGGGCGCAGCAGGTTCGGTATTGAACCTGTTTGCACACGAGCAAATCAACCACCAAACCCAAGTGACGGGCGGCGTACTGGCCAATGAATGTGCGCACGTGCTGCAAGGTTTTTTTGAGCAGCGCCGTGCTCAGCAGCAACTCAGCAAAGTGCCTTTGCGCGAAGACGCTTTGCGTACAGCAGACAGCGCGCTAGCGGGGTTAGATTTGCCTTTGGCGTTGTCGCATTTCACTGCCGATTTACCTGCTTTAGACGGGTTACGTTTGCATTGGTTTGATAACCGCCAAGACGGCCAAGCCGAGTCTCACGTTTATTTACACGGAGTTGATAGCTGGAGCGCTCAATACATCTCTCAGTTGCAATCAGATGCACCTGTGATTGCTTTGGACTTGCCCGGTTTTGGCTTGTCAGATAAGCCTAAAAAAGTGGCGACGCACCGCATTGATTGGCATTCGCAAGTGCTCAGAGAATTTTTGGCCAGCGTGCAACCTGCACCTGTTGCTTTGCACGCACCGCGTGTGATGGCCCCGTTGTTGACCCAACTGGCTTTGCCTATTCATTGGATCGAAACGCCCGTGCTGCCTGCAGCATTGCGTGACGCCCCTTATCCCGACCGTGGCCACATGGCTGGTCCTCGTGCTTTGAGCACCTTATTGGCTGCGCCTGCACCCACACCTCCGCCTGAACGAAGTTAAGCATGCCTAACGCCACGCCACCCATCGGTTACGAAGTGAAGTTTCAGAGGGTCGGTGTAGGAGGCGGGGCAGATTTGCAAATTCGCTCGCTACTTGATAAGCAGCAGTTCTTTGATCCCTTTGGTCTGGCGCTGGAAGCAGGCATATCGTCTGCCACGTGGCCACTGTTTGGCCTGCTTTGGCCTTCAGCACAGAAGTTGGCCGACTTGATGCAAACATGGGACTTGAAAGGTAAACGCATCCTTGAAGTGGGCTGCGGTTTGGGCTTAGCCAGTTTGGTGGTGCATCGACGCGAGGGCAACATCATTGCCAGTGATTGCCACCCTTTGACCGAAATCTTTTTAAAAGCCAATGTGCTGCTGAATGGTTTGCCACCACTGCATTACGAAACAGGCAACTGGGGCAGGGTGAACAAGGGGCTAGGGGCATTTGATTTACTCATTGCCAGTGATGTCTTGTACGAGCGCAGCCATCCGGCCCAGTTGTCGGGCTTTATCCAGGAGCATGCGGCAGAGGGCGCGGAAGTGTTGATCGTTGACCCCAACCGAGGCAACCGCAGCGCGTTTCACAAAGACATGGCCAACATGGGCTTTGCTGTAACGGAGCTTTTGATGAACGAGCCGCTGCAAGACTTGAGCGCTTATCGTGGGCGCTTGCTGCACTACAAACGCAGCTGATCTCTCGTCGCCAATAGATACGTAAATTTGCCGCGACAATGTGTCACATGGCTCATATTTACATCTATTCCCCCAGCGGCGCAGTGCGCGATAAGGCAGCTTTCAAACGTGGCGTGGCTCGCTTGAAAAAACTCGGTCATGAGGTCGAGTTAGACGTTGACGCACTCACCAGCCACACCCGTTTTGCTGGCGACGATGCCACCCGCTTGGCAGCCATCCACCGCGCAGCCGATAGCGGTGCCGATGTAGCCCTCATTTCACGCGGCGGCTATGGCCTAACGCGCATCTTGCCTGGCATCAACTACAAGCACGTGGCCAAAGCCATTGCCAAAGGCACGCAGTTTGTGGGGCTGAGTGACTTCACCGCATTCCAAAACGCCTTATTGGCTAAAACTGGCGCTGTCACATGGGCTGGGCCCGCATTGGGCGAAGACTTTGGTGCTGAGCAACCCGACGACATCATGGAAGCCTGTTTTGACGACATGGTCAGCGGGCAGGGTGAGGGCGCGGGTTGGCAGTTTTCTAAAGCATGTGCTGCCGCCAACGACAAACGCCGCCCTGGCGTTTGGGCGCACGATGCAGTCCTGTGGGGCGGTAACTTGGCTGTGTTGGTTTCTTTGCTCGGCACGCCCTATTTCCCACAAATCAAAAATGGCGTGTTGTTCTTAGAAGATGTGGGTGAACACCCTTACCGCATTGAACGCATGCTCACGCAGCTTTTGCATGCCGGCGTGTTGGCCCAACAAAAAGCCATCGTCTTTGGTCAGTTCAGCAGTTACAAACTCACACCACATGACAAAGGCTTCAAACTTCAAAGCGTTGTCGATTGGTTGCGCACTCAAATCAAAGTGCCAGTGTTGACTGACTTGCCGTTTGGTCATGTGCCGACTAAGTTGTGTTTGCCTGTGGGTCAAAAGATAGATTTGGTGGTGGAAGATCGTGATGCTTTGCTGCTTTGGGCGCATACCGATCATTGATTTGAAACACTCATTGTTTGATACGATGTATATTATGTAAAGTTTAAGAATCATTAACTTGGATTAGTAACTAAATAAAAAGTAACCTTTTTATCTCATAATCAAAGCATGAGAGAAAAAGCAAGTTTTAAGGTTCTAGTGACCAGCCAAAAAGGCGGCGTCGGCAAAAGCACGATCTCGGCAAATTTAGCCGCTTACTTAAAGTCTCAGGGTCGCTCTGTGACCTTGCTCGACTTTGACAACCATGGGTCCTCCAGCAGTTGGCTCACACGTGCGCCTAACGTGGGTGTTGTGATTCAACATAAGCCCTTGCCGCTAGACCAAGGTGGTAATCGTTCATTGCTCGATGCTCGCCTACATTTGCGACGCGCAGCGGCTAGCAGCGACGTCGTCATCAGTGACCTGACGTGGAGTAATTCAATCGCTGGCGAATTGATGTTTGAGTACGACTTGGTGATCGTGCCCACATCGGTTTCAGAAATTGAACTGGCTGCTACGGTTGGATTCTTGAATCATCATCGCTGGGTATTTGATTCAGCCATTCATACGCCGCCCATGCTGTTATTGAGCCCAACGCGCGTGTTGGCCGAGCAAATGGACAGCGACATTTTTTCTCGTCAGCGGTTTCCGGTGCGCTTTATCTTGCCGCCACCCATTTTGGAGGCGCAGAGCGCAAAAAAAATGTTTGAGCGTGGTTACCTGATGGACATGCCGGATGCCTGCGGCCAATCATTTATTGAGTTTGGTAAGGCTGTAATTGAGGCGCAAACCATCAGCGAAGCCAACAAGCGAATTCGCCAAATGCAAAGAACAGCAACACAGCCACGTCGCAGCGTGCTGGATCGGCCCAATTCATTGTCAAACCGCGACTTGTTGCTGGCAAGGCACCGCGCGCACAAAGCCAATCAAATGGGAACGCCCGTTTTTGCGCCACCCAAAGCCCAAGAAATTCAGCAACCCGTCATTGGCTCACTGGTGAGTCGATTTTTGAACAAATTGGCCGCAGGAGTGGCGTAAGCTATTTTTTATCTGGGGTTTCGTTGACAGTGGGATTTTGGATAAACCAAGACTCAATAAAGGCACGCAGATAAAAAACACTTTGCTGTTTGTCCGCTTTCAAGGCCATGTCTAAGGCGGATGTGTTTTCGTGGTCAACCAATACTGGATCTGCGCCCTCTTCTAGCAAAAGTTTGACCGCGAGTGGGCTTCCAAACTTGGCCGCCATCATGAGCGGCGTGGTGCCACCCGATGACTCGCTGTCGATGTAAGCATCGTTTTCTAGCAAAAACCGCATCATGTCACGATGCCCACGCGTGGCTGCGTAGTGCAGAGGCGTCCAGCCGGGCTTGTTGACATCTGCACCGCGTTCAATGAGTAGTTTGGCTAAAGCTAGGTTGTTGTTGATAGCCGCCAGCATCAGTGGCGTTTCACCTGCTGTGTTTTGAGCATTGACGTTGGTCGAGGGATGTTTTGCCAAGACCATGGCGGACTTAGGCGATTCAGACTGCAAGGCTACCAAGATGCCAGGAACGCCTTTTTCGCTGACTGTATTTGGGTCAAAACCACGTGCCAAGAGTCTTTCTATGGTCTCTGGCTGGTCAAACGTGACAGCCGCAATGAAGTCATCATATGAGCCTGCATTGGATAACGAATATCCAATGAAAACATATAGATATAAAAAATACTTAAAGTATTTTCTCATTTCAAAACACCACTGAAAAGTTGGTCAAAGTTGCGGCTGGTGGCCTCGGCGACTTCTTCAACAGACATACCTTTGATCTCGGCAATCTGCTTGGCTACAAACGGCACATAAGACGGATTGTTGGTCTTGCCTCGATGTGGAGCAGGTGCCAAATATGGACTGTCGGTTTCGATCAAGATGCGGTCCATCGGCACAAATTGAGCCACATCACGCAAGTCTTGCGCATTTTTGAAGGTCAAGATGCCTGAGAAAGAGATGTACAGGCCGAGATCCAAGCCCGCACGCGCAACGTCAGCCGTTTCGGTGAAGCAATGAAACACGCCCCCTGCACTGCCAGCTGAGCCGTCTTCGCCCTGCTCTTTCAAAATCGCCACTGTGTCAGCGGATGAGCTACGGGTGTGGATGACCAAAGGTAGCTGGGTTTGTTGCGCAGCTTGGATGTGGATACGAAAGCGGTCGCGCTGCCATTCCATATCGGCCACAGTGCGTTCGCCCAAGCGGTAGTAATCAAGGCCAGTCTCGCCAATACCCACCACTTTGGGTAGCTTGGCGCGGCTCAGCAGGTCGTCGAGCGTGGGTTCTAGCACGCCCTCGTTGTCTGGGTGAACGCCGACGGTGGCCCAAAAGTTGTCGAACTGTGTGGCTAAGCCGTGTACTTCAGGAAAGCGTTCCAGCGTGGTACTGATGACCAAGGCTCGCGTGACTTGGGCTTTGGCCATGTCGTCGCGAATGGTGTGGATGTTTTCAACCAGCTCTGGAAAATTCAGGTGGCAATGTGAATCGGTGAACATGGATCTTTGAACAAAAAGGCGTTGTGTTGGCGCGAATGGATGGCGTGCGAATAAATTAGTCTTTGGCGCGCAAAGCGGTTTGCGCACGCGCGACCAATGCTTCAAACATCAAGCCTGCGTTGTAAGGGTGTTCGGCGGTGCGGGCGGCATCCATCAGGTCTTTGGACCATTGGGTGAGCGAGCCCACGGTGCCGGCGGCTGGCAAGTCAGCAGCCATGAAGAACCGTGGCTCTGCGCCGCTGCGCAAGGCCAGCAAGTCGTGACACAGCTTTTGCAGCATGGCAATGGCTTGTGAGGGTGTGGCGTCAGACACTGCGCTTACATCGCCACGCAACACAGCTTTTGGCAAGGCGGCCCAGTGCGCCGCTTTGAGACCGGCATTGGCAAGATCTAAGGCATCTTCGGGGCGACCGCCTGCGGCTCGCAGCAACACAGCCGCATCTGCTGCTGGTACGCCTTGGGTTTGCAGCCAGCTCAAAGCTTCGGCCTCTGTGGGCCAAACCATGGTGTGCGTTTGACAACGGCTGCGGATGGTGGGCAACAGCTGGTGCGCGGCTTCGCTGGCCAGCACAAAGCGGCATTCGCCAGGTGGTTCTTCTAGGGTTTTGAGGATGGTGTTGGCCGTCACATGGTTCATGCGCTCAGCGGGATACACAAACACCACTTTGGTCGAGCCGCCTGAGCGGGTTTGCTGGCTGAAAGCCACCATGTCGCGGGCGGCTTCGACGCGAATTTCTTTGCTGGGTTTGCGCTTTTTGTCGTCGAGGTCTTTTTGGGTTTTCTCGTCGAGGGGCCAGCTGAGTTCAAGCGCCAAAGCTTCGGGCATAAGGGTGCGCAGGTCGGCATGGGTGCGCACGTCCACAGCGTGGCAGCTGCGACATTGGTAACAAGCGCCCTGCTTGGTGGGTGTTTCGCACAACCAAGCACGTGCCAGTTCAAGCCCTAGCGTGTATTGACCCAAGCCCGATGGGCCTTGTAGCAGCCATGCGTGGCCGCGCCGCTCTAGCAAGGTGGTGAGTTGGCCTTGCAGCCATGGGCTCAAGACGGGCCTCGCGTGTGTGGTGGTTTCGGTCATGCGACGCTAGCCATCAATTAGCGCTCAACCAGCCGCGTTGCACAAATTGTTGGTGCAGTTGCTGCCACACGGCCTCACGAGTTTGGGCTGCGTCTAGGCGTACAAAGCGTTGCGCATCGGCTTGGGCACGAGCCGCATAGCCATCAGACACTTTTTGGAAGAACTCCACAGGTTGTGCCTCAAAGCGGTCAGGTACCCGTGCGCCCGCTAGGCGAACGGCGGCGATGGCGGGGTCTAGTTCAAACCACACGGTCACATCGGGTTGGCGCAGGCCATTGGTGGCAGCACTCACAGCGTCAGCTGGAATTGCTTGTACCCATTGTTCAAGCTGCTTGAGCACATTCAAATCAAACCCACGACCGCTGCCTTGGTAGGCAAAGGTGGCATCGGTGAAGCGGTCACACAGCACCACATCGCCGCGCGCCAAAGCGGGTTCAATCACGTTTTGTAAATGGTCACGGCGGGCGGCGAATATCAGTAGCGCTTCGGTCAGCGAGTCCATCGCGTCGTGCAGCACCATCTCGCGCAGCTTTTCGGCCAAAGGCGTGCCGCCTGGCTCGCGGGTGAGCGTGACTTGGCGGCCCTGCGCTTTGAACGCGGCGGCCAAGCCATCGATGTGCGTGGATTTACCCGCACCGTCGATGCCCTCAAAACTGATGAACAGACCTGTTTTTGTCATAGCCTGCTATTTTGCCTGTTCGGCATCACTGACCAGCAGCTTTGCGTTGGTAGCGATTGACCGCGGCATTGTGCTCATCCAGCGTCGCGCTGAAGTAGCTGGTGCCATCGCCCTTGGCCACAAAGTAAAGCGCGTTGCTTGGCGCGGGCTGCACAGCGGCTTTGAGCGCGTTGCGCCCAGGCATAGAAATAGGCGTGGGCGGCAAGCCTTTGCGGGTGTAGGTGTTCCATGCATGGTCGGTACGCAGATCAGCGCGGCGCAGGTTGCCATCAAAGCTATCGAACATGCCGTAAATCACTGTGGGGTCAGTTTGCAGCGGCATGCCCAGCCCTAAGCGGTTGTGAAACACACGGCTGATGGTGGTGCGGTCGCTTTCGCGGCCGGTTTCTTTTTCAACGATGCTGGCCAAGATCAAGGCTTCGTCGATGGTTTTGATTTGAATGTCCGGTTGGCGTTGGCCCCATGCCGCGGCTAGTTGTTTGGTCATAGCATTGGCCGCGCGTTGCATCACATGCAGCTCGGATGCGCCTTTGCCGTAGGTGTAGGTATCTGGGAAAAACCGGCCTTCGGGAGCTACGCCTGGCATGCCCAGCTTGGCCATGAGGTCCTCATCGCTCAAGTCTTTAGCATCGTGTTTGAGGCCTTCGGCTTTGGCTAATGCTGCACGGAATTGGCGAAATGTCCAGCCGTCAATCAGGCTGATGGCTTTGAGGCTTTCTTCGCCACGGGTGAGCTTGCGCAGCAAATCAAGTGCCGTGTCACCTTGGGTAATTTCATAACTTCCAGCACGTAATGCGCGAGATTGGCCGCTCAGTCTGAAAAACAAAAAAACAACGTCGCTGTTGACGTCAATGCCAGCTTGGGTAACCGCTTTGGCAATACCGCGAACGGGCGTTTGTGGTTCGATGGATAAATCGACCGTCTCAGTTCGCATCGGCAATGGACGCAACACCCAATTTGCTGAGACCGCTAAAAACGCGATTGAAAACGCAATGAATAACCAAATAATTCGCTTGAGCACAACACTGCATCCTTTGTACGTTGCGCTCCATGGGCTTGGCTCGCCCAAAAATTATATCGACCGAGCCACAGAACCCTA
>JACCDQ011363117.1_pt1 | contig 11091 bp, 13 predicted proteins | sample 7446031 | NCBI WGS metagenome assembly JACCDQ01 (sample SAMN15323442, study PRJNA562643) | freshwater metagenome | isolation source: river surface water | place: USA:Blue River Watershed | collected 2017-08-17
ACACGGGTTGAACTTTCGACTGTCTCTCTGCAATTTCTCAATTCATAATCTTGAGGATTGGCATAATTTTTGTATGCGTTGGCTATATAACCTTCAGTGAAAACTGATCTATCATTTGAAAAAACAAGACAAGGAGATATTCCGCCACATAAATAAGTTGAAGTTGTTGGATTTCTCCAAGTCATATTTCCCAAAACAATTGCAGGCGTTGGCTCAGCGGGTGTGGTTGATGTGCTTGTGTAAGTCATAGTACCGTCAGGGTTGCTCACAAGCTCGTCAGTGTCTGTAGTAAGCAAAGTACCGACCACAAGGGTTGCAAGCAAGCCCACAGGACCACGAGCGACCTTAGAAGCAAGAGAAACGGCTTTGCCAAGATTTGCCCTTGCCACAGTTGAATAAGATGAAGTTGCAGCTTGTCCCAATCTCTGTCCGGCCACAGTGATCGTATTCATTGACTTATTGAGTCCCGCATTTGGGACATATTGATAATAGCCAGGACTTGGAGCAAAAGCTAAAGCATTAAATGAAGCTAAAGCTAAAACAGACGAAAACAAAAGCTTTTTCATTTTTAAGCACTCATTCCGTCAATACAAGCTTTTGCAGTTAAAATTCCGAAATATAAAAATATTATTTGCCAAAGTGCATAAACCATAAAACCCCCTTAAAATTAGATTAAAAAATATTATAAAATAAAATATAAAAAGTCAAATAAAAAAGGGGCATAATGCCCCTTAGTTCGTTTTTAGCGAAATTTAGATAAGAGGGATTATCTAATAGCGCGGGTAATTAAACGATAACCTTTGATTGCAACAAGCACTCCGATAACGGAAGCAGCAACAGCTAAAACAGCAGTGCCAGCGCTTGAAAAATCAGCCGCAGTAGTTAATGATGCAAAGTCCATATTTTATCTCCTAAAATTAAGAAATTGCTCTTGTTATCAAACGATAACCTTTGATTGCAACAAGCACTCCGATAACGGAAGCAGCAACAGCTAAAACAGCAGTGCCAGCGCTTGAAAAATCAGCCACAGTAGTTAATGATGTAAAGTCCATATTTTTTCTCCTTTAATATAAAATGGAATTAATTTGCCTTTTGAATGAAGACTAACATTTTTAACGCAAAACTCGGAAAATAGCACCAATCTTGCGACCAAGCGCCCAAAATCCAAGTACAGCGAGAAAACCGAAACTAAAAAATTGTCCTAACAAAGCATAATCAGGGGTATTGTTGCCATTGATTAAGTTTTGCAAATCTGTTCCCGCAGATGGTATCAATACAAAAGCGTCCATTGTGGCAGGGTATGTTCCCGCAGGACAAACACCCGCAGGTTGATAAGTAGAAGTACTCTGACAAACAATGATCTTCTCTATTGAGCCTAAAGCCATCAAAACACCTTAAATGAGTTGACGAGCTTAAGAGTTTTAATCTCATATTTAATGCTCCCATTTTTAAGGCTTGGCATAACATCGGCTTCAAAAATAGCAGGCAAAGGAGTTTTTCTGACAATATTCAAAACATCGTCCCTAATAGATGATTTTGAATAATTCTCGTAATCTCCCTCTAAATGAAAGAATGCGGTTGAGCCTGTCTTTTCTTCACCTTGCTCAGTCTTAAAAGCCCAATCTTTTAAACCGTAAATTGCAATTTGTGTCTTCATAAATTTCCCCCTTTAAATTTGGTAAAAAAAGATTATAAAAATATTTTGATTTTGTCAAGTGCTTTAAATTTATTTTTGAGAAAAAGAAAAAGCCCCAATTAAGGGGCTTGATTTTTTGTCTTTTATTTGCCATAATTAATTTACCACAAAAAACTATTCAAATAAGGACATATATATTATGATTATAAACAAAGAAAACGACAAAATCAAGTATTTAAAAGAAAATATTTCACTTAACAAATACTTATCTTTTAAATATTCAATAAAATCAGATATTCAAGGCGATGAAGTGTCAGATTATATTTGGCTTGATTTCTCTTCTATGGTTGAAAGAAGCGAAGAGGCTAAAAATAAATTGAGATGGAGGCTCTTGCCAAATTTATTCAAAGAAGAGATAAAGGAAATTATCTCAAGTAAATTCAATGGTAATAAAGAGGAATATTTCAAAACAATTCAAATTTACTTTGATAACTTCTCAATCAATGATTTGATTGACGCAAATTTGACAAGAGATAAAATCAAAATAAAAGAGGCAAGAATTCAAAAATTGGGGCAATCAGTCAAGACTTTAAGAAGAAAGTTGCAAAACAAAAGAAAAGCGGCTCTTTGGCACGCTCAAAGCCTTTTGAGATTAGCGGGAAAAGGTGGGACTGATTATTGCTCTAAAACACTTCTAAACGACTTTAAAATTATAAAGTCTAAAGAGCAAGAATTTATCAAAAATTCTGTTGTGATTGGGACAGACAAAAAAGTTATTCAATTAGTAAAAGCAACTAAAACAAGCGAGCAAAACATAGCAGAAAAAATCAATCTTATAAAGACAATTGAGCAAATAGCAGAAAACAAAGGCTTTTCTTGGTGCTTTATCACACTGACTTTAGATGGCGAATATCATCCAAATCCAAGCGTTGGAAAAAATACCTATAACGGAATAAGTCCCAAAGAAAGTGCAAAAATGTTAAATAACAAGATTGTCAAGACAAGGACTTATTTAGCAAATAAAGGCATAAAAGCAGGACGAGACTATTTAGGCTGTGCAACGGCTGAAGCTCACAAAGATGGTTGTTTGCATAAACACCTTTTAATTTACTGCAAAGAAGAAAATTTTGACAAAATAAGACAAGGCTTTGAATATCATTTTCCAAATTTAAATAATCAATCTTTTGTCATAAATAACGGACAAGCAAAAGCTTCATCTTATGTTTTTAAGTATGTCATGAAGTCAATTAATCATTTTGACAAAGACTTTGATATTATGAGCTTTAAAAAAGAAGATGATGAAGCGAAATACAATGCTATTTTAAATAATGCTTTTAGAAGCTTCAATAATATCAGGGGCTTTTCATTTTTTGGAATTGAAAACTGTATGACAAAATTTAGATTTTTGGGAAGAAATTATAAGAATATGAATTTGCCAAGCGATATTGAAGAACTAATTAAAAGTAATGATTTGTACGGGTTAATTAAGCAAGGGTTCTTCTCTATGCTTGATAATGTATATATGAAGAAAGATGAAAAAAATCAATTCATTGGTTGCAATTTTAATGGGTTGAAATATATCAAAAGATTTTTTAATCTTGTCAAAAATGCTTTGAAATTAAATGAAGAAGAAATAAACAATTCCTGTTTAGTAGCTGAAGAAAAAACGAGAAAAGTTCTTGAGTATATAGTTAATCCTAATTATTCAAGTAAGACGCAAAGCGTCTCAAAATCAAAGAAAGAGGTTGTTAAAATTCCAATTTTAAATAATCCATTTGAATTTAATTATATGTTCGTATAAATTAAATTCAAAAAAACTAAAAAATTGATTGATTGATTTGAGAATTTGCTGAGGCAAAGGGCTTAATCCGTCCGTCCGTCCAGTGGGGCGGGCGGGCGGATTTTAAGCCTTGCCTTGAATAATAAGAAAAAATATTGCAGCAAAAAAGATAAATAAAAAAATGTGATTTTCTTTCATATTTGACTTTATAAAAAATAGTTATATATTAAGGTGGTAATCATATAACTATTTAAAAAGCTGTCAAGTATGAAAAACAAAAGAAAAGAAATTGAAAATGAAATAAGAGAAATAGAAAAGGAAATAAAAGAAAATCCTTTTGAAAGAAGTCTTTATTATAAATTATATAGACTTGAAGATTTGCTTGAAGCTTTAGAGATACAAGAAAACAATATATTTAAATTATACAGACATTGAGGAATTTATGAAAATAGAAAACATTTTAAAAACACCAAAAGACTTTGAAATTTGGGACAGACTTATTAAAGACATGAATTATTTTGATGGATTTAGAGTGTCAAATAGTCAAGTTATGAAACAATGGGATTTGATGTACAAAAATTGGTTCTCAAAAGGAGTCGATATTAAAATGCTGAAAGAAGAGTTTAAAATACAAGTATTTCAGAGATAAAAAAAGCCCCAATCGGGGCTTTAATTATTTGGGGTTATATAGTGTCTCAATGAATTTCTTGCCTTTCTCATTGTTATCAATGACAAATTTAAGAGCTTCATCTTTTGTCAATCGGCTCTTAAGATCAAGAGTCCAAGAGGGGAGTTTTCCCCTTTCTCCCTCATACCTTGTATGCCCGTTCCATTCATAGATTTTAACTGCGGGGCGTTGAAGTGCTTTAATCATTTCATCAGTTGAAATTGAAAGCTCTTCCATAAGAGCCTTGACTTTTTCAATTGATGTCTCTTTTTGTGCTTGAAGTTCTTGAATAGTTGCTTGTTCAAGAAGCTTAGCAAAAGCCATTTTTTGACTTGCTGTTGCCTTGCCGTTAGAGACAAGCTTCAAAAGTTCGTCATACTTGAGATCAGACATAAAACACCTTTTTGGTTGATGGGGATTTGATTATACATCAGTTTTAAAAGAGAAGTAGTGCTGCGCTGTAATTCTGCTCGTTGTGTGTCCTATTTGGCTAAGAAGTTGCTCTTGAGTTGATATTTCTGGACTATCGGGAAAAAGTCCTTTAAGCTTTTCAATTGCTCTTGGGGTTGAGTAGCCCAAAAGCTGACTTGCCAAAATTGAATTTGACAAGCCAATTTTCTCAATCATTCTTGAAATATAGTCTTTTCTGAAACTGTGCTGGTTGATCTTGTATTGTCTAAAAGGCTTTGTAAAACTCCCCTCAAATCCTAAGACTTCATAATCAAAAAGTCTTTCTTTGTTTGGCTTAATAAGTGATTTGACGAAATTCCATTGCCTTTGGTTAAGCCTTACAATTCTCTCTTGGTTCTTTGAAAAAATATAAATTCTCGGACTTGGCTTGTCTGTAATTTGGCTTTTCTCAAGCAAAATGGCTTCTTGTCTTCTAAGTCCCAATTTGTACATAAGATGAATAATTGCCCTAAATTCAGGGTTGCCATTTCTTTTGAATACTTTGACGACTTGCCTTAATTTCTCAGTGGTAAAACGAAAAGGCTTCTTGCTTGTTTTGACTTCTCCCAAAGAAATTAAATCTTTGTCATAGTTCAAAAATGGATTTTGAAGAGAAGACAATTTTTTGTCTAAATATTTAAGCTTCTTCCAAAAAACAGACATTCGGCTTATATAATCACTTATTGATATGGGCTTTAGTCCTTGCTCTCTTAGTTTAATGATTAATTGATTAACAGTGTCTTCTGTGATTTCTTTTGGCTTTAATTCTGACAAAGTTTTTTCTTGCCTTTGTGTATAAATCAATTCGTTAAGTTCAAAATCATTGCTGACTTTTTGCAAAACTTTAGTGTTTAAAATTCTTTTGTATGTTGTGATTAAATTGTTTTTTTGTCTCTTCTTGTATCTGTCTTTTGCAACATCAGAGCTTAAGTGTTGATATTTTGGCTCAATATAAATTCTTAAATATTCTTTAAAATATTCAATCAATGGAGGTTCTTTAAAATAGTCTTCAATGATGGCTTTTGAAAAATGCTCTTGTTCAATAAATGCCTTGACTGAAACCTGTCCTATTTTGTTTTCGCAAGCATTCAAAAACTCTATTGCGTTTTCGTAGTCTTTAAAAGTCTTGTTGACCTTTAGACCTTGCTTTGCCTTGTTGATTTGTACACGAAAGTAAGTCTTGTCTCCGCGTTCAATGATAGTCAAGTGCTTTCGTTGTGGATAAACTTGATCCATAGAGCTTGCCTTGTGGTTGAAAGTGGTTAAAAAATAGTGTCTGTGTAGGCTATTTTAACCACAAAAATAAAAACAGTCTATAGGCTCAAAATGTTGTAAGTCATTGAAAAACAAGGAGATTTTGCAAGTGGTTAAAAATGAAGTGATCGTGTTGGCGGGTGGCTGCTTTTGGTGCACATTTGTTGCCATTGCCTAAAGAAACAAGAAAAAGTCCTTAAAAATCAAGGACTTATAAAATTTTGAAAAGTTAACCACAAGGGATGTGGTTAAAAATGGTTAAAACTTTGGCTTGGGTGCATGGGACTTCTGCTCTCTGAGAAACCAAAGATAGTCAATCCTTGCCTTGATTGAGTCATATTCAGCGGGAGAGCAAGTGTTTAAGGCAAGCCCCAAAGCATAGAGTTGATCGTTAATGCTTAGCGCGGACGAGACAAAGGTTGATGACTTTGCTGTGTCCCTTGCTGTGTTGTCTGTTCGTCCAGTATGTTCTTTAATCGTGTTGAAAGCATATTGACTGATGTTTTCAATTGGCTTATTTCCATTTTTTGGCTTGCTATCATCTGTTGTTCTTGCTTTTGTGATTGCATTATTTGAGCCGTAATATTTTCTTGAAGAGACAAGCGAGACATTAGAGAAAGAATTGCTATTTGTAAATTTTCTTGAGCTTCCATTTTTCAAGCCTTTAGTTTTAGAATACTTTATTTTTTTAGGGGCGTCAAATTTAAGCTTTAAATATTCTTTTCTCTTTTGTCTTAAATCTATAAAGACATCAGTGTAAAACCTTAAATCTTTAGCTGTCATAGGCTTTTTGTCTGATTGCTCAAATCCATATTTTAAATTTGTAATACGCACGAAAGACTCAAAGAATAAAAGATTTGCTTTGCCAGGCGGGTGTATATTAAAAGCTTTATTTGTCTTTAAATCTTTTCGTGGCATTAAAAAATGAAGTTCTAAGCGTCCTTTGTCAAAGTGCTTAATCCATAAAAAATTCACTCTTCCCGCTTCATCAAAAGGGGCAAAAGCTTTTTGAAATCTGTCAATAAGCTCAAGCTGTTGCTCTTCTGTCAAATTCTCCCCTTTTTTAAAAGATAAAACTCCAGTAATGTATTTGTTTTTTGCTGTAGAATTATCAATAATAAATTTTGTTATGTCAGGATTGCCTTGCACAATTTCAGGCTTGAAACCTTTGTGCTTTTCTTCAGACAATAAATATTTTATGATAGGACTTGATAAGCCTGTGCCTTGATTAAATATTTTACAAATCATAAGCCACCATATACACGAATTAAATCTAAAAATGATTTGTTGGATTTCTTAACTTCGTCAATGACTTCTTGATTAAAAGATTTTGTTTGGTGCATTCTTTTGACAACTTGATTAAGATTGACCCCTATTTTGTTAAGCTCATAAATTAAAGATTGTGCTCTTTTTTTGTTATGCTTAACGGGGCAAATTATTGAATTAAGAATATACTCACTTTTGTTTGAGTAGCTGTGCTCTTGCATTTTCATTTCAATAAATTGCCACTCTTGCTCAGATAAACGGATTTGTAGTACACGATTTTTTTTCATAGTTCCCCCTTAGATTTTGTTCTTATATATATATTGTAATAAACGAAAGTGTAATTACAAGGGGTAAACTCGCTTAGGAATTAAAAAAAGAGTAAAACGGGACAAATCAATTAGTTGTTGTGTCCAAGACTTCCAAAAAAATAACAATATCAGTCTTTGAAATTTCTGAATTCTTTTGCTTAAAAAATGGAAAAAGGACTTGTACATTTTCTCCTTTAACATCTTTTGACTGTGTTAATCCCGCAAGCATAACCACTTCATTTTTAGAAGTTGAGAAAGTTGTTTGCAGATTTCTTTTTGTCAGTGTTGGTGTATTATTAATGCCTGTCTGTGTCAAAATAGCTTCAGAAATTTCTTGAGTTAAATTCATTGAAATTGATTTGTCTGTAATAATTGGATTGATTTTTAAGACTAAACCTGTGTCTTTATATTCAATATTTTGTATGGGATTTCCTTGACCTGTATAAGAAACATTTCCCAAAGTGGGTACTGAATTTCCGACCGTCAAAATACTGTCTTTATTATTTTTTATTCTTAAAACAGGATTAGAGATTAGTTTAATGTTTGAATTTGTTGAGACATTAGACAAAAACAAAGATAGGGTATTAGTTGAAAACTTCACAAAGTTGTCAAGTGGATTTTGTGAGCCAATAGAGACTTTCAATTTATCATTGAATAAGTTTAAAATTAAGCCCATTGCTGAACCGTCTTTGTCTGTATATTGCACTTCATAAATATAAGACTTAACGATAAGATTTGGCTCAGGCTTATCAAATTGCTCAATCAAATTTAAAATCTTGCTTTTTATCTTTTCATTGTCATATTTGAAAGACAAAAACTCTTTGCTTTTATCGACATTATTCAGTGGATTGGTTGAGCTTAATTCTTCAGAGTTGATTTTTTGTCCGTCTTGTGCAGGTATTTGAGAAAATGAGGTGGTAAAATTTTCTGCAAAGTAGGGACGCAAGTTATCAAGTAAATAATTAGCTGTCCTAAACTTCGGACTATAAACATAATAATCAAAATCTTGAGCATTCTTTTGTCTCTTTTCATCAATAAAATAAATTCCATTTTGCTTGTTTAATGAGTAGCCTAAATTATCAAGAAACAAAGCAAGAAATGAATATAAATCTCCATTTTTCTTTTTGTCAAATCTAAATGAAATCACTCTCTCATCTTGTAAAACCTTTGTAGATAAAACAAAAGACTTTTGATTGATTTCACTGAAAATAATAGTCATAAGATTTGCTATTGAAACATTTTGAAAATTAAGGTTGTAATCTTCTGACTTTTTTGGCTCAGCATTAAAAGACGGTGGCAAAGCCAAAGGTGGCATTTGAGCAAAAGCATTAATTGATAGTGTTGCGATTATTGTTGCTATTATTCTTTTCATTATTCCCCCCTAATAAAGAATTATTGAACGGAACATTATAAAAGGAAATAACTCTATTGTCAAAATTGCATTGCATTTGTAATCCTTTGCCAATACAAAATTGAGGGTTAATATATCTTACTCCGCCATTTTCGTCTTGTATAACCACAAAACGAGATTTGTCATAATCGACCACGCCGACAATTCTAAAATAATAATTTGGTGGCAAAATTGGAGCTTCAGCAGATTGTGGCTTTTGCTGTTGAACAGTCTCTGTTTTTGTTTGTGCTATTTCAGTTTTTGGCTTTTCTTCCAATTTCTTTTTAGGACTGAAAAAACCACTGACAAAATAAATAGCAAAAGAAAAAGAAGCTATGATAAAGACTAAAGAAATCCATACTATTTTATTTGAAAAGATTGAGCCGCGCAAATCAAGTTTTTGCTCTTTTCCTTTTCCTTTTGCATAGCTTGAATAAATAGGGAAAACTTTGTTATCGTAAAAAGCCTTTTCTGAATTTATTTTAGTGTCTTGGCTTAGAGATGAACCGTCAAAAATTTGAAGAGAATATGCTTTAGTCAGGCCGACAGATGATAATTTTTTGCACTGATAGACTTGGAACATCAAATTAAAGAAGTCTCTGTGAACCATTGCCTTTGTCTGAAACATAAAACAAAGCTCACAAGCTATGCCGTGATCATTTGTAAAGTGTCTGTGCATTCTGAAAAATTCCATATCATAATCAGATACTTTTTTGTAAAATGAACCAGCTTCGTCTATAACAATAACATCTCCCGCTTTGACAGTGGAAAAGGTGTCTATGATGATTTCTTTATTATCGACTTCCAAAAGGAACGGGTAAAAAGATTTTAATTTGTCTTTATTTCTTGGATCATTAATATTGATTTCTTGCAATTCTTTAAGTGAAAGCTTGCATTGAGTTCTTATATCTCTGTCAGAAATAATGACAATTTCTCCCAAATCTTCGGGCTTAGATTTTAATTCTTCAATACAATACTTTTTTAATTCTTCAATATTAAAGCCTTTGATATTGGTTAAAATTCTTCTCCCTTTGGCAAAATTTGGAATAATAATGCCTTTGACCGCTTGGTGTGATTTGCCCGCACCTTGCAAGCCTATGATTGAAAACATTGCCATTTTTTCCCCCTTTTTAAAAATAGCTATTAATTAAAATATGGTATTCTTCTAATTATGAAACGAGTTGCATAAGCAGAAAAAACCGCACTTGCTCCCCAATATAAATTGAAAACTCCAGCTATGTAGGCAATGCTTGGAGGTATTGAAGAAAAGCCGGCTTGCACTTGTTGGGCTGTTGGCAATATTCCCGCAGCTTGTATCACAGAAATGAATTCTGTTGCAATTAAATAAAGTGCTGTGAAGAAAACAAATTTCACCACGACAGTCCTAAAGACTAAGCCTAAAGCAGAGCCTAAGACAGCATTCAAAGCAGAAAGAAAAATTCCGAACATATTATTAAGCTCCTAAAATAATAATCAAAGAAAGCAAAGTGAAAAATATTCTCATTGCATTCTGAATGGTTGAAGCATTTTGCGCCATTATGTTGCAAAAGCTGTCTAAATTAAATGTTGTCCCATAGATAACAAAAGAGTCAGTTGAACAAGTACCCGCAGGAGCTTGAATATTCAAATTTGAAAATCCAGGCAAAAGATTTAAAAAAGGATTAAGAATTTGATTTGCTGTTGGTGGATCTAAAGGCAAAGATGGAGCACCTATGCCGGGATCAACTTCTTTTGGCTCTTGTGTTGGATCTTCAGTCACAGGATCAACTTCTGTAGTTGTTGAAGTTGTTTGAGTTGTATCTGTTGTTGATGTGTTAGTGTTTGGCACAGTCTCAGACTCAGGCACGACATTAACCAAGTCTCCTAAAGTCATAGGCTCTATAACATCAGACGGTTGAACTGTGTAAGGGATTGGAAGATTTTGAAGAGAAGCAGCTTGACCTATGGAATTGATTAAAGTTGCTGTTTGCTCTTTTGTTAATGTTTTAGTCAAAGAAGCTTGAGGAATTATTTGAGGCAATAATTCGGGAGAGACTGTTCTTGTTGTTGTCTCTGTTTTTGGTAAAGATGAACCATTGTCATAACAGCCAAGAGAAGTCTTGTAATCAAAACCAGCATTGCAAGAAACAGTTGATGGAACTTTTTGAGCTATGTAAACATTAGCCAGTTGAAGATTATTTGTTGAAATCTTATAAACATCACAGCCTAAAACGACACGGGTTGAACTTTCGACTGTCTCTCTGCAATTTCTCAATTCATAATCTTGAGGATTGGCATAATTTTTGTATGCGTTGGCTATATAACCTTCAGTGAAAACTGATCTATCATTTGAAAAAACAA